>Ga0307446_1000039_pt1 | contig 32094 bp, 28 predicted proteins | sample SalMarSW160320MG_FD_202141 | JGI IMG/M metagenome (GOLD analysis project Ga0307446, IMG submission 202141) | Salt marsh sediment microbial communities from the Plum Island Ecosystem LTER, Massachusetts, United States - SW1603-20 | ecosystem: Environmental > Aquatic > Marine > Intertidal zone >... | reverse complement strand
AGTTATGGCTTCTTCATCTTATCTGCCTTATCCGTCTTGATTAAGAGGCACTCTTGATGAGAGGCGACGCGCACCTTTATGGATGGAAGCTGTTTGGATTTAAATCCCATGGCTTTGCAGCCGTGGGGGAATTTTTTATCCCAGGTTACATAATAATATTTGCACTTGTGGCAGTCTATCATTTCATCTTGTTGTATTTAAAGGTTGATTTGAAATCGAGTATACATTAGAAATAGGGGGAAATCAAACAATAGTGCCAAGGACGTGTCGAACGGGTAATGATTTTTAATGATAATATAACATGGGGAGGATTGGGTGAAAGATAGACGAAAATTTTTACGGTTTCCTGTGAGGCTCAGCGCTTGCTATTCAGAAGAAAATAAAGAGGATTTGACCCGGCGATGTTCCATTGTCGATATCAGCAGGGAAGGGATGGGCCTCGTTGTGCATTTAGGAGAAAAACTGCCTGTAGGCTGCCTGCTCCATTTTATAGTGGATGTTCCAGCAAAAGAAAAATCGGTTTCTTTTGACGGGGTTCTGGGTTGGATTGAATTGCTCAAAAAGGATCCGGATTATAATTTTAAAGGCGGCATCAGGTTGACCGGCATTGATCCAGAAGACAAATGGGTACTGCTGGATTATGCTTATGAGAGCTGGAAAGAGATACAGGAAGAAAGCAGCGGCAAAGAGACGTCATCTAAATAGTATAGGTATTTTTCTCAAGGTCTTCGTTTCTTCTGTCCGGTAGAATGCGCCGATCATTTTTCGTGGAAAGCGTTACAATAACGCCGTCCCTGATGCCTTGGCGTCGATCCTGCTTGTTTTTGCGTCTTTCCTTGAAAAATGCTTTTTTCCCGTCTTTCCTAAAAGGTTTTCTCCGGGATCTTTCTTCTTTGGTAGGTTGTATACTCCCAATGACGATATCCATAACTCATTCTCCTCGCATTTTTCCTCCTTTCTTGAGTTTTCGGCATATTTAGCTCGATACTTTAGCTTTCTATCGGAAAATTTTGATATTTTTTTTAAAAAATCATTTAGCTTTATTGTTTTTGTTTTCAAGGCAGACAACAATCGTAAAGGTTCCGGCGTCGGTATCAAATGGAATGGCGATTTTGGGGCCTTTGGTCGTGGATTCGATTTTATGGTTTTTGCCGGTGATGACCGTGGGGATGGCGCCATGGAAAAGTCTGCCCATTTCTTCCAGCTCTTTTCTCGCCTGCCCGGAAATCATATTGGTGATTTCTCCCACGGCATCAGAAACTTCTTCGTTTAATTCCTTCATTTCTTCCCCGAACATATTAGAAACCACCTTTAATATACAGCGTTCATCAAAAGTAACCGAAACCGCTCCATTTGTTTCGCCGGTGAATCCGATAACGCCGGAAACATCGCCCCGGGCGACATTGTCTTTTTTGAGATAAGGCTTTCCTGCTTTGCATTTAACGAATGCCATTGTTTGAAGAACATTCATGGTTGCATTGATAAAAGGATTGATCAGTTTGACATCCATCGCCATCCTCCTTTTTTCACAAGTTCTAGATTAGTTCAGACGTTTTTGGGAGAGATCCTGTTCAATAATCGTTCCGGGCTTCGGTATACCGCTGTTTGGGGATGATTGGGCTTTGGGCGACGATTTCGTGCTTGTCTGAGTTGATGACGCGCCAGATTCAGGTTTGGCCTTGCTTTGTTTTTTAGCCGGTGTTTTTTTTATCTTTTCCAGCTTCTTTACCATATTTTCAAGGGATGTTATTCTGTCTTCAAGGTTGTTTGACATTTGACGGAGCGCCAATTGATAGACTTTTTGTTGATCCTTCAGCGCTGTTCTGTCGGCCTTGGAAGATTTCAAAGAAGAGATATCCGAATTTATTTTTTGCAGATCGTTTTGGGAACTGTCAATGAATTGTGAAATATGCGTCAATTTTTCAGTTAAAGATTGCTCCAACTTTTTTACGTCCGAAGAAATTTTATTCATGTCCTTGGGTATCGAATCCAATTTCTTTTCGATGGTGCTTATGGCGCTTTCGGTGTGTTTATTGTCCGATATCCTGGCGGATCTGATGTATTTTATAGCTGTTGTCGCCGCTTTTGTTTCGGCTTGCAACGACGCGATCGTCTTTTGGAGATCCGCGATCTTTTTACCTGTACTCTCTTCGAGATTTGCCTCTTTAATGGAAAGGGAAGAAAATCTGGATTCAAGTTCTTTGGAAAGAGATTGGACGCCCATATTGCCCATGGTGTTCATGCTGGAAAGATTTCTTTTTAAATCAAAATAAGCCGCAAGGATGATGATAACGAACAGACAGGGGATAATAATCGAGATGCGTGTCATTCTTTTGTTTAGTTTTTCGACTTTTGTATCGTCGATTTCTTCTTGAACCTGAAAATCCTGACTTTCATCATCCATTTGCATCTCAAATTTTTTGGATTCTTTTTCAGTCATTTTTAATTATTCCCATTCAATGGTGCTGGGTGGTTTCGAGCTGATATCGTACACGACTCTGTTAACGCCCTTTACTTCGTTAATGATGCGGTTTGAAATTTTTCCAAGCAATTTGTGTGGCAGTTTCGCCCAGTCGGCTGTCATTGCGTCTTTGCTGGTCACCGCCCGAATGGCGACAATGTTTTCGTACGTTCGTTTGTCTCCCATGACGCCGACGCTTTTTATGGGCAGCAGCACCGCAAAGGACTGCCATAATTTTCTATAATACCCGCTGTTTTTGATTTCTTCAAGCAAAATATCGTCCGCATTTCTTAATATTAAAAGCCGTTGGGTATTGATTTCTCCTATGATTCTAATAGCAAGACCCGGTCCTGGAAAAGGCTGCCGCCATATTAAGTCCGGATCTAGATGTAATGCTTTTCCCAGGAGGCGAACCTCATCTTTAAATAAATATTTTAAAGGTTCAATCAGTTTCAATTTCATCTTTTTGGGCAGACCGCCGACATTGTGATGGGATTTAATAACCGATGTGGGGCCACCGAAAGCGGATTGTGACTCAATAATATCCGGGTACAAAGTCCCCTGGGCTAGAAATTCGGCGCCTTTTATCTTTCCGGCTTCGGTTTCGAAAACGTTTATGAAGATTTTCCCGATGATTTTTCTCTTTCTCTCAGGGTCGGTTGTTTTGGTAAGTGCTTTTAAAAATTGGGTCTTGGCATTGACAAACCGGATGTTAATCTTAAGATGTTGTGCAAAGGTTTTTTTGAGCTTTTTTGCTTCATCTTTTCTGAGAAGCCCGTTATCAACGAATATGCAGGTCAGGTTTTTACCGACGGCGTTGTGAAGTAACAGCGCTGTGACCGAAGAATCGACGCCGCCGCTTAAACCGAGGATAACTTTTTTGTCGCCCACAATGTTTCTGATCTGAGCCACGGAATCTTTGGCAAAGGATGTCATGGTCCAGGACCGTTTACAGCCACACACGTCAAAGAGAAAGTGGCGCAACATGGTTTTTCCCTTGGCGGTATGGTGAACTTCAGGATGAAATTGAAGACCGTAAAGAAGTTTTTTAGCGTGAACCGTTGCCGCAATCTTTGTGTTCTCGGTTGAGGCTGTGATTCTAAAGCCCTTTGGCAGCTTGGAGATGGAATCGCCATGGCTCATCCATGTTGTCGTTTTTCCATGGATCGTTTTAAATAAACCTGCCGGCTCTTTTACTTCCAGCTCTGCAAAACCATACTCACGCTTTTTGGCTTTTTCAACGGTTCCGCCCAGCGCATGGATCATAAATTGCATACCATAACAGATTCCCAGAACGGGAATTCCAAGATGAAAAATGGCTTCGTCGCACTTGGGACTGTCTTTTTCATAAATGCCGGAAGGCCCGCCCGAAAGGATTATTCCTTCAGGATTCAGATTTTTGATTTGATCGATCTCGATATTCGGCGGATCGATTTGACAAAAAACTTTGAATTCTCTGACACGACGGGCGATGAGTTGGTTAAATTGCGAACCAAAATCAATAATCAGTATCATAGGGCGCCTCTATTTGTTCTATTGCGTTGCTAAATCATATTAAATATGCTAAATGCGGCCTAAATGTCAACGTATATGTTAAATGCTGATGGATTGAGCGGTTGCCTTATAGGCGTATCTCCCGGGAAAATGATAATTGATCTATGGCCAAAATAATTATCCAGATTTATGAAGTTCAGACGCCTTCCGAGGCTGAGGAATTAATGGATCTCGGCGTCGATCACATCGGTAGCGTGATTGTTTCAAAGGCTTCGTTGAAAATTCCGGCAATCAAAGAGACCATACGCCTGATTCAGGAGAAAGGCGGCAGAAGCACCTTGATACCGCTGTTTGATGATCTCGATGCTATCTCTTTCATGCTCGATTATTACGAACCTGACATCGTGCATTTTTGCGAAGTTATAACCCTCGGAAACGGTCTGCGCGATTCCTGTAAAAGACTTGTTCTGATGCAAAAAAGCATAAAAAATAGATTTCCGGGGATAAAAATCATGCGTTCCATCCCGATTTCTCAATTCAAGAATCCGGCGTGGGGAGAAACCTTTGAATTGGCACGCTTGTTCGAACCGGTCAGCGATTATTTTTTAACGGACACCCTGCTTGCAAATCCATCGGGCTCTGTTTATGACCTTCAGCCGGTCAAAGGTTTTGTCGGTATTACCGGCCAGGTATGTGATTGGGACACGGCGACAAAGCTGGTTCAGTTCAGTTCTGTTCCCGTGATATTGGGCGGTGGCATTCGCCCCGGCAACGTATTTAACGGCATTTTACATGTCATGCCGGCAGGCGTCGATAGCTGCACCGGAACCAATGCCGTGGACGCCAAGGGACGTCCGATTCGGTTCAAAAAAGACCTTTTGAAGGTAAAACATCTGATTGAAGAGGTGAGAAGGGCGGAAAAAATGTTGGACATGAAAATATTGGACACGGATGAACACTGATTGTTAAGATATCAATTATCAGTGTGCATCGGTGAAAATCTGTGTCCCACAATTGAATAAGGAGTTAAATATTTATGTATACCAGCAGCGATTTGAGAAAAGGTCTTAAAATCGAGATCGAAGGAGACCCCTTCGTGGTGGTTCAGTATGAATTTTTCAAGCCCGGTAAAGGAAAGTCGTATTACAAGTGCAAATTGAAGAATTTACTGACCGGCGCTCAGTTCGATCGAACCTTCAGGGCCAGCGACAAGTTTGAAGAACCCCCCCTGGAAGATCATGAAATGGAATATTTGTATTCGGACATGGACCAGTATTGTTTCATGAACACATCGACCTATGACCAGATCTTTCTCACAAAAGATCAGGTAGGAGATGCCATTCATTTTTTGATAGAGAATACGAAGTGTAATGTTCTTTTTTTTAAAGGAAATCCAATCGAAATTTCCCTGCCGATTTTTGTGAATCTAAGAATTGAGAAGGCGGAACCCTGGGCTAAAGGAGACACTGCTTCGGGCAGCACAAAGCCGGCAACGCTGGAGACTGGATATGTAATTCAGATTCCCCCATTTATTGATGAAGGTGAAATGGTACGAATCGATACCCGAACCGGCGAATATGTGGAACGGGTAAAAGAATAAAACAATCAAATAGGGTTGGGTCGAGTTTTATAGTTGTTTCTTGATACTGTATTTCTTTATCCGGTTTCCGTCCATCTCTTCCACGGTGACAATAAAGTTTCCCAGGGTGATTTGTTCTTTTTCAACGGGAATCCTGCCGATGGTATTTAAGACATAACCGGAAAAAGTGTCGTAATCTTTTGACTCTGGGATCTCCATCCCTATGATATCATTGATCTCGTCGATATCCGATTTTCCGAGAACGATCCAATCTTTGACTTTATGTTTGACAATGTGCGGCTCTTCCTTGTCTGTTTCGTCGCTGATTTCCCCCACAAGTTCTTCCAAGGCATCCTCGAGCGTGATGAGTCCGGATACGCCGCCATGTTCATCTACAACAATGGCCAGATGGTGTTTTCTTTTTTTGAACTGATGAAGCAGCTTATCCAGTTTTTTATTTTCCGGAACAAAATAAGGAGCTGTCATAGTTGTGCGGACGTCAATATCGTTGTCGGAAGTAATGATATGTAAGAAAAGATCTTTTATGTTCAAAATGCCGATGATATGGTCAACATCGCCTTCAATAACCGGAATTCTTGTAAAACCCGATTCAATGATCTTTTCAAAGTTCGGTTTTTCATCGGCATCGATGACGAACATGTCTCCTCTCGGCGTCATGATCTCTGAAGCATTGGTGTCATCGAACTCGAAAATATTGTGGATCAGTTCTTTTTCTTCTTCTTTAATTTCACCTTCTTCTTCAACAACTTCGACAAAAGTCATCAGTTCTTCCTCGGTGACCGTGGGCGTTTTTTTGATTTTTCCGGTGAGCTTGGGAATAAAATTTAAGAAAATAAGAATCGGATAACAAATAACCGAGAACCAATAGATGGGATATATGGTCATTCTCGCAATGAGAACATTATTTCGTGTGGCGATGGATTTCGGCAGCACTTCTCCGAAAACAAGAATTAAAAAAGTCATGACGCCGGTTGCAACGCCAACCGCATAATTTGTAAAATAATGAATGGCAAGGGATGTCGCAAGAGCCGCCGCCCCCACATTGACGACATTATTCCCGATCAGGACTGTGGAAAGGAGTCGATGCGGATCATCTTTCATCTGTCTGATCAGGATGAAAGCCTTGTTATTGTTTTTAGCCAAATGTCTGGCTTTTGTTCGACTGATGGAGAAAAGGGCCGTTTCCGCTGATGAGAAAAAACCGGACAGAAAAAGCAACACTATCAATACAATAATTTGGTTTATCATGATACCTATGGATCTTTTAAAAACTTCAGAAACAAGAGACTAAATCCTTTTGTTAAAGTGCAAATTTCAAAAACATCCATTGTGAACGGGTCTTTATTTCTCTTGCAAACCAGATGGCGTCATGCCATATGGAATGAAACTATAATATATGCAGATTTTTCATTTTTCAAGTCAATAAAGCAAGATGAACGCGATTTATAGCAAATATGTCCCAAAAAACTGACATCAAGGAATATATTGATGCCCTGGTATCTTCCAAACGTTTGGGATCGCAGGTGGTGTACCATAAAATTTTGCCGGATCAACCCGCCTGCCTGTCACAGACGAAACTTCCGTGGCCCGAACCGATTCGGCGCATCATCTCATCCCAAGGGATACGCGATCTCTACCGGCATCAGTCGGAGGCCGCTGATTTAATCCGTTCCGGGCACCATGTGGTGATTGCCACCCCCACCGCAAGTGGTAAAACACTGATTTACAATCTTCCGGTTTTGGAAAACATACTTAAAAATTCCGAGTCAAAGGCCCTTTATATCTTCCCGCTAAAGGCTCTTGCCCAGGATCAACTGCGCACATTCGAAGCGCTGAGCCGATACAGCAATGAGATAGCGCCTAAAATTGCCATTTATGACGGAGATACATCGGCCTGGCATCGGAAACGAATCAGAGAAAGCCCGCCCAATGTTTTGTTGACCAATCCTGAAATGATCCACCTTTCCCTTTTGCCGCATCATCAAAAATGGGCTGATTTTTTTAAAAAACTGGAAATGGTCGTGGTGGATGAGGTTCATACCTACCGGGGAATCATGGGATCGCACATGGCCCAGGTTTTCAGACGGCTTCAAAGAATTTGCGCCTATTACGGGGCGTTTCCGACCTTTGTGTTTTGCTCGGCGACCGTGTCCAATCCTGCCCAACTGACCCGACAGCTCACCGGGCTGAATGTCGACACCATCACAAAAAGCGGTGCGCCTTTGGGCAGAAAGCACGTTGTCTTTATCAATCCTGTTCAAGGTCCGGCCCAGACTGCTATACTGCTATTAAAAGCCGCGCTTCACCGGGGGCTGCGCACCATCGTGTACACTCAGTCGAGAAAACTCACCGAATTGATCGCTATATGGGCCGGGAGTCAATCCGGACCGTTTACAAACCGCATCAGCGCTTATCGGGCGGGGTTTCTTCCTGAAGAGCGAAGAGAAATCGAAGCAAAACTTGCCAAAGGCGAACTGCTGGCGGTGATATCCACCAGTGCCCTAGAGCTCGGCATCGATATCGGCGATCTGGATCTGTGCCTGCTGGTGGGATATCCGGGAACCGTGGTGGCAACCTGGCAACGGGGCGGCAGGGTAGGGCGAAGCGGACAGGATTCCACACTGGTGCTCATTGCCGGGGAAGATGCCTTGGACCAGTATTATATGCGGCATCCGGAAAGTTTTCTGAAACGGGAACCCGAAGCCGCCGTGGTCAACCCCTATAATACCGAGATCCTTTCCAGGCATATCATTTGCGCCGCAGCCGAGCTACCGTTAAGGAAGAATGAACCGTTTGCGTCCGATGCGCATGTTCAAGAAGCGATCCACATGCTCACTGAAAACAACGCGCTTTTAACCAGCGGGGATGGAACGGAATTCTATTCCAGCCGAACAGCGCCCCATCGTCATGTGGATCTAAGGGGAACAGGAAGCCGTTATCATATCGTGGGCAGCGGCGCCGGAAAAAACAAAGGAGAGATCGACGAATTCAGGGCATTTAAAGAGACGCATCCCGGTGCGATTTATCTTCACAAAGGCGACACTTTTCTGGTGGATGTTTTGGATCTGGATACCAAAACCGTAAAAGTCTCAAAAGCCAAGGTCGATTATTATACCCGGGTCAGGTCTGAAAAAAATACGGAAATACTTGAAATATATGATTCAAAAAAAATATATGAAACAGAGTTTTATGCCGGACGACTTAAAGTTACGGATCAAGTGGTGGGCTATGAGAAATGGCGGATACACACCAAAAGAAGATTAAGTGTTGTACCTTTGGATCTGCCGCCGTTGATCTTTGAAACCCAAGGCTTGTGGTTTAAAATTCCGCTTCACATCCAGCGACAGGCTGAAGCGCAATATCTCCATTTTATGGGCGGGATTCATGCTGTTGAACATGCGGCCATCGGTATCTTTCCGCTGCTGGTGATGGCCGATCGAAACGACCTCGGCGGCATCTCAACCCCGATTCATTCCCAGGTGGGCAGTGCTGCGATATTTATTTACGACGGGGTCCCGGGTGGTGCCGGATTGAGCAGACAGGCCTATAAAAGGGCAAAAGATCTGATTGAAAATACCCTTGACGTGATCCGTGCCTGTCCGTGTGAATCAGGATGCCCTTCCTGCGTTCATTCCCCGAAGTGCGGTTCCGGAAATCGTCCCATTGATAAGGCGGCGGCGATTTTTATCTTAAATAAGATTATATTGGCGCAGGGTTCGAAGACACCGAAAAAAGAACGTTTTCAGATATCTTCCCCGGCAAAAAGCGATCCGGTGCTTGGAAAAAACATTTCGTTACCGGCCAACTCATCAGTAGCGGCAAGGGGAAAAAATCCCGTGGGCCATCAGCGGCTTTTTCGAAAAAGATTGTATGCAAGGCGCAAAGGGCTAAAACGCAGCTTTATGACATCACCGGAAATCAACCCTCCGTCCGGAGAATCGGACCTTAGATTCTGTATTTTCGATATCGAAACACAACGGTCCGCCCAGGAAGTCGGCGGCTGGCATCGGGCGGATCTGATGGGTATCAGCTGCGTTGTGCTGTATGACTCAACACAAGATCTATATTTCGAGTTTTTGGACAATCAGGTGAACGAACTTGTCGAGCATTTGAAAAAATGCGATCTGGTGGTCGGGTTTAATGTCAAGCGATTCGACTTTAGGGTGCTGGGCGGGTATTCGGATTTTAACTTCAAGAGCCTGCCCACCCTGGATATCCTTGAAGAAATTCACAACCGGCTCGGATATCGCCTTTCTCTGGATCATCTGGCCAGGGTGACCCTGGGCAAGGAAAAGACGGCAAACGGACTCCAGGCCCTTCAATGGTGGAAGCAGGGACGCATCCGTGAAATCATCGATTACTGTAAAAAAGATGTTGAGATTACAAAGGATCTTTTTTTATACGGCCAACGAAACGGCTACCTGCTTTTTATGAACAAGGCCAAAAAGACGGTGCGTATCCCTGTGAAATGGTAGAAGTGGTTTCAAAACCTCCCCTCGGCCTCAATCCGCCAAAGGCGGACAAGTCTCTGTGTTGGACTGAGACGTCCAATCTTCGAAATATTCCCGACAAAATATCTTGTCAATGATGTGTATCCTGTCCTAAGGTCTTTTGCTCTGGATAAATAATGAGCCGGTCTCCCGGATGGATGGGTTTGTCCAGATCAATTCGATTCCAGATAATCAGGGCTGCCAGGGGCACATTGAATTTTTCGGCAATGATTGACAGATTATCCCCCTCTTTAATGATGTAGATCCGGTCGGTTTTCTTTGCTTCATAGGCCTTGATCAGCTTTTTGTAGCGTGCGTTGAATCCCTTTTCTGCTCCTTTGGGTATCAGAATCGTATGGTTCCCTTCAATGAGATAGTGACCACGAATTTCAGGGTTGAGGTCCTTGATCACTTTAAAATCTGTTTCAGAGGCTTTTGCGACAAGGGCGAGCGGGATTTCCTGGAAGCAGTCTATTTGAATCTTATCGAATGTAAGGGGTGGATAATAGTCCGAGTCTGTGAGATGAAAGCCGAACCCATCGGGATTCGACAAAATCAGTTTGACCGATAGGATTCGGAAAATAAATCGCTGGGTTTCTATCGGCAGATAAAGCCGGTAATAATCCCGGGTATGTTGGACCATGATTTCAGCTTCCAGTCCTTCCTCTCCCATATTGTAAGCGGCAGCCGCCAGGGTCCAGGATCCCATGGATTGATGAAGGGCCTTTAAGTGCGCTATTGCCGCCTGGGTGGAGGCAAATATATTTCGCCGTTCATCGATGGTATCGTTAATGATCAGGTCGTACCTTCGCCCGATATCCGGCAGAATCTGCCAGTATCCAATGGCCCCGTCCTTGGAGCCGGCATAGGAGAGGAGGGCGCTTTCGGCAACGGCCATGTATTTGAGATCTTCGGGCATGTTGTTTTTTTTGAGCATTTTTTCGATAATCGGCAAATATCGACGGGAGCGCTTCAGCCAGAGAATCACCTGGGGGCGATTTCCAAGGGACAGCAAAAGTTCTTTTTCCATACGTTCCATAACATCCCGGTTTTCCATGGGAACCCGCTCATTACAGAACGAAAGGGCTTTCATGTTTTTAACGGCGTTTAACAGCGAAGGGAGCTCCAGTGGATTGGCCGGCGCACCCGAAGCTTCGCATGTTAACGCCAAAATCATTATCGGAATCAGAAAAATCGTTTTTTTTATATGCATTTTACATCTTTCTCATACAAGAGCCTTTAACGAAAGGTATAATAAAAAATAGGATTTTGCAGGTTCAGCCGCAGTGATTTCATGAAATCGTTACAATATTATAATAGCAAAACACTTTAGCATTCCAATGTCAAATCACGATTGAGATTTGGATCGATGAAAAGTCAGAAGACGTTGTACCACAAGAGAGCTTTAACGATGTATGACCTTAACCGTCCGGAAGCTATCGATGTCCGTGGATGGGAAAATGCCCGCCGTCTTATCTGCGGTGCCAACCATGATGATCGGCATATGGACGATACCCGTAATGATGGGGATGATAATAACCATCGTGGTATGAACGCCCGAAATAAAAGGAAAAGTAGGGGACAATCGGCCATCCCCACCATCCGTAGTAATAAGCAGGAGGCGGCGGGGGAGCGTAATACCGGACGACCGGCGGCGGAGAGCTGCAGATTTCTTCAACGGTTTCGTCTATCATCTTTCCGTTCTTCCAAACCCGCTTACGCACGTTCCGGCATGTGGCGCCAACAGATCCCTCAGGAATGGCTTCAACGGCCTGACCGCTTTTGTCATAATAGAGAATCGTTTTGTTATAAAGGGCGGCGTCTCTGGCTGCCTGATAATCTTGATCCATAGCATTGCCGACCAGAATGCCGATAATGGTCCCAGCGGCTAGCCCGGCAATGGTGCTATGCGTATTGCCTCCAATGGCCTGACCGACCAGAGCCCCCATGCCGGCACCGGTTACGGCTCCTGCCTGGGTATTGTATCGATCCGGCGGATAGGGGGCGCATGAGACAAATATAAAAGATAAAATCAGTGTTAATATAAAGATATGATTTTTCATCATAAAATCCTTTTTCCGATTTTACATGGTTATCATTTCCGCTGGTTCGGAAAAGCTTTATTCCTTATTTATTCTTTTATTTAGACGCTTAAAGGCAAAAATAGTTTACTGTAGATATTATATCATATTTTATTTAAATGATATTCATGGTATTGAGAAAATAATCTTCACGCTCAGGCATTTTATTCTTTTAGCAATGAAAAGGAGAATATTTTGAAAAAGAATGCACTTAAATATTTCATTAATGTCACGCTGTTTATCGACCTCACATCAATAGCGGTTTTGGGTCTTCTCTTAGGATTTGTGATTCCAAAAGGACAAGGCGGTTCCTTTCAAAATTATTTTCTCGGGCTTCACCGTCATGAGTGGGCGGATATCCACCTGTCCCTGTCGCTGCTATTTTTAATCCTGCTCGTTTTTCATGTATGGTTGAACTGGACATGGGTCATTCAATCCACCAAACGTTACCTGGGAGATCATTGGAAGAATTTTTTCTGGGCCATTTCATTTGCCTGGTTCATCATATTGGTTGTTGGATGGATTGTGGTAAAATTATGATGATTGTCGACCTAGAGCGCTTAGAGTAGGTTCTTTTTGTAGCTTCTGACGGATATACCGCACACCGGCACCGGCCCCACCTTGAACCGCAAATACCAATTGTATAGGTTTATCTGGAACAAGGTTTCAAATTTTTGATATTCTTGACATATTGCTTTAAATCTGTTTGAAGGCGTTTCAATAGATCCGATTTATTTCTCAATGATACTGCATTTTGTTTCAAAAGACGAGATAGACGGATTTCAAAAAGAAGTAAAACGTTTGTTGAAATATTTAAAATGATTGAAGTATTATACGAAAACCTCACACAAGAGCAAGCCGACGCTTATGGTTTGGTGCTGGACGCCTATGATCTGCCGTATTCTCTAAAAAGATCCGGCAGTGACTGGGAAATTTGGGCCGATGAAGAGATCCGTGACAGGGCACTGGATCTTATCGCGCAATATATTGAAGAGAATCCAAAAGTTTCGATGCTGGATGTGCCGGAAACAGAAATACATCAGAAAACATTTACCGGCATATGGGCATGCCTGATTTTACTGGCATGCCAAATCCGTGTAGATATGTCCGGACATGTGGATCGGATTTTCAGAGAATATGGCGCATCTTCCCGTGATATTCTCAACGGAGAACTTTACAGGACCGTTACTTCTTTGATGCTGCACTCGGGTTACCCGCATCTGGTGGGAAATATGGCCGGCATTGCCATATTCGGCACTGCGGTGTGCAATATTACCGGTTCGGGTGCCGGCTGGTTGATGATCCTGTTGACCGGGATTTTGGGAAACCTGGCGAATGCTGTTCTGTTTCGATACGGCTATATTTCTATCGGCGCATCAACCGCTGTATTTGGCGCTGTCGGTATTCTGGCCGCATACCAGCTTTACAGGAAGATAAAAATTCCCGGACAAAAGATGAAAGCCTGGCTCCCCATTGCCGGCGGCCTCGCCTTGCTCGCGTTTTTGGGTTCCGGCGAACACTCGGATCTTACGGCACATCTGTTCGGCTTTATAGCGGGAATTTGTATCGGACTTCTCTATACGATGTTTCTGCGGGGCATTCTGGAAAAAAGACATCAGATTTACTGCATGGCCGCTACAATTATTACGCTGGTTTTATCGTGGGCCAAAGTAATTTGATTAAGGTATGATTTCAATCTGCCGGGCCCTTTCTTTGAGCAGGAAGTGATAAATCAGATCACAATATCGATCCAGCTCCAGCATCCCTTTGCCTGAAACGGCATACCTCCAAAATCCGTATAATTTGGTCAGGTTGATGAGCTGCTGGCTGTAGGATTCCCAATTGAAACGATCCCGAACGCGTTGAATCCCGTTTTCGGATATGGTATTCCACAAATTTTCATCCGTCTCACACTGTTCCATAAATTGTTCAAGGCTTTTTGATATCAGTTCGGGTTTGCTCGTATTTAGCAGAAATCCATTGATCCCGTAATCAATAATCTCAAGGGCTCCGCCGAATTTGGGTGCAAAAGTGGGCAGCCCGGATGCCATCGATTCGATGACCGTCAAACCAAAGGCTTCAAACAGCGCCGGCTGGACAAAAACGCCTTTATGATCGGCAATGATTCTATAGACTTCTCCGGTATCCAACTTGTTGATACTGGGAAGCCAGCGGACTTTGCCGTGCAGGTTAAATCGCTTTATAAGATCGTATGCTTTGGTAATTTCGCTTCTTTCTTCAATATCGCTGGATTCTTTAACATGAATCGTTCCCGCGGCAAAAATGAGATTATACGATTGCATGAGTTTTTTGCTCATGCCGAATGCATGAATGAGACCGGTGATATTTTTAATTTTATCCAGCCGGGCCATGGTGAAGATAGGGGGCTTGTCCGGATCGTCCAGCTTTCCGAAAATATCTTCGGATTCTTCATAAAAAAGCCGTTTTTCCCATTGCTGCCATTTGTGTTCGATACGTTTTTCTTTTTGGTAGTAGGGAAAATACAGCTCTTCATCGACTCCCGGTGGTATGACATTGAATTTTGGTGCAAACAGATTGATGCCGCTGACGATTTGGCACAGATCCGGCATGGTGAAAAATTGATAGGATTCATACTGTCCCATTGTGTTTTCCGTGCCGATGATCTCCTGTAATGTGCTGGCGATAATAAAATCCGATTTGTTCATTGAGAAAATGTCGGCGGTATATTGTATTGAAAAGTGGTAATCCTGCTCTTTTTCCTGCCACTGGATATCGGAATATGCGTATTTTGTTTTTTCCAGGGCATGTGCAATGGTGCATTGGATGACATCGAACTTATCCGACAATAATGAAGCCACCAGATTTCCGTCGGAATAGTTTCCGATAACCAGATCAGGGCGTCCCTGAAATTCAGCGAGAAGCTCTTTCGATGCATCTTCTGAAAATGTTTCAAGATATGGCCAGATCTTAAAACGGGAGATCCAGTGTTTAACCACATTATACTGGTTATCCCGAAACGGTACCCGTAATATCCAGCCGGTATCGGAATGAAAAATTTTTTCTTTACGTTGATTGCACGTTGTATCCTCGGCTTCAGGGATCAAACGGGTCAGGACAATAATTTGGGGCTCGATGTCCAATCCGGTCAATTGAATTTCGGTTTTCAAATGCCGTTCCAGAGCCCGCACCTGGTCGAGGATATAGATCACCTGGCCCCCGGTATCGGGTTTGCCCAGCGCATTGGTTTGCCCAAACCATCCGTGGGGTGAAATAATGGCAACTTTTGAAATCAACGGTGCAGGAACACGCGATATGAATCGTTCCAAAAGCTTGTCGGTGGGTTCGTTAATGAGATCGAGAAGCGTCTCTACGGTCTCGGTAATCCGGCCCACGGTATTGCCCCAGCCGACCTCGAATCCGGATTTTTTCATTCTTGCTTCAACACTGGCAAACGGTGTTTCAGGTTTCTTTTTTCTAAGCCATTCCAAGAGATGTTCCAGTTCTATGCAGAATCTTTCGAAGTCATTGGTGAATGTTCCGTTTATCAACAGTTGCCGGCCGTTATATTGATGAAGCTTTATGAATTCGAACAGTTTAGTATTCCATTCATCCGGCCGGCTAAAAATGTTACTGCTCAAGTATCGATTCAAAAAACGGATGCCGTTTCCAATAGAGCGAGTGTCGCGGAGGGAAGGTGCGAAATCATAAAACGGCATGAAATCAATATGAAGATGGTAGCCGTCATCTTTCTTTTGCCGTGCATAGTAATCTTTTAAATCCAAATACCTTGATAGTGAGATTTCTTCCATGTATTCTCCATCCCTTCGAACCATATAAAAACGGTACCTTGCAATGGCCCAGCGATGCATGAGCACAAGATGTTCATTGGTAATAAACATCTCTTGCGCTTTTTTGAAAAATTGAAACAACGAAGAGTTTTCCCGAAATTTCTTTGTCTTCCGATTTTTATCACAATACTCGCGGAACAAATGAATAATGCCGTTTCTCAAACTGATCGTCTGGTGCTGATTCGACATAAAAGAAATGAATTCTTTGAAATCTTTGTGCTCGTTTTTTCTGATAAGTGATCCCATTAAATTTTTCATCATCAGTTTGCCTACTATTGTGCTTTTTCTAAAAATTTATATTTTTCAATCGCCTCTAAAATGCCGCCGGCATATTTTGCCTTTGTAAAATAGATATTTCGTTGGCCTTTAAGCTTTTCCAGTTCAGGACTGTAGTTGCCGACAACGACGGCAAGCGGATCTCCCCGAAGCATTTCTTCGTCATTGCCGGAATCTCCGCACACCAGAAAGTTACTCAAGGGGATTTCCCATTTGTAACTGAGGTAGCGCAATGCTTTTCCTTTTGACGCACGATAGGGAAGGATGTCAAGGTATTTATTGTGCGAATAGATGAGCGTGTAGCGGCATCTATTGTGAAGCAGCCACTCGTGAATTTTTGCAATCCTGTCTTTTCCCGGTCGCATGTTGTAGCTGACTTTGAATTCACGCTGGGTCGATTCTTCCTGATAGGTTAAAAAAGGAAGTTCCTCAAGCGTTTTGACAATCTTTTCTCTGTCCCATTTGGCGGATATATGGGTCGACCAACCCTTGGCATAATGAATATTTTTCCCATAGTAAATTTCCGCTCCCACAGATGAAATAATGATATCCGGAGGATGAACGCCGTTTTTTTCAAGATATGCTCTGACCGAATCGACGGTTCGTCCGGAGGCGACACCGAAACCAATGGTCTTTCGATGCTTTTTGAGTACATCCAGAAATTCATCGAGATGGTCGTTCTGTTCGCCAATGAGTGTGTTGTCGATATCTGAAATAATAAAATGGTTGAGTTCGGCCAAACGTTTGCCGATGGCATCCGAAGGTTCTGCGACCTTCATCTTTTCCGTATCAAGGCTTTCAATGGTTTTCGTAATTTCGTTGACATAGGTCTTTGCATGGGTTTTCCATGTGTAATACTTTCTGATGTTCAATATCCCGGCTTTGGAATACTGTTTCCACTTATCGCTGTCTGCAATGATTTGTTTGATGGCGCCTGCCAATTCCTTGACATCTGTCGTATCGACCAGCAGACCACATTTACAGTTGTTGATAATGTCCTTTGGACCGCCGTCATTGGGCGCGATAACGGGCAGACCGCATGCGGCGGATTCTATCAAGGTAATCCCAAATGGTTCGGCAAGTGCGGAGTTGACAAATACGCCCCGTTTTTCAGCCGCAATCCTGTATAGCTCCGGTACTTCATACTCAAAGTCGTGCTTTTTGGGAATCGCGATTTTACCATAGAGATCGTATTTGTCCATTAACAAAAGAATTTCTGTAAGAACATTTCGCTCGTTGTCTTCCATTTTCGAGATGTCTTTGCGAATCCCTGCAAAAACAGCCAGATTGGCCATGGATTGAAGCGCTAAATCTTCTCCGTAGGCCGTGATCAGGCCGGAAATATTTTTCCGTGCGTCCGGCCGGCAAAGTGACAGGATCAACGGACGATCCGGCTTCATCAAAAATCGGTTGAGTTCTTCAAGTATCGAGGCATGCGCATACATTCTGGCCTCACCTTTTTCCGTATCCGATAAAATGTCATGATAGAAGGGATAGAATGTATCGACATCCAATCCGGGCGGAATGACGGTGAATCTGGGTATGTCGCTGTCTTCGTACTGGGCGTATTGCTCTTCGACCTCATGGTGGGTGCTTGAGACAATCAGATCTGCATGTTTTAAGATCTTTTCCTCCATATTGATGCGGTGGTCAATTTTGAATTTTTTGTCGATGTCGTTTTTTTTCATCCCGTTATTCAACAGGTTTTTCAATTTGGAGCGGCCAAGGGAGTGCCCGGTGTAGATTAACGTGATGCCGAAAATGTCCGCCAACTGCATGGCCACATAGCCTGCATCGGGATAATGCCCATGCACAATATCGGGTATCATTTTCTGCTGCTGGTTGTATTTAATGGTTTTATCGACAAATTCATCCAGGTGCGGCCATAGAAGTTCTTTTCGCATGTATTTTCTTCCACCACACTGAATTCTTACAATTTTAAATTTGTCGTTTACCGGTTCGATGGGTTTGGCGTAATCTTTGGATACGGCTTTATCAGAGATCAATCGCGTAAGCAATTCGACCTGTCTCACTGCATCGTGCTGGCTGAGGGCGGTTGCCAGTTCAATGACATATTTTATTTGACCTCCGGTATCTGCGTCACGGCCCAGTTCCATATTTTCAGATCGCAGCAAACCATGAACGCTGAACATTTGGATGTGAAGACCTTTGGAAGCCATGTTATCCTCCATTTTCAATCATTTCTTTTATCGGTTCATAAAAGTCACGGGAATCGGGAACGGCGCCTCTGATTTTACACATACGCGATGCAAACATGGATGCCATGGACAACATTCTATCAGGTTCCCATCCTTTAATTATACCGATAAGGAGCATTGCAGAATAGGCATCTCCTGCACCGACGGTATCGACCATCGAAGAAACACGGTGTGTTTTTGACCGGAAGCGGCCGTCTGGCGCGTATAACTCGCTCCCTTTATCGCCGTCGGTTACTGCCAGAAATTTTAGTTGGTATTGATCCATCAAGAAAGGAATAAACGCATCATTATCTTTTGAAAATCGAAGGATTCTCTTACATTCATCCAGTTCCTGTGTATTCAATTTCAGGATATCGGCGTGTTCGAGGGAGGCGATGATCACCTGGCGTGAATAACAGTCCGGCCGTAAATTGATATCATAAAAGCAAAGGGCGCCAGGATGTCTGTTTTTTATGAATTTTTGAATATTCTCGAATCCCTGTTTACTTCGTTGTACCAGCGTTCCGAAATAAATAAAATCAGCCTTATCCATAAGAGATGAATGCTCTTTTGGAAGATAATGGATATAATCGTAAGCCACATCGGTGTTGATGTGAAAGGTCGGAATGCCGGATGCGTTGAGTTGAACGGTAACCGTTCCGGTATCATGAGTGTTATCAATCTGGATGTCCTCGATGTTAAAACGATACTGCTCTAAAATGTTTAAAATTTTCTTTCCAAGGGCATCATTTCCAATACGTGAAATACAGCGCACAGGGAATCCGAGATTCTTGAGATGACAGGCAAAATTAAAAGGCGCGCCACCGAGTCTCTTCTCGTTTTCAAACACATCGAATAGGATTTCACCGATAACAAGTATCACGTTGCAACCTCTTTGGTATCACCCTCATCAAGGGGGTCGGTAACTGAGAGCGCGTATAAATTAAAAATTCTTTTTTATTTTTCGAATGTCTTCAATGAAGCTGTTGATCTCGTGAAGCAAAACCTTCTGTTCGGATATGATCATACTCATATATTTATTTAACTCGGGAAAAGATGAAACGTCAATGTCCATTGATTTTTTTTGAATGCCGCTGAGATATTTCTCTAATTTTAGAAGATCCTCTTGATCGATGGATTGAAACGAACCCAAACTGATAAATTTGTTTCTCAAATCAACGACGATGTCGTCTTCTATTCCTTTTGGGACAGATGCCATCAGCAAAAGCTTAATGGCCAGTTTGGCATCTATTTTCGAGCATGGAAGCGCCCTAATATCTTTAAGCTTCATCGGGTTGTTTTTGAGAACCGCGTTGTATTGGCTCACTAGATCATGGGCCCAGTTTGACATTGCCATCTGGGCTTTTTTGTTCATGGTCAGTATCGCGGTGATGCCTGTTTTCCGTAGCGTATTGAGAAGCGTATCCAGCTCTGATGATGAATTCCCGGTTCCCGTCGAGCGTTTATCCGTTTTTTTAACGTCATTTGTCGGTTCCATCAAATTTTCCTTCATTATTTTTTACATTAATATAAGGATTCATCTAAAAAAAACAATTTTGATGGGATAAACGGTTAAAAATATTCGCGGGCCCGGTAAGAGATAAACGGCCCTGCATTGGATTCCGGTTTACCAAAGATTTGTATCTGGGAAATTCAGATGCTCGATAAAATGATCGGTAAATTCCGGATGGGTAGACAACTCAATATACGAGATTGACCGGGACAGATCAATGCTTTTCCGCCAGTAAGATTTCGACAAAAGAACCATGGAAGCACCGGTGCTGGCGGCATTGCCCAAAGACTTGATTTTATCGGGGTCGACAGTGGGAATCATTCCGATGCGCATGGCGCTGTAGGGATTGATATAATTCCCGAGAGCGCCGGCTAAATATACACCATCGATATCTTTTATGCCGATTTGCATTTCTTTCATCAAAATCTCAATACCGGCAGCCACGGCACCTTTGGCAAGTTGCAGCTCTCTCACGTCTCTTTGGGTCAAACAAATATTTCGTCCGTTAAAGCTTTCCTCAGGCGAAGCCACCAGAAAATTGCAAATGCCGTCTTTTTGAGTCACTTGCTTGCCAAGGGTGTTTTGAGTATCGGCCGGCGGATGACCGATCAATCCTTCATGATCGATGATCCCGCAGTGTAAAAGTACGGCGGTTAGATCGACCAGTCCGCTGCCGCATAAGCCTTTGGGTTTGATGTTGCCGATGGTTCGATATAATAAAGTCGCCTCTTCGGTACGAACCCCTTCGATGGCGCCGGTTCTGGCGGTCATCCCGCTGGAAATACGCGCCCCCTCAAGGGCCGGTCCGGCGGCTGCCGAACAGGTAACAAGCCGGGTTCGATTCCCTAAAAACATTTCACCGTTCGTACCCAAATCCAATCCAAGAATCATTTGTTCTTCTTGTTCGGCAGCACCGGAAGCCATAATCATGCTGATAAGATCGCCCCCGATATATCCGGATTTCACCGGAATCACATATAGCAAGGCTTCAGGATTTAATTTGAGCCCAATGTCATCGGTTTTGATTACCAAACCGTCGGTGAATACCGGTGCAAAAGGGGCACCTGCAATGCTGCCGGGATCAATTTTTAAAAGGATATGCTGCATGGTGGTGTTGCCGGCAGCGACAACGATAAAGATATCCCGCTCTCTAAGTCCTACCACTTCCAGCAACCGTTCGGTAATACCGGTCAGGTCTTGTATCAGCAACTGATTGATCTTAGCGAGACCGCCTCGATTGGATTTGATGTATTGTAAACGGCTGATGACGTCCGATCCGTATTTAACCTGGCTGTTTAAACGGGAAACCGCCGCCACTTCAACGCCGCTGTTCAGATCGATCAATTTCCCGACCAGGGTGGTTGTTCCCAGATCAAATACCAGTCCGTACGCCTGCTCCAACTCATCCTTCCGTTGCCAGGCCATCAAGGTGTTATCGTGAAGCACCGCGGTACCGTGTTCACCGGTAGCCTCCAGTACCTTTGGAAGATTTCGCAGGCAGTGCAGGGAAGTGGTCATATTTTGATATTCCGCTCCCAGTATTAACTTAATCCGATCCAGATGTGAAATCCCAAGATCGCGATCTTCCGGCGGCAGCATAACCAGCCGTTTTTGGATCAGCGGATCGAAATAAATCAGCGGCCTTTCACCGGTTTTCAGAATCTGGTAATATTCCTGGTCAGGATCGATTGCTCCGATTTGGATTAAAACATCCGAATACAAAGGGGTACGGCAGGCGAGGCGAACGCCCTGCTTTATTTCCTGCTTGCTGAGCAGTTCCACCGCTGCTTTGGAAGGTGTTCCCAACGAGGACAGCACCTGAACCTTGCATTTTCCGCATTTTCCCATGCCGCCGCAATCGCTTTCGAGGTTGATGTCGTTTTTTTGAAGGGCTTCGTAAATTGTTTGGCCATAGGATGCTGTCAGCCAGAGATCATCCGGGAGCACATTGAGTCTGACATATCGGCGTTTGTGTTTCTTGGGCGGTAAGGTGCCGATGCTGCGTTTATTCTTTTTGGGGGTCTTTTTTTTCATGCAATGAGTTCCGTTATTCGAGCGCATGGTTTCGCGCCCTCGGTTAAGGTCACGGGCATTTTGAGACCTTTGCAAAACGCCCCTTTTTGCCCAATTTCTACGTCAGGCTCAAATTTTAATCCTCAAAATACTCAATGTATTCCTGCGGTTAAAATTATCGCCTTCCTTGAACTTGAACAAAAATGAGCATTTTTCAAAGGTCTCATTTTATCAACGTATGAAGCAGTTTTGAAAAATGAGAATAATCGGCATCCTGAATATCCAAGGCCAGGTTTAAAAAATCTGCTATTTTATTCGCCTGTTCCGTTAATTCCGGATCATTGGGTTGACGAACATAGAGCAGACGCCGGTAGTGCTCAAAGTAGATCTTTCTCAAAACATTGTCGGCCAATTCCAGCGGTTCGGAACAGTAAGCATCAAAATTGAGCAATAATTCCTGTTCGACGAAAAACGTCCCCGTGATTTCCGTAAGGATAGATTCAAACAACAGATTCCCCAGCAACATTTCATAACAATTTTGGCCGGAAATCTTGGCGATGCCGCGTTGCCGGCAAAACGCGTCAATGCCGGTAAAACAATCACCGTAAACGATCAGGGGACGTTCTCCGCACCCGAGGGCTTCTTCAACGGCGTGTTGCAGCGCAATCTTCAGCATTTCGGGTTTCAAATGCAGGTTCGCGGGTAAATACGTGATCAAAACGTCCGGATATCTGGAATTCAGCCCAAGGTATTCGAATACGGGTTTAAACACCCCGCAAGCAATCAATCTTTTCGCATCAGCAATAATCGTTTGCAAGTGCTTCATAGGCTGATAATCCCGGGGAATTTTTTCTTAATTTCAACGAGCAAATTTTGATCCAAAAGGCCTTCCTGCCCGTCTTGGAGAATCGTTTTTACACGGTCGTTGGCACGGCTCAGCATACTGGGTCGTTTCTGCTGCTCCCAGATATCAAAGTTGGAGCGGATCCCCAGGTTGGGGTAAAAAAATTCATCCATCATGTGCGTGACGGTGTGGTCTTCCAAAACAAAATTACCGCCGGGTCCGACTTTTTTAATGACATCAAAGGCGAGTGTATCCGGATCAATCTGGATGCCTCTAACCATCCGCTGTACCATTCCGATGATTTCATCGTCAATCACATACTGTTCATAAGATATGGAATTGCCCGAATCGAGCATGCCGGCTGCCAAATGAATCAGGTCGGCGCCGTTTAAGGCGACCGTTAAATTTGAAAAGGTTTTTTCACATCCCGCCTGGATGTCCGGTCTTTTGGCTTCGGTAACACCGCCCGATGCGTAAACAGGCAGATTAAAATGCTTTGCGATCTGGACGATCGAAGCATTCAGCAAGGCGGTTTCCGTTGATCCAAGCGTATACTCCATGTTGCGCAGATCTATGGTGGAGGGGACAGCGCCGTATAACACCTTTGCCCCCGGTGCGAAAGCCTGGGCCAAGGCAACGCCTGCCAGCGCTTCGGCATGGGTTTGGGCGAGGGTTCCCGCCAGCGTGGCAGGTGCTGTGGCACCTGAAATAGGGGCCGGTGCGCAGGTAGCCGGTATACCATGAAGGCAGCAGAACTTTAAAATACGCAGGGCTTCCGTGTCCATGGTCAGCGGACTGACGGAATTGGTGATAACGGAAACAAATGGTTTTGCTTTGAAATATTCTTCTCCTCCGGCCAAAAAACTTGCCAGGCTGAACATCTGCTTGACGCCATCGAGGGTATCACATCCTCCCATGACGTGTTTAAAGGTATGGTTGAAAGCGTAGTAAAAGTCGTTCAAATGGTAGTTCTGAGCATCCAAATCGTGAGCCTGGCATGAAATGATATACAGATCAATATGATCCAGCCGATCTACCAGGGCTGCCGTGTGGGCGACATCTCTGAGCATGGTCAGACGGTAGCCGCCGGTTGACATATCCAATATGCGAAACACCCGGCCGCCGTTTGAAAAATATACATTGCCGCTTCCAAGGTGGACGTCGTTGTTGCCGTTCCGGGAATACAGGGTAAAGTGTCGGGGGGCCAGGGCCAGGTATCGGTCCAGCCATTTTTTTTCAAAATAAACCCTGGATTTGCTCCGGTTTACACGGGCTCCGGCAGCCTCCAGGATGTCCCACATCTCCGGGTCGGAAATGCAAACGCCGATATGTTTGAGTATTCGTCGAGCGGTCTGGTCGATCGCTTTAATCTGTTTGGGTGACAGAAAACCGCCTGCTGAAGCGTTTGGTTGCATGGCAACTCCTTCCAAAGGTATTTCAGCGCCAATCGGAATAAAATTCTATTCTGCGAGAGAAGAGAATCAAGATCAACCGGAGGTTACAATGCCGTTTATTCTGCTTAACAGATCCTCGGATTTGGACGCAACCGTGTGTTCTGATAAAATGCGTTGGGTTTTTGCATTGCAGCGTTGATACAGATCATTGGCACCGTCATTTATCCAGGCGTCATATCGAGATCGATCCAACAGGTTCGGAAGAAAGAGAGAGTGCATAAAATTCTCAAAGGTATGGTCATCCATCAAAAAAATAGAACCGGGCCCGCCGCAGGCAACCCGTTCGATGGCATCAATGGCCAATGTATTGTCATTGACGGGTATGCCGCCGGTGAAAAATCGGCTCATGGCGATCAGCTCATCGGCCATGGTGACCATTTCCAGAGAAGATGTGTACCCGTATTCCAAAAAACCGACATCGTGAATCAGGTTCGCTCTGGAAAGCAGGGCGGTAATAATCGAAAACATGGCCTCGGCGCCTGCCTGGGCATCCATTGTCTTGGCGTCCGAGGCGCCTGCAAAGGCCCAAATCGGCAGTCCGTAAATTTCGTCGCGCATATCGGCAAGGGCCGCCTGGGTAAGACTCCATTCGGGACTACCGTAACAAACGATGCTCGACTTCATGTCCATGGCGCTGACATTCGGTCCGAATAAAAACGGGGATCCTTTTCCCGCCATTTGATGCACCACCAGTCCCACAAGATTTTCGGCAATTCCCAGCGCCAACGCCCCGGCCAGCGTGACCGGTGCACCACCGCCGGCGTTTGAGCCCGAAGGAAAACAGATCGGGATTTGTTTCTGGGCGCAAAAAATTAATTTTTCCATCACATTTTCAGGAAAGCGCAGCGGGCTGATGGCTTCGGAATAGTTTAAGATAAACGGTTTTCTTTGAAAGTTGTCTTCACCACCGGCCACCGCACAGGCAATCTCATAGATTTTAGCAATATCTTTGCCGCTGTCGGCGATGAAAACAATGGGTTTGCCGGTCTGTTTAACCATTTCGGCAAAAACATGCACATATATCGATTCCACGGGCACATCTTCCGGATTGGCCATGGACATGGCAAAGTCGATATTTTTCAGTCCGTCCACCAGTTTGGCGAAATTGGTGACATCAGCCAATACGGTTCGTCGGCGCTGACCGGTTTTCAGGTCAAGTGTAAACGTGGCATCGGATCCGGTACCATAAAAAGCCTGTTCGTCTCTCAGCGACATGGCTTTTTCCCCGGTCTGGTCAAACAGGGTGATCTGTCGGGGAGCGGAGCGAATAGCGTCTTCGGCCATAAAAGCGGGCATCCGGATCCTTCCGTCGCTGGCGACCCGACAACCGGCATCGGAAAGCATTTCCATGGCGCCGGCATGTTCCATTTTAAATCCGGTTTTTTCAAGAATTTCCAGGGCAGCCGTATGGATGGCCATGGCCTGTTCGCGGTTCAAGACCTTCAGTCGAGGTTGAAACGTGGGAATTTCCATGGAATCCTCCTTGGTCTTTGGATTTGGATTATTTGGGTTGCTCAGCTCGTGCCGACCAGTTTTTTGGCCTCGATTACGGCTGAACCCGCATCAGGAGCATACACATCGGCCTTGATATCCTCGGCAAACTTTGAGGTTACCGGTGCGCCGCCGATCATGACTCTGACCGTGTTTCTGATTTTGGCGCGCTGCAACGCCTCAATGGTTTCTTTCATGCTCGGCATGGTGGTAGACAGCAATGCCGACATCGCCACGATATCCGGTTCTATCTCCTGCGCCTTTTTCACAAACTGGTCTGCCGAAACATCCACGCCCAAATCAGTGATGGCAAATCCGGCCCCTTCCAGCATCATGGCAACCAGATTTTTACCGATATCATGAAGGTCGCGGTGAACCGTCCCGATTAAAACTTTACCTTTGGGGACAAGATCACCTTCCAGAAAAAAAGGTTTCAGCAGTTTCATGCATTCCTGCATGGCCTTGGCCGAACGCAGCATCTGGGGAACAAACAATGCACCCTTTGCGAATTTTTCGCCGACCTCGTCCATTGCAGCGATCAGGCCGTCATTTAGAATACTTTTAACCTTGAGACCGTCATCAATGGCCTTTTGGGTTTGAGCAACGGCACCTTCAACATTCCCTTTATTTATATCCTGTTTCAAATTGTCTATAATGGTCATGATTGTCTCCCTTGCACTATGAGTTGGGGATTGACGCCCAGGGAAGTTACAGATTCAGGCAACCTCTTTGAAAGGCGTCGATATAGTTTTCACAGTATTCATCACGTCCCAGAAGCATTTCCGTCGAGAGCAGGGTTGCCATCAGCGATGGTTCGGTCGGGTCTAGAATTGCGGCGGAGAGTCCCTGAAACATGCATAAGGACAAAAAAGTGCTGTTGATCAAACGGCGTGCCGGAAGACCAAAAGAAACATTGGACAGGCCGCAAATGGTGTTGACGCCGGGAAAATCCATCATGAACGTTCTTATGACATCAAAGACGACATGCCCCGCATGCGGATCAACGGAAACAGGCTGAACCAGCGGATCAACAAAGATGTTTTCCAGTACAACCCCCTCGGATGTTAATTTTTCGATCAGTTCAGCACCGGCCTTGACTCTGTCTTCAACAGTAACGGGCATGGCTGTTTGAGCCATACACAGCGCCACGATCCGGCAAGGCTGGGACGTTACAACGGGCAGGAGGGCATCGAAACGATCTTTTTCCAATGAAATCGAATTGATCATCGGCACCCCCCGGTGGTGCTTGATCGCTTCGGCCAGCGCTTTAGGATTGGGACTGTCCAGGCACAGGGGAAGATCAATGGCATTTTGAACCGTCTCCACCAGCCAGCAAAGACATTCGGTTTCTTGATCGACAAAGGTCCCGGCATTGACGTCAATATAATGAGCGCCGGCATCGGCCTGGCTTTTTGCGATTTGGCCGATGAATACGGCATCTTTATTTTCAACCGCTTCAGCAATCCGTCTTCGACTGGTGTTAATCTTTTCGCCGACGATAAGCATACCAGACCCCTTTTTCGTCAAAGCAATATTGAATTAAATGATTTCAGACTACCATACCAACGTCTTATAAATCCATCCTTTGTCTCCGTCTGCATGCTGCACATGTATCCACTTGCCTTTTCGGCTTAGAATTTTAAACGCAACGCCTTTTTCAGCCTTAAATACAATTGGGTAGTTGGTGCCGGGACCCGAGCGGATATTGCAATCTTCTTTAATGGTAATCACCGCCGGTATTTTACGAACCAGAGAACTGTATATCCATCCCTCATCTCCTTCAAAATCGACAAAGCGAATCCAGGAACCGACTTTTTTAATCACTTTTATGGGATAATATTTGTTGACTTTCCAAATGATATCATAGTTGCTTCCGGGTCCTGAACGGATATTCGCATCAGAAACTGAAACGGTAAGGCGCTCCGATGCAAATGCGACATTCGATAAGTTAATGAAAAGGAATACCGCAATGACCGATACATAGGAAAGAGGGCGAAATATTTTCAAAAGATATCGTCTGTCCTGAGTTTTCATAATCATTTCTCCGAAAACTGTTTTGAATGGTTCACCGTGTAACAGAAAACAAATTGTTTTCCCAAAAGCCAATGAGAGCCAAGTCTGTCGGATGCGTACCGAAATAAGAACCTTCAGGAGAAATATCTTCGAGAATATCAAAGATCTCTTGAAAGAGGATTTCTTTTTTGCGCTTATAAGTCTTATCGGTATTCTCCAGCTTTTCAATTTGATGTATTTTTTGTTCCACTTCGATTAGCTTTTCGGAAGTCTCTTGATCGAGGGCGATTGAGTGCAAAAAAGCAAGGCAGTCTTCGATCAGATCGACAACGTTAAGGGTTGTGTTTTGACTGATCGTATAGATTCTGTATTCACTTCCCAGTTTCATTTTATCCTCTATTAAAAGTAATATAGCGTCTCTTTGCTTCTTATCATAGGATAATCCGCCTGTGCCGTTTTTAACGCTTCATCGCTGAGAGTCTGTTCAAAATATGAAGGGAGAATATCGGCGGAGCCGGAACCTTGAGAGAATTCCTGTTTTACGCGCCATGGGATCGCATCCGGCAGATACTGTTCATACTTAAGACCTGAATCTTGTATGAAAAATAATGATAATATAATAAAAAGCAAAAAATTCAAGTCGAATTACCCCCCTGTCTTCTCATTCAATGATGCGGCCATATCGGTTTTTTCCCAGGTAAACTCTGGTTCGTTGCGACCGAAATGCCCGTATGCTGAAGTTTTGCGATATATCGGCCGCAACAGATCGAGATAGTCGATGATGGCGGCCGGACGCAAATCAAAGGTCTCCAAGATACCTTTTCTCACTTTGTTTTCCGGAACCACACCGGTTCCCATAAGATCGACCATTACAGATACAGGTTCGGCAACGCCGATGGCATAGGCGATTTGCACTTCGCATTTTTTGGCAAAGCCGGCCGCCACGATATTTTTGGCCACATGTCTTGCCATATACGACGCGCTCCGATCAACCTTTGAAGGATCCTTTCCGGAAAAACACCCGCCGCCGTGGCTGCCTTGCCCGCCATAGGTGTCGACAATAATTTTCCGTCCGGTAACGCCGCAATCTCCCATAGGTCCGCCGATCACGAACCGGCCAGTCGGATTGATTAAATATCGGGTATCGCCATCCACCATTTCCTGGGGGATCACCTTTTTAATTACTTCCTCGATGATCGTTTCTTGCAGGTCTTCATACGAAACATCCGGTTTGTGCTGTGCGGAGATGACAATGGTATCGACCCGTTTCGGCGTTCCGTTCTCGTATTCGATGGTGACCTGAGATTTACCGTCGGGTCTCAGAAAATCGAGCGTCCCGCTCTTGCGAACCATTGCCAGGCGGCGGGTCAATTTGTGGGCGAATGTAATAGACATCGGCATAAGCTCTGGCGTTTCATCACAGGCAAAGCCAAACATCAAGCCTTGATCTCCCGCTCCTTGTTCCTTGAAAAGTCCTTGGCCGATATTGACTCCCTGAGCGATATCGGTAGATTGTTGGTCAATGCTTGTAATAACCGAGCAGGTCTGCCAGTCAAACCCCATCCGGGATGAATTATAACCGATATCTCGTATGGTTTCACGGACCTTTTCCGGGATATCGACATAGCAGTCGGTCGTAATTTCGCCGGCGACCATGGCCAAACCGGTTGTTACCAAGGTTTCGCAGGCGACCCTGCTGCTTTTATCTTTTGCAATCATTGCATCCAGAATTGAATCTGATATGGCATCGGCGACCTTGTCGGGATGTCCTTCCGTAACGGATTCGGATGTAAAAAAGTATTGTTTGTTTCCCATTGAGTTCTCCTAAAATTGAATTTTTTGATCGAAAAGCAGGGTTTTCGGTCAAACACTAAATCGGTCGCTGCGACCAGCGGCCGGTATTTGAAAAAATAATATCCGGATTTTCAAATACTTCCATCAAAAGACGGTGATAATGACATTCTTCGGCTGATCTGAGGTGGGTTTCGGGAAACCTCGAGCAATAATTTTGCATCTCTGCTTCTCCCATGATACCCGTCAGGACGCATTCAAGCATATCTACCGTACCGCTGCCTTCATCAAACTGCTCTTTTTCCCTCCATGTGATCTCAGGGGGTAAAAGGTCTTCAAACGCTTTTCTCAAAATCCATTTTTCTATGGGCGGCGATCCCATGATTTTCATTTCCGGCGGGATTATCTGCCCCAATCGAATCATCGCAAGATCCAGAAACGGCACGCGTCCTTCGATGGCATGGGCCATGGTCATTCGATCGACCCGTTGAAGGTTTATATTATGTAACGACGTGACTGACCGGCGTAATTCCTGGTGCAAAAACTCCTGGTTTTCTATGGATTTATAATAGCCGTACCCTCCGAAGAGCTCATCGGCGCCTTCACCGGTGAGTATCACCTTGACATAATCAGCAGCCAGGCGGGAAGTAAAATAACAGGGAATGGCGCTTCGCACCAAATCCTGATCAAAGGATTCGAGATAATATATGATTTCCGGCAGTTTTTTTCTGACTTCCTGTTCGGTGAGGATATATTCGTGATGAATGGTGTCGAGATGGTTGGAGACCAAGCGGGCAGCCGCGAGATCTCTGCTGCCTTCGACACCGACCGAAAACGTGTGAAGCCGATCGATATGTTTTCTGGCTATCGCGGCAATGATACTGCTGTCCAAACCACCGGACAAAAACGCCCCCAGAGGGACGTCGCTCATCAGACGTTTGACCACAGCCTCTTCAAGGGTTTTTCTGATTTTTTCAATATAATCTTTCACCGGGGCTTTCCGGCTTAAAATCTCCGGAACCGAGTAAAAGGTCGTAAATCCGCGAGCAGAATGGAAAAAAGTTCCCGGCGGAAATTCACGTACGCTGTCACAGCCTGCGGGAAAGGCTTTGAGTTCGGAAGCGAAAATCAGGGCGTCATTTATTTCGCCAAGATAAAGGGGTTTAATACCGATGGGATCTCGAGCCGCGTAAAAGTCGGCGGCATCGGCGATGGCAAATGCGTACATGCCGTCCAAATGTTCGACCATGGATGTACCGTGGTCTTCGTAAAGGTGAACGATGGCCTCTGTATCGCTGGTGGTATAGAACTGATGGCGTTTGGAAAGCTCGGAACGTAAAAACGGAAAATTATAGATTTCTCCATTGGCGATCACGGCAATATTTTTCGATTCATTGTAAATGGGCTGATTGCCGCCCTCCGGGTCCATGATGCTCAACCGCCGATGTCCCAAAACTCCCGGACCTTCTGACGAAACAAACTTGCCTTCTGCATCCGGTCCCCTGTGGCGCACCAGCATCATCATCTGTTTGACAAGGGCCACATCAGCGTCACCCCATATCCCTGTAATTCCGCACATGTGTTTCGTCCTTTTGCTGCTCTATTTTCGTATTTCGAACATACCGACAAAGCCGTGTCCCATACCATCTCCGCGCTGGAGTTCCATTTCCAGCTTCCTCAACGAAAAACCAAGCACCGACTCGATAACATTGGCGCGAACATCCCCCCAGTTCAACCAGCCCACGCCTTCTATGACCTTGTACATGGTTTCCATGGCTTCTTTTAAAGGTTTCGGGTAATAGGGAAGAATCTCGGGAACGTTTGAAAACCTGCCTGTTTCACAATCGTAGTTTCCGAGCAGACTCATGGTATATTCGATGAGTGCGTTGCACGACATGAAAAACATTTCATAGAAGTTGTTGATGTGATCAAAACCAGGGCGGGGCACGTAGTCAACCAAGAGGCTCTCCAGATCCGTCCGAAGATAGTTTTCGAAGAGCGCATTGACCGGACCGCGCAATTTGGGAGCGTATTTGTTGTAGTCGCCGGTATCCAAGTGCCGTCCGATGAAAATCGAACGATCGAAAAAGGTCAACGGCTTAATTTCAACGCCGGCTTCCTTGGACGCCTGTTCGATGATGTTCATCACTTCGTCCCGGCATACCAGTTTCAGCGCAAAAGAAGCAATATCGGCCGTGGCCCTTTCTTCTTCCGGGTAAATGTAAGAGATTCGGTAATCCATGAAATATTCCCGATTCGCCGGATGATGCCACAAATCCTGCCATTCAACGGAGTATCGGCCCAGCCAATCGCCCATGAAAAGGGCGTGATCGGGCGCATGCCGGCAAATATCTGCAACGATCTTGATGCACTGTTCATCGGTAAAGTGGGAAAGGGTCCCAAATGACGTAAAATAAAAATCAAAAGGCGCCTCATCCTTCATGATTTCAGCGGGAAGCCCGTCCGACATGTCTCCCTGAGTGAAACGCAATTTCGGATTGGCGCCGTAGTCGCTTTCGGCCTGGCGAAGAAGATCCTCATTGAT
>Ga0307446_1000038_pt1 | contig 32258 bp, 28 predicted proteins | sample SalMarSW160320MG_FD_202141 | JGI IMG/M metagenome (GOLD analysis project Ga0307446, IMG submission 202141) | Salt marsh sediment microbial communities from the Plum Island Ecosystem LTER, Massachusetts, United States - SW1603-20 | ecosystem: Environmental > Aquatic > Marine > Intertidal zone >... | reverse complement strand
ATATCAACACAAGAGATGGAGCAGAAATTCTTGCATCTCGTTTTCATCTCTGGCAAGATGATCAGAAAATCGGTGTTCATCATGGGTCTTTATCAAAACATGCGAGGATTGAAGCAGAAAACGACTTTAAAAATGGAACATTAAAATCATTGGTATGTACATCCTCTCTTGAACTTGGAATAGATGTTGGTGATACTGATTTTGTGATTCAATATAACTCACCAAGGGAAGTAACCAGGATTGTCCAACGTGTTGGTCGGTCTGGACACCGGGTCGGTCAGACGTCAAAAGGAGTTATTCTTGCGACAAACCCAGAAGACCTCTCAGAAAGTTTAGTGATTGCTCGTAGAGCACTCACAGGGACGTTAGAAAAATTTTCTGTACGACAAAACCCTCTCTCGGTTCTCTCAAATCAAATTATTTCACTTGTATTGGAATATGGGTCTATTACGGCAACAACCGCTTATCAAATAATCACACGGTCATATCCTTTTTCGACTCTTTCATGGGCACTCTTTGAGTCCATTATTAATCAATTAAAAGATCAACGCTCTATATGGCGAGAGCAAGAACGAAATGAAATCGTCCTAATGAAACGAACAAACTCACGACATTATTTCCTTGATAATATTTCAATGATTCCTGATGAAAAAACATATCCAGTTATCGATATTAGCACGAGGAAATCTATTGGCACTCTTGATGAAAGCTTCGTTTTGAGTAGCGGATTTGAGGGCGAAAAATTTATCCTTCGTGGAAGACCATGGATGATTATTAAACGTGAAGATAACGAACTACTGGTCTCTCCGATTAAGGAAATCGGGACTATCCCCTCATGGGTAGGTGAAGACATCCCAGTACCATTTGAGGTGGCCCAAGAAGTAGGAATGCTACGGAGACTTGTCGCGGAAAACAAGGAAATCTCCCAATATCCCTGTGACGCGGAAACGATGAAGAAGTTCGTCGTGTACATCGAAACTCAAAAAAAAGAAGGGTTTATCGTACCCGATGATACTACAATTACCTTTGATGTTGATGAAAAGACCATGGTACTCAATACCTGTTTTGGCACAAAAGTCAATGAGACTCTCGGTAGATTGATCTCTGCTGTGTTGGCACAAGCCGTTGGTGAAAGTATAGGAATTAATAGTGATTCGTATCGAATTAATCTTGAACTGCCTGGTCGTATCCCTCCTGAACGTATTAAAGAAATTCTTTTCTCTATAAAACCAGAGACGTTAGAGTATCTCATGAAAACGATTCTGCGAAATTCAACATACCTTCGTTGGCAATTAGTGCATGTTGCACGAAAATTCGGTGCACTACGTAAAGACTTTGATTATAAGATGATAGGAATGAAACGATTATTCGGTCTTTTTGAACAATCATTAATCCTTGAAGAGGCATTGGACAAACTCCTCTGGGAACGCATGGATATTGAACATACCGTTCAGATATTACAAAAGATACAGAAAGAAGAAATCGCAATCCATATCCAAGGATTATCGCCGATAGCCCTTACTGGATTTGAGACAATCCAGGGGCTTATGGTTCCTCAACGAGCAGACCGATCCATTCTTATGGCACTGAAGAAACGATTAGAAGACGCGGATATTACAATGGTGTGTACCAACTGTCATCATTCATGGAATACGGTTGTAAATCGTGCCTCTATGCAACCAACGTGTTCAAAATGCGGTGCGATTAAAATCGCAGTAATTCGACGGTACAACAAAAAATTTATTCCATTGCTCTCAAAGAAACATCGAACCAGCGAAGAAAACAAGGAAGTTCAACGTTTACATAAAAATGCAAGTCTCGTGTTAAGCTACGGGCGATTTGCGCTGCTTGCGTTAGTCGGTCGTGGTATCGGCCCTGACACCGCAGCACGTATTCTTGGCCGATACAATAAACTAGAGTTGACAAAATCTGAGGAAAAGGAAATAAAATTTTTACATGACATCTTACAAGCAGAGCTCCAATATGTAAAAACACGTGGTTTTTGGGATACGTGAACAACTCACAGCTATAGCAATATTTATATCCCTGATATTTATATTATCATACTGGTGAAATAGTATGAAGCGAAGGAGTATTGTTGGGAGTATTGTAGCTATACTTTTGATAGTATTTGTTCCTGTAACAAATGCGATTCAAATTCAAACTGTGCAAAAAGAACTATCATCTTCAATCATTTCATATGATATATTAAAGAATATGAATGCTGAGGAACTCGTTGTTTTTATCAAGTCTCTTGCTCAAGACTATCCGCAGCTCGCAGAAGAATTTCAGCACGCTGTCGACAAAATGAAGAATGCACCGTTCTCGTCGCTGGTTACCAAACGAGCGGATGGTATTCCTGTTAATAAAAATGAGGGACCACAACCGAAAAGTGGCAATCAAACATTGATTGAAAAAATCTTTTGGAAGATATATAATTATCGAGTGTTCCGTTTATTAGTAAGTACTCTTTTATTTATCTATACTCAGTCAAAATTTACACTCTGGCGGACGATGACCTGGGGAATTCGGCTTCTTCGCTGGGTAAAAATTGGTATACTTTTAGGTTTTATTGATCCAAACCCTCAACAACCCCAAACACCTACCATAGTTTTTCAACAAGATACCATAAACAAGACCATACAGGTACTTTCAATTAATTCTAATAATGTTCTCTGGAGTGATATTGACGAAATCGGAGCGGGCAGTTGCGATCCATTACCTATTGGTAACGTCACTGCGGGTGAAACCCTGACGAATTGTACAGGAATTATCGTCCTACAATATATCCCCACCCAAGAAATTCTCGGTGTTTTCGAGTTTGAGTAACAGAGGAACATATTGTAGAAAAAACACATTTATCGCCTAAGCTAACAGAATATATTCTTCTCTGATAGTTTTTCTTTATAAAAAAATCATAACGTAGTAATCTCTGCTAACAAATATTGCGCATAAATCTCTTTTTTTTTTTTTTTTTATCACTTGTAACAAAGCCTTTTTACCTAGGGGTACTATATCGCCAGCAAATGACGTTTTACCAAGATGTTGTTGAACTGATTCTTTCAAAAGAAATTCAATCTAAAGACGAACTACATAAGGTTAAAATGAAATTATGTAAAAAATATAAACTACAAACGATACCACGAGATAGTGAAATTCTCGCATATCTCCCTACAGACCGATTAGAGAATCAAGAGGCATATTCCTTACTACGGAAGAAATCGACCCGTACTCTTTCTGGTGTAGCAATCATTGCTGCTATGACATCACCAGAGACCTGCCCTCATGGAAAATGTATTCCCTGTCCGGGTGGACCAGAGCGTAATACACCACAAAGCTATACCGGATATGAGCCTGCTGCAATGCGTGCCTGCTGTAACAATTTCGATCCGTATCTACAAGTAAAAAGTCGAATCGAGCAACTTCATGCGATTGGGCATGTGACTGATAAAGTTGACCTGATCATCATGGGTGGGACCTTTACAGCTCGTCTACCCGCATATCAACAATGGTTTGTAAAACGATGTTACGATGCTCTGAATACTCAACGATCACAAACAGTAGATTCTGCAAAAAAGAAAAACGAAACAGCACCATCACGATGTATAGGATTAACTATTGAAACACGACCAGACTGGTTTCGATTACAACATGTTGATCATGCGTTGTCTTTAGGTGCAACACGAGTTGAATTAGGCGTACAAACTATTTTCGATACAATCTTATCTGGAATCGAACGGGGGCATACGGTTTCTGATTCTATCGCTGCGACTCGAATCGCGAAAGATGCAGGTTTAAAAGTCTGTTATCATATGATGCCTGGATTGCCGGGAAGCACTGAAAAAAAAGACGTACAAGCCTTACACTCGATTTTCACTGATGATAACTTCAAACCGGATATGATTAAGATATATCCGACACTCATTATTAAAGGAACAAAACTATATGATCTTTGGCGAGAGGGAAAATATGAACCGCTCACTACAGAGCAAGCGTCTCTTCTCATCGCTAGGGTAAAAAAGGATATTCCTGAATGGGTTCGAATACAACGAATACAGCGAGATATCCCTGCACAGGAAATTTGTGCGGGGATTAAAAAAAGTAATCTTCGACAGTACGTTGAGAAAGAAATGCAGAAGCATGGGACGTCATGTCGGTGTATTCGATGCCGAGAAATTGGGCATGTACCCGCTGAAAAAACAAAGATGTTGACTGATCTTTCACTGCGTTGTGTTCCTCGTCGGTATACGGCCAGTAACAGCGTGGAGTATTTCATTTCTCTTGAGGATGAAACACAGGATGTTGTCGTTGGTTATTTGCGATTACGAGATGTAGCAACCCCGCATCGTTCTGAGCTCCAAGATGAACCTTGCATGATTATACGAGAGCTAAAAGTACTTGGCCGTGAAGCATCTCTTGGTGAGCGAACATCCGAAGCATACCAACATCGTGGTTATGGGAAAACACTCCTTTATGAGGCAGAACGTATTTGTTCTGAACAGGTGGGAAAAAAACGGTTATTTGTACTCAGTGGGGTTGGTGTAAAACCATACTACCGAAAAGTAGGATTTACTGATAATGGTGTATACTTATCAAAGATAGTGCACACTTAAGCATTTTTACCTTTTTTTTTTAAAAAAATATATAAGGAAGTATTGATTTCTGCGTTTACAACCAAATTGGTTGGGGGAGAGTAGTTCATGTCCGAATTCATTTGGTATTGGACGAAAGAAAACAAAAAAATTTTTACCACGCAAGTTGACCTTGCCGAACAGGCGATGAAAGATGGTTATTTCATTATGGGTGCACGTATCCACCCCAATCGGTCAGACCTGTAGGAAGTATTTTTTTCTATCTCTTCTCTTTTTTTTTGTTTACGGAAGATTTTTATCCGTCTTTGCATTTCGCCATCTTACAATATGAATAAGTTAAACTATAGTGAATTGCTGAAACGCGTACATAGTGCGACGGTAAAAGAACGGGTTGATGATGATCGTTTTAAGGTACCGAAAGTCGATGTGTTCTATGAAGGAAACACCACGGTTCTGAAGAATTTTGATAAAATCATTGACGTGTTGAATCGTGACGCAGATCATTTCTTGAAATTTTTACTTGGTAGTGTTGGTACTGCTGGCGAGATCTCAAATGGTCGTGTTATTTTTCAGGGGAAAATCCCGATCAGGACCGTTCAGGATAGACTTGATGAGTATGTCAATACCTATGTGATTTGCTCTGAATGCAATCGACCTGATACCCATTTAGTAAAAAAGGATCGTACGCTTTTAATTCGTTGTGATGCGTGTGGTGCATTTCGATCGATTGGTTCAATGAAAAAAAGGAAAACAATAGTTCCAAGCGAGATTTTTAAAGAAGGGGAAACCTACGAACTTACGATAAAGGATATTGGTAAGCGGGGTGATGGTGTAGCGTTTTTTGATAAGTACGTCGTGTATGTCCCTGGAGCGATTAAAGGCGCTATCGTGAAAGTGAAGATAGAAAAAATTTCTGGGACGGTTGCGTTCGGTCGTGTTGTTCAATGAATGCTGATGTTTTTTATAAAAATTTCAAATTTAAAAAAACTTTACAAGTGTTAGTACGTGCATTAGTACCTGCGTACTTCAGTGAAATGAATCAATATTTTTGCAGGTTTCCAGATAGAAAAAAAGAGTTTTTACATTATAAAATTCATTGTTTGGTCCGTTTGTGTAGCAACTAAAAAATAGAAAATTATATAAACACAAGGACGTATTCGTTTCTACGTTTGTCAGACAAATGATGTCGTTTGGCATTTATCAGACGTACACATAACGTACGCTTGACATAAAAATGACGTCTTTCTGATAGGCACTAAAAAATGTGAGGAGAACTATGGAAAACGACCGCATCACAATCCGATTACCTCAAATCGATCTCAGACAAATCGACCTTTTAATTCGACTAGGCGAATTCTCAACACGGTCTGAGGTAGTACGGCATGCGGTAAAAGAATATATAGACAATCACACAACCCGTATTCTTGCAAAAGCCGACAAATTCAAGAAAATCCAAGAATTGGAAGCTGCGGCCGCTGCTATAGAACCTTACATGAAAAAATAAAATCAATGTAAAAGCAGGGGATGGGATGCACCCCTTTAGTGAAGGCCGTCCTCTAGGACGGCCTTCCCAACTACCAGAATAGGAGGAACAAAGAAATGGCCGAAAATAAAATGCAGTCCTTCGTTGAGGCTGCGATAGAAAATAAAGTTGATGAAGAAAGTAAGCAGAAGGTTGATGACGGACTTTTTGGTGCAGCACGCATTGTTATTGTTGGTTGTGGTGGTGCCGGAGGAAACACAATAACCCGGCTTTCAAAATTAGGCGTCAAAGGAGCAGATACCATCGCCATCAACACCGATAAAATTGCACTCGATCTCGTAGATGCTGATAAAAAACTTCTTATTGGAAAAAACCTCACTAGAGGGCTTGGTGCAGGAGGGTTCCCTGAGATGGGTGAACGCGCTGCACGAGAATCCAGTAGAGAACTCGAAGAAATGATCTCCGGAGCGGACCTTGTGTTTGTCTGCGCTGGTATGGGCGGTGGAACAGGGACAGGTTCTGCACCTGTTGTCGCTGAAATTGCAAAGAAACTCGGAGCGATCGTCACCTGTATGGTCTCCACACCTTTTAACGTGGAACGCGCTCGATTAGTCAAGGCAGATGAGGGACTTGATAAATTACGAGTTACTGCAGATAGTACCGTCGTCCTTGACAATAATCGATTACTTGAATTCGTTCCAAACCTACCAATCAACCAGGCGTTCTCCGTTATGGATCAGTTGGTTGCAGAAACGGTTAAAGGAATCTCTGAAACAATCTCGGTTCCCTCTTTGATAAACATTGATTTTGCTGATATGAAAGCCGTAATGGATTCTGGAGGTTTATCGGTCATGCTTTGGGGTGAAGCTGATGAGGATGCTGGAGTGGACACGATTGTAAAAGAAGCATTGAATCATCCACTTCTAAACGTCGATTACCATGGAGCGCATAGCGCATTGGTTCACATTACTGGTGGACCAAACATGAGCTTAAAATACGTTCAAGAGGTCGCCAAGTCACTCACCGAGGATATGGATTGTTATTCTAATGTCATTCTCGGTGCACGTGTCGATCCCGCATTTGAAGGCAAATGCAGAGTCATGGCGATTATGACTGGCGTTCAATCACCAAACCTGTTGACCGCTCGACCTGAACGACGGACAAATCCAACCGCACCAGTGATTCCAGTACGAAGAGTCATGACAAACCCCAAGGTCGGCAATATCGACTTTGTACGATAAAAAATCTAATAGAGCGCTACAAAAGTAGCTTCTTTTCCTTTTTTTTTTTAATTTATTTTTTTGATATTTTCTACCAATTCTCCAATATCAAATGGTTTAGCTATATAATCATAAACGTAAGGCTCAAGTCCTTTCATCTTTTGATGGCGAGCAGTACCGATTGCGGTGATAACGATGATATTGACGTTTTTTTCAAATCCTCTTTTTACGATTTCTTTTATTGTTGTCCACCCATCCATCAACGGCATCATAAGGTCAATAAGAAGAATCCCGGTAAATCCTTTTTCAAGCAGATGAATACATGCGACTCCATTTTCGACGCAATAGACTTCGTGTCCTTCGTGTTCAAAGATATTTTTTACAGAAATACGAACATCAGCATCATCATCGACGATGAGAATATTTTTCTTCATAGATTATCTCCAATAACAGTTCTGTTGTTATTCCTTAATATTTTATATTTTGACGATAGAAGTATATTAAGATTCCGCGATAAAATACCAGTAAGCGCAATAACAAATAATTAAAAAAATAATTACACCTCTCTAAGTTTTATAGTAGATGTACAATTCCATTCTACATTATGGGCCTATGAGGTAGTCTGGATATCCTTCCGGCCTTCGGAGCCGGATACTGGGGTTCGAATCCCCATAGGTCCGCTTAATTTCTCTTAGAGAAAACCATCTCAATTGAACCCTCTTTTTATTGTTTATCGAGATGTGGAGGCTTTCTTAGCCCAGCCCCTATTCTTTTTTCAACTCTCAGGAACGATGTCGATCTCTTCCTTTCGAAAGACGTCTATTTCATTTCAGCAATCATCAAAGAAGCAATTACTGAGGTGAAAAGTGCAGCCTGTGCCTATTATCATCTGATATGTGATTTAATGCTACAGAGCATTGGTACAAAAACGTTTCTTGAAGCATATTCGAAAAGAACAATTGATCTTGATCGTGTGCGACTACGAATGCAACGCAATCAAAAAAGAATGTAACTACCCAAAACGGTAAGGAAGGAGAGGAAACGAGGCACGCAGCAGCGCACCAAACCGACGCAACGCAGCCACGCAACACCAGCGTCACCGGAAGACAAGAGCGCAGATCGGGAAGACAAGATCCCACCGAACATAGCCCTTCCTCACCACTATTCTATTCTGTCATCATAACTATTTAAATGCATCGTGTCGGAATCTCAAAATGAAAAAGTAATAGGGTCATTATAACCAATGATTTTTTAAATCCTAATCCTATTGAGAACAGTCCTTGTAAGATTTCATGAGCGTAAAAATAGGTTTCCTTGTTAACCCTATTGCGGGGATGGGTGGCCGAGTCGGGTTAAAAGGTACAGATAATGTTCTCGATAAAGCGGTCAAATTAGGAGCACGACCTGTCGCTAGACAAAGAGCAGAAGATATGCTTGCTGAGTTTACTGCATTATCTTCAAACAGCCATGATATTATCTGGGTGACCTGTGGGGGGGATATGGGGAGTAACGAGTTAAAAGCTGCTGGTATAAAAAACCCAAAGATTCTTTATTCACCCTCAAGAAAGACGACCTTAGCAGATGATACAAAAAACGCCTGCAGAAAATTCCTAAATCAAAATATCGATCTGCTGGTCTTCTGCGGAGGTGATGGAACCGCAAGAGATATTTTCACCATTGTCGATAAAAAGGTCCCGCTCCTCGGTATTCCAGCTGGTGTGAAAATGCATTCCGGTGTCTTTGGGATTACAACGAATGCCACAGCAAAAATGCTGGATGAATTCATCAATAAACGACTGACCGTTGGTGATGCTGAAATCATGGATCTTGATGAAGAACTGTACCGAAAAGGAGAATGGAAGGTTCGATTGTTTGGTATTGTGAAAGGGATCATCGAACCGACCTATATACAGGTAGGTAAGACCTGTTTTGAATCTGTTTCTGATGATGAAGTAAAAGATGAGCTTACTGAGCATGTTAAAGAAGAAATGGATAAACACCAAGACTCGTTGTTTTTGTTTTGCGCAGGTGGAACTATTAATTACATCGCAAAAAAACTAAACCTCGAGCATACGTTATTAGGGATTGATGCGGTCTACCAAAAACAGATTGTGGCAAAAGATGTCAATGAAGAACAAATTCTACGGCTTCTGAAAAAATACTCTAAAGTAAAAATTCTACTCAGCCCGATTGGAGCACAGGGATTTATCCTTGGTCGTGGAAATCTACAGCTCAGCCCTACAGTTATTAACAGAATAGGAATCGATAATATCATCGTTGTTGCAACCCCATCAAAGCTTATACATACACCTATTCTACGGGTTGATACAGGGGATAAAAAACTCGATCATCTTTTCGCTAGACAGGGATACCTTATGGTGGTTATTGGATACCGTTTCAGTCGGGTCGTAAAACTCCAAACCAACACCTTTTAATATGCGAATCTTATTTCCTGACCCCCTGTAATGGACGTATCATTCTTGGAGGCAATATGATGACACAAATAACAAAACGAAATGCAAATAAATTTTTAAAGGATGAATTTGATGAATTGGTAAAAAACCATTTTGAGTGGAATATCCGTATTCTTGAGAGCGGATCAAAACCTCATTCGATTGTCAACGGTAAAGAAGTAATCATGATGTGTTCGAATAACTACCTGAACCTTAGTAACCATCCTCGGCTCATTAAAGGAGCGATCGATGCTGCTACAAAATATGGTGCCGGTTCTGGTTCTGTTCGTGCGATTGCAGGAACCCTGAAAATCCATATAGAAGTCGAAAAACGACTTGCGAAATTTAAAAGAACTGAATCTGCACTGATTTACCAAACCGGTTTTGCTGCAAATGCTGGTCTGATTCCTCAACTTGTTGGAGATGGTGATATTGTTATCAGTGATGAGCTGAACCATGGAAGTATCATTGATGGTGTCCGGCTCACAAAGGCGGACCGTGCGATTTTCAAACACCGTGACGTAGGTGATCTCGAACGGGTGTTAAAGGAGGCTGATAAGAAATATCGTCGGATCCTCATCATCTCTGATGGTGTATTCAGTATGGATGGGGACATCGCGCCTATGGATAAAATTGTGAAACTTGCCAATGAGTTTGGGGCGATGACCTATGCTGATGATGCACATGGTGAAGGGGTCCTCGGAGAAGATGGACGTGGGATTGGTGCCCATTTCCATATTGAAGGAAAAATCGACGTTGAAATGGGAACATTCAGTAAAGCCTTCGGTGTGGTCGGTGGTCTTATTGCTGGGAGTCAAGACCTGGTGAACTTCGCATATAATAAATCGCGGACCTGGTTGCTGAGTGGTTCGCATCCACCCGCGGTTTCTGGTGCTCAGCTTGCCGCAATCGATGTGCTTGAAACCGAACCTGAACACGTGAAACGACTGTGGGATAACACAACATATTTCAAAAAAGAATTAAAATCCCTAGGATTTGATACAGGTGATAGTGAAACACCAATTACTCCAGTTATTGTTGGAGATTCTGGAAAAGCAAAAGAGTTAAGTAATCGATTATTCGATGAAGGGGTATTTGCACTCCCGATTGTGTTCCCAATGGTCGCACGAGATAAAGCCCGGATCCGAACGATGATGAACGCAGGCCTTACGAGGAAGGATTTAGACGTCGCTCTTGATAAATTCGAAAAGCTAGGAAAACAATTATCAATACTATAACCGTAATGGAGGAGATTGTATTTTGTGAATCTCCTCATATCATCTTTCCAAAAAGTATATATAAAAGATATGAGATTCGTTACCCAGTATTTTTCTGGTGTTTACTGGAGAGCAATTTATGACAGAAGAATTAAAAAAAACTGGTACCACAATTCTTGGTATGGTATGTAAAGACGGTGTCGTCATTGCGACAGAACGAAGGGCGACTATGGGCACACTCATTGCTCATAAAGCTACAAAAAAACTATATCAAATCGATGATCATCTTGCCCTAGCGACCGCAGGACTCGTTGGTGATCTTCAGGTCCTTTCTCGATATCTGAGTGCAGAAACAAAATTATATAGTCTAAAAAGGGATGTGGAAATGTCAGTACAAAGTGCTGCAACACTCATGTCCAATATCTTGAACTCCCGAAAATTCTATCCATATTATGTCCAATTGATTCTTGGCGGGTGGGATTCTGCAGGAGGACATGTCTATTCATTAGATGCAGCCGGTGGCTCCATCCCTGATAAATATACCGCTGGTGGCTCTGGATCACCGTATGCGTTCGGTGTACTTGAGGACTCGTTCAAAGACGATATGACCGTAAATGAAGGTATCGATCTTGCGTTACGAGCGATTACTGCTGCGATGGGACGTGACTCAGCTTCAGGAAATGGAGCTGATGTAGCAGTGATTACAGATAAAGAATTTAAAATGATACCTGAGGATGAAATTAAAAAACGTTTACAGAAAATGGGGAAGTAAAATAAGTATTCTCAGTGAAAGATAATCAGATGAATAAACGTACACAGTTCGTTTTACAAGCTTTAAAAAAGGTAAAAAATGACCGTTGATGATGTTTTAGCAGAAATTAGAGGCAAGATACGAGGTTCAATACCTGCAAGTGTTGACATCTCTGAGGTTGAATTCGAAGGGGCGCTTCTGGTTATTTACACCAAGACACCTGATAAATTTGCCAATAATAAGGATCTAGTTAAGAATATGGCAAAGAGTCTTCAGAAGCGTATCGTGGTTCGTCCTGATCCGACAGTTCTTACTGATATTGATATTGCAGAAAAGAAAATACGTCAGATTATCCCAAAAGATGCAGAAATAACAAATATTTATTTTCAACCTGATGTCGGTGAGGTCACAATTGAAGCATTAAAGCCTGGTGCTGCAATTGGGCGAGAAGGCCAACTGTTGAATGAGATCCGAAAAAAGATCAACTGGGCACCCAGCATCGTCCGAGCACCACCGATTCAGTCAAAAACCGTACAGGAGATACGTGGGTACCTCCGATCCATGAGTGATGAACGAAAAGATATTTTGCGAAAAATCGGCCGGAAGATCCATCGTGGTGCTTCAACAGGGGAGAAATATATCAGGATGGTTGCCCTTGGGGGGTTCCGTGAGGTTGGTCGATCCTGTGCCATGTTGCATACTCAGGATAGCAAAGTGTTAATCGACTGTGGTATTGATGTATCTTCTGAGAATAACGGATCACCATATATTCATATGCCTGAAGTGCTGCCCTTGGAGAAAATTGACGCAGTCGTCATCACGCACGCCCATCTCGATCACTGTGGATTGGTGCCGATTTTATTCAAATACGGATATGAGGGCCCTATCTATTGCACCCCGCCAACAAGAGACCTTATGACGTTACTCCAGATGGATTACATAAAAGTCGCCGCTTCAGATGCTAAAAAGGTCCCGTACTCTTCTGAGAATATTCGCAATGTCATTAAACATTGCATTGTCATGGGCTATGGGGATACCACCGATATCACTCCTGATATTAGACTCACCTTTCATAACGCTGGTCATATCTTGGGTTCATCAATTTGTCATTTCCATATTGGTGATGGATTATACAACATTGCGTTCTCTGGTGATATTAAATTTGAGCGTACGTGGTTGTTTAACCCTGCGGTAAATCATTTCCCGCGAGCTGAGACTCTTGTCATTGAATCAACGTACGGAGGTCATGACGACTTCCAGCCAAGTCGAAAAGAGGCTACAGATCGATTAAAGGACATCATTCGTACTTCAATGAAGAAAAAAGGAAAGGTGCTTGTGCCTGTTTTTGCTGTTGGAAGAAGCCAGGAGGTCATGATTGTCTTAGAGAACCTGGTGAAAATGAAAGAAATCCCAGAAATCCCTGTGTATCTTGATGGAATGATCTGGGAGGCTACTGCTATCCATACTGCTTACCCGGAGTATCTCAACAACAAGCTCAGGACTCAGATTTTCCAACAGGGTGATAACCCGTTGCTTTCTGAGATCTTCAAACGTGTCGATAGCGGCGAGATGCGGGAGAAAATTCTTGGCGAGAAAGACCCTTGTGTGGTGCTTGCTACCAGTGGTATGATGAATGGTGGCCCTGTCATGGAGTACTTTAAACACTGGGCTGGCGATAGTAAAAACACCCTGGTGTTCGTCGGATATCAGGCTGAAGGTACCATTGGCCGCAGGATTCAACGAGGTGCAAGGGAAGTTCCAATGAATGTCGGAGGGGGTAATATCGTTAGTCTCCCTGTTGAGATGAATGTGGAGACGTGTGATGGTTTTTCTGGGCATAGCGACCGCAGACAACTCGTTGGTTTCATTAATAACATGTCACCGCGTCCTGAACGTGTCATATTTGGTCATGGTGAGGAATCAAAATGCGTTGATCTCTCATCCACTATTCATAAACGACTGAACATGAACACAGCAGCTCCCTTCAACCTGGAAAGCATAAGATTCGTTTAAAAAAGTAGCATTTATTTTACAAGGTAGATAAGTCATTGAATAACTGCTTCTTTTCGCCCAATGAGAAAGACGGCAAGATGGGTTGGGACCTCTTGTGGTCCTTCACATAAGTGATAATTCTGATTTTTCATATCAATTGTTATATCTTGATGTACGCTGATTTGCACAGGGTCATCAGGTAATACAACCGCGTCTCTGAGGGGATCAAAGTTATTTAATTCATCAACAGCGATTTTTACAACCTTTAACCCGGTCTTTCCATGTAACGATGACGGCAATCGAATCAGACGTTTCACATCACACGTAACTGGTTCATCGGTCTCCCCTGCGCTCAGCGAGACAGCGGTTTTTCGTAAAGCGCTATTCAGAAAGAACCTACGAATAGTCTTTGACTGATCAAGTAACCCATCTTTAATTCGTTTCATTCGCTCCTCGGAAAGTTCCAAGACGAGACGTTCTGCATCACGGGTACTAACTCCATATTCCTCTAATTTTTTTTCTGGATCGGGGCTTTTTTTAATTTCATTGACAAGGTCAATAATTCCTCGGCTAATCCTGCCTTTCCATCCATCTTCATCAGGTGTTGGCATCTTCAAACTTTTCCCACTAGCAAATGAGTGGCTTCCATAGCTTTTTCGCCCCGTCGCTTGCTCATGATAGATTAATGAATCCTGCAGGTCACGTCCCGTGATATAATCAACGATCTCTCGTCGTTCGTTGCTATCCAAATCGAGAATCGCAGGATCTTTTATGTGACAATGATACCCTCGTCCTCCGCTGAAATAAAGATCCATGTGTTTTTCCTTAAAACCAAAATCACCAAGTAAAAACTCATGAATTAATTTGATAAATTCTTTTTTAACCTCTTTAAGTGATTCGATATACCCCATTTTTTCTGCATTTGGTAGATGATCAGAATCCAAATCAAATATTAATTCAGCACCCATCCATATTTTGTCGACCATTTTAGCCGCATCAGGGTATTGGTAATACGCAGAAGAATAGTAGGCATGTTGTGGTGCCCGTTCCGCTAGGAAATTCCAAACCATTTCTCGTTTCTCATAACCCAAATGCCGTATCATACCCTTTCCACCAAAGAGCAGAAAAGCGAATTCTCTGCGTCCAAAACGATCCGGGAGTCCTACTTTGTTGGACATATAATATGTTTGAAAAGTGTTTTTCATAAATTCTAATGATTTTTGAACCGAATTTTCGTCTCCCATTTCAACCAATCACAATATTATATCAGTGTATAATCTTTATCCATATAAGAAGATAAAGTTTTATTAACAGCAGGTGTTACCCTGTGGTATGGGTAGTATTATTGAAGATGAAATGTTTTCATCATCCGTAATCAAAGATCTGCATGCGCTTGATTTTGATTATGTTCCAAACGAGCTACCCCATAGAACCGAGCAGCTGAAAAAACTTGCTCAGATGTTCAAACCTGTCGTTATCGACATTGCGCAAAATGCTTTTATTCGAGGACCTGTGGGAACTGGTAAAACCGCGATGACGAAGCATTTTTGTCAATCGCTGGTTCAGATCGCACGAAAACAAGGGAAGATAATCGAATACATACATATCAATTGTAGAAAGCGATCCACAAGTGCCATGGTTCTTCTTGGTGTTTTGAATCATTTTGATTCACGGTTCCCTGACCGAGGGTTCTCGGTCCAGGAAATGTTGCAGGTTCTTCGTACGCATCTTCAACGAAAAGAAGCACAACTCCTTCTTGTGCTTGATGAAGTAGATGCATTGTTGAAAAAAGATGGATCAAATCTGATTTACGATCTAACAAGGTTTAATGATGAAACCATGAAAACAACAACTCCTGTATCTGTTATCATGATTTCCCAAAAGGATGTTTTTACCGATTTGGAAGCAGCGGCCCTGAGTACGTTTAAACGAAGTAACGTGGTCGTTTTAGAAAAATATACCCGTGATGAGCTGTATGACATCGTACGACAGCGTGTAAGCCTTGCGTTTCATGCAAATACAGTCCTTGCTGAGAGTGTTGATCTCATCGCTGATATCGCCAGTGAGTTTGGTGATGCACGGTTTTCTATTGAACTGCTATGGAAAGCAGGGATGTACGCTGATGAGAAACATGCAAAGCAGGTGGTGCCGGAGCACGTGCGTGCAGCAAAAGCGGAGACATTTACGATTGTGACTGAGACGAAGTTGAAAAATCTAGGAAAACATCAATTGCTTACGTTGTTATCGATTGCCAAACGACTACAGAAGGAAGGTAGTGCGTACGCGAACACTGGTGAAGTAGAGAAAACATATGCGATTACGTGTGAGGAGTATACTGAGGAAGCAAGGGCACATACGATGTTTTGGAATTATCTAAAAGAAATTGAACAAGCGGGATTTATTAAAGTAAAGCCATCGGGAAAAGGCCAGGTGGGGAGCTCTCAGCTCATTTCACTACCTGATATCCCTGCAGAGGTATTACGTGGTAAATTAGAAGAGCTTCTCACATAAATGAGTAAGTGGGCAGGTGGCACAGCTTGGGTTTTTTTTCCAGCAGTAATTTTTTACAAGTTCCACGAGAAGTGCATGGAATTCTTTGTATGTTGAAACCAGTTCTTTTTTTGGGATTGTTGATTTAAGCTCGTTTTCAAAAAAATGTTGGATGTCATCGTACGACTCATTTAATATGGACAACGGGAATCGTTGACAGAAGCGTTTCGTATATGAATCAATGACAAAAACAGGGTGATTTCCTGCATATAAGAGTATCGAATCCGCTGTTTCAGGTCCAATTCCCTTCAAGGAAAGTAACTCATGACGGATTTCTGATGTTTCTCGAGAAAAAAAATTCAGCAAATCCTTATGGTATTTTTTTTCAATATAAGCTGCAATGAGCTTGAGACGTTCTGCTTTTTGGTTGAAGAAGCCTGAGGGCTGTATCATGGTTTTAAGTTTTTCTACCGCTATATTTGCCATAGTTTGAACTGTTAAGACTCTATGTTTTTTAAGATTATCAAGTGCCTTTTCCACATTAGTCCAAGCTGTATTCTGGGTGAGAATAGCTCCGACGATGATTTCGAAACGGGGGTCACTATTTTGGTTCTGATGATACTGTTCATCCACAGGCCACCAGTGTTGATGTCCGAATGTATCTAATAAAAATTCATAGAGATTCTTTGGTGAAATCATCTTTGTTGCTCATCCTAGGTGTATTAAAGATTTTTTTCGACGATACCAAGAATTTCTGCTGATTTTTCCATAGCATTTTGCAGGAGCTCCTGCAACTCTGTAGAAACCTGTTGCACGTACTTGGTGTCCTTTATTGAACTAAGGTTTATTCGTACATTGAGCACCGCTGCCTGAACACCTGTTTGTGCCATTAATGCTGAGACTGCTGCATCGCTAATCGAATTTTTATTTCCTTTCTCTGCGACGATACGTGCGATTTCAAGGACTTGGATGCATTTACGTGCTGTTTCTAAGGGTACTTCTGCTGCGTGTTTAAATGCAAGTTGCAGAGCTTTTCTTCTCTGTTCTTTTTGGTCTTCAGTCTCTTTTGGCATTTTTATTGCGTTCATGACCTCATTAAATGCTTCTGTATCCTTGTCAATAAGCTCAGTGAGACCTATCCTGAGTTCCTCACTTTTGTCTAATTTTTCCGCAATCTCGGCTTGTGCTGTTTCATAGCCTTGTTTTCCTCTTGTAAGGTTGCAAACCATTGATGAAAGCGCAGCACCCAACGCACCCGATAACGCAGCAACACTTCCACCCCCTGGGGCTGGGCTACTTGAAGCAAGTTCATCTAGGAACATTTTTAAATTCTGATTTACAAGTTTTGTCATCCAAATCACTTTTTTATTTCTAAGAGACGTTTTTCTAAAACCTGATCGATAGTAAATTTCTCAAGGCGGAGGTAATGATTCGCTGTATCAACCAAAGCTTCAAGAGGGATTAACCCTACTATTTCGCTACCGATGACTGGAACCCCGTGCCGTTCAGCTTCGTTTTTTATGGTTTCAAACACACGAAAGATTGATGTTTTTTGATAGTTCGTCAGATTCATTGATACTTGGACGATACCTTGTTCTTTAATTTCAAATCCTTTTGCTTTGACGTATCGGAAACCACCACTGCTATGACGTACCGCCTTCGCTATTTCATCTGCAATCTTTATATTGGTTGTACCAAGGTTAACATTGAAGGCGATAAGGAAGAATCGTGCTCCGACGGCGGTTGCTCCTGCCGTTGGATGTATTTTATTTGGACCGTAGTCTGGGACTTTATCAGGATTTTTTCCAAGTTCTGCTTTGAGTCCTTCGTATTCTCCTCGTCGTACATCAGCTAGGTTTCGTCGGTCTTCCCGTTTTGCTGCTTCTTCGTACAGATAGCAGGGGACGTGAGTCTTCTCTGAGAATTCCTTGGCAAAGTCGTTGGCGAGTTGGACGCATTCGCTCATACTTACTTCTGTGATAGGAATGAATGGTACGACGTCGATTGCTCCCATGCGTGGGTGCTCCCCCTTGTGTTTGTTCATGTCGATAAGTTCGACGCATTTAAAGGCGATTTCTAAGGCGACTGCTTTGACTGCTTCTGGAGCACCTATCAATGTCACATCTGTGCGGTTATGATCGGCATCAGGTGTGAAATCGAGTAGCGTAACGTCCTTGTGATTCTGTATTAAGGAATGGATGGTTTCGATAGTATGTTTGTTTTTTCCTTCACTGAAATTAGGCACACATTCTATGAGTCGTACCATAAATGGTTCACCGTAAACCTTAATCAAGAGTCCTTCATTTAACTATTTGGGAACATCACATGCAATCTGTTGACCTACTTATCACTCATGCAAGTGAGCTACTCACGTTAAAAGGGACTAAAAAACCCCGAATAAAGGGACAGATGAAGAAACTTGGTATCATTAAAAATGGATCAATCGCCGTGCGGAATGGTTCAATCGTTGATATCGGGCAGAATCTCCACTATAAGGCAGAAACAATCATTGATGCTTCTGGGAAGCTGGTCATGCCTGGGTTTGTGGATCCTCATACACATGTGGTATTTGCCGGGTCTCGGGAGTTTGAGCTAAATTTAAAGCTTTCTGGGGTATCGTATCTGGAAATATTACGACGCGGTGGTGGGATTTTTTATACGGTGAAGGAAACACGGAAAGCATCTTCCGCGCAGCTGTTGCTGCAAAGTAAGAAACGTCTTGATACGATGCTTTCATATGGAACGACGTCTTGTGAGGCGAAAACCGGATATGGGCTTGATGCTGAAAACGAGATGAAGCTGTTGAGGGTTCAGAAAAAACTCCAAGAGACTCATCCGATGGGTTTGGTCTCGACGTTCCTTGGAGCACATGCAATTCCAAAACATCTACAAGCAAATGAGTACATTCGAACGATTCTTACTGAGATGCTTCCGAAAACCAGGGGTCTTGCACAGTTCTGCGATGTGTTCTGCGATAAGGGTGTTTTTACAGTTTCACAAGCAAGGAAAATCCTTGAAGCGGGAAAACAGTATGGTCTTATTCCTAAGATTCATGCAGATGAGATTGTTCAGACCGGAGGGGCATCCCTGGCAGCAGAGGTTGGTGCGATAAGTGCTGATCATTTATTACGGTCCTCTGAAGCTGGTTTACGAGCAATGGCGCAGAAAAACGTAATCGGGGTGCTCCTTCCCGGGACTCCGTTCTGTTTGATGATGAAGCAGTACGCTCCCGCACGAAAGATTATCGACTGTGGTGTTCCGGTTGCGTTGGCCACTGATTTGAACCCGAATTGTTGGACCGAGAATATGCAGATGATTATTCAGCTTGCGTGTTTAACAATGCATATGACTGCCGCAGAAGCGATTACCGCAGCAACGTTTAATGCGGCGTGTGCTATAGGGCAACAAAATACGGTGGGAAGTCTTGAGAAAGGCAAACAAGCTGATATTCTTATTCTTGATTGTCCGAATCATCAGTTCCTTCCCTATCATTTTGGGGTAAATTTAGTAGAAACCGTGATAAAAAAAGGTCGTGTCCTCTAAGTTTACCTTTTTTTTCTTGTACAAAGGATAATATAATACAAACGAATAATTATTTGTAAAGAAATATTTTAAAAAGCGGAGGTCAGTTCGTTAGAATGCTGGCAAAAACGATACGAGTTACGTTCTTCATAGGAATATTCCTCTGTTCTGTCATTCATTTCGGGGCATTCGCGTCTCAGGATCACTGGTGGGATGACGCATGGTCATTTCGCCAGGAAATCGACCTTGGGTTTAATACCAATGTAGAGGAAGCAGCATATCAACCTGTTGATATCGCGCTTCGATTTGATTCACCTTGTTGGGCAATGAATGAAACTCAACATTCTGTGCGTGTTCTTTGCCAAAACAACAAAGAGGATTCCATTCTTGAATCCCAACTCTATGACTTAGTGTATTCTGATGAGAGCCATATTTCATCTTGTGACCTTGTGTTCCTCATTCCTCCACAATCTGATGGAACTGAACATTATTATGTCTATTATGATGAATCACCAACCTCTTCTCCTGATTATCCTGATCACGTCTCTATCGAAGATTCATCCTATTTCTATGAGCCAATACCAGGGTATCCCCTCGAATCCCATTTTTATAAAATCACTCAGAACAATACTATTCGTTATGTCGTAGCACAAGAAGGACAATTCTTATGGTATACGACCTCACAGTGTGTGACAAAACTCAAAGATGGTTCTTCTGAGGTGATACCGAAAAACGGGGAAGCGATCGCATCCTTTGAATATGTGTACTATTACGGAAATGAGATGTGGCAGTATAATTCCACAAGCGAGGAGTTAATCTCAAAAGATATACTCTGCGATGGAAATCTTATGGTTTCCTGTAGGATTATCAGCAGATCAACAGGAGGAAACCTTCAGACTACCGCGGTGTATAAATATTTCTATTGCCCAACATCCTCCGAACGTATCCAGGTCCATGTGATCCATGAGGCATTGAAAGAAAGCTTGGTCTATGCAGCGACAAACACTGATGGTACCTATGCCTCGCTGCAGTGCGGTGGGATACAAAGCGCTTCGATTGCAGACCTAAATTTCGGGACGATCTACCCATATTATCATTTCTATTCTGAGCAGGATACCGTTGAGGAATGTCCCGTGGATCTTCATCCAGACTATAATCAAAAAGACCCTGTTATTTGGCTGACTCAAACGGTAGATGATGTCGATATCGGGAAGAACGCATGGGTCTCATTTGATGAAGGAACAACTGGTGTTGCTCATGCATTGATATTTGGCAATTCGTCTCTAGTAAAAGAAGGAGTAGATGAGCGTGATGGTATGCAGTTGAAGGCGTATGAGTCTAATTACCCGCATCTTCCGGGATTGGACTATACACTTGCTTCGTTAGAATGCACTCGAAACGCATATGAAAAAAATGTCTCCGGAAAAGATATGATTATTCCGAAAGGATTTGTCGCTGAATTTGACGTAGAGTTTTTTTCTTCTCCTACTGGGGGGTATCCCCTCGTTGAGAAAGAAGCAAGTATCTTCCAAGCGCTTGTGCCAATGAAACCATCAGCAACGGATGAGTTCTCTCCTGGAAAAAATAATTCATTAGATTGTTTTTCTCTCATGGTCTATGTCCATGATGTACCATCATTTCCCTTAGGGTCTGCCTTGTCAGCGATTACGGGACGTTATTTCCCCTATATCAATGTTGAAGTCTATCGTGATACGAATTTGGTGTGTTCTGGTACGGCTGGTCGACTACCCATCAAAGGGTCTGAATCCTCGGAAGGATCATCCTTGATAGAGATTTTAAAAACTGCTTTCCATATGGTGGATATTCGTAACATTTCGTTGTTTAAACGATTTACCTTTCAACAACTTGAGGCAGGCTGGTATGTCATAAAAGTTTTTAAGGAGAATCCACGGATTGGAAACCAACGACGTTTCATTGGATATATGGTTGTTGACCTTACAAAGGATTCTCAGATTCACGTGTTTTGCAAGCCGGAAGGCTCATGTTTGGTTACCATTGTTGATCAACAAGGTACGGGTATCAGCGATGCTCAAGTCATGCTTTTACAGGATGAGATGGTGATTGCTCAAAATAGAACAGACAACAAGGGGGCAGCATTTCTTGTCGCACCCTGTGACCGAAAAGACCCTTATCAATTAAAAATCATGTATCAGGGTTTTATGATAGCAAATGAACCCATCCGATTACGATACAGAACTATGTTGGTTCCGTTGAAAAATTCATTAGAACTTGAAAAGTACGACTGGACGTTCACACTCATTGACCTTTGGGGGTTATCACCAGAAATCGATGTGGTACCGCGATTGACCAGTATTGCAATGCAGATTCCGACGATACTATTTCCCAAACAGACCAGTCAGAATTCCTTTCAGTTCATGGATTTGGTTCCTGCGGTATATCAACTTCAGATTCAATATAAGTCCTTTGTTGTTGAAAAAGAAATTCAAATACCTTCAGATGATGAATCACTGGTGTTTCCTGCGGAATTTCCTGTTTCGTTTCGCGTCTTTGACGTACGAGGTATGGCTCTGAACGGGGCGATGATACAATTGAGTCGTGGGGGGAAGACTACGGAAAAAACTCTTAACGGTTCCATAGCTGTTTTCTCGATTCCTCCAGGTCTTTATGTAGTAAAAGTAATCTCTCAGGATGGCGTAATTGGTCAGAGGTCTTTAACTGTAATAAATGAGCGTAGTGTTGATCTGATTACGAATAAGCAGCCGATATTTCCACTCTTTTTCATTGTCTTTGCTTGCAGTATCGTTTTCGTTGGATTCGTATTTAGTATCATGAAAAAAGATCCTTTGACTTTTCTTTTATTTCTTATGATGAGTATTTTGATAATTGCGATTCTTTTGCCCTGGTGGTCGTTGCAAGGATCCTCCTTAGACGTTCAAACCACTTCAACATTATATCTCGTACCTTTAGAGTTGGTTTCAACGACAACCACCTCTCAGGTTATTACAGGAGAACTTGCTTTTTTTCCTGAAATATTTATATCTGTTATGACGGCGATCCTAATACTAACTGGAATAATTATTTTTCTTGGTATTTCAACCCTTATGTTGAACCGTATGAATAAAAAACAATGGCAAAATATCTTGTTGATAGGGGCACTGATTCTTCTTTTATGTTCTCTAGTGTTATTTATCGGTACAATGTCTGCTTTTACAGAGGTGGGGGTCGGAAGTTTTATTGGACAAGGGACACTCGATGTTTCGGTACAGGGTGAAGACGTAGTAGTTCCTGTGTTGTGTCAATGGGGGCCTGGGGGAGGGTTTTGGTTGTATGTATCATCCAGTCTAATTTTAATATCTACTCTTATAGTAATGGTATATCAAAAGAAGAAAAAAAGATAATATATTATAATTTCTGTCTGCGGAGTTGTTTTTGCTGTTCTTTTTTAATTTTAGCGATTGTTTCTTCTTTACTAGTATCTTCGGTAGAAGGGATAGTTTTTACCAGTTCTTTTTTTGGTTTTTTTTCCGGTTTTTTCATCTGAACCGGAGATTTTTTCTTTGGTTTTTTCGTCCAAACTAGTTTTTTTATTGGTTTTTTTAAAAGATCGGAGAGTTTTTTGCTGAGTTTTTCCTTTTGAACTGGTTTTCCTTCTTTTGGTTGTTTCCTGAGTATCTGGCGGTTATGTTGATACCATAATAGTGCGGATTTGTATTCATCTTGCATCATTTTTCGTTCTTGTTCGTATGCTTCCTTATTATCTTGTTTTAAATCCTGTAAATGTGCTTTTTCCTCAGGAATATTCCAGGGCTTTTCTGGTTTACCAAAAACTTTCTGCTCTCGTTTATTCCTAAGATAGAAAAACAGGAAATATACGAGTAATATTAAAATAATTATCCAAGCTAGTACAATAGAGACGAGTGGAGAAATATAGAATCCCTCTGTTATGACGACAACACTCGTAACGAATTGCTCAGATGGACTTCCAAGGGGTGATATTATAATATTTATATTTCTTGGTGTTCCAAAGTCATAAAATGCCTCTGGTGTTCGAACGCCCATTTGTACAACTTTCGTTTCTCCAGGTTCAAGTAAGAGAGTTTGCTGGGAAACAAGTCCAATCATTCCACTTTGTCCCGCTATTTTAAATTCGTAAATCCCTCGGTATTCCCCTTTATTTATTATTTGAATGGGAAAATATACTATGGATCGAGGAGCAGCTTTTATCGTAGGTTCTAAGGGGTTTATAAAAGCGAAATTGAGGGATGATGCTTTCACTGGCAAGGTCATGTAACTAGTTCCGTATTCACCACCTAATACATCATACCGTATGCATTTGATTTTAATGGTTGGATTATATTCTGTGGCAAGATCTGTTACTTGAAGATAGAGTGTTAAATTATTATGTACATATCCTCCAGTCGTTTTTGATATAGTTGCAGGTTCAACTTTTCCTGACCACCCCATTGGACATTCCACATCAAATGATATCGAGGTATACCCAAGATAACGTTTTATATCTGGTATTCCAAACAAAAATGGCCAGATGACGCGCATTTGAAATGTGGTAAATCTATCTTTTAATGCATCCCACGGTAGACCAAAAAAATCGTAGACCGTGAAATTAATCGCAGTCCAATTTTTTTGTATACCTGGAATAGTCGCATCATTAATAATCACGGCTATTTCAGCACTTTCTTGTCCTTCTTGTGCTGTACAAGGTGTAGCAATCGAAATATGCAGAAGAAATAATATAAGTAAAAGGCAAGACAATGTGTTAATCTTGAGTCTTTTTGTCACTATTCACCTCTAATTATATCTTTATTTTTTCTTTCGTATCTTCATAAAGCCTAAGAGAATTACTAATCCTGCGAAGAGAAGAATTGCTTCGAAACCTGGAATAGCAAATCCAACGCTATTAATTGAAACTTGGACAATATTCGCTGTTCCTGCAATAGGTGGATTTGTTGGGGGAGATCTCTCTGGGGTTAACGAGATTGAAAACGTTCGTAAATCATCATGCCATCCAAAATTATATGGTGTAGTTATTGAAAATGTCATTATTGACTTTTCTCCAGGGCCGATCGGAAGCTGAGATGGTGTTAAGAGAGCTGCCCATTCTGCTGGTGCGTTATTTATAACCCCTTTTACAATTGCTTCTTTATTTCCTTTATTCGTTATTGTTATCTGATAATTAATTGCCTGTCTCGGTCCTGCATTACGGACTGGTTGGTCTACTTCAACTGAGATTTGCGGAATGAATTCGGGTTGGAAATTTAGCATTGTGGTAAAAGATACTTCTTGAACTCTTCCTTTTGCTGGAGCATCAGCTCGTATAGTGATAGATTTTGGAACCGCAGGAGCATCATAATACGGAGTGATTACCATATCTGCGTTAGCGTATAATGGTGTGTTTGAATAATCTGAAATGTAGATATCCGGTGTAAGTAATGCGATATCCGCCCAATCCGGTGCTCCTGTTATTTCGAGGTGAATCATTTGAGGAAATCTGATTGTGGATCCGAATACTATCAGATTTCCAAGTAGCCCCATATCTAAAAGTGCTTGTGGAACCCCAACGGAATAACCGATTTTTAGTTTTACTAAAAGGGCTGTATCGATATTAATTGGCGTATTTAATGCCTCTAGACTTGCAGGGTCGATTTCAATACTAATCACAGATGGGTATGATAATAAATAGTTATTCCTAGCGGAAACAGTAGATGAGTGTGGTTCTATAGTTGAAAAAGTAAATATGCTAAGGAGCAAGATACCTATTAATAGGCTTATCTTTACCTTTTGAAAGGGTTTTTTCATTTTCATACCACCATTTTTATTTCGTTTATACACATATTACTTTCTTTTGTGAGTATTTAAATATTGTTGTACACTTCTTACTCAAAGCAGAAGTAGTATGTATATGTTAATATATAACTTACTTGATATAAAAATATTTGCATAAGATTCCCCTATTTAAAATAAAAAAAGAAGTGTATATTGAATAGGTTTTTTCCTAATTGTTTGCTAAGATTACCTGTAAATTACTCAATCATATCGATTTTCTGGTCGCCTTCTTGTGTTTTCTTCGTTTTGTCTGTTCCCTTATCTTTCTTTGTTGCGACTTTTCCCGGGAAATTAGAGAGAATAATAATATCGCCAACGGCGTTGACCCATCGGTATGGAACTGCGACGTCAACGCTGCCTTCGACTAATGTTGGATTCGTGTTTGTGACAAGCAGGCTTCCAACTCTCTTTTCATCTAACTCTAAAAACACATTTTTGACATGACCGACATAGACCCCTTCACGAGTATACACAGGTAGTTTTAGAAAAGAGGTGACCTCTTCCGGCTTCCAAGTGTCCTTTTGCATCATGTAATCAAAATACATTTACCTATATTAAAATGTGATGGTATTTATAAACAGAATCTTTTTTGAGCTACTACGTCTTATCCTCCGATAATGGTCTCTGTTGATATTCAAAAAAAACAAAAGATAATCATTGAACTCGAACACCTACAACAGCGTGATTTTTGTTTTTCTGGTGGCCATGTTCTTGGTTCCATGTGTACAGTACCTCATCCTATCGCACAAGAAGCCTACATTAAATTTTTAGAAACAAATCTTGGAGACCCAAATCTCTGTCCTGGAACCAAAGAAATTGAAACACGTTTCATCGGTTTTATCTCTAAACTTCTCCATGCGCCAAAAACATCGGTCGGACAGATTGTCAGTGGAGGAACCGAAGGAAATATCACTGCGATGTGGCTGGCAAAACAACTTTCTGGAAAAAAGGAGATGCTTCTCCCGCAGAGTGCTCATTTTTCATTTCAAAAGATCGCATCACTTATGGATATAAAATTAATAGAATTACCCTTGACGAAAAAGTACGTTCTAGATATTACCCAATTGAAACGAAAAATTAGCAAAGAAACTGCTGCAGTCGTTGGTCTTGCGGGTTCAACAGAATTAGGGACCATAGATCCGATCCCTGAGTTGAGTGAAATCTGTGCTGAAGAACATATTTTTTTACATGTGGATGCCGCATTCGGTGGCTTTGTCATCCCCTTCCTTAAAGAACTCCATTATAAGGTACCTGATTTCGATTTTCAACTTAAAGGTGTGTCTACGATTTCAATCGATTCCCATAAGATGGGATATGCTGCTATCCCGTTAGGGACACTGATGATTCGAAAGAAACAATGGCTTGAGGCCATTAGCGTAGAATCTCCCTACATAAGCAGTGAAAAGCAAGCTGGGATTCTTGGAACAAGGTCTGGTGCCCCTGTCGCTGCAGCGTACGCTGTCACACGATACTTAGGTCATAAGGGGTACAGAGACATGGTTCATTCTTGCATGAATGTAACAAAATATACCGAGAGTAGAATCACTGATCTTGGGCTTCATCTTGTGATGAAACCTACCATGAATGTGCTTGGTGTGAAACTGAAGAAACCTGGTCTTGTTGTAAAAAAACTCTCTGAACAGGGTTGGCGGGTGAACAAAGTCGAGCGGCTTTCTTGCATACGATTAGTCCTGATGCCGCAAATCACAAAAGAGATTATTGATGAGTTTATTCCGGTTCTTAACAAAACATGTAACGAGGTTGGAGAAGTATGAGATTGAAGCATCTGGAGAAATCATTACATGAGGCACCTATTGTGAAAAAAGGTGAGTACGATTATGTGGTTCATCCTCTCACTGATGGAGTGCCATATATTGCACCAGAGTTACTCAAAGAGGTTGCTACTGAGATGAAACAACACATTAAAAAATGTGGGCAGTTTGATCGTATCGTCACATTGGAGGCTATGGGTATTCCCCTTGCAACGACGTTATCGCTTGATTTAGGAATCCCCTTTACAATCATCCGCAAACGGCAATATGGTTTGCCTGGTGAGGTTTCAGTAGAACAGGTGACTGGGTATTCGAAATCAAAGATGTACATTAATGGGTTGAAGAAAGGCGATACGATCATTCTTGTTGATGATGTGTTAAGCACTGGTGGAACCTTAAAAGCGGTGCTGTATGTGCTTAAAGACATGGGGGTTATGGTGAAAGGTGTGTTTATCGCAGTTTACAAGGGAAATTGTAAAGAGGAAATAACCAAGACCTATGGTGTTCCAATTACAACAATTGTTGATATCGACGTGGTTGAAGGAAATGTTCTCATTAAATGATGTTAATTCTTATCTGAATTTATCTGAGTTAGTAAATCGTGTGTAAAAAGAAATAATTTCATAGATATTTACTTTTATTCTGTATACTGTAAGTGAGGATCAATATCAATATACAACAAAACGACCTCCACCCGAAAGTATATTGACCATCCTTTTACAGAAAATCTCCAAGTCCCTGATTCATTTCCCCAGTAGCTGTATCGCATGGCTCTTTCTTTGTTGAAAAATATTTCTTTGTCCTCTGGTGTATAAACCATCATATTGCCTTTTCGATGACCGCCAACATACATCTCGATAATGCTACCATCTTTTGTCGTAATCTCTTTGGAGACCGCGCATAGGCTAAATCCGCCTAATAGAAGCAATTTACACGCGTAGTACTTCCCTGAGAATTGATTGTAATTTGCTGAATAAAGACCTATGTTACTATGTCTCTTGAGTTGTTTGATCTCCATTGAATTATACAAGGTAGTAAGGGTAATAGAATAACCGCTTTTTTCTGCTGTGGTGGGGACTGCAATGGTAAGGTACCAACTATCTCCAGCCTTTACATCAAAATGCCCAGAAGTATCATATGATGAACCAATCTTTATTTTACTTTTGCCGTCATTCAATTTTTTTATGAACCGGAATTTACCAATTGACAATCGTATTTTTGGAGTGATGATGGAATATTTCCGCTCAGGGACGTACCAAAGTCCTCTTGGATCTAATAATGGTTTATTGCCATCCGTGAGTATGTAATATACAGAGGTAATGGTTTCGTCAACGTAACTGACAAACATATATGTTGAGACATCCACGGCATCATCAGTGTTAAATTTGATTTCAAATTGCACTACTTCATTCTGTAATTGAAGACTATCCTGGTTAAATTCAACGTGATTGCTATAGGTACCAGATGCATTTTGTAGCACACTGCTGTCATTAGATGGTGGCAGTCGGTCATCATTATTTTCTTGGGGGAACATCATTAGCCCCGCTATTGATAATGTCGTGATAACACAAAGAGAAATTATTTTTTGGAGTATCATTGAGAATTAAAGAATGAAGGAAGGGAGTATTAATGTGGCAGTAAAGACTATGCACCAATTCCGAACACGAAGCCACAGAGTCCTGTCATAAAGTATGGTCCAAGCATTATCAGTGGTAAACAGATTAAAATTCCGATAAATCCGATAATGACTTGGAATGCCGTGATTGCAAGAGTCCCTCCGAATGTGCCAACAGTGAGACTCTCGCCTTGGAATGCATAGGTAATGAAAGCATCTATTCCTATTGTGGGGATCAGTGTATGTGTTCCTCCAGCAAATCCCACGCATATTCCAACATCGAAGATACCGCAAATGGCATTTGCCCATACCGGTGTAGGAAGCCCATTCCAGATACCTGCTGGCTGTGACCCCTCCTGTTGTTTCCAAACCAGATTGTGCTTCGGCTCTTTAATTTTCTCTCGAATGTTGTAATAAAGGGCATTTAGTCCCTCAACTGTTTTGTCTGTCAAGCCACTTTCTTTCAGCGCTTGGAAAAACGGTTTGATGTTCTCGAAGGCAACTGTAACGTCTTCTACCGAGCTTGTTTTATCGTAGATGGTTAAAAAATCTTTTTTGCACGACGCTCCCATGTCGATGAGATTTTGAATCGTTGAAATCGACATTTCCTTCTCGACCCTTTTACCATCAACATAACACAGAATGGTTGTTGCTTTCGTTGTTACGATTTGTGGTTGGGCAATTACATTTACTGCTGATATTGATAAGAGTAGCCCGACAAGAAACAGTACTATCCCTTTTTTCATTCTTTTTTTCACCTCCCTCGCCTGTTGTTACGAAAAGCATAAGATACCCGCGAACGTATCTTATGATTGATAATAAAGAGGAACTCAAGACTTAACGTGATGTAGATTAGTTTTTCTTGAATCGTAGCTTGGTATTCTGTTGAAGGGATAGTTGTTGCGATAGCGGTTGAGACAAAGAGCAACGAAAGTATAACAACCCCGATACTTCGTATTATTATTCCTTGATTGTTGATATTTTTTTTCATTGTTCTAATCCCAGACTTCTATCGATATACCTGTTTAATGAATTTATTTTCTGCTATAAATAATTTATAGTGCAATCATCCAATGTTTACTCTTTTTTACGATAATGATAATACTATTGGTCACACTCACGTATTGAGATAAAAGGTTAAATTTACAAATCTCCTATCCTCACTTAAGACCCTACATAGGAATTGATTGTGGTGGCAGAATTATGAACAACAAACTATTTCAGCTTCTGTTCTATTGCACACTTGATAACTATGACTGAAAAAATCCCACAGCACATGCATTGTCAGATTTGCGGTAAAGCAATCCCTACATCAGACACAGAAACGATGTGTTCTGATGAATGTAAACAGCGATACAAAAACCTGACAAAACGAAGAAAAGTTTGGATTTACATCATGTACGCATTAATTTTCGTCATGATTGCTGTGTTGTTCATTGCACCAATGTTAGGAAAATAAAAAAACTTTTTTTCCTTTTTTTTATGAAAAATAAATAGAGCATTTCATTTATTCACTAAGCTCTTCCTGGAGATCAATGACCATTTCAGTAAGGACGTCTTCGAAAATCTGATGGCGGTATTCTTTGACTGAGCCATTTGCGAGATGCGCTCGTGCAACGAAATCTCTCCCATCTTTAAGGATTTCAATGTGACAGACTGTCTCCATGCTTGTCTCGTCCTGTTTCACTCCCGTATTCATCAATGATATTTATATGTTTTGGGCACAAGGTTAATGTGTTTCAGTCACATGTCTTCGTCAGGACGTGGGTTTGTGAAAACAATACGAAATGCTGTCGCCGCAGGTCAATTTTATCTGGGAACTGAAAAAGTTCTACGACAACAAATCGAGGAATGTTTTTTAGATACACGAGGATTTGGAGCGATTCCTGTTTTAAAAAAAGTGGAAAACACTCTGAAAGGTTTGGTGGTACCTCATGCAGGGTTCGTCTATTCAGGAGCGATTGCCTCTTATGCGTATGGTCGTCTAGCTGAGCTGGGGTTTGCGGAGACGTTCGTGATCCTTGGACCGAACCACACAGGAATAGGCTCTGGAGTCTCGGTAATGACCGAGGGTACCTGGAAAACACCACTTGGAACCGTTGATCTTGATGAATCCCTTGCCCATAATCTTGCAACTGGCATCATTGACCTTGATGCAACCGCGCATACCTATGAACATAGTATTGAGGTTCAGCTCCCGTTCTTACAGTACATAGCGCAAGGTCGGAAGTTTGAGTTTGTCCCTGTTTGCATGATGATGCAGGATTACGAAACCGTTCAAGATGTCGGAGCCCTTCTTGCAAAAGCTGTTCAGAATTCAAAAAAGAAAATCGTCCTCATCGCCAGTAGTGATTTTTCTCATGCCGGGTTTAACTACCATAGCAGACCACCGCAAGGGATGCGTGTCGATGAATATGCAACAAGACAAGATGCACTTGCAATAAAAGATATTCTTGCCTTAGACCCAAAACAACTCATTGAAACTGTGGAGAAACACAATATCACGATGTGTGGTTATGGTCCGGTCGCGGCAATGCTTGTTGCGGCAAAAAAACTTAGGGCTACCACCGCGGAACTCTTAAAATACGGGACGTCGTATGAGGTTCACCCAGATTCCTCTTGTGTTGGATATGGGGCAATTAGTGTTACTTAGGGGGTAAAGCTATGAAAAAACAGCCGGTTCGGGATATATCGTTTAAAAAAAATATGACGACTAATCAATTGGTTAAAGAATTGTTTAACTCAGGAGGTTTTTCTGCAAAAAAGGTCGCAGATGGTGTCGATATTCTTGAGCGGATGGTAAAAGAAAAGGATTGCGTGAAGTTTTTATCGTTTCCTGCCTGTATTATCTCAACAGGGACACGTGGGGTGATTAAGGAACTGCTGAGAAAAAAATTATTTGATGTGATTATCACTACCACCGGGGCCTTAGATCATGATCTAGCACGAGTCTGGAAAGACTATTACCACGGATCATTCATAGCTGATGATAAAGAATTGCATCAGCAAGGGATTAACCGTCTCGGAAATATCTTCATACCACTCGAGTGTTATGGAACGATTCTTGAAAAAAAAATTCAGCCAATCCTTCACGAGTTATATGCAATAAAACAGAAATGGTCCACCAAGGATCTCATCTGGGAATTTGGTAAACGACTTCAGTATGAAAAAAACGGGAAAGATTCGATCATGTATTGGGCGTGGAAAAACAAGATTCCTTTGTTTATTCCAGGAATTATGGATGGAGCATTTGGATCTCAGCTTTGGATGTATTATCAGGAACATCGCAACTTCACCATTGATCTTTTCAAAGATGAACAGGATCTCT
>Ga0307446_1000034_pt1 | contig 33733 bp, 32 predicted proteins | sample SalMarSW160320MG_FD_202141 | JGI IMG/M metagenome (GOLD analysis project Ga0307446, IMG submission 202141) | Salt marsh sediment microbial communities from the Plum Island Ecosystem LTER, Massachusetts, United States - SW1603-20 | ecosystem: Environmental > Aquatic > Marine > Intertidal zone >... | reverse complement strand
CGGGAAAATCAGCCTACAAGATTTAGACCAAAAACTTTCAGACACGCGATATAATAAGCGCCAAAAATTTGCGTCGTTTTCCGCAGGATCAAATGTCACGGGCATCCGAACAGCAGTCTACGACATCGCACGCATCTGCCATCGACATGATACGTTCATATTTTTCGATTTCGCAGCAGTTGCTCCGTACATAACCATAAACATGAACTATGACAAAGAATCCTATTTTGATGCGGTTTTTTTCTCCCCGCATAAGTTCCTCGGTGGACCAGGAACCTGTGGCATCCTTGTTTTCAACGAAAGAATCTATAGAAAAGACCTCCCACCCACTACCGCAGGAGGAGGCACTGTTATCTACGTTGGTTACAAAAACCATGATTTCTCCGAGGATATCGAAACCAGAGAAAAAGCAGGAACACCGCCAATTCTGCAAGCTATAAAAGCAGCACTCGTCCTTGAGCTAAAAGAAAAAATCGGCATCGAAACCATTGAAGAAGTTGAACGTACATATACAGAATATTTTATTGAAAAACTCAAGAACATCAAAAACATAGAACTCCTGGGAAATGTCGCCCCAGATGAACGTGTTTCCATTATTTCGTTTAACATACGACATAACGACCGGATATTACACCCACGCTTTGTCGCAAAATTACTCAACGACCTCTTTGGCATCCAATCACGAGCAGGATGCAGCTGCGCAGGGCCGTACGGACATATACTGCTCGGGATTGATCATCAGACATCTGAGAAATACCGGAGATTCATCGTCCAAGGATGCGAAGGCATAAAACCAGGATGGGTGCGTGTAAATATTCATTACACCCTCAGCCAAGAAGACCTCGATTACCTAATTCGTGCTATCGAGTTTATCGCTCACGCCGGTTATCTATTTCTCCAAAAATACATGCTTAATATGAAAACCGCAGAATGGCATTACATCGGATTTACTCAACAATCCCCTGAATTCAACCTAGACAATTCCTTCCAACAAAAAACAATACACTACAATGAGATACAAACCATCCGTACATCCTATTTCAAAGAAGCAGAAACAATCATAGAAGAAATTAAAAAACAACCCGCATCACCATATATAAAAGACGAGGGTGCAATCGAGGAACTCAATTACTTTTACTGCTGTCATAAAACAGAAGAATAACATCGTATAACTCTAAAGAAAGACCAGAACACCACACATCATCTACGTCTTTTCAACGAACATACTGCTCAGGGTTTGCATCAAACGTTTTTTTACACCCAGGAGCGCAGAAGTAATACGTCTTTCCATTATAGACGCTGGTGAATTTCGCGGTTTTTTCATCAACCGTCATCTTACAGATAGGATCAATCGCCATGTGTTCTCACCTCCTGTGTCGGCGGCACATATCGCTTTAATAACAACGATAGGGAAACGACCGTCACTGAGCTAAGTGCCATGGCTAACCCAGCAAACTCTGGCCGAAACGTCAGACCAAAAAACGGATAAAGCACCCCAGCAGCAACCGGAATGAGAGCAGCATTATAGGCAAACGCCCAGAATAAATTCTGTTTAATACGAGCCATCACTTTCCTACTTAATTGAATAGCTGCAACAGCATCCAACAGATCACCTTTCACCAGGACAATCTCCCCGCTCTCAATAGCCACATCGGTACCACTCCCAATCGCGATACCGACATCAGCTTGGGCAAGCGCAGGCGCATCATTAATCCCATCACCAACAAACGCGACAATCTCCCCAGCTGTTTGTAATTTCTTTACCTCATTTGCTTTTTCTTGGGGGAGTACCTCAGCTCGTACGACATCTATACCAATCTGCTGCCCAATCGCCTGTGCGGTCCGCGTGTTATCACCAGTGATCATGATGAGTTTCAACCCCATCTGCTTGAGCTGTTGTATTGACGACATCGTTGAATCTTTCACCACATCAGCAATGCCAATCAGACCAACAAGCCGCTGATCAAACGCAACAAACATCACGGATTTTCCTTTTGTCTCCAACCCATCCAGCAGTTCTTCAACCTTGGTCGGCACCACAATCCCGTGTTCTTTAAAAAGCAGCCGATTCCCAATCAACACCACAGCTCCGCTCACGGTCGCCTGTACTCCTTTCCCAGCAAACGTATCAAACCCGCTGGTATCCTGCAAGGAAAGATCCTGTTCTTTGGCTTTGCGTACGATCGCCTCCGCAAGCGGATGAAGAGAATTTTTCTCAACACTTGCTGCACTCCTCAGCATCACGGCATCATCCACATCTACCCCAACGATATCGGTCACTTCTGGTTTTCCCTTCGTCAGCGTCCCGGTTTTATCAAACACCATGGTCGTAATCTTCTCAGAGACCTCCAAGGCCTCCCCGTTTTTAATAAGAATCCCCAGTTCAGCACTCCGACCAATACCAACCGTAACCGCTGTCGGAGTCGCAAGCCCCAGTGCACATGGACACGCAATCACCAGCACAGAAATTAATGCGGTTAAAGCAAAAAGAAGCGTACTTCCAAGGAGAACATACCACATAAGAAAAGAAACAACAGCAATGGTTAACACGGCCGGGATGAAATATCCTACCGCAATATCAGCAATACGTTGAACAGGAGGTTTTGAGCCCTGTGCTTCCTCAACTAGTTTAATGATTTGCGCAAGCAGAGTATCTTTGCCAATCTTTGTCGCCTTTAACCGCAGCACACTATTCGTATTTAACGTTCCACCAATGACCGTATTCCCATCTATCTTTACCACAGGAAGAGGCTCCCCAGTCACCATCGACTCATCAACATAGCTTTCTCCTTGGATAACGATACCGTCGACAGGGATCTTTTCTCCAGGCCTGACTAAAACCACATCACCGATTAAAACATCCTCGATAGAGACTTCAACTTCTTTTTCATTTTGAATCACTATCGCGTTTTTCGACTGAAGACCTGCTAATTTTTTTATTGCATCAGAGGTTTTTCCTTTCGCTTTTGCTTCCAAATAACGTCCTAACGTCAGGAAGGTCGCCAGAAGAACCGCGGTCTCATAAAATAAAAATTCATGGGTCAGTACGATTTCAAACGTCCCTAAAACACTTGCGCTATATGCAACCCCGATTCCCATGGAATACATGACATCCATGGTGAGATTCTTATTCTTGAGAGCATGGTACCCAGCAGAGAATATCGGATAACTGATAAAAATGAAGGTGGGCGTTGAAATAACCAAAGACAAATATGATAACAGTTCCATCGAAATATAAGGATGAATATACATGAGAACCATCAAAGGGACACCGACAAGAAACCCGACATAAATTCTGATTCGTTTAGCTCGCAGGTCTCTTTCTCGAATCTTTCCAGAAAGATCTTCCTGTCCCTCAACACCAAGATATTGATACCCAGCGTCTTCAACTGCTTTTTTCATATCAGCGAGAGTGACCATCCTCTGATTATACGTCACCGAGGCTTTTTCAGTCGCAAGATTTACGGTTACCATTACGACACCATCAAGGCGCTGTAAGACATCGATAACGGTTTTTTCACAGGTCGCACAAGTCATTCCACCGATTCTGAGAATCACTTTTTCGTTGACGGTACCGTACCCTGCATTAATGACTGCTTTTTCTAAATCACCAAGGTTTACCTGCGCAGGATCATATTCTACAGAAGCAAGTTCATTGCCGAGATTTACTTGTGCTCTTGATACACCAGGAAGACTTGCAAGGGATTTCTCAATGGTCGACGAGCACATCGCACAGGTCATCCCGGAAATCTTCAATTCCGCTTTCTTGTTCTCGTTTGCCATGAATTAGCTCCCCATATCAATATAAAAGAAAATATGACATGCTATATAAAAAATAGCTTTACGATTTTTTATAAGCAAAAAAACTATTTGAACGAATTCATGTACCCTACCACAATGCAACAAAACACCCGCATCAGTATCGCTTCTCCGAATGATTTAGAAAGAATCATTGCAATTGAGAAGATCTGTTTTCCAAAAGAACTAGCATATACACGACGACAACTTCGCTATCTCCTGATGAAAGCCAACAGTACCGTACTAATTGAAAAAAACGGTACACTCCTCCGAGGATTCATCATCATCTTATACCGGAGAGGGACCAAAGTCGCAGGAATCGAAACCATTAACGTCGATCCAGAGTACCGTAAAAAAGGAATCGGCCACAGGTTACTTACTACAGCTGAAGAACGTATCAGAAAAAAAGGATTCCAAAAAATCAGATTAGAAGTCTCAACTACAAACCATGCAGCAATCGCGTTATACAAAAACGCAGGTTTTAAAAAAACCGCACTACTCAAAAAATATTACTCCTATGACCATGAAGGTTCTCGTGATGCAATACGAATGGTTAAGGAACTACCGTAGCAGTGTTTTCCTGCCATTTCTCTGATGGTACCCATTCTCCATTCCTTAATGTGCAATAGCCTGTTGTATATTCCTCAAGAATCCTTAACAAACCATTTCTGAATTGCTTAGGATACAAAACAGGCTCACACGTCGATGGATGAATATGGATTTTTTCAACATGGTCAACACACCTTACCTTTGGAACAGACTCTTTGTTTTTGATTAAGTAAAACGACTGGTCTTTCTCATCCTTATCAAGCTTTAAAGAAGATGCTCCAATGTTCTTATAGAAATACTCAATATCCTTCTTCCTATATTTCATAAGAGTCGGATCAATGTCATTGGCTAAAAGATACAAAAGAATTCCTAAACATTTCGAACAGGTTCCACACGGATACACCACCCCATTTTTGATGTGACAGGAATGACAGGACCGCTGTTGTTTGGCGAGTGTCGGATAACGACGAACAAGGATTTGTTGATCAATAAGACCAGAGATGTTCCGCAACGCGGACCATTGGTACAAACCAGGGATTCTTTTCCCGTACCATTGATTCATCCGCACATCATAATCCTGATGTTGATCATAGACCCCGAAGTAGTGCCGAATTCCTTTGTATTGGGTCGCATAGCGTAGATCATCAAATTCATTGCCTAAGAGTACATTGCCAATTTTTTCCTCAACAAAACAGGGCAGTACGCTAAAAATATAGAACGGAAAAATACACAACCGTATGGGGTAGGTATCATGCCAAATCTTCCGATGATCCGCTCGTATGAATCGCAGATGATCAAGCATGAAACCATAAAACCGATCAACGTTCGTCCACACCCGCTGCGTCTTTGGTTCTATTTTCTTATGATACTTATACGCAGTAAGCGCGGTTTTCCAATGACCACCGCTCTCGTTCACATAAACAGGATATACCTGTGAGCCGAGTTCTTTTAGCAACCCATAGGTCAAAAGACTATCTTTACCGCCACTTGAAAGAACCCCTGATTTTAAAGGATCCATCTCGCATCCAATTGAAGTATCAGAAATTAGTTGCGAAGGATAAATCACAGCGTTTGGATCACCATCACTTGGTTGTATGTTCGTAGGATTAGGAAAAAAATCAGAAAGGATATATGGGTTGGTGCCGTATGCTATTTTGTTTACGAAGATATCACGACTAAATATCAGACTCATATCACAAAGTAATGAGTAATCAGCCTTGCTTATCGGAAAATGTAACTGGATTTTTTTGAGAACAGACCATAGTTAAGCAACGGCATGCAAAACGCGAGTCGCAGCAAAGGCAAATGGTCTTCCTGAAGATGTCGATCATATTTGTTCATTAGTTCAAAACGACTTTCTGTTCCATCAGACTCTGTAACGATGATTTCGGCGCGCGCTGTGTTTTTTTCAATCGTTGGTTCAACAAGAGAAATTGATGAAAGGCAACAAAGATTATTTTTGATCATTATACAGTGCCTCCAATGCATCGACAAGGACAGAGACGCCTTCCGACAACGGATCTGCAATAGGGACATTGAACATCTTCTTATAGCTCTCTTTTAAATGAATGACATCGGATTTACTCATGTGTTCATGGTTGATGCCAACGCCAACAATTTTTTTTTCGGTGAGCAGTTCAGCAATTTTCACAACTCTTTTTGGGTCTGGCATCAAGTACCTAGGAAAACCGTCAAGATGTGGTCGTTTCGGCGCATCAACTAAAATGAAACCCTGTATTTGACCTGCAGATAATATTTCAAAGCCACCTGGAAAGAATGGGTGTACCAAGCTTCCTTGTCCTTCAATAATCATGAACTCAGGGTGAAGATCTTTCCATGAATCAAGGATCGCACCCTCGATTCCGCCTGACACGAAATCATTAATCATCGCATCTAAGACCACACCATGTGGCCAGCCTTGAAGCCAACCGGTTTGACCAGTAAAAATCATGTCCGCTGTTCTTCCTCGTTTGCGTAATTCCTCGACGAGGAAGACGGCTAGCGTTCGTTTTCCAATCGCGGAGTCGGTGCCAATCAGAGCGATTCGCAGCGATGGTACCTTTATGATATCGCCGGTATAGAATCGTTTGTAATCACGGAAAATCTTTCGAACATCGGTGATGGTGCAATGATGTTCTTCTGCACGTTTCATAAACCGTGGATCATCTGAGAGAAATTGATGAAGACCAGAGACAACATCTAGTCCCTTGGACAACGCCCAGTCCACCGCCGTATCATACCCATATGGTAGCACGCCTCCTTCTGAAACCGCACCGATGATAAACGTATCTGGTTGTGTTGTTGCAAAAGCATCATCAAGATTGTTCAATAATGGTATTCCTTTCTTTTTCTTATCTAAAAACTCTACTGCATCACCAACAGGTAATGTCGAGTCAACAACACAGACAATATCGTATCTTTTGCTATACCGCACAAGCCCATGTGCTGTCTTCCCATCTGCAGAACTGTACAACCGATCTGCATAAACCATCGCGCGAGTCTTCACCATAAAGGAATCATTCCCGGGTAAAATCGTTACCGAAACTTTCGCCCCGTGAGAACAATGACGTAATCACTATTGAGGACCCGATGTTCTTTGAATCTAATGAGTGCTTCAATAGGACTTGCTGATGCAGGAAGAACACTTAATCCTTCAAGGTCGCGAAGTAATGTATGAAACTTAAGCATACAAGAGTCGCTAACATAATCCGCCCAGCCATTGGTTTCATAAATTGCATGTAACGCATCATCGCCGTCATAGGAATGGTACGCGATAAGTGGTTCGTTAACACTGCTTTCCTTGATCTCTGCTGGTTGCAGGTCCTCCGTTTTCGAAGCCCCAGTTTTGAAACTTTTAATAATAGGATTCCCCCCAGACGTTGATGCCCCAACAAGATATGGTACGTGATCGATTTTATTTTTTTCAAGGAGGTTTTTGAATCCATGATAAATCCCGACAAGAGTGGTCCCATTGCCAACTGGGGCTGCAACTGCAGTTGGTGATCGGCCAAGTTGCCGATAAATTTCGTACGCTATAGACATATACCCACGCCATCCTTCGTTGCCATTCCCAGGATTTGCGTCGTACACGTGTTCTCTGCGTGATAGTCTCCTACTTTCTTCAACTGCATCTTCATATTTTCCGTCAATAGTGATTATATCGGCGTTCATACTCTGCAGTTCTTCTTTTCGTTTTGGTGCAACGTAGTACTGCTCAGGAATGAGAATTTTTGCTTTTAGACCATTAAGTTTTGCGAAATACGCAAGTGATACACCATAGTTACCGCAGGTTCCAACGGTAATAGTATCGTAACCTTCCAGCAATGCTTTCTTTACGTGGTACTGAGAGATCCTGTCTTTTTGTGTACCAGTTGGATTACCTCCTTCGAATTTCAAGAAGATGTTTTTAAAACCAAGCATTCGCTCAAGATTCCTAGCTTGAGAAAAAAGAGTATCTCCAACACCATTGAGAGGTGGGGGCTCATCATCAATTTGAAGGCCCGTCAAATCCATGCGGTTCTCCCTTTCATCGTAAAAAACTCATTACATACACCGTATTAAAAAACACGTATTAAAATTTATTGTAACTAATACTGATTCATCATCTGATTTTTCTTTTAACAAAAAAAAATGTCCCCATTCTCAGTTCTCAGTGAATTAAAAATGAAGGAAAGAAAAGACTTTATAAATAATAATACTATTGCAACTTGAAACTCATCACTGGTTCAGTGAGAGGGATGGTTTACTATGTCAATATATTGCTCTGTATGTGGAGATGAACTAGAACCTGAGGAAGAAATGGAAGGTATCTGCGAAAGTTGTAAACTTGCAGCAAGCGGGCAAATTAACGCTGACGAAGTTGAACCTTAGATTTTTTAAAGGATACCATTCCGCTAATAAAAAAATAGAATAAAGAGTAGTACTGAAAATAAAATGAAAAAGAAAGGAGGAAAACAGATGGCCGTAGGTTTTGTTTTAATAAATGTCGCCACAGCGCACGAACATGATATTTACAATAAATTATTAAAAATACCACAAATCGTTGAACTCCATCCCTTATTCGGAGAGTACGACCTGATTGCAAAAATCGATGCAAAAGATTTTGAAGAACTCGGTGCCATCATCGTAAATAAAATACGATTAATCACTGGTGTCCTTGACACAAAAACATTAACCGGTCTGACATTTTGAGAAAGAACGACTTATCAAAAATCAATATAAAGTTCAATAAAAAAAAAAAAAAATTACGCGCGATGAGAAGATATCGATCCCTTTTATTATAAGACACGGTTTTATTTTCTTTTTCTGTACATTACCTTTTTATCAGGCATTACAAGTCCTCTGTGATTTTTTCCTTTGTAGGTTGATAGGGCAGGTTGAGGACGGGCGACTGGTGTATCGAGCTTCAGGATGAGAAGCTGTCCGATTCGCATCCCTGATTTGAGAATAAATGAGATGTCTGAGGCATTAAAAATTTCAAGTGTGAGGTTTCCTTCCGAGCCAGGGGAAACAAGCATACTTCCCATATGCGAAGTGATGCCAACACGTGCCAAGGTCGTGGAACCATCGTATAATCCTGCGTAATCTTTAGGCATTTTGATATGCTCGATGGTAGAACTAAGAATTAATTGTTTCGGTTTAAGGAGATATGTTGTTTTTCGTTCGATTTTTCCGTCTGGTTTTGCGAATTGGTTCGATAGATGCAAACGTATAGATGCTGATTTCAAAATTGGTTTCGGCTTAATAATTAAACGTTTATTTTTTAATAATTGCTGAATAGAACGATCGGAAAGAAGCATGAGATCACGTCAACATTGAGACAACAGTCCTATTATATATAATGTAATATGTAAATTAAGAAAAAAGAAGGTGATTCTTTTTTATAAAAAGAAAAGGCGTACTATGGGTCGCCTAAGAGAAGAATGTTCTAAACTATGAGTGATTGTTCATAGAAACATTCTTAATCGACACGTTATTTTTATCTCTTAGATGAAACGACAGATTCGTATTCTTGGAATAGATGATGCTCCCTTCACATTTCGCGAAAAATATACAGCGGTCATCGGTGTCGTGATGCGAGGTGGTGAATATCTCGAATGTGTTTTACGAAGCCAAGTGGCCATTGACGGAACAGAGGCAACGTTAATCTGCAAAGAAATGATTCAACATTCGCGACATCGACATCAACTCAAAGTGATTATGGTGGACGGCGCCTGTCTTGGCGGTTTTAATGTCGTTGATATTGATGACCTTTCTGAATCCACGAAAATACCTGTGATTACGATCACAAGAGACAAACCAAACATGAATAAAATAAAACGCGCGCTACAGAAAAATTTCACAGATTGGGAGGACAGATGGTTACTTTTACAGAAAAGAAAACTATATTCGATTACCACCAAACATAACCCGATTTATATCAAATGCACGGGGTTATCCTTAGAGGAAGCAAAAGAAATTATAAACATCTCTACCATACGTGGTGCCATACCTGAACCTGTCCGAGTCGCACATTTAATAGCTTCTGGTATCACTAGAGGTGAATCATATGGTAAAGCCTAAGGCATTTGTAAAAAAAGAAAAATGTTTGGCATGCGGCGGTTGTATTTCCGTCTGTCCGCAAGATGCTATTCTTATGATATTAAGTAAAGCAGTCGTGAACGATGAACAATGTAACAGTTGCTCCATTTGTGTGAAAACCTGTCCGATTGGTGCAATTGGCTGGGAGGGAAACTAAGATGAAATATGATGCAGTTATTGTCGGTAGCGGCCCTGCAGGGAGTGTGACTGCACGGTTTGCTGCGGAAGCAGGTGCAAAGGTTCTGATTGTCGAACGTCGTGCTGAAGTCGGTGTCCCTGTTCTCTGCGGTGAGGGAATCAGTCAAAAGGTTGATCGTTTTAAGGTTCTTGAGGGAAAACGATGGATCGCGACAAAAATGGAGGGGGCACGTATCTTTTCTCCTAATGGCACCAAAATAACATTGTCCGCGGAATATGCGGGGAACGAAACAGGATATGTCGTATATAGAGATATATTTGATCAAGAGTTAGCAAGAGGCGCCGTGCAAAAAGGTGCGGAAATCATGCTAAATACCTGTGCGATTAATCTACTAAAAAAAGATGGAAAAATCAAAGGGATTACGGCACGACATTTCGATGAAACCTTTGAGATTGAAGCAGATGTCGTGGTAGGCGCTGATGGAGTCGAATCGCGCATTGGAAAATGGGCAGGGATTCAAACCACCTTAAAACCCTATGACCTTGAGACCTGTGTTCAATACACTTTGACCAATATTGAATGGGACAGCCCCTATTGTGATTTCTTCATAGGAAAACATGTGGCGCCGGGTGGTTATGTCTGGGTGTTTCCCAAAGGCAACAATACAGCAAATATCGGAATTGGACTGCTTGCTAGCCTCAGTGAACCAGGTAAAGCCGCACAATTCCTAGATAAGTTCATTGCTGCCCGGCCTGAGTTGAAAAAAGGTCAACCGCTTCGTGTCATCACGGGAGCAGACCCGGTAGCTGAACCTATCCAATCCGTAAAAGATAATCTTCTTTTAGTTGGTGACGCCGCTCGTCAGGTAGACCCGATCACTGGTGGTGGTCTGATGAATTCTATCGAGGCAGGAAAATACGCTGGTGAAACCATTGGTAAAGCAGTTGAGAAACAACGTTTCGATACTCAGATTCTTACTGAATATGAAACCCATTGGAAGAAATCCTTTGGGAAAAAATTGCATCGGAATTATGTGGCAAAAGAAATCATGCTTGATATGGAAGATAAAACATTAGACATGCTTGCGGATTCTCTGAAAGATTATAAATTTGGGGAGTTCAGTACCCTTAGTATCATTAAGGCATTAGTGACAAAGCATCCATCCTTGTTGGTGAAGTTAGCACCATTAATGAAACTTGCGAGGGCGTAAACGTGACCATGAATTGGGGCTTGGTATGCAACCCAGGCGTGAAACGAACAGTGACATTAGCCAAGGATGTGGCTGAGTTTTTACAGAACCATGGGAATGTGCTTGTCGAAGAGGCTATCGCATCGGAGATTCAACTGAAAAAATCAACATTCAAGGAGATCAACAAGAAAGCAGATATTGTCGTCACCATTGGTGGGGATGGTACCATTCTGATGGCAATGAGTGAAATAGAAAAACCAGTGTTTGCGATAAACTCAGGGGGAATCGGTTTTCTTTCTGAAGTGGAATCAAAGTACGCGATTGAAGGATTAAAGCAAATCATCGAAGGAAGATATAACGTTGAAGAACGGGCGAAATTAAAAATCACCCTTGATGGCAAACGATTACCTGATGCGACCAATGAGGTGACGATTCAAACAGCTCGGATAGCAAAGATTCTCTACCTTAAAATCTTCGTTGATGATGAAGTCATTGAATCGATGGGCGCGGATGGTGTCATTATCGCGACACCGACCGGTTCGACAAGTTATTCGTTAAGCGTGGGTGGTCCTATCATGGATCCAACTGTGAATGCAATGATTATTGCACCGCTTGCTGCGTTTAAACTGTCTGCCCGGCCATGGATCGTACCTCTTGACCGGAAGGTAGGCGTGCATTTGTTACCGAAAAGCAAGGAGACAAACCTAGTTATTGATGGACGATTTCAAACGCCCGTAAACCAAGAAAGCGATATAAACGTGACCGGGTCAGAGAAGAAAGCACGCTTCATCCGATTTGGTGAAAGCTTTTATCAGATGGTGCGTTTAAAACTGATGAGATAAGGTATGGGATTTTTCCGACATAAAACAACACAGCACATTCCGCTTCACTGGAAAATAACACGAAAATGCCTTGATATGATTTTCGAGAGCTCAAAATCAAATTACCCACAAGAATTCGGCGCGCTACTTCGTGTTGACCGGGTGAATAAAACCACGATTATCGAGGTAGTCCTACTTCCGGGTACGATCTCTGGTGATTCTCATGCGATTTTTCATTTGTATATGCTTCCGGTTGACTTCAGTGTTGTAGGAACAGTGCATTCCCATCCTTCCTCAATCGCGCGGCCATCCAACGCTGATTTAGATTTATTTAACCATTTTGGAAGAATCCATATCATTGTTGGTGTGTCACCCTTTGGTGATGTGTCATGGAAATCATTTGATTACATGGGTCATGAGGTTCCAATCGAAATCATTTAAAAAAGATTTTTATATCCTCGGATGACTACCCTTCCGAAGAGAGATGGCGACCATCCCATTAGATATTGATAGTTTCATTGGAGCAGCACTTGCACCTATTCTTGGAGTTGTTGCTTTTTGGTTTCTCCAGCTTTGCTTTATAGAACTTCAAAAACGTATGCTTTCAAAACTACGCCATCGACATGAAGCGTTCTGCCGGTTCACCAACTTCATCGGTATCTTGTTTCAGACCATTTGCCATGCTCTCGGTTATGCGGTTACGAGAAGCGGGATTGCTGCATTCCAAATAACAGTGAACTATGGAAAGGTCGAGCCAAAGAAAGAAAAAACAGGGGTGTTTGAATGGATATCTCGTTCGTTTCTCCTGTTTGGTCCCTTTTTTATTCCTGCAGGGCTGGTCCTGCTCTTTAGTTATGTCGTTATCGGGAACGGGTTTGTGTTCTCACCATCAGCCCAGTATACCTTTGTCGGATCCTTAACAGGCTTTGGTGGTAGTTTGTTTACATTCACCAATGCGTTCGTACGCTTTCTTGCCACTATCGACCTGTTCAACCCACTGCATGTAGGATTCTTGTTTGTGATATTGTTTTTTGGATTGGGTATCCGCCCAAGTTACATCGTGGAAGGACGAAAAGAAAAAATTGATATGATCTATGATTTGAAACACATTAAGAGCCATCTGGTACAAAAACCTCTGTACATTTTCGCCATTATTGGTATTATTTATGTGTTCTATTTATTATCATTATTCGTAAATCCACAGTTGTATTTAGCGGTATTTTCTGTCCTTGGTTTGATATCACTGACGGCAGTTATCGCTTTGCTCCTTACCTATCTTGTTATCATCCTTATAAGAGCAACTGATGAAATCCACGCTCATTGGAAAGTGGTTCCTTTCATTACCCTGATCGGTTCGTATGTGCTTGCTCGAGTATTTTTTATCTACTATCCGATGAAGCAAGTCGAAACCGTCTCCCTTCTAGTGATGATCGGGTCTACCGTTATCATCACCATCCTGTTGATAAAATATAAGCGGACCAATAGATTTAAAACCGCGACAAAGATGAAGCATGTGAGGGTTGCGGATGGAAAAAAAAGTACTTCTAAAAAACGAACAGATTGAACGATTACTCTCGCCTCATCCTTTGTCGTTCATGAAATTACAGGCACTCTCCATCTTTGTCATTGTGTGGGGGATAGTGGTCTGGTGGTTAACAAAATTCTCAGCGTATACGAACATATTTGCTGGTAATATATGGTACCCACTCATCCTTTGGGGACTTGTCCTGCTGCTCGTGGGCGTTGTTGCCTCGTTGGTCGCAATTCAATGGAGCATATTTTTCCTTTACCTTGGTGTTTTTGCTGGTGGGATTGGCTTGATCTTCTGGCAGCATTGGGAGAATGATATCTCGCTTTTTTTGCTTGTGTATTCGATTGCAGTTTCCATCGGTGGTTTTTTGATCGTCGAACTATATCGCCGATCACATAAGTACATAATCACGAATCTTCGTATCATCTTTAAAGGTGGTGTGTTGACGAAACGGGAGCGGACGGTTCGGTACGATAAAATCGCTGATATAGACGCGAAGCAAGGGATTCTTGGACAGATTTTTGGGTTTGGGACGATCATTCCTGTCAGCCAGTCAGGTTTTGGGCTGGGGAGTGATAAATCATTTGCCGCCGGTGGTGTTGAGGTAGGGACAAAGCGAGCACGATTCTTTGGATTTGCTGGCGGGGGAAAAGAATTACAAACACCGATTGCGCGAAGTTACTATGAGCTGCACGGCGTGTATCCTTATAAGGATGTGAAACAACTTGTTGAAGATGTAGTGCAAAGCCATGTACCGACACAATATCATAAAGAACAGATAGAATTTCAGAAACAACAGGTAGATATCCAAAAGCAGATGCGTGACCTTCTTCATAAACAGGTAAGAGGTAAACCTCGGAGAAAAACAGTGAAACAAACAAGAGAAGAAGAGGATCCTGAGGATAAAGAGGAAATCGAAGAAGAGGAAGAAACCAGTATGAACGCAGCCCCAGATAAAGAGGAAGCGTTCCCACCAGAACAGGTTGATATTCAGCAGCAGATGAAGGAGCTTTTGAAAAAACAAAAGACCGTGAGAATCGCTGAACCCAAGATAGAGGAAATCGATGAAGAGGACGAAAGCCAAGGCGATGAAAAAGAAATCGCGTAATCTAGGGATATCTTTATAAAATATAATTTTATGTATGAAGAGCAAATGGTACCAAAAAGAGTTTTTTTCACGAAAGGCGTAGGGAAGCATAAACACGAGTTGCAATCCTTTGAACTTGCATTGCGTGACGCGGATATTGAACAGTGCAACCTGGTCTATGTCTCAAGTATTATCCCACCGTATTGTACGATTATCACCAAAGATAAGGGTGTCAAAGAACTCAACGCCGGTGAAATCACCTATGTTGTGATGTCTAGGAATACGACCAATGAACCGAACCGGTTAATTGGAGCAGCAGTAGGCATTGCAGTACCGAAGGATCGTTCGAACTACGGATACATCTCTGAACATCATGCGTTTGGCATAACGGGAAGGAAACTTGAAGATTATACCGAAGATCTTGCCGCCACAATGCTGGCAACGACCCTTGGTTTAGAGTTCGACCCAGACAAAGCGTGGGACAAACGAAAACAGGAATACAAAATGAGTGGGCAGATTGTCAGAACACAGAGTGTCGCGCAGACCGCTGAGGGTGACAAAAACGGGTTGTGGACCACGGTGTTAGCTGCTGCGGTGTTCATGGAAAACGAAGGGTGATTCAACAATTTCTATTAATTTTTTTTTCCATTAAAAAAATAGATATAGAGAGGGGGATTTTTTTTGGAAAATATAGGTAAAGAACTGTTATTCTATCTCTGATATAATCAGAGCATATTGTGCTAATCCACCAAAGTGCATCACACCGATTTCATAATATTCCTCAATCCACCATGAGGCCTTTTCAGGTAATGGTGATGTGAAGTTCACCGGATAAATATCATAGGATACCACATTTGCATCATTATGCTGTGAAGGAGACGGCTCAGGGTTTGCAACATTCTGAACAGGGTCAGCAATAGCTATCGAGCCATTGCCATTAATTCCGACGACGGCAACATAATGAGCAAGGAACTTCAGATATAATTTTACTTTTGAGTTATAGAAATGAAAATTGATAATAATCCCGCTATTGTTCTGAAGTTTTTCAACGAGCATTGAAAAATCTGGATTCCATACTGCTTCAATCGTATAGTTTTCCTGTAGCCCAGCATCTACAATCCATTGCCTTGCTCCTTCCTCAAGGAATTGAGCATACGTCCCTGCAATGCCACGGATAAAAGGATTTTGACAGTAGTTAGTGTTACAATACCATGCTAACTTTTCGATAAGTTCTTTGGCTCCTCGTCCTTGTTTCCAAGGTGTTTGCAGGTCATTGACATTGTTGAAATTATGATCATCTTCTTTCGGTCCTGGTGTTGGAGAACCAGGGGCATCATAATTGCTCACAAGAGGATAGGAGTCGTTCCCGTCACCTGGGTATCCCAAGGGGTCCTCATGTTTTGAGTCAAACCACCAGAAGATGTCAGCTAAAGATGTTGGACCACAAAATGACCACAATCCTCCTACGAAGCGCCAGATGCCTTGTCTGGCTTTCCAGTTATCTTGTTGTTGATCAAAATCAGGCAGACCGCGGGGGGCATAGTTCGAATAGGAAGGAAGATAATACCATCCTTCCAGGCTCTCACTATGAGATAACTTAGAGTGCGGAATAGATACCGCCATGGAAGCAGAAAGAACAGTGAAAAAAAATAGGACAACAACTACTACTGGAAGGATTTTCTTTCTCATGATTTCCCCCTTATAGAACTTATGAATCTTCTTCTATATAATAATTTTCATCTTCTACGAGAACTCATACTGTATTGTTCACCAAGGTTCGGTAAAAAGAGTTTATATGTCGGTTCGCATTAACACCTCTTCATGAAAGGAGAGCTTTCAATGATGCAGGAGTTTGTAAAGTGGTTTGAAGATATCACCATCAATGATGTACCTTCCGTTGGTGGGAAAAATGCCTCCCTTGGAGAAATGATTCGGAATCTAGGCCAGAAAGGAGTCCGAGTGCCCTCCGGGTTTGCAATCACAGCTTATGCATATAAATATATGATTGAAAAAGCAGGCATTGACGTTAAAATAAAAGAAATTCTCAAGGACCTTGACACCCATGATGTGACTGATCTTGCAACCCGAGGCCAAAAGATACGTAATCTCATTAAAAACACTCCCATCCCACCAGACCTTGAAGAAAGCATCAGACGATATTACCGGGAGATGGAATTCCGTTACGGTGAAAATGTTGATGTCGCGGTACGCAGCAGTGCCACTGCTGAGGATCTACCGGATGCAAGCTTTGCAGGACAGCAAGAAACGTATCTTAACGTCCGTGGGGAAGACCAGCTTATAGAAAAAGTTCGAGATTGCTTTGCATCGCTGTTCACGAATCGTGCGATCTCCTATCGGGTCGACAAAGGCTTTGACCATTTCTCCGTCTATCTTTCTGTCGGGGTTCAAAAAATGGTCCGCTCTGATCTTGCATGTTCCGGTGTTATGTTCTCCATTGATACTGAAAGTGGGTTTACCAACGCAGTATATATCACCGGTGCGTACGGTCTTGGAGAAAATGTTGTTCAAGGTACGGTGAACCCTGATCAATTTTATGTCTTTAAACCAACACTATTGAAAGGGTTTCAACCTATTCTTGAGAAAAAACTCGGATCAAAAGAAAAACGCCTTATCTATGGGCTAACAGGGACGAAACAGACGAAGGTAACCTCGGAAGATAAAGCAAAATTCGTTATCAATGAAGATGAGATTTTGACGCTTGCACGATGGGCATGTATCATCGAAGAACATTACAAAAAACCAATGGATATCGAATGGGCAAAAGACGGACAAACCAAAGAACTGTTCATCGTTCAAGCACGCCCAGAGACGGTTCACTCACAAAAAGACATGGCGACGATGAAAACCTACGTGCTTGATGAAAAAGGAACACTTCTTGCCGAGGGGGAAGCAGTTGGAAGTAAAATCGGACAAGGTGACGTGAACGTCATCGAGAACGCCAAAGACATTTCTCAATTCAAAAAAGGTCAAGTCCTAGTCACCGACATGACAGATCCGGACTGGGAACCTATTATGAAAATCGCAGGTGCTATTGTTACTAATCGTGGTGGACGGACCTGCCATGCTGCTATTATCTCCAGAGAATTGGGGATCCCCTGCGTTATTGGTACTGGAAACGGCACCTCAGTTATTAAGAAAGGTTCCACCATCACGATTGACTGTTCTGAAGGAGTCGGTAGAATTTATGAAGGATTACTGAAATTTCATGTTGACGAAGTAAAACTTGATCAGCTCCCGACAACCAAGACACAGATCATGATGAACGTTGGAGTACCAGAACAAGCATTCCAACAAGGACAAATTCCGAATAACGGTGTCGGTCTGGCACGAGAAGAATTTATCATCAACTCACATATCGGCATTCATCCGCTTGCGTTACTTGAATATAAGACATTAAAAAAGAAAGCACCAAAGGATAAGAAGATTGCCGAGGTCATCAAAAAAATCGATGAAAGCAGTGTTGGTTATGATGACAAAGTGGAATTCTTTATCGATACATTAGCACGTGGGATCGCGAAGATAGCAGCAGCATTCTACCCGTACGATGTTATCGTGCGAACGTCTGATTTCAAAACAAACGAATACGCAAACCTCATCGGCGGGTATTTGTATGAACCTGAAGAACACAACCCGATGATCGGCTGGCGGGGAGCATCCCGATACTATGACAAGAAATTCAAACCAGCTTTCGGACTTGAATGTGTTGCGCTTAAGAAAGCACGAAATGAAATGGGCTTAACCAACATCAAACCTATGATCCCGTTCTGCCGAACACCTGAAGAAGGCCGCAAGGTCATCTCGGTTATGAACGAATATGGTCTGAAACAAGGAGAAAATGGACTTGAAGTCTATGTCATGTGTGAAATCCCATCCAATGTCATTGTCGCCGATCAATTTTCAGAAATCTTTGACGGGTTTAGCATCGGATCAAATGATTTAACACAACTAACCCTTGGGTTAGATCGTGACTCTGATTTAGTAGCCCACATCTTCGATGAGCGAAACGACGCAGTCAAACGACTCATCTCTCAAGTTATCACAACCGCACATAATCACCATCCACGCAGAAAAGTAGGTATCTGTGGACAAGCACCTTCTGATTTCCCAGAGTTTGCAGAGTTTCTGGTTGAATGTGGTATTGACAGTATTTCGTTGAACCCAGATACGGTGATTAAAACACGATTAAAGATCGCTGACACGGAGCGGAGACTCGGGAGATAATCTTCTTCCTTTCTTTTTTCATTTATAAATGAGATAGCATCTGAAAAGTATTTAGTAGTACGACTGATTGCCTTTTTGTATGAATATCGTCCCACTTATCTCTGTAAAAAAAGGCCATCTTTTCGATGGAAGAGAAGGAACCGTTCTTTCCATTGATGACGTATTTACAAGAGTCGAGAAAGATACACTTCTCTATGTAATTGATCTCGATGGCATAGAGCATATCAATCCAAATCTTGAACTATACCAAAAACTCACTGAACATTGTATCCTTTGGATAGATGATGGGCCTCGGCGACTTGATGATGTCATGGATACGATTATGGCTGGTGCAACAAACATAACGTTGAGAAAAGAACTTTGGCCAAATCTTGATATGTCTAGTGTACAGGATCTGACTGATGATGAGATATATATTGATATGAGCGTAGAATACCAAGAACGAAAGACATTGCACCATTTCTATTCAGGTGATATCGGAATTGTTCTGTTCAATGAAGAAACAATGTACGGTAGATTTTCAAGAGAGATAACTGAAAAACAGAAAATATTTCTCTATGCCAGTTCCATGGAGAAGGTCTCGTTCTGGGGTGAACAAGGCATTACCGGCATAATACTTGATCTGAAAAAAAAGCAAGGGGTTAACTAATGGACTCTGAAGCGAAAATCATCATCGTGTTTCTTTTTAATCGCAGTGGAAAAACCAAGCTAACAGAATCAGAGCTTTATTTACCACTCTCGATGGAATTAGGATGGTTATCGACAAAAGAATCACAGGAGTTCGTCAAATATGCAATCAACCAGGGACTACTTGTGAAAAAAGAAGGACTATTGCACCCAAATTTCCCGCTTGAGACCGTCAGAGTGCCGGTTGGTTTTACTCCTTCGAAAAAAATTTTTAGTAAAAAACCAGATGATAAAAAAGAAGAAAACATCATCGAAGGTATTATCGCTCAAATCTGTTCACAAACACATCAAAATCAACAAGACATACTTGAGGAAATAAAAAAAGAGGAAACAGAACAAACTCTGCTCCCGGAAGTTGCTGCGTTATATATTGCAAAAAAACATGGTGTTGATATTTCTGATTGGTATGCTGCTGTTGAAAAAGAAGTTATCAAAGAAAATAAAGGATGATGGGGATTAATAAAATTCCCATGCAATGGCTTCGTCGTACACCCCAACAAATTGGTAAGAACCCGATGCTGGTTGCTGTGAATAAAACAATGAGGCCGAGTGGCCCTGTGAAAAGGAAGACAAGAACACAAACGAAGAGAAGGGTCAAACCCACAAGGGTTTGATAGGGGATTATATGGAATTTTCTTGCAAAGAGTTTCCCAAGATATAGTGTAAAGAAATACGAAAGGGACCCACTTAAGACGAGGAACATCAAAAGATATGTTAACTCGACAGGCATGATGAGAGACTGCCAGGGTTCGACCGCAATCAATTCACTAATTGCGATGGTGACACCGCTTCTCGCCCGAAGAATCACAAATAACATAAGAGTAACAGAGAACGCTGCTGCGGTGTTTACCGATGAAAGAGTAACAATGGTTTGTTCCTGGCTTGACTTCTGACGAACGTTCATCGCAAGTACAGTCCCGGTTGCAGCGGTGACCCCAGGTATGATGGAGACAAAAATCCCAGCTAGGCTCCCTGTTGTTATCGACATAATAGATGATTTTTTTTCGATACGGTTCATGATGTGTGGTTCTACTTTCTGTTCCGGTATGGTTGGTTTGGTGAAGAAAGAATTCAGTAGTGTCGGTACTCCGAACAATCCTGCTAACGCAGGGAACAAGACCGGGGCAGGAAGAGCGATTGGGGAGGAAAGGTTGAAGTCAAGGATAAGGAGACCAAAAATCCCGGAGAGAACAAAGACAAACGCAGCAAACAGCATCCCCAGGATTGATGGCAACATTCCTTTTTCACCTAGTTCCGTAATCCGTGTCTTTTCTGTTGTGATCATCAGTAAAGCAATCGCAATAAGAACCCATACCATAGCCTTCTGTAGCGTCGTATACAACGAAAGCGGAGGCCCTATGATGAAACGGAGGGGAAAAAGAAGGATAAGGCATAGGAGAATAGCACCATAGCTTCCCACTGCTGAAAGAGCGACTGCTTTGTATCCTTCTCCGTTCAGAAGAAGACCATGAGCAGGGAGAACAGAAAGTGCAGTGTCTTCTTCGGGTGCTCCGATAAATGTGGTTGGGATTGTGTCGTGGAACGAATGAGAAATGGATACAGAAATCATGAATCCTGCGATTAATATCAAGATAAACGACTGAGAAATACCATATGCAAACAAAGGGCTACAAATCGCTACAATAGAACTCGAAGCAGAAAGCATGATCAAGGCGACATTATTCACATGCAGTCCTGGTAAGAGGCCAGTGATGATACCAACAAGCACGCCAAGTATACAAAAAAGAACAATGAGCAGAAAATCGAACATTCTTTTACCTCTTTATCTTCCAGATACCATGGGTTCCCTCTGCTGTTCTGAGGGAAAATTGAAACGTTGCATCGTTGTACACGAAGCGTGCCCCAACTGCGACGGTATCACCTTTTGAGAATTGATGAGGGCAGGACGAAAGATACGAGACGTCAATGGAATACTTCCCATCCATGCTTGAAAGAACAAAGGAAGAATCATAGGTTTGTGCAGCAAATCCTGTGACGTTAACGTTTGTATCAAGATATTTTTCTGGATGTTGCGCTAGTTGCCATAGCGGGAAGGATAGATTGCTCCATTTCTGAAGAATTAATATGAGGTGCGGGTTGTTTACGACGACTTCCCATTCTTCTTTGTATTGTTGTAATTGGCCGGTTGCTTGAACAACATCTCCGTATTCGACAGGGACTGTTCCGTCGATATAGAGCATCACTGTATTGATGCTATTCTCTCTATCGTTAATGGTTATGATTTGGCTACCATAGGTCGTTGTTCGGTATTCGGTGACAATTCCTTGAACAATCACTTGTTGCCCATTATAGGTGGAAAGTGTTGAGAGTGAAATAAGAACCGGGTGTGAGATGAGTGATAAAAAATAAAGAGCCACAAGAGACACGACTGCAATAAGAATAATAAGATATTTGAATTTCATATTTCTTCTCCCAGACTTAATTTATAGAATAGAAAATATAGATTCCCTTTATTTAATTTTCCTTCTGCTTCTTTTTTTTATATAAACGAGGGGAGAAAACTTTATAACGCGCGTTATTCTTCTGGCCACCGTAATTACGACTGGTGGGAGTTATGGTACAAGAAGTTGTTCTGAAAGTATCTGAAGCGTTCCAGCAAGATGTTGGGTATGGCAGAGCACGTATTGATCATCAGACACGGCTAGATCTTGATCTTTCTATCGGTGACGTCATTGAACTTGAAGGGACGAAAGTCACTGCGACGTCGGTCTGGAGAGCACATCCTTCTGATGAAGGGAAACGACTTGTACGGATAGATAATCTAACCAGAAAAAACGCTGGCACAGGATTAGGGGATCGGGTGAAAATCAGACGTGCTGAGGTAAAAGAAGCACGTGATGTGGCGCTTGCTCCCTTAATGCCGGAAGGTCAACGTATCGAGTTTGGTATGGGTATAGATGTGATCATTAAGAAAAATATGCTACGCCGACCTATCACCAAAGGCGATGAAATCATTATCCCAGGGATTGCTTTTTTTGGAAATGCTCTCCCATTTATTATTGTTGATACAAATCCCCATGGCATTGTGATGATTACAGAACGCACTGTTTTACATGTGAAAGAAGAGGCGGCAAAAATCGCTGAGGAGGAAGGACCACGAGTCAGCTATGAGGACATCGGTGGCCTTCATATTGAGATTCAAAAAGTACGAGAGATGATCGAACTGCCATTGAAGCATCCGGAGTTGTTTGACCGGTTAGGCATTGATCCCCCTAAAGGAGTGCTTCTGCATGGCCCGCCAGGGACCGGGAAAACATTGATTGCTAAAGCAGTGGCTAATGAGTCTGGTGCGAATTTTTATACGATTAACGGACCAGAAATTATGAGTAAGTTCTATGGGCAAAGTGAAGAGAATCTCCGTAAGGTATTCGAAGAAGCTCAGAAGAACGCTCCGTCGATTGTGTTCCTTGATGAAATTGATGCAATTGCGCCGAAACGTAGTGAAGTACATGGTGAGGTGGAACGTCGTGTGGTTTCTCAGCTCCTAACGTTGATGGATGGTCTGAAGGGACGGGGAAAGGTTATCGTGATTGGTGCGACCAACATCCCTGATGTGATCGATCCTGCGTTGCGAAGACCAGGTCGATTTGATCGGGAGATTCGCATTGATGTTCCTGATAGAAATGGAAGAAAAGAGATTCTGTTGATTCACACCAGGGGTATGCCGATTAACCCTGGTTTTAGTGAAATGTACCCTGGGGAAACCGTTAAGGAGGAAAAAATTTTAGCAGCGATCAAACAAGGGATTAAAAAAATACATATCTCTGATCTGTTGCGAAGCATGTTACGGTCAAAGTACAGAAATAAACGTGCCGAGGTCGTCAGTAAATATCTTGATGTGACGTTTACTTCATTTAAAGAAGAGATGCCCCCTTTGTTCTATGAGAAGGTAATTCGTTTGATTGCTGATGAAATTACGAATTTATTGCCTTATGATTTAGATGATTCAGAGTCAAATGTCAGCGCAGAACAACAGATCAACGAGCGTCTGGTTACAATACGAGAAAACCCTGATGACTTCATTAAACGGATTTCGAAGGAGTCTCTTCTTGACGAGATTGCTGATATCACCTATGGTTTCGTCGGAGCGGACCTTGCTGCATTAGCTCGGGAAGCAGCGATGAACGCGTTACGACGATACCTCCCAGATATTGATCTGGAAAAACCTATACCTATCGCCTTGCTGGAGAAGATGGAGGTGACCCTGGATGATTTTAAAAACGCACACCGTGGCATCGAACCATCTGCATTACGTGAGTTCTTTGTTGAGATCCCGAAAATCTCCTGGGAAGATGTCGGTGGTTTAGATGACGTTAAACAGAGTCTTAAGGAAGCCGTGGAATGGCCGTTGACCCAACCGGAGGTGTTTAAACGGATGGGGATTCATGCGCCTCGCGGGATTTTACTCTATGGGCCCCCGGGTACAGGAAAGACGTTACTTGCGAAAGCTGTCGCCCATGAGTCTAAAGCAAATTTCATCTCCATCAAAGGACCTGAGGTGTTAAGTAAATGGGTAGGTGAAAGTGAAAAAGCGGTCCGTGAGTTGTTCAAGAAGGCTCGTCAGGTCGCACCCACGATTGTGTTCCTTGATGAAATTGATGCAATTGCTCCACGTCGTGGAACGTTCGAAGGATCCCATGTGACCGAGAGTGTGGTCAATCAGTTGCTGACCAGCATCGATGGATTGGAGAGCATGGAAGGGGTGGTAGTGCTTGGGGCGACCAACCGACCTGATATTATCGATCCTGGCTTGTTGCGACCTGGTCGGTTTGACCGGTTGCTGCTAATCCCAGCACCGGATAGTGTGTCACGGGTTGAGATCTTTAAGATTCATACGAAAGATATGCCACTTTCAAAGGATGTATCACTTGATGATATGGCGGAGAAAACCATAGGATATTCTGGTGCAGATATCGATGCACTGTGCCGGGAGGCAGCGATGCTTGCGCTGCGTGATGATATCAACGCAAAGGAAGTTAAGAAGGTGCATTTCGAACGAGCCATGGTCGAGGCTCGTGGCAGTCTGACTGATGACGTGATAAAATATTATAAAAAAGTAAAAGATGATATGGGGAGCAGTATCGCCAAAAAGGATAAAAAAGAACGAGACATTCAATATATGTAAGTATATTATAAAAACAAGAGGGATATGATGAAAGTACTGGAGAGTGAATTGAGAGGAAAAACAGTTATGAGTGAAGAGGGTTTATACCTCGGCATTCTAAGGAATTCATTAGTGGACGAGAGAACTGGCCAGTTGCTCAGTATTCTTGTGGAACCTTCTGAAGACATTGATCCACGGCTTTACCATCTTGATGAGGTCGGCCATTTGGTGTTCCCGTTCGAGGCAATTCGATCGGTAAAAGATGTTATCATCGTAGGCGGCTAGTCAATAGAGGCCACCTTTATTTTTCTTCTTTTTTTCTTCTAGAGTACGTGCTATTTATTAGGAGAGATATTAGATTTCATTTGATTCGGAGGGACCCCTTTATTTCGTGTGGAACCATAATAAGAGAGGTAGTCAAATGGATAAAAAAAAGATGACGACAGTAGTCTTGAATATGTATGCATTTCGAACTATTTGAATATTGTGATTTTTAAAAATATAAAATTAAATAAATTTAAAAATTAAAACGATGCATGTTACCTGTTTCCATGCGAAATCATCCCCTCCCTCTCTCCCTAATACAACAGGAGGAAAATATCAAAAAAATTGACACAAAAATTTATTATACCGCAACTCCTTACAACCCTACGAGGAGGCGTATTTTATTCCCAAAGAACCAATGAACAGAGATATCTTCAGCCATCTGCTCAGTAACGACGGGTTATTCACTGACCGAGAAGTCATGCGATCATCGTATATGCCAGAGATACTTCCGCATCGGGAAAAAGAAATTAACGATCTTGCGAACATTTTAGTTCCCGCACTGAAAGGAGAATCACCTTCGAATGTCTTTATTTATGGAAAAACAGGAACCGGGAAGACTGCAGTCGTCAAATTCGTCGGCAAAGAACTATTAAAAAAAGGTGAACAGACCGGGAAGAAAGTCAATTTCATCTACATGAACTGCGAAATCGTCGACACCCAGTACCGGTTGTTGCAGAACATCGCAAACCGGTTCATCAACGAATGGAACGACCACGTGCCGTTCACTGGGTGGCCAACTGATGAGGTATATTCAAAAGTTAAAGTGATGATGGATAAGGAAAAAAGCGTCACGGTCATCGTACTGGACGAAATCGATAAACTAAAGGGAGACGAAGCACTGTATAATCTCACTCGTATCAACACAGAGTTAGACAAGGCCAGAGTCTCGGTTATCGGCATTTCCAATGATTTGAAATTCACTGATTTTCTGGATCCTCGCGTCAAATCAAGCCTTGGCGAGGAAAGCATGATTTTTTTCCCATATGATGCAGAGCAACTCCAGGATATTTTACGTGCTCGGATTAAAACTGCGTTAAAACCCGGTGTCATCGAAGAAGATGTCATCCCTCTGTGCGCCGCGCTTTCCGCACAAGAACACGGGGACGCCCGACGAGCATTGGACCTCCTACGAGTGTCAGCAGAGCTTGCAGAACGCAACAAACTCCCAAAGGTAACCCGGTCCCACGTAAGACTTGCGCAAAATAAAATCGAACTTGATCGTGTCACCGAGGTAGTTCGTACCCTGCCAAATCAATCCAAGCTTGTGCTGTATTCAATTTTTTTACTTGATAAACAAAACAAAAAAGCAGGGAACACCCAAGCACTTACCACCGGTGAAGTCTACGATGTGTACAGAGAACTCTGTAAAAAAGCACGATATAACTGCTTGACACAGCGAAGGACCGCAGATCTGATCTCTGAACTTGACATGCTTGGTGTGATCACCGCTCGCGTGATTTCCAAAGGACGGCATGGACGTACGACAGAAATCCAGATGTCCTCGTCTTCCTCTACGAAAGACCTCCTGACTGTTCTTCAGGAAGATGACATGTTCAAAGAACTTGCAAACTATAAGATGAAAGGACAAGCACGACTTACCGTTTAACGTAGCATTCAATTTCTTGTATATTGAGGAGCCAAGTCATGAATACGGTCGTTCATCCATCCGCATCAGATGCATTGCATTTTATCAAAGAGCATCACACCTCAAAACCAGAAAAAACCATGCTGTTGGTACTAGGTGAATGCATGGTGGACTACCAAGGACGCGCACGATCGTTACTAGATTGGGGCGAACGTCTCATCATGATAAAACAAGATGGGACCGTGCTGGTGCATCAACCAGTGATGCGCGAACCGGTAAACTGGCAGCCGACCGGCAGCATCACCGAATTCAAAACCAAAGAGGATCAGCTCATTCTCAACTGCAGGCACCTCCGCCCCGCTGAGAAAATGAAGGTGACGTTCCGCCAGCTGAAACTCGTGACCGCGGCATCGCTTGTTGACCGCGCAAACCTCATCATCGCTGGCATGGAAGTCGACGTGGTAAATCAAATAGTGAGCAACCCAACCATCATCGAAGAGGGCTTGCGAATAGTCAAACGTGAAAAAGCTGTGAAAACCGGATCCATCGATCTCTATGGATTTGACAAAGATCATGTGCCGGTGGTCATCGAAGTGAAACGAAGCCTTGCGACGATTAGCTCGGTTCATCAACTTCGCATGTACGTCACCGATATTAAAAAAGATAGGGAAGAACCGAAGGTACGTGGTATTCTTTGTGCACCGCGAGTCCCTGATATGGTGAAAAAACTTCTTGCGGAACATGGGTTGGAATGGAGAGAAGTCGAACGAAAAGTAGTCTTACCAGATAACCAGCAGAGAACATTGAAAGAATTTTAAAAGATTAGATAACGGTCTATAGTGTATTTTCGTACAGTTTATAATAACGGTAACTTACCAGTCACCTGATCAATAAGATTACTTGGCGCTGGACCAATCCCCAGAACCGTCTGCGTCCCTTCAGGTATCTCGGTATGCCCGGCATCAGCGATGATATCCGTAGCAATACCCAGCGTCTCCGCCTTATCCTTCAAAGGAAAAAACTCATCCAGCGACTCCACTTTCACCACGACCTTTTTCGCACCCTCCCTCTGCCATTTCGCAAACCACTCAGACTTGTTTTTCTTCGTCAGAAGCGCACACGATACAGCAGCATGAGCCACCTGTACAGCAAGCTTCCCAGCAGAAAGCAGTAGATCAGAACGAGTCACAATCACCATTTTATATTCAAAATCGCTTTGATTTTTCCTCTGGATGGTCATGCTGATTCATCTCACGATACGACTCCTTCCGCCATTTCTCACCCAGTTCATAAGCTTTTGTAAAATCAAAGATCCCTTTCACCACCAGGGTTTTATCGGCAGGCTCCACATGCTTCAGAGGGACTCCTAAAAACAGAGAACCTGATTTAATAATCAACACATCATCAGCAACAGAAACACTTTCCCCAATCTTTTTCCCAGAACCATCGAGCACAAACTTACAGATCATAGATGGTTCAACATTCTCGATATTTTTTTTCATATCAGTAGGCTCTTTCTTCTTACTAAAAAAGAAGAGGCCCCCAATATATGACGTCAACAGTACAACATTGATTCTCAAAACCATAGAGCCCTGTAATACCGTTTTTATTATAAATCTTTGGCGATATTCTGAAAATCAATGGATGACTATAATATCGCGGTAGTCGGCGGTGGACCTATCGGGTGCTTTATTGCAGAACAGCTCGCCTCAAAAGGAAGACATGTCGCTGTTTTTGAAGAACACAACACTATTGGGGAACCAATTCACTGTGCAGGGTTAGTCACCAAACGCGTCTTGGATATTTCCAAATGTTCTCAAACAGGAATTGTTCAAAATACCATTTACGGAGCAGTGATCCATAGCCCTGCCGGGTCAACTTTAACAATCGGTGGGGATAAGATTCATGGACTCGTGATAAACCGGCAAAAATTCGATGAACATCTTGCACAAAAAGCACATAAAGCAGGCGCAGATTTTTTAGTTGGACATAAAGTCGTCACTGCAAAAAAACAAAAAAACCATATCACACTTACCATACAACAAAACAAACAAACCACAACTGTTCGATGTCACCTGCTCATTGGTGCAGACGGCTCCCATTCACACATCAGAAGTAACTTCGGGTTTCCCGAACCAAGACAAATCCTGCAAGGAATCGGCGCTGAACTATCTGATAGTGCACTTGACCCTCATTTTGTCCATATTTTCGTAGGACGTACCATTGCCCCCGGGTTCTTTGCCTGGGCGATCCCTACAAATACATACGGCACCACCGCACGTATTGGCCTGTGCATCGAAAAACAAAGCATTCATCCACTCCACTACTACTATACAACCTTACTAAAGCATCCCATCCTCCAAAACACCACGGTCATGAAGCGATTCGGTGGAACACTTCCATTAGGCCCTCTGAAAAAAACCGTTGATGACCACCTGATGCTCGTTGGAGACGCAGCTGCACAAGTCAAACCAACATCAGGCGGTGGCATCTACCCGGGCTTGCTCTGCGCTACGCAATGCGCCAACGTCGCTGAAGAAGCGTTTCAAAAACAACATTTTGATCAACAATTCTTAAAACGCTATCATTCGAGATGGACCAAAGAAATCGGTAGAGAGCTTTCCCTTGGCATGAGATTTAGAAAACTATTCACCAGCCTCACCGACACCCAATTCAACAAATATATCGAGAAACTAAACAATAAAAAAACCATCAACATCATCAACACCTACGGAGATATCGATTATCCCTCACAATTAGCTCTGCCGCTCATACGAACATCACCATCTCTGATTGCTTTAGCTCCATCGATGCTGAAACGTATTAAAAAATAAGATTATTTTTTCTTCTTTGTCGATGGCGGTGGAGGCGGGACATAGTATTCTTGTTTGCCGTATTCTTCTGGCTCGTTATCTTCTGGTTCAAAGAGTTTTCCTTTTCCTCTCCGTAGCCCGCCTTTCTTCTTCCGTATTAAATAAATAATGACCGCAAGAACAACCAGCAGCATAAAAACAAGAAGACAAGGTAAAAACAATCCAAGGATATATACAGGTGATGCATTCAAAACACAGGTAAGGACTGTTGTTTGAGCTGCCAACCCGATATCAAAAGAAAGCTCAACATAATCCCGTCCATCATTTGTCTTCCCTGTGATGAGAGGCTTTCCCGCGCTATTGCTCGTATTGACCGTGATGCCCCTGGGGAAGATAACCCGATATGTTACGGTCTGATTTTCCATTCCCTGAAGCGTAAACTGCTGCGGTACAATCGTAAGCTCAGCAGGCCATAACGACATGTTGAATCCAACCGTGTAACCCTCATTTGCATAATTGGAAACCACAACAGGCACAACATCATCCATCGCAGAGATATCTCCATCCCACACCAGCGAACTGGAAAATAACGTTTTATCCGTGATGCCTTTTACTTGTAGCCCATGGAAAATTTCAGATAACCTCTGCTGAAATATCTCGGTTTTTTGCGAGAGAAATGCATTTATTTGGTTGTCACTAAACACGTTTTCCTCGGTACAAAGGCGGAATGCATCGGCATTCAAGTAGGTGATATTGATTTTTGGGGAAAAGGAAAGATCACCTGCCCGACGGATCACGTAAAGTTGGTCATCTTCTTTCATCTTCGTAGATGCTGTTAATTCTGTTTTTCCTGTGAAAATACTGGGGATGTTCAAATCCATCTTTAACAACTCTATTTCAATGCGTGTCTCAATATGCTCAGCGGTGTACGGAGGTACTGGATGAAGATCTGAACTGAATGTTCCAGAGATAGGGATCGTTTTATTCCAGGTATATACATTATCTCCATTCAAGGAGATATTCGTTGGAAGACGCAACATCATCGCATAGGGATACGTGATTCCATCAAGCCCTAAACCAAAATTCACATCTACTGGAGAAATTGACGCGGTCGCTCCCGCATTAATCAATCCAAAGAACGCTCGAGATGGTATCTGACAAATCTTTAAATCGACATCAGGATCTTTGAAGTTCGCTCGTATTGCTGGTATATCATCCATGTGCGTGATGTTATATGGTGTTGAACAATTTGTAGTACTTTCCGCATCCCAGCTAAATGAAAGATTAAGATTTTGATGAAACGAAGAATTCTCGATAAGAGCAGTCGTCTGCTGTTCGATTGGTTGAATCGTGTTTTCAAAAAGGTCCCCCCAGGAAAACAATCCCTTGTCGATACATAAACGCACTCCATCCGCTGGTATACTAGCTAACCCCGTGACAAATTCAGGTAAGATATTATAGGAACGAACGTTTACTTTTTTCACAATAACAGAATCAATAAAACTGACATTGTTCACGGTTCTTGTATCTAAGGTATATTCAAGGGCAATATCGTTAGTCTCTGATGACTTCGTCGTTGGGTTTTTCGATTGCACTGATAAAGTCGCTTCTTTTCCAGGATCGTTTCCATTCCAATTTTGCACCAACCAGGTTACCGTATTGGTATCAGTATTCGTGTCCGGTGTGTTCGCATACGCAAGCATCATTGTACTGGGAAGTGCATATACAAAAGTCGTATTCCATCCTTCCTCAGCGTGCAAATTAAAATGATAGGTGACCGTCGCGCCAATGTCAAGGACACCAATAATAAAATTTGTAAGATTCAAAGGACCATTATATCTAAAAAACGCAGGAGTGAGATTCACGTTAAAAACATCGATAAAATATGGTTTTTCATAAGATGGCGTCGTACTCATGGTGTCTATCTTTGCATTGGTAAACGCTGATTCAACCTGCTTTTTTAATGATTCATGAAGGCGAAGCATAATTGCCCCCATGATATAGGGATTGGTTGTTGCCATGTTTTCGATTGCTTCTCTGTCATACACCGTATCAAAAACATTAATGCTACGTACAATCATTTGTGCGCGTACCGTTAGTTGAGCACCTGTAATAAAACTACAGGTAATAGTAGCCTCTACATTACTCTCTGCTGTAGGTGCTGCAGGTACCGAATACATACTAATAGAAAATCCTAATAACAGAACGACCGCCATCGTCTGCAATAATGAATATCGTCGCATCTGCATCGCATCCTCACTTCCTAAGGAATTAAGCGAAAACTCTTATAAAAACTTTCTTACGAAATCAGTAAAAAGACATGGGCTATTTATGGTGTCGCATTATGTATATACTTGGGGGAACATCTGCAAAACATGTTGCAGGTACACTAGCAACTCAACTACAACAACCACTTCTTCAGACTACGTTCAAACGATTTCCCGATGACGAATTTTACGTTCGATTACTTGAGGATGTGGCAGGAGAGGACATCGTCATTGTTCAAACAGCATATCCTGATCCAAAAATTGTCGAACTCCTGCTTATGCAGGATGCAGTACATGATGCCGGGGCAAAACGAATCATTGTTGTGCTCCCGTATTTTGGGTACAGCAGGCAAGATAAAAAATTTGAAGATGGCGAAGCAGTCAGCGCCAAGACAATCGCTCATCATATCAGCTTGCATGCAGATTGTGTCATCACAGTTGACCCTCATAAAGAACATATCTTAAAGTTCTTCACAATACCTGCATATAGTTGTTCTGCTGTTGGTTCTATCGCAACATACCTTAAGGAGAAAGAGATCGATTTTGTTCTTGCTCCAGATAAAGGGGCAAGGACACGTGCGCAGGAAGCTGCTTCAGTTATTCACTGCGACTATGATTATCTCGAAAAAACCCGTATCGATGGCACGACAGTGAAAATAACGCCTAAAAAACTCGATGCCCGAGGTAAAAATGTTGCAATTATCGATGATATCATCTCTACTGGGGGGACGATGGCACAATCAATAGCAGAGTTGAAAAAACAAGGAGCCAAATCAGTTTCCATTGCGTGTACTCACGGATTATTTGTTGGGCAAGCGAAAGAAAAACTCCTCTCCGCTAACTGTGATGAGATTATATCTACAGATTCAATAGAAACGGAATTTAGTAAAGTGAGTGTTGCCAACTGTATTGCCGACACCCTCATGAAAACGACGCCGCGTATCAAAAAGTAAGGAGGTTTCTTCACAGTAATTCAGAATGTAAAAATATGCCAAGGAATCCTCATTTTCTCGGAGAGACTCCTGTTTCTTAACCCCCTGTTTCTTGTCTCTTTTATACCGCTGTTTTCTGCCAGGGAAACCATTTTCGCCATGAAAATCATCCAAACTCGCCTGATTTTTCCTTAGACTAGAGAGGAATCCCCCCTCTTTTTTTCGGATCATAGGAAGCATAGGGTTCTTCCTGGGTCTCGCATAGTCATGTTTCTCCTCTCTGGAGAGGTCCACTCCAAACACCTTTGAAAAGCTTTTTAACTCCTGATAACTGATAACCCGTGATTTATTCAATGTGATCATCGCTTGTAATGCGATCTTATTCTTATCATTGAGATAATAAACCCGTTTGTAGTCGATCCGTGTCAGTTGAATCATAGGAAGGATTCTTCTGAGTCTCTGGAGCGCCAGATAATTTTCAGTGGTAGAATGAACATATCCAATCTCTAGTAGTTGTTTGAGGAGATCTACGGCTTTTCCCTTGATATATGGTTCTCCATGTTTCAAGCTGGGAAGGTCACGGGTATGGCTTCTTACAACAGATTCATTGAGCTCCATCTCTTTTGCGACACGATATTTGGTTTTGCCCTGTTGTACCTCCATACGTATTTTCTGAATTAATTCTTTAGACAATGGTTTACCTGTTGACATCATTTAAGAGTTTAAAACTTATATAAAAAGATGATGGAAAATCAAGTGAAAACAGGCTTGATTTCCCCGTGTTGTTTAATGATGAAGATGTGCTTCGTTAGGTTTTGTTGAACTGCCACCAGGCTTCAAGGTCCATATCATCGTTTGTTCTGAGGATGTTTCCCTCCGGGTCTCTGAACGCTGCATAGACACGATAGGTACCAGTACCATGTGTTAAATCTGTTGCTCGGACATTCCCGTTGAAGATGGTGTCGAGTGCGAGTTGATTACCACTGGTAACGGTCCGCGGTGACGTCTCGTTGATCGTATCATTGTCGACGACCCATCTTGGTGCGACACCTTTCCCGGTT
>Ga0307446_1000028_pt1 | contig 35471 bp, 29 predicted proteins | sample SalMarSW160320MG_FD_202141 | JGI IMG/M metagenome (GOLD analysis project Ga0307446, IMG submission 202141) | Salt marsh sediment microbial communities from the Plum Island Ecosystem LTER, Massachusetts, United States - SW1603-20 | ecosystem: Environmental > Aquatic > Marine > Intertidal zone >... | reverse complement strand
GCACAACTCAAATTTTTAATAAATTTGGGAGCAAATTGGGAAGAAATTGGGAGGAAAAAATATAAACAAAAACCATGTAATTTAACCATACACGAAATAGATGGAGGTAGTTGTTATGAATGAGAGTTTTGAAATAAAAAAGAAACCGAGAAATAAAAACATCATCGTATTCGTTGCTGTTTGTATCGTTGCGATGTTTACCGCTGGGTATTTTGTTGGCGGATCGCTCAGTTCCCTAGCGACATCATCGAACACTAATACCGTTCAACAGCAAACAAGCATTATTCAATCTGATAGTGCCCAAGATGAAATCCACAATATCACGTATATCTATAATACGACATCTCTTGCACAATTATATAAAGATATCAAGGACTCAGTCGTCGTTATCACAGGATACGTCCTTCAATATTCATTCTTCGGGAGGCAATATTCCGAAGTCCAAGGCTCTGGTTTTGCCTACGAGTATAACAATGAAATGGTCGTCATCACAAACAAACATGTCGTCACTGATGCAGAAAATATCACGGTGACCTTCTCAAACGGAGACGGCTATCCAGCGACCGTCATTGGTTCTGATGCCTATTCTGATCTAGCAGTGCTCACCGTGGATGCACCTCGTATGGAATTCCATCCTCTTGAAATCACCAGCTCCTCAACCTTACAAGTCGGTGATCCTGTCGTCGCCATCGGCAGTCCCTTCGGGTTAGGCGGAACGATGACAACAGGAATTGTGAGCCAACTAGGGCGAACAATACAAGATTCAGTCGCAGGTAACTTCCCCGTCGCAAACATCATTCAAACAAGTGCAGCGATCAACCCGGGGAACTCAGGAGGACCTCTTTTGAATTACGAAGGCGAAGTCATCGGGATTACCACCGCGATCATACAGAATTCAAACGGACTTGGTTTCGCGGTACCATCAAATACCATCCTACGCGAAATAGGTTCCCTTATCACGACCGGGACCTATGATCAACACCCCTGGGTAGGGATATCAGGAACAGACATGACCTATGCAATCGCACAAACCTTAGGAGTAAATGTGACCTATGGGTGGCTTATCACGCAAATTACAGATGGCGGAGCAGCAGCCCAGGCAGGGTTACAGGGTGGAAATCAACAGGTGAGAGTTAACGATGCTTGGGTCGTAATCGGGGGCGACATCATCATCGCTGTTGATGGAACACGCATCATCAACGGTGATACCTTCATGTCCTACCTCGAGGAGCACACCACGCCACATCAAACCATCATCGTCACTATTGTACGCAACCATCAAATCCTTGACATCCCAGTCGTACTTAAACAACGACCAAGCACGAGTTAACCAACCCGTGAGTTGTGCTAAGACTTCCCTGCTTTTCATTCCTCCTCTTTGTGTTAACATCTTGGCACAACTCCTTTCTCTTTTTTAATTTACTTGTATCACATACCGTACAGATTACCAGAAAGTAAATAGTACTATTCAGAGAACCTATTGACACATTTATAATAAATTACCGTTTTGAGAAGTTGTTCATTTTTCCTCTAATTCGGAATGGAATTGGGAATGATTTGGGAAAAACCGATATATAGTTTTGAAATCTAATTTAGGATAATAAAAAAACACGACAACACGGTAATTCAGATAAATGGAGAAAAACACGTTGACAATAAAGGTGAAAAAATGAATACAGTAATAATAGAACTCCAAGATGTAAAGAAAATCTACAAAATGGATGGTGTGGAAACCCCTGCCCTCCGGGGTGTTGATCTAAAAATCAACAAAGGCGAGTTCGTCGCCATCATGGGCCCAAGTGGCTCAGGAAAATCCACATTGCTACATATGGTAGGAGCACTTGATAGACCAACCTCCGGAAAGGTATACCTTGATGGCGTTGATATCTCAACCTTAAAAGAATCAGACCTTGCCCGCTTACGTGGAAAAAAAATTGGCATCGTCTTTCAATTCTTCAATCTCCATCCGACACTCACCGCACTCGAAAACATCGAACTGCCAATGATTATCGTCGAGAAAGATAAAAAAGAACGGCAACAACGAGCCTTAGAGCTGTTAAAAGCTGTCGGCTTAGAACATCGAGCACATCACCTTCCGTCTCAGATGTCAGGGGGGGAACAACAACGCATCGCGATTGCTCGCGCATTAGCAAACGAACCTGAGATCATCCTTGCAGATGAACTCACAGGAAATTTAGATACGAAAACAAAAGCGGAGATTATGAATTTTTTATTACAATTACAGAAGGAGAAAAAAATGACCGTAACCGTGATTACCCATGAGCTGGAGATAGCACAATATGCTGAAACAATCGTACATATCGTTGATGGAAAAATAAAGGCAGGTGGTTAAAAAATGAAAAAAACATATTTATCGATCTCTCTGATCCTAAGCGGTCTGCTTCTTTTTGGAACGATAGGAATCAGCACGGTATCAGCAGCAGGACTTCAGGTGACCTTCTCCACAAACCCCACTATTGTTGTACCTGGAACAAATGGCTACATTGAAGTGGATCTCAAAAGCACCTCATCGCCGATAAACAGCATTGAAATCACTGCAACATCATGGGATCCTACTACCGTTATTTCCCAAGGAAACTGGGACGCCAAGGTCGGAAGTTTGGACAGTGGTGAATCCTATTCCGTCATCTTCGAATTTAAAATACCAAGTACCGCAACTCCAGGGTTATACCAAGTGGTTTTTGACGTCTCTGGAGGAAACACTATCAGACAGACGGCAATCATACAAGTAGCAGATGCAACCGTTTTAGACATTACCTCAGTGACACCAGCATCGATAACAATCGGGGAAGCAACAACCCTTCTCTTTAACATCACAAATAACGGGGGAGCGGATCTACAGAATATATTGTTCACCTGGACAGACCAAAACAATCTCATTTTACCCACCGGTGCAGATAACAGGGTCACTATCCCAGTCATCGCTGCGAAAAATCATACGGAGGTACCCATCACCATCATGGCAAGCTCCGGGCTTTCACCCGGTATATATCCCCTTACAATTACAATGGAATATTACGATCGGACAGGGACCAAACAAACAGTGACTTCAACTGTTGGTATGCAAATTACGGGTACGACAACATTTGATGTCGTCGTTCAACAATCAGCAAGCGGATCAACAACGTTTTCTATTGTGAATACCGGAGCTAATGTCGCATCATCAGTGATTGTATCAATTCCCCAGCAACCAAATTATCAGACGAGTGGTACATCCTCATCTAGTTTAGGAAATCTTGATGCGGGTGATTACACTCTGGCAACCTTTCAGCTCACCTCCACAGCTACGAACATAACCTCACAATTCCCGTCATTCAACAGAACAGGAACAAGCGTTCCACAGGGAAGAAATTTCACTGGACGAAACCAATTTATGAATCAATCGTTTACCGGGCTTATGGGGACTGGACTTCTTGTTGATATAACATACACCGATGTCTTTGGAATACGGCAGACAACCCAAAAACAGGTCACCATTTCCTCGACTTCTTCGTTTGGTTCATTAAGCAGCTCAACGTCATCGACAGGAACACAAAATAGCTTTAACAGAAACTTCAATGGCCAAACACAAACAACATCCAATGGTTCAAGTAACAGTCTAGTCTATATTGCTCTTGGTGTTGCTGGTATCATCATTATCATTGGCATCATTCAGTTAGGGCGAAAGAAGAAACTGTCTCATTTCTCAAAATTATTTAAGGGAAGAAAAGAATGAAGCTTGCTGATATTTTCAAACTTTCATTGAACAGTCTTACCCATCGTGGGTTACGCAGTTGGCTCACTATCCTTGGGATCATCATCGGAGTTGCAGCAGTCATCGCGATGCTATCTATAGGCGCTGGGATGTCTCAAAGCATGAATGCACAGATGTCAAGTTTCGGTGCAGATGTTCTCACAGTAAGCGCAGGTTTTACACGAGCACAGGGGCCCACAGGAGGCTTCGAAGGAAGATTCCAACCAGGTGGTGGATTTGGGGGTGGTTCGTCTCAAACGTCAGGTACATCCTCAACAACCGCGCCAAAATTAACTGACGCAGATATTCTTTCGATATCTGATGCACAAGGTGTTGAAACAGTATCAGGGATCGTCACCGGTCGCTCATCAGTCCAATATCTCGCTCAGACCGTGTCGGTGACTATCGAAGGGATTAATCCAACAGCTTGGAATGAGATGACGACATCTCAATTAGAATCGGGGAGATTCCTTGAATCAGGGGATGGCATGAGCGTCCTTATCGGAAATAGCGTTGCTCATGACATGTTTGATTATAACCTCACCGAAGATACTACGATAAAAATCGGTGGAAAAACATTTAGCGTTGTAGGAATACTCAAACAATCCGGTACCGGTAGCTTTGGGGGAGATGACAGAACAATATTTATGACAACTGAAGCCGGACGAGGCGTTATAACAGGTTTGGACACTAACCAATACTCCTCTATACAAGTGAAGATAACGGACACTAATGCTGTTGATCAAATCACGCAAAACATCGATCAGGCGCTCTATGCTTCGCGAATGGTCACATCGGACACCGCGGATTTTACGGTGACATCACCGACCGCGATGCTTCAAACCATTCAAAGCACCATGGCGACCTTAACGTTTTTCCTCACCGGTATTGCTGCGATCTCTCTTCTTGTGGGTGCGATTGGGATTGCAAATACCATGTTTATGTCCGTGATGGAGCGAACCAGACTTATCGGCATTCTGAAATCCATTGGAACACGTAACTCTGAGATCATGAAACTGTTCCTAACAGAATCAGGGATCATTGGCCTCATGGGCGGACTCCTGGGGGTATTCCTTGGGCTTATTGTCGTCGGGGTTATCTCCAGTGTTGGCATCAACATTATGGGGATGGGGAGTAGACTGGGGGCAAACACCTCAGTTGCAGTGGTTACCCCAGAGCTTATCCTGTTTGCATTATTATTCTCAACGATCATCGGAATCATATCAGGGTTAATCCCTGCCCGGAAAGCAGCGAATCTGCAGGTTGTAGAAGCGATGCGAAGTGAATAAAATATGAAACAAGAACACTTTACCCAACCGCTGGTTATCACCGTTGTATTACTTTTTTTAGTTGTTTGTTTCAGCGGATGTACATCAAATCAAAGTACAAACCAAAGTGATAATATCTTCACTGGCTCCTGGGTTGGGAATGTCCCGATGCCGCTGTTTGGGAGAAATGGGAATGCTTCGATTTCCATGATAACATTTTCTGGGGACGCTGTGGAAATGATGGTAAATTCTGAACAAGGTACCTTTACGACAAACTATACCTATTCCCTAAATGGGACTACCTTGGTCTTAGAACCACAATTTAATGGTAGAGGCGGATTGCCCGGACAACAACCATTTAATGGTACGCGACCAGGGAATTGGACCAGACCACCGATGAATCAAACAGGGCCGATAAATGGAACGTATCCCTTTAATGGAACGAGACCGACAAATTGGACCAGACCGATGAATGGAACCTTGAATCCTGGGACTGAGCGACCGTCAATGTCAGTATCTTTTATATATAGCGTCAATGAAGACCATACTGTTCTCTACCTCAACGGTGCTGAATTTAGAAGAATATAACTTCGTTTGAAAAAACTACCACTCTCCTGTCTCAACTTCGAATCAATGTAGATATCCTAGAAAAAAAATGAGCAGCATCAAACTAATTTTTGGTCGCCCTCATCGACGTTTCATTACTATTTGGGTGTGATTTGGGAAAAAAATATTTAAAGACCTCATCCCTATTTTTATTCAAATTGGGGAGTAAAATATGAAAGTAAATCTAAAAGAAATCACAAGCCTCTTAGTTGTAGTACTTCTGGTTGGAACTATTTTTCTTCCCATCCAAAGCACAACTATACAAGCTAACACACTTCAGAATCCTTCAAAAACTGGAAAAGATACACAATACTGGGCACTCGTGGTCGGTATTGGTAAGTATGCTGAAAACCCAGAACAAAACCGACCGGATATGATTCTAGAAGCAAACGATTTCAGAAACCTTCTTCTCCAATCACCGTGGTGGTCCGCAGATCACATTAAGATAATTACTGCTGAGAACGCCACAGGCAGTAATATTTTTGCTGGGTTCCGATGGCTCAATAAAATGGTTGGCCCTGATGATGTTGTCGTTGTTTATCTGTCAACCCATGGAAGCTATCTCCCCTTTGACATCCCACCTAGAGATGAGGCGGACTCTACTGACGAATTCCTGGTCACTTACTGGGGATTTGCCTACAACACCTCATTTATCACTGATGACGAAATAAACATCATGCTAAACAGACTGAAAAGCAATAACGTCTGTCTTATTGTCGACAGTTGTTATGCCGGTGGGTTTAACGACCATTGGAAACTGCTCAAGATCGCACCTGAACAACACCGTGTTATTCTCATGGGCTCTTGTGAAGATGAGTTATCATACTCCGGTGGTTTTGCCCCGTATCTCATCGACGGCTTACGAGGATATGCAGATAGCAATCAAGATGGAATTGTCACTGCTGAAGAGGTATTTGCCTATGCGCTACCGCGTAGTGTTCCGCGACAGACTCCTACGATGTATGACGGGTATCCTGGGGAACTTGCTCTTACCACCAACACGCTCTCTTCATCATCGTCTCGACAACAGGGGAGTACATCGATGCTTCCTTCTAATAGTATCGGGATCTTAGCGGAGAGCTCAGTACTCTGTGGCTATATTTCCAGCTCCGGGCAACCCATCGACAACGCCCAGGTCTCAGTCTCAGGCCGCATCAATTACCAGGAGACGTACACCAACTCTACAATGACAGATCCCACAGGGTTCTACTTTATGCATGTCCCTGTGATGCGTATCCGTGTTACTGCATCAGCGCAGGGGTATTGTGACCAGTCTACCAATCAGTTTCAAGTCAACGAGAATCACACCTATTGGGTGAACCTCTCGCTTGTTCCTCACCCGCCAGAGACCGCGATTGTCCGCGGTTATATCACTTCGGAGCAAAATAGTACTCCTCTCATGGCAAATGTTTCCCTCCGATGGCAGGGGAGTAACGATGGGACCTATCGGAACACAACGGGTTCAGATGCTACCGGGTTCTATCAGATGAATGTCGCTCCAGGAGAAATCAGCATCGATGTATCCAAAGAAGGTTATTTCAGTGAATCTCAAGACAACCTTAACATTACCACCGCTCAGATTCTTTGGGTAAATATGTCTCTGGATCCCTTCCCTGTTGAGACATCCACCGTCTGCGGCTACATCACCGATAATGCAACAGGGGAACCACTTCCCGGTGTCCGCATTGATGTACTCTGGGCGAACTTCTCCAGTGGTCATGAGTACTCAAGGGGCACTCAGACGAACGACTCAGGGTTCTTCAGCATGCCAATCGCACCAGGGGAACTCTACATCAGCCTCCGTGAAAACGAATATAATTATTACGACCCGTACCGACATGATGCTATCGAAGGAAAACCACTCTGGATGAACATCTCCTTACAACAATCAAGTATCAGCGTCGATATCGCAAAACCATTAAAAGCCTTGTACATAAAGAACCAGCTGATTATGCCATGGACATCGACAAGAATCATCGGTCCGATTGACATCGAAGCAACCAGTACTGATTTCTTCTATGGACCTGGAGGAGGACAATGGCAGGTGCAAAAAGTCGAATTCTACATCGATGGTGTGCTAAAAGGCAACGCGACGTCAGAACCATACCTCTACAATTGGAGTGCAAGAACCCTGGGAAAACATACCATCAAGGTCGTCGCCTATGGATTTCACAACGATACCGCAAGTAAGGAAATCGAGGTGACAAAATTTTTTTAACCCTCCTTTCTTTTTTAAACTAAACTGTGTATCTTTTAATTCTTTGCGAAATCACTGAAAGAGTATTTTTTTATAAGAAGAAAGTGGGAGCAACCTGCATTCTTTTTTTTAAAAGATTACAGACTATGTATATTGTTGTGATAGTGTTTAATACTTAGAAATCAAGACAGAGAGTATCGAGTAATCTTATAGTTATTCTCCCTGTATGGTGTTTTTTTACAAAAGTTTATTATCTCTTTAAGAATTCTCAGGTTGCTGATTTATGGAGGAATTATGAAAATGGATATTATGAAAATAGTAAATCAAACGAAAAATCTTATGATAAATCCTAAAGGAACACTATTAAAACTTCGGGATGAACAAGCGACCATGAAAGATATCATTATCTATCTGGCAATTGTTGCTGTGCCAACATTCCTTGGTATGTTGATAGGGTATGGTTTCTTCTGGGGTGGTTTTGGGAACTTCCTTGGTTATGCGTTTGCTATGGCAGTTATAACCTATATACTGTCCATTGTTGGAATCATTGTTTTTGGTTTTCTGCTCAATGCTCTTGCAGGTAACTTCAAATCAAAAAAGAATAAGATGCAAGCATTAAAGCTCGTGTCATATGCTGCGACACCATGGTTACTTCTTGGTATTGTAAACATTTTCCCGGTAGCGTCAATTATCGCACTTCTCGGGGGAATCTATGGTTTATATATTCTCTATCTTGGAATACCAATTTTTATGGAGACGCCAAAGGAGCAACAAATGCCTTATTTCGTAATTGGTTTGATTGTATTTATTGTTGTCATGGGTGTTGTCTGGTGGCTAAGCAGCTTTATCTGGACTCGGTTGGTTTGGAGTACTGTTTGGGGTGGTTATTACGGTGGCGGATATTGGTATCCCTACTAGTTATCCATCCGTAATAATCAAAACACAGTTACCTACTCTTCTATGATAATTCTGTCATGGAAGAGCTTCTTTCTCTTTTTTTTTCTTGTTACATAGGATTCCTTGTTAATGACATTCATTTGGGTATGATACATTCTGCATTTATTGTAATGTCGTTTCTTTTAGAGATCCTCATCTGTCGTTAAGAACATGTATTGATTGTGGAGCAGCAAAGAGCGCTAACAATGTTTTTTAAAAGATTGATGCAAGGGCAATATGAAATGAAAGCGTGTTTCATATTCTTATATTAATTGTATAAAAAATAAAGACGAATAAATAGGAGTTTTATTAATAGTGATAGGATTTACCGTCCTCAGAAGAGTAGCCGCTGTTATTCATATTTATCCAAGAACAAACCGTATAATGTTTCTGGGGAGGAGATTTGACAGCTCATTTTACCGCTAAAAATATTTTATGATAAGAAAAAATCAGGTTCCAATACCAGGGGATCTATATTCTCATCGGTTATAGCATAAATTCTTCTCGAAAATTTAAAATTCTCGATGAATGAAGGAAGAAAAAGTCTACCTAAACAAGCTCTTCATCATATGCGGTTTCTCCAAGAAGTGATTCGTCGATTGTTGATTCTTCATTTTCTGAAAGCTTGACTGGAGTTATTTTATTAATGATCCAGAACATCACATAGGTAAAGACAAACGCCCATGAGGCTGCAATGACTGTTGCAAGAACCTGTACACCAAAGAATGTTACATTTCCCTGAAGAAGACCGTTAACCCCATTAGGGTCAATCGCTGTCGTCGAAAAAATTCCTAACAGGATTGTACCTGTTATACCACCCACGCCATGGACGCCCCATACATCAAGAGCATCATCCCAGTTCTTTTTGTTTTTAAACCATATTGCGGTGTAACAAACAATGCCCGCGGTCATTCCGATAACCATCGCAGCAGCCGGAGTAACATACCCCGCACAGGGAGTTATGGTTGCTAGCCCAGCAATGCACCCAGTTAATAACCCGAGGAATTTTGGTTTTTTCTCAAAAACCCAAGCAAGAATGAGCCATGTGAATGCTGCGACTGATGCGGCAAGATCGGTGTTTAAGAATGCGATAACAGTAACCGAATCAACACTTAATTCACTCCCAGCGTTAAACCCATACCATCCGAACCACAATAACCCTGCACCAATTGCAACAAGCGGCAGACTGTGGGGAGCGAGTTTTCGTGCCGTATGTCGTTTTCCAACAAAGAATACGGCTGCAAGAGCTGCCATCCCAGCAGTAGCATGTACGACAATACCACCAGCGAAATCTTTTACGCCCCATTGAGCAAGGATGCCACCACCCCAGACCATGTGGACGAAGGGGAAGTATACCAAGAACAACCAGGCTACAAGAAAAATGAGATACGCCTTAAAGCGAACTCGGTTCGTAAAGGCACCAGTAATCAACGCTGGGGTGATGATCGCAAACATCATTTGATAGACAATGAAAACGTAAAGTGGGATACTAGGATTGCCTACGAAGGGAGTTGTTGGTGAGATGCCTTGGAGAAAAGCGTTGTCAAGATTGCCGATAATACCTCCAGTACCACCGCTAAAACATAATGAGTAACCGACAGCGAACCAGATTATATCGACAACAGCCATGGACACGAAACTTTGAATCATAATAGAAAGCACATTTTTCTTCCCAACAAGTCCGCCATAAAAAAAAGCTAAACCCGGTGTCATTAGCATTACTAGGCTTGTAGCCACCAGCATGAAACCGACATTGCCTGTATCAAACATGACAATTACGCTTCCTATAATGAGCAAAATTTTTTCTTATTTCATAAACAGATAAAAACGACGTAGAATCATTCTCTCTATTTATAATTACGGGTCTTGAATGTAATTGATTTTTTATCAATCTGATTATCAGCACGGGATAAATACAAATTTTAATTATATGTTCGTTTTCCTCCTGTAGAAATTAATAAAAAACGCTGGGGAGGAGATTTGACAGCCTATTTTACCGGTAAAAATACAACTAGGTTTTTATTCAAAACTAGGTATAGGAACACAAAGATTATAGGCTTCTAACTCTTTCAATAATTGAATGGGTGAAATTGTTTATCCTACTGTTGAGGAAATTCAGTATAACAATACGATTGCCATAGAAATGTTTCGAAGGAGTAAACATGACCAAGCAAAAACTATTAGTGTCTCGTACATACAAAAAGTCATTGATTCTATAAAAATTAAATCAGGTGATGTCTATGACAAAGCAGCAACTCTCCTCATTGAACTGACTCGAATGCATGCGTTTGAGAGTGGAAATAAAAGAACCGCTTTTCTTACGACAAAAAAATTTGTCATCACGAATGGAAAACGATTTAGAATTCCTGATAAAGAAAAGAATGTCAAGATAATGATAGGTATACGAGAAAATTATTATACTCAAAAGGAAATTAAAGAGTGGATTAAATATGGCAAAATCAAAACATTTAAAAGATAACATCTCAGAAGAAACAAGGAAAAAAATTGCTGAAGAAGAGTTTCGGGAAATCGTAAAAATCGCACAAGGTCATAAAAAAACGTTGCGTGCTTTAGCAAAGCATTAAATTTCTTTTTTGAGACAAATCGAAAAGATTGAAAAAAATTTAATCTTTAAAGAATGAAACATTATTCGAAAGAGAGTATGGTAAGAGTACGCTGGGGAGGAGATTTGAACTCCTGAGGTGTTGTCACCAGCGGTTTTCGAGACCGCCGCCGTGGACCGAGCTTGGCTACCCCAGCAATCCTGTAAGGAGAAATCGTCAAAAGGTTAATTTAAGGGTTTTTTATATGAGTATCGGTCCTATGAAGATAAAAATCACACGTATACCACAGGATACTTCAACAGTCGTTGATATCGATAAAGGAGAAACAGTCCAGATGCTTCTGAAAAGACTTCATCTTCGATCAGATGCAGTAATTGTATTACGAGGCTCTACTCCGATTCCCGTGGACGATACTTTGGATGATGAAAAAGAGTTACGTATCCTCCAGGTTGCTTCTGGGGGATGAATGTTTTTTGCTCCCGTAGTGTAGCGGCCAATCATGAAGCCCTCTCGAGGCTTCGACTCGGGTTCAAATCCCGACGGGAGCATACTATTTATTAACATTGTTAGTTTGGGGATAAGAAATTTTCGGTCAATCGACGTACTTACTTATTTTTTAATTGATTTTAATTGATTTTAATTGATTTTTCAATCATCTTTAAATAGCTTCGCTGAATTTTCTGTCCTGGCGATGGATATGAATACAAAAAATGGTCATTCAAAATCCGGAGGGAAAAAATTTTATCTTAGCTTGTTTGCCTTTGTTATGATCACATCGGCCACAGTGATGAGCATAAGGAATTTTCCGACGGAGGGAATCATCGGTTGGCAAACAATCCTGTTTAACGTGCTTGCAATCGTGATCTTCCTCATCCCGTGTTCACTCGTGGCTGCCGAGCTTGCAACCGGCTGGCCCGGCAAAGGAGGTGTCTACGTCTGGGTGAAGGAAGCCTTCGGAGAACGATGGGGCTTCACCGCCAGCTGGATTCAATGGTTCCAGATGACCACCGGTTTCATTGGCATTCTTGCCTTCATCGCAGGTACGTTTGCCTACCTTTTCAACCCTGCTTTGGCTGACAACAAGGTCTTCCTCTTTCTTATTATCTTGGCTGTGTGGTGGGGTTCTACGATTCTCAACTTCAGGGGGTTAAAGACCTACACTCGCTATACGACCGCGTTTGTCATTTTAGGGACGCTCATTCCTATAGTGATACTCATAGTCGGCGGCCTGTGGCTTGTGGGTACCGGGTACAAGACCCTGATCCCAATCGCCCCGACGGCATCCAGCCTAGTTCCCAATTTTACAAACCTCAATCAGTTCGTACTGCTGGTAACCTTCGTCTTCGTCTACATAGGTATCGAGGTGACCGCGGCGCACGCGCAGGAGATGAAGAACGTGAAGAGAGACTACCCTATTGCCATCCTCATTGTTGGAGTGGTCATGGCGATGAGCGCCATCGTTGGATCAATAGTGGTGGCTTGGGTCGTCCCGGTGGGACAAATCAGCCTAATCGCTGGTCTTATGCAGGCGTTCACTTCCATTTTTGGTTCTAGCCTATCATGGATCGTAACTTTGATGGGGATTCTTCTTATAATAGGATCAATCGGCGAGGTCATTGCCTGGGTGTACGGCCCAGTTAGAGGACTCGGCAGGGCAGCTGCTGAAGGCATGCTCCCGCCATTCCTCCAGAAACATAACAAAGCAGACGTCCCCGTGAACATGTTGATACTCCAAGCAGCATTGATATCGTTCTGGGGAGCGATCTTCGTTCTTCTCCCCGGAGGCGTAAACTCAGGTTATTGGATGATATTCGCGCTTACCACTTCCGTCTACATCGTGATGTATTTCCTGATGTACATGGCCGCCATAAAACTGCGTTACTCTCGACCCGACGTTAAAAGGCCGTTTAAAATCCCGGGCGGCAAGCTCGGAATGTGGATCACTGCCGGATGGGGATTTGCCGCCATCGCCTTTGTATTCATTTTATCGATGATACCGCCTAGCCAGGCTAGCGTTTCCTCAACAAGCGTCACTGTGTTCGAGGTCTTCATGATACTTGGAACGATTGGGGTGTCGATTGTCCCGTTGATCATATACCGATTTCGTAAGCCAAGCTGGATCCCCAAGGAACAGCCTACGCAGGAAACGGAGTGATAGCGGAGTTTCATACTTACGAGCATTACAAGGAATGACGTGAGATTATGTCAAAGAAAGAAACTAAAGAGGAATACCCTGTGGAAGAGATGCCCGTGAAAGTGGAAGCTCTTTTCATGGGTCCTAAATCCGAGAATCAGAAGTACTTTAAGGAAATGCTCGATTTTCTCATGGACGAGCATATACACTGGCGCAGAGACTTTCATCCAGAGGACAGAGCCGTAGTGACCCCTGAGGAAATGCGTGACAAGCGGTTCCAAAAAACCCTTGATCGGACGACGGAAATCCTCCTCGAACTCTCAGCCAAACTCAAGAACTCGTCAACCCCATGGTTCTCTACGCGTTATCTGGGACATATGAATTCCGATACGCTGATGGTTGCAAACCTTGCCTACATGGCCACAGTATTGTACAATCCCAACAATGTAACATACGAATCTTCATCTGCCACGTCTCCGATGGAAATCGAGTGCGGAAGGGACTTCGCGGTTCTACTAGGATACGACCCCGAGAGATCTTGGGGACACGTGACAACTGACGGGACCGTTGCCAACTACGAAGCTCTTTGGCTGGCAAGAAACCTAAAATCATTCCCTATTGGTTTGAAGAAAGTAAAACCCAGTATACTGCGAGGAATGGACGAGTGGCAACTGCTCAACCTGCCCACCAAAGACGTGCTTGACATGATCGACACAGCCAAGAAGGCCGGCGTCTTCGAAGAGGCTTTCGAAGCCTCGGCTAGGGGAGAAGGCACAGGATATGGAACGCTGGGCAAGGTGATTGTGCCGCAGACCAAACACTACTCTCTAACCAAGGCAGCGGATATACTGGGAATCGGACAGAAGAACTTTGTCAATATACAGGTCGATTCCAGATTCCACATGGACGTCGGATCGCTGGCCAAGACCATAGATGGATTGGTCAAGCAGAAGATTCCAATCCTCGCCGTGGTTGCCGTCGTGGGGACCACAGAGGAAGGCCAAATAGATGAAATTTCGGAGATCGTAAAGCTAAGAGACGAATATGAGAAAAAGGGAGTCTCATTTTACTTCCATATTGACGCTGCCTACGGCGGATACTCACGAGCACTATACCTTGACGAGAACAATCGATTCATGGATTACGAAGAGATGAAGAAGAAGATTCGGAAAATAGGGGCGGTAACGTCTGGCTCCGATTACCCAACGAAGAAGTTATGGGAGGACTACCGTGCCATCCCTGCTGCGGACTCTGTCGCCATCGACCCGCACAAGATGGGTTATATCCCCTATGCAGCCGGTGGTATCGCGATTAAAGACAAGCGGGCTCTCGGTCTGATTTCATACTACGCAGCGTATGTCTTCGATAACAAAGGAGACCTCTCCACAAACTTCGGTAGCGTCATCCTTGAGGGATCGAAAGCCGGGGCTACCGCAGCTGCCGTCTGGGCAGCACACAGGCTGATTCCTCTGAACGTGACCGGCTATGGACAGATTGTTGGCCGGAGCATCGATGGTGCAGAGCAATTCGCAAAGTCCGTAAACTCTATGAGAACTTTAGAGGTCGGCGGCGAGGAGTTCGTTGTGCAGCCGCTGCTCGCCAACCCAGACTTCAACATTATCTGCTACGCTTTCAACTTCAAGACCGGTACGAGCCTCAAAAAGATGAATAACCTAAACCAGAAAATCTACGATGCCACCTCATACAAGTCCGGTCCGGTTTATGCTGACGATTGGATTACTTCGAAGACTGAGTTGAATATCAAAGATTATGGCGACGCTCCGCTAGCATTCGTAAAGAAGTTGGGCATATCTGAAAAGGAATGGCACCGCACTGGCAAAGTCTATGTCCTCAGGAGCTGCATTCTGCACCCCTGGATCGCCAACAGGAGCACATATCCGGCAAGATGGGCCAAGTATCTGGAGTTCATGAAGAGGACATTGCAAAAGGTAACGAAGTAGGGTGCTGCTGGCTCTTCGTTAACCATGAAATATAAGCCCAAGAGTCATACTGCCGATATTTAACACTTCGAAATTATCTCATAACCTATAGATGAAGAAACACGGAACGATGAAAAAATATTTGTGTAATAATGGAAAATGAGAGAAAGAAAATTTACAGAGAATGCGCAGATATCATTCATGAGTTAGTATAACGAGAGGCGAAATAAAATAAATAAATAGTAATACCGCTAGCACATATATCGCTACCTCTGAAGTGTCAAAGAATGGTCCTTACGGATTTGCTCCCATTGCTGGTGAGAGTAATCCTCTTGAAAATGATGGAACACAGGCTAGTGCTGATGGATTTCAAAGACCTTCTTCCTTTGTGGACAGTGACATAATCGATTATCCCGACTTCACTGATGGGTGGCTGATCACAGAAATTAATAGACGGAAGGAAATAATATGCGTACACAAAATCGTTCCGCACCAGGCAGGCCCGGAATTCCGGCGCGCTGGACTTCCAGCGCTAAAACCGGCGTTGGCACGGCCCTCAGCAACAAGAGCCATGTCTGGTTCACACTGAGCCATGGAATCTTCAACGAAATATATTACCCCCGTATTGACCAGGCCTGTGTCCGCGACATGGAGTTGATAGTCACGGACGGTTCGGATTTTTTTTCCGAGGAGAAACGAGATGCCGACTCCAAAATTCACTGGCTGGCCGACGGTGTTCCGGCTTTCCGGCTGGTCAACACCTGCCGTGATAACCGCTACCGTATCGAAAAGCAGATTGTAGCCGATCCGCATCGGGACACAGTGTTACAACAGGTCCATTTTATCGCGCAGCAAGGCGCCCGTTCCAGTTATCACCTCTATGTCCTGCTCTCACCGCACTTGGGGAACCAAGGCCATGGCAATACCGCCTGGGTAGACGAATTTGAAGGCACGTTGATGCTGTTTGCGCAGCGGAAAGGTATCTCATTAGCGCTGGCTTGTTCTGTTCCGTGGTCGAAGCGGTCTGCCGGCTACGTCGGTTCGTCTGATGGTTGGCAGGATTTAAAGATGCACAAACAGATGACTTGGGAATACATACGGGCTGAGAACGGTAACGTGGCCCTGACTGCCGAGATTGATCTTTTCAAATCGCAGGGAGACTTCTTAATAGCGCTTGGTTTTGGCAAGGATCCAAAAGAAGCAGCCCGGAATGCTCTTGCCACCCTTCACGACGGTTTTGACAAGGTAAAGCATGACTATATCGCCGGTTGGCAGGAATGGATGAAGACGCATGCATCGCTGAAGAAGAATGGACTCAGTCCAGGCGATCTTTCCCGGATCAGCCTCGCCGTCCTGCGTACCCATGAATCCAAGACAGCGCCCGGTGGTCTCATCGCCAGCCTCTCCATCCCGTGGGGATTCAGCATGGGTGACAATGATCTGGGCGGTTACCATCTCATCTGGCCGCGTGACTTGGTAGAAGCGGCAGGCGGCTTACTGGCTGCCGGTGGGCACGAGGACATACGCCGTGTGCTCTTTTATTTGCAGGCAACTCAGCAGTCGGATGGGCATTGGTCTCAGAACATGTGGTTGGACGGTTCACCTTATTGGGACGGGATCCAAATGGACGAGACAGCTTTGCCTATTCTCCTGGTGGAACAGGCCCATCGCGAAAAAGCATTGACCGAGGCTGATGTGGCCCAGTTTTGGCCGATGGTGCGGAAAGCCGTGGGCTACTTGGTCCGCAACGGTCCGGTGAGCCCGCAGGATCGCTGGGAGGAAGATCCCGGCTATTCACCATTCACGGTCGGGGCAGAAATCGCTGCGCTCCTGGCGGCGGCGGATCTGGCCGATTTGAATCATGAAGCAACCATTGCAACCTACCTCCGTGAGATCGCTGATGTCTGGAATACGTCCATCGAACGCTGGATGTACGTTTCTGATACGGACTGGTGTCGGAAGTTCAACGTTGAAGGGTATTACATTCGAATCGCCCCTCCAATTGAGACGGGAAAACACGTGCCGCGTTTGCAGAAGAATGTGCATGTACGGAACGTTTCTGCCGCCGAGGACACCCGTCTCGCTAGTCATCTAGTGAGTCCCGATGCCCTGGCCCTGGTGCGTTTTGGCTTGCGCGCTGCCGATGACCCACGTATTCGCAACACGGTAAAAGTCATAGACGCTTTGCTCAAGGTGGATACACCTTCTGGTCCTACCTGGCATCGCTACAACGGCGATGGCTATGGCGAGCATGAGGATGGTACGCCTTTTGATGGAACTGGAATTGGCCGTGGGTGGCCACTGCTCACTGGCGAGCGGGCCCACTTTGAACTGGCGGCAGGTCGGGTTGAAAACGCAAAACGACTCCTGGCCGCATTGGAATCCTTTGCCAACGAAGGAGGCTTGATCTCGGAGCAAGTGTGGGACGCGCCTGATATACCAGAACGGGAACTTCATTTTGGTCGGCCTTCCGGTTCGGCCATGCCGCTCGTGTGGGCGCACGCAGAATACCTCAAGCTGCAACGATCACTGCGTGACGGACGGGTCTTCGATTCGCCGCCACAGACCGTGCAACGGTATCTAACCGAGAAAACCGTATCCCCACGCATGGTGTGGCGGTTTAACCACAAAATTCGCTCGATGCCCGCTGGTAAAATACTACGTATCGAGACGATCGCCCCTGCCATCATTCACTGGAGTGCCGATGATTGGAATACAGCCCAGGACGTAACCGCACACGATGTGGGATTAGGGATTCACATCGCGGATTTAACGACCAAGGCGCTTCCCGAAGGAAAACAGGTAAAATTCACGTTCTACTGGTCAGATACTGGTCATTGGGAAGGTACGGATTTCATCGTTCGCGTCGGCTCTTTGCGACGGAATGACCCCGCCTATGCTGAAAGGAGTGAGATTGATGAAGAATAAGGAGAAGGCAGAAGAGAAACGTTTTATCTACATCGCTGTGGGAGTCGCGGCTCTCGGTGGCCTGCTCTTCGGCTATGATACAGGCGTTATCTCGGGGGCTATCCTGTTCATTAAAGGGCAATTTTCTCTATCGACCACAATGGAGGAGGTCGTCGTCAGTGCCGTTTTAATTGGCGCCGTTATTGGTGCTGCTATTGGAGGTGCTCTGACTGACCGCTTCGGACGCCGCAGACTGATAATACTGGCAGGGATACTCTTTACCGTCAGCACCATCGGTACGGCTCTGGCACAAACGGTTACTTGGTTGATTGCCGGCAGGATCGTTGTCGGAATCGCTATCGGCATTGCTTCATTTATCTCTCCACTGTACATTGCCGAACTGGTACCGGCAAAAATCCGTGGTTCACTGGTAGCAGTCAACATGCTTGCGATTACCACAGGCATCGTTGTTGCTTACGGGGTGGACTATGCACTGTCCGGTATCCAGGCATGGCGATATATGTTCGCCGTGGCGGTCATACCATCTATCATCCTGGCTGTTGCAATGTGGCGATTACCCGATAGCCCACGCTGGTTGGTCAGCAGGTCAAAGATGGAACAGGCGAAGCAGGTTTTACAACGTGTCCGAACTGAATCAGACGTAAACCCGGAAATCAAGGACATCCAGCAAAGTCTAGCAATGCAGAAAGGCAGCGGGATGACCGAACTATTCCAACGTTCACTGAGGATGCCTTTGATTGTCGGCGTAGGGCTGGCTATATTTCAGCAAATAACCGGCATTAACACGGTCATCTATTACGCCCCGACTATTTTCGAGTTCGCCGGCTTTAAGACCGCAGGGTCTGCGATACTGGCAGGAGCAGGGTTGGGACTATTGATGCTTTGCATGCACGTGATAGCCATCTACCTGATGGATCGCGTCGGAAGAAGGCCGTTGTTATTAATCGGAGTTGCCGGTCAGATTATTGGCATGGCGATCTTAGGTGCTGCCTTCCAATTCCAGCAGTTATCAGGTTTCATCGGTTATATAGCCATTGGCGGCCTGGCGATATATGTCGCTTGTTTCGCTTTTGGACTCGGACCGGTCTTCTGGCTGATGATTTCCGAGATATATCCCTTAAAGGTCCGCGGTGCTGCCATGAGTGTGGCGACAATTGCCAACTGGGGATCAAACCTCGCGATAGCCGTGACATTCCTGACCCTGATCGGGGTTCTGGGGCACGCGAATACTTTCTGGTTATACGGCGCAATAGCAGTCGCCGCCTGGGTCTTCTTTTACCGACTGGTGCCAGAAACAAAGGGGAAAAGTCTTGAACAGATTGAAGCGCACTGGCGAGCGGGAAAGCATCCCCATGAAATGGGTAAGAAATAGTGGCAAACCATTTAAAATCGGAAAAACTCCTCAAATGATAATAGAAACAATACATCTGTTAACAAATACGAGTCTGAGTTTTTCTACCAATCGACTGGATTTAGTAAGGGATTTATACCGTGAGTTTTGGGAGAAAACACTAAAAACGGATTTTTCTTTCGATTTTTAAATGTTTTTCAACTATTTCTTATATGTTTTTATAGTATGTTTTAATAGCATCAGGATGTTGAATTACGTACATTGAAAAAGATGATTGATATGAAGAAAGGACATGTTAAAAAAAACCATCATGAAGATTTCAACCGTATTATCGCACCTGTTGATGGATCAAGTTATGCAACAAAAGCAGTGAAGAAAGCTATTTCCCTGGCTAAATTAAACGGAGTTGAAATTGTAGCACTCTACGTTGTAGATACTCCTCGTTTAACCCAAACGATTCCCTATGATAATGATGTGTCAACCCCATGGGAATCAATTTTGACAAAACAAGGAAAAGAAGTCCTCAACGATGTAGAAAAAATGGGGAAAGCCGCAGGAGTAACCGTAATTAAAAAACTCGTTGAAGGACTCCCTGAAAAGGTTATCATCAATGAGGGGAAAAAAGATGATCTCATTGTGATGGGCTGTAAAGGTTTGACAGGACTAGATCTCGTATTGATGGGGAGTGTCTGTGAGAAAGTATCCCATCATGCCAAAGCACCAGTGCTGATTGTTCGATAAATGAACATATATGGTGAATGAACATTGAACTGAAAAAAGAACGGGAGACGCGAAAATTATATCCGAAATGTTATGTGATATCTGTAAGACGAGACCTGCAACAGCAGAAGTTACCGTGTTAGACAATGGACGGAAAAAAGTCTTGCATGTCTGCGCGCAGGATTTGCGAAAACTCCAACAGCAGTCTGCTTCACCCTTCGACCGAATGTTCGGTGGCAGCTTGTTTGATAATTTTTTCCAAGACCGTGACGAGTTTGGAGATTTTTCCTCAGTGCAGGAATATCCCTCACCTCGTCATCGTGAAGCAGTGGACATTGACCAGTACCTCTCCGCGCACACCAAGGATTTGCTTCAAGAAGCAGCTCAGACCGCTTTGAAGTTCAAACGTGACGAAGTGGATACGGAACACCTGCTCTATGCAATATCCAATAGCGAGGTTGTCAAAGAAATTTTTAAGCAGTTCAAAGTCAACCCGGACGATATACAAAACTATATTGAAGCAAACACGCCAAAAGGTGTGCGGGAAGTCAAGAAAGACGAAACTGCCCAGCTATACATTTCACCAAGAATCAAAAACGTGTTCGAGCTAGCGTTCCAAGCAGCTCAAGAGCTCGGTCACAGCTATGTTGGCCCAGAACATCTACTTGTCGGACTTGTTGAAGAAGAAGATGGTATGGCAGGGGACCTTCTCCGCAAGTACGGTTTATCGCCAGAAACAGTCAGGCAAAAAATCATCAAAGTTGTCGGCAAAGGAGCCCAAGAAGGACGCGTAGAAACGCAAAGTTTGACACCTCAATTAGACAAATACTCAAGGGATTTGACAAAACTTGCCCGAGAAGGAAGACTCGACCCAGTCATTGGACGCGCCGATGAAATCGAGACAACAATTGAAATTTTGGCACGTAGAACAAAAAACAATCCAGTATTAATTGGTGAGCCTGGCGTTGGTAAGACTGCAATTGTCGAAGGACTTGCTCAGAGAATACTTCATGAAGAAGTTCCTGAAGTGCTTCAGGGTAAGCGATTAATCGAACTGAATATTAATTCGTTGGTCGCTGGTTCGAAGTACCGTGGGGAATTTGAAGAAAGAATTAAAAAAGTTATAGATGAAGTCATAGCCCAGAAAGGCGACCTGATTTTATTCGTAGATGAACTACACACGATTATGAAAGCTGGCGGGACAGGTGAGGAAGGCGGTTTAGATGTTTCCCAAGTTATTAAGCCGCACTTAGCCCGTGGTGAATTGCATTTGATTGGAGCAACAACTCTGAATGAATATCAGAAATACGTCGAAAAAGATGCGGCTCTTGAACGACGGTTCCAGCCAGTTTTCATCTCTGAGCCTACGGTGTCACAAACCATCGAGATCCTACGAGGTCTCCGCGACCGTTATGAAGCTCATCACAAAGTAAAAATCACAGATGAAGCAATAGTCGCCGCTGTAGAGTTATCAGACAGGTACGTTACGAACCGTTTCTTGCCAGACAAAGCCATAGACCTTATTGATCAAGCGGCTGCACGGGTCAGAATCGGCATTACCTCGCGTCCACCAGAAGTTACTGAATTGGACAAAAAGATTCACGCATTGAAACGGGAGCGTGAATCGGCTTCTTTGCGCAAGAAATTTGAAGATGCAAAGAAGTTAGAAGCAAGCATTGAAAAGCTAGAGAAACAGCGTTCTGAGACTGAAAATAAATGGCGTAAACAGAAAGGTGTCACTACTTCCGAAGTCAAGCGGGTGCACATTGCTGAAATTGTCTCCAAAGTCACAGGCATTCCAGTGACAGACTTAACTCAAGAGGAAAAAGAAAAGCTGCTTAAGATGAAAGAAAGACTGCATGAACGAATTATTGGCCAAGAAGAGGCGGTGACAGCGGTATCTGATGCTATTTTTCGAAGCCGAGCAGGACTTACTGAAGGTAAACGCCCCATCGCGGTGTTCTTATTCATCGGCCCAACGGGTGTAGGCAAAACCGAACTTGCCAAAGCATTAGCGTGGGTAGTGTTTGGCGACGAAAATGCAGTTGTTAGAATTGACATGTCTGAGTATATGGAACGCCACACAGTCAGCCGGCTAATTGGCGCTCCACCTGGATATATCGGTTATGAGGAAGGTGGTCAGCTAACAGAAATAGTCCGGAGAAGGCCCTATTCCGTTGTTTTGCTGGATGAAATCGAGAAGGCACATCCTGATGTCCATAACATTTTGTTGCAGGTATTTGATGACGGACGCTTAACAGACGGAAAAGGACGAGTTGTCGACTTTACCAACACCATCATAATTGCGACAAGCAACATAGGTTCTGATATTATTCAAGACAATATGACTGCTGCAAAACCCAAAACATATGATGAGCTTAAAGAAGCGTTAATGGGCGTGCTTCATCAACAGTTTAGGCCAGAATTCTTGAACCGCATAGATGAAATAATCTTGTTCCATGCCTTAACAAAGCAGCAGATTAAACTTATTATCAAGCAACTGCAACTTGAACGGGTAAAACGAACGGCTTTAGGACAAGGGATCAAGTTGAAATTTACCGACGCAGTATTAGATAGACTTACAGATGTTGGTTTTGTCCCTAAATTTGGCGCTCGCGAATTGAAACGTAAGATTCAAACAGAAATAGGGACGCCGCTTGCCAGAGAAATTTTGTCCGGAAGAATTGCTGCGGGTGATGTGGTATTGGTTGGCTTTGATAAGTCAAGCGGCAAAGTGACATTTGTTAAACAGTAAGTTCGAATAGGGTTTCTGCATTTGACAACCATGAAGTCTAGGCCCAAGCGTTCTAACGCAGATATTAAACACTAAGAAAGTATATTGTCACCTCTGGTTGAAGAAACACAGAATGAAGAAAGAAAAAATATTAATGTAAGAGTAGGAAACGAGAGAAAGAAATAAGGGGAATTAAACATGGTAAATGTTGATGAAATAGACAGGACAGATGAACAAATTAAAAGATTAAAAGATACGATTCAAAAAGCACTTGATAAGCTACCAGATGTCAATGCTTCCGGTTGGAGTAATGTTAATGATAAAACAGAAATGAAACAATTAATCGAAGAACTCAATGACGCACTCAATGGAAAATTACCCACGGACAAAACCGGGGAACTGTATTGGTGGTTGATTGGGAAAAGTAGTCTGTTAGCACAAAACTTCGGCATTGAGGAATATGACTAAAGATTACGAAATATTTATGATTCTGTCTGAAAAACAACAAATATGTCGACAAATATGAACCCGAATCTCACTCCCCGTTAATAAAAATCTTAAATAGAAACTACAAATTACAGTAAACAAACTGTGGTTTTTCTGATAGGGAGCATTGAACTATTAGCGTATAATCCCGACGGGAGCATAATTTTATTTTTTTACAGGAGGAAACAGAGCATGTGATGAAAAATTGATTTGAACACTAGTTTACTGCTAAACTCAATTATTTTCTGGTTTTATTAAAAGTTATTTTTTCTTTTTAACAATTTTATTTTTTTCTGTATCGATTAACTTTTTGATCAATTCTTTATCTGCGTTCTCCATTTCTTTCCTGTTTTGTTTCTGAAGTCTCCAATGCAAACGATGTTCTTCTTGTGTATACATGTAGACAAGGCAACCAACAGTAATCCATGCTAAAAGAAGTAAAAACCCAGGCATTGCATCAGGGAGTCTAAGTATGAAGATAAAAAAAAGTGAAGACGTGATAAGCCCTACTAAAGCGATGACGGGAAGTATTTTTATTTTGAATTTTGCTTTTTCGTAAATCTCAGGGTGTTTATAGCGAAGTATTAATGCGGTAATTGATATGGTGATAAAAACGAGCAGCACTGCCATGTTAATCATCATTACTGCTTCTATAAATGCCTTCGCAATGAGAATAATAGCAATTGCCATTATCCCATTTATTAAAAGAGTCCATTTCGGAACGTTATTTTTATTTAACTCTGTTAATTTTTCTGGGACAATTCTATCTCTCGCCCAAGCGTAAGTTAAACGAGAAGTGGAAAGAATCGTCGGATTAATATCTGAAATAATCGCAATTGATCCTGCAAACGCGACAAAAACAGCAACAGCAAAGGGTAAGAAACTTGCTGCAACCTCTGCCACAGAACCCTGAGCGAAATCATACGATGAATAAAAAGAAGGAGACATAGATCCATAGATGATAATGGCGACAAGAATATACACTATAGCGATCATAAAAATAGAGATAATGATGCCACGCGGTAATGTCTTTTTAGCATCTTTTACTTCATCTCCCACATCAGTGATAGCACTAAAGCCAATATAGCTAAAGAAAATCAAACTACTGGCCTGAACAATAAGAGATAAATCAGGGTTAAAAGAAGCAGTAAGGTTACCAAAGGTTACATGTGGTAAACCAAACAGTATCAGAGAAATAATACCAGCCATTAGCAACACGAACATGATGGTTTGGATACGTCCATATAGTTTAACACCCAGATAGTTTACCAATAAAAACACAATTACTAACACAATAGCAATAGCTTGGATATACGATGAAATAAAAACAGAAACATTTTCCATATGAATGATGTTAAAAAAATGATTAAGAATTGCGATATCACCAACGGACATCGCAGCAATCACGGCAATCATTGCAAACCAACGGGCCCAGGTGACAATAAAACCAATGAACGGATCGACAATTCGGCTGATAAAAATATATTCACCACCAGAGGAAGGAAGAGCAGACGATAACACTGCATAACACAACGCAATAAAAAGAGCGGGAACCGCTGCAATCATATAGGAAAAAATAACTGATGAACCAATAGGAATTTTATCCTGTATCTGAATCGTAGTGAGAAATAAACCACCACCTATAACCGATGTTACAACAGTTGCGACGACTTCCTTTATACCCAGTTCCCGTCTAAGTTCCATTTATTTTTCCTTCTTATTCATGATAGAGGACTTGTGATGATGAAATGATGATGAAATAGCGACCAAGACTATCTTTGATGTATTAAATCCTGAAGACTTGGTAATTCTTTCTTTTCTTTTACTTGTTCAATCATTTTCGAAATTGTTGCGATATTTTTCTTGTAATGCTGGCGAATATAAATTGATTCATATATCGTTCCGACAAAGAAGACAAATACCGCGAGAATAAAACTAAAAAGAGAAATAATATTTGAATAAAAAAGGGTGAAAAATAAAACAAGGAAACCTACAAAAAATGCATAGGTATTAGAAATTGAAGTGGCGAGTCGTTCATGTGCGTGTTCCGAGAAAATATGGATTTTTGTTAGTTCAACATTCACATCAAAAAGCATGGAGGGTTTCTTATCTCTTTTATCCATTATCAATCAATCCGATAGTCTTGAATGTTCTATGTAAATATAAAAATTATGTACTAAGAGATTTAATTTTATTGTCCATTTACCAGTCAAACTTGGCTGTTTATTTCTTACATTTTTTTACTGGTAAATTCGAGTTCCCATCCCGACGGGAGCATTGAACCTCGATCTATCATGCCCCCATCGTGGATTTCCTACCAACTCTTCACTTCTCACGTCTATGAACCTTCTTGGAGGGACTTTTTATAGGGAAAACCCGTGTCAATGCTTTCCATCTCGTATTTTTATTGATTCCAAACATTTAAATGAATCTGCCTGATATTATAACAGTTATCAGAAGATTAAGGGAGTTTAATTGCATGACTAGAGAAGTTATTAAAAAAAGCGTGGTCGCAGGAATGCTGATCTTGTGTCTTGGTGTATGTTTCACATCATGTATCAGTGGCGGTTCGTATCGGCATCTGACCGTTTCAGATGGTCATCCAGAAATACTTGAAGGGATTCCTCCAGAGGAGGAATGGAATAAGACGTTTGGTGGTCCCTTCATCGATGATGCCGCATATGACGTGCAACAAACCAACGATGGAGGATACATCATCGCGGGGTATGCGAAATCCTTCGGTATCGCTCTCTGGAATCCATGGCTGATTAAAACCGACTCGAATGGAACCATGGAGTGGAACAGGACGTTTGATTACTATTCTCTCCCGTCGGTCTCAGGGAAGATATGGTCAGTCCAACAGACTGCTGACGACGGATACATCCTCGGGTGCACGTTCTTTAATTCGACGCTAAAATCCAAGATTGGATTCATCTCCTCGACCGTACTCATCAAAACAGACCCCCAGGGACATGAGGAATGGAACAGGACGTACGCAGGTCTGAACTACTCATGGTGCTTCTGCGTTCGACAGACTAGCGACGGCGGATACATCGCGACCGGTGGTGGCAACACAAGCACCGACGGCTCTCCAAACATGTACTTCTTGAAGACATACTCAGATGGATCCATTCAATGGCTAAGAACTTACGGGGTAAGCGACATGGATGAAGAAGGTCACATGGTCCAAGAGACCTCAGACGGCGGGTACATTCTCACAGGGATGTCTGATTGCAACTACGACACGGACTGGGGAAAAATCTGGCTTATCAAAACAGATACCAACGGAATCATGGTCTGGGAGAAAAAATTCGAAGGAACCACTGGTCACATGCGCATCGGGTTAAAGAACTACGGCAACTCGGTGCAACAGACATGCGACGGCGGCTTCATCATCGCAGGAGCGATGAATTACATGGGGTGTTTGTTAAAGACCGATGCAAACGGCAATGAAACATGGCGGAATACCCCGTTTCTGAATGATGCAACGTTCTTTGGCTACTCTGCTAAACAGACCACCGATGGCGGCTACATCGCGACCGGCTACGGGCTCATCAAGACCGACGGTGCCGGGAACGAGGCATGGAACATCACGATCCCCATGCCGTTCACAGGTGGACAGCAGACCAGTGACGGCGGTTATGTCATCGCCGGGTCGACTACCGGATACTACAACGGTGACGTGTGGATTATAAAATTCGCACCAGAGTCGGTGGCACCCGAACTCTCATTTACGGTCACGGGTGGCCTTGGCGTCCATGTGAAGATCACCAATAACGGGACCGCAAACGCGACCAATGTCCCATGGCAGGTTCATGTCGAGGGCGGCGTCCTTCACCGGATGAACCATACCGTGAATGGGACTGTTAACATCGCTGTCGGAGAGACGAAGACGATCCGGACCAGCATGTTCTTTGGTCTTGGCGGCATCCAGGTGACCACGACGGTCGGCGATGCGACCAAGAGTGCCGAGGGCACACAAGTTTTCATCGTCTCCATCTTGAAGCGATGAGGTAGCAAAAAGACTTTAGGTCTTTATGTAGAAACCCTCATAGAAATAATCTAATGAATCGTTTAAGAGTAACATAAAAAGTCCGTGGCAATCATTAATATCATGATTATGAATGAAAAATCAGGCATATTTTTATATAGCTCAGGGAGCCTTACTAAATTAAGGGAGGATTCCATTACTGGAGCCAGCGTTCGTGCAGGTTGGCAACTGGATAGAACGCAGCATCCTTCCCGTTTAAAGATTTCAAATGAGGATGACACATGAACCATAAGAATTACGCCAAAATCGTGATGCTGACTACCGCCGTCCTTTTCACGGCGACTCTCTTCAATTCCGGAGCTCTTTCACAGAATATAGAGAACCTGATGCCACCCCTGCCGCTCGATCATAAGGAAGGTCACTTCCTCTACACCCCCTATCATTCGAAGACGACGTATCTCATCAACGAAACCGGCGCTGTCAACCACACCTGGCAGAGTGCCTATTACCCCTTATATGACTCTTATATGGGGGATAACGGCTCCATCTACCTCACCATCCAATCAGGGCGAGGTGGAATCCAAAAAATCGCCTACGACGGCACGATCCTCTGGGAGTACCACTATACACGAGACAGCAGCTACGCCACTCATGACATCGTACCCCTCCCTAACGGTGATTTCATCATCATCATGCAAGAAATCAAATCACACGCCCAAGCCGTCCAGGCAGGACGCGACCCCAACACCGTCGGCACCCAATTCTACCCAAATATGCTCATCCAAGTCAACCAGACCGGACCAACCAGCGGCGACATTGTCTGGGAATGGCACGTCTGGGACCACCTCATCCAGGATTTCGACGCTAGCAAAGACAACTACGGTGATATAAGCGAGCATCCTGAACTTGCCAATATCAACTTCGACCAACCTTGGTGCACCGGCTGGCCCTATTTCACCTCTGTGGACTACAACCCGCAGTTCGACCAAATCCTCATCAGCGCCCACAACTTCGATGAGGTCTGGATCATCGACCACAGCACTACAACGGAAGAAGCCGCAAGCCACGAAGGAGGCATTTACGGCCATGGTGGCGATCTCCTCTACCGCTGGGGCAACCCACAAACATACAATCAAGGAGTGGCCGCTAGCGATAAAAAACTCTACTTCCAACATCAAAGCTGCTGGATCAAACCTGGTCTCCCCGGCGCAGGAAACATCCTCGTCTTCTCCAACGGCGTAACCCGCCCTGGAGGACCGCTCTCAAGCGTCGATGAGTTCACTCCTGATGTAGACAACGACACTGGTGAATACTATCTTCCACCGGGAGGAACCTATGGCCCTGATAATCTCACCTGGCAGTATATGCTGCCGGGGGACCTCTATTCCTACTATTTTGGCGGTGCCCAACGAATGCTTAACAACAATACCCTCATCTGCTCCGGATGGAACGGGGTTTTCATCGAGATCACACCAGACAAACAAATCGTCTGGACATACGACAACCCCTACCCGGAGCTCCACGACCAAGTCTTCCGAACCCAATATATACCGCCGTATGTGCCACCGCCACCGCCCCCCCCACCACCCCCGCCGCCTTACCCTGATCTCGAATGCAACGGGAGCTTCTCCTGGTCAAACATCAAACCAGGGGCGACCTTACATGGCAGCTTCCAAGTACTGAACAAAGGGGATAACGACACGCGGCTGAACTGGACTATTAACAACACCATCACCTGGGGGACGTGGACGTTTATCCCTGCGTCTGGGGCAAACCTCCTCCCGTGGGCAGGGCCATTCACTGTGCAGGTGTACGTTGTAGTCCCAAACGAGGAAAACCAGATGTTTAATGGAACCCTCCGCGTAGAGAACAGGGACAACGCCTCCGACTACGTCGACATCCCGGTCACTTTGACGACCTCAGCCAGTTTAACAGCCCCATCCAACCACCTGATCCTTTCGTGGTTGTTCGAGCGATTCCTGCATGGATTTTCACTCCTACGACATCTGCTGGGGCACTAAACCCCAATTTTTTTTTCTTATCAGGAAAAACATGTCAATGCTCTTTAATTGGGTAGCATCGAACCTCGAATACGCAATCCCCCAGAAGCTTTTTTTGTCAAATATTCACTTCTCTGCACGTAGGGGGTCCAGAGATCCTAGGACATATAATTTCTACAGGGAATAATCGACAAGACATCATATTTCCTCTCCTAAATTTTGATTGTCTCCCTTCCACGCAATGAATTGCGTGGCTTTCCCCCCTCACCAGGGAAGAAAACGCCGGTCGGTGTTTTACGATAAGTATTACAGGCGATTCATCCCTGACTTAAAAGTAATGGATTTCTTGCTCGGATATGATTAAAGAGGATCAGGCATATTTTTATATAGCCCCGGGAGCCTTACTAAATTAAGGGGGATTTCTATACTGAAGCCAGCGTTCGTGCATGTTGGCAACGGGATAGAATACGAAGCATCCTTCTCGTTTAAAGATTTCAAATGAGGATGAGACATGAACCATAAGAATTATGTAAAAATCGTGGTGCTGACTACCGCCGCCCTTTTCACGGCGACTCTCTTCAATTCCGGAGCTCTTTCACAGAACATAGAGAACCTGATGCCACCCCTGCCGCTCGATCGCAAGGAAGAAGGCCACTTCCTCTACACTCCGTGGCATTCGAAGACGACCTATCTCATCAACGAAACCGGCGCCGTCAACCACACCTGGCAGAGTGCCTATTACCCCTTATATGACTCCTACATGGGGGATAACGGCTCCATCTACCTCGCCATCAATTCAGGCCAAGGTGGATTCCAAAAAATTGCTTATGATAGCACAGTTCTCTGGGAATACCACTACACACGAGACAGCAGCTATGCCACCCATGACATCGTACCTCTCCCCAACGGTGACATCATCATCATCATGCAAGAAATCAAATCACACGCCCAAGCCGTCCAGGCAGGACGCGACCCCAACAGCGTCGGCACCCAATTTTACCCTAATATGCTCATCCAAGTCCACCAGACCGGACCAACCAGCGGCGACATTGTCTGGGAATGGCACGTCTGGGACCACCTCATCCAAGATTTCGACGCCAGCAAAGACAACTACGACAACGTCAGTCAGCATCCTGAACTCGCCAACATCAACTTCGACCAATACTGGAGCGCTGGCTGGCCCTATGTCAACTCCGTGGATTACAACCCCAAGTTCGACCAGGTCCTCATCAGCGCCCATAACTTCGACGAGGTCTGGATCATCGACCACAGCACCACCACCGAGGAAGCGGCAAGCCACGAGGGTGGCATCTACGGCCACGGCGGCGATCTCCTCTACCGCTGGGGCAACCCCCAGACCTACAACCGAGGAGACGCCAGCGATAAAAAACTCTACTTCCAACACCAATGCTGCTGGGTCAAACCCGGTCTTCCCGGCGCAGGACACATCCTCGTCTTCTCCAACGGCAACACCCGCCCTGGAGGCCCTATCTCAAGCGTCGATGAGATCACCCCTGATGTAAACAACGACACCGGCGAATACTATCTTCCGCCTGGGGGAACCTATGGCCCTGCTAATCTCACCTGGCATTATCTGCTGCCGGCCAACCTCTTTTCCGACGGCTTTGGCGGCGCCCAACGAATGCTCAACAACAATACCCTCATCTGCTCCGGTTGGACAGGGACTTTCATTGAGGTCACGCCAGACAAGCAAATCGTCTGGACCTTCATCAACCCCTACCCGTACCAACACGACGAAGTCTACCGCACCCAATACATACCGCCGTATGAGCCACCGCCACCCCCGCAGCAGCATCTCCCGGATCTCGAATGCAACGGGAGTCTCTCCTGGTCGAACATCAAACCAGGGGCGACCGTGCATGGCAGTTTCCAGGTTATGAACATCGGGGATAACGACTCGCTACTTAACTGGACCGTGGACAATACTCTGACATGGGGGACGTGGACGTTCACCCCATCGTCCGGTGAGGAGCTCACCCCGACACAGGGGCCAGTGACCGTCCAGGTGTACGTGGTCGTACCTAAGGAGAAGAACGCTGTGTTCCAAGGAAATATCACGATCGTCAATAAGGAAAACAGTAGTGATTACTGCATGATTCCAGTCACCCTCACCACACCGCTTAGCCAAAATATCGAACATCATGGGTTCCTTGCGAGATTACTTGTGCGATTTCCACATGCATTCCCCATACTTCGGTATCTCACGGGATTCTAACTGCACCTCTTTTTTTCTTTTTTTTTTTTACTTTTTGCACCCAAGGGAAAAACGTGTCAATGCTTTTCCTCTGGTTTCTTAAAATCGACAAAAAAATGGAGGGGCATTGAACCTCTAGCAAGCAATTTCCCAGGAGGATTTTCGGCCAGATCTTCAAATCCTCTCTCCGTGGAGCACTGAAGTATTGGCACGTATTCCCGACGGGAGCAATATACTCTCCTCTTTTTACAATGATAAACAAATAAACTTCTTCTTTCTTTTTTTTTTATTTGGTTCATACAACATCCAATCTATAAAAATCTAATATTACAATATACATATATACCTCATGGAATATTAATACAATGAATAGCTATGAAACAGAACAAGAAATCCTCCATCCTTCTTTTTTTAATCCTCCTATTATTGATAGGAACCTCCTTTACTCAAATATTATCATCTAAAAATGTTTCTCCCATGGATGAACACAGAGAGAGAACGATTAATGGACAGATCTTGTTTGCCCCCTATTATAGTACAACAACATATTTAATTGATAAGAATGGTAATACAACTCATACTTGGCCAAGCACGTATCAACCTTTTACTGAAGCGTATTGGTTAGGGAATGGCACTATTCTGCGTCCAATACTTTCAGGCGGTGGTGGTATTCAAAAAATTTTATGGGATGGAACACTAGCGTGGGACTACAGATATACTGTTACTGGATGCACCTGCCATCATAATGTTAAATATCTACCAAATGGAAACGTGCTGATGATAGTATGGGTAACAAAAACACGCGTTGAAGCAATTGCTGCGGGACGCAACCCGGGCGCAATCCAAGGAAGCACATTTACGCCTGACAAAATCATCGAGGTGAAACAAACTGGCCCAACAAGTGGAGATATTGTCTGGGAATGGAACGTGTGGGATCATCTCATCCAGGATTATGATTCATCAAAAAATAATTATGGTGTTGTTGGAGATCATCCAGAATTAATAGACATCAATTTTGGGGACACTTTTGATTTTGATTGGCTTCATACGAATGCACTTGATTACGACCCACAGTTTGATCAAATACTTATTAGTGTCCATGATTTCGATGAAATCTGGGTCATCGATCATAGCACGACGACAGAGGAAGCCGCTGGTCATACTGGAGGGACCTCTGGGCATGGCGGCGATCTGCTATACCGCTGGGGAAACCCACAGGCGTACCGGAGAGGTACCTCAAGTGATCAGAAATTATTCGGACAACATGATGCCACATGGATACAACCGGGGTATCCTGGTGAAGGAGATATTCTCGTGTTCAACAACGGCTACAACCGACCAGGTACAAAATATTCTTCGGTGGATGAATTTACTCCACCGGTGGATTCCAACGGTGAGTATGACCTCGAACCAGGATCTGCCTATGGACCTGACACCTTCTCTTGGGACTATACCGCAGATCCACCAACCAGTTTCTATTCAAACGTTTTCGGTGGTGCAATACGCCTCAAGGACGGAGATACGCTTATTTGCAATGGGGTACCTGGAAAATTCTTCGAAGTAACCCCCGATAAAATCATGGTATGGGGATATACCAATCCATACGGGTCACCCAACAAGTGGGTGTTTATAATCGATTATATTCCACCTGAAGAACCACCACAACCTCCACAAAATAATCCCCCTGATTTACAATGCGAAGGAAACTTGAACTGGACCAGTATTCCACCGGGAGGAACAGTGCATGGCTCCTTCCAAGTCGAAAATATTGGCAACCCTAATTCAACGCTGAATTGGACCGTAGATTCCTATCCTGATTGGGGCACCTGGTCATTTACCCCCCTGTCCGGGAAAAACCTTACACCAGACGAAGGGGCACTCACCGTCCAGGTCTACGTCACAGCACCAGATCAAAAAAATACGGAATTTCAGGGATTCATACGAGTAGTCAACACAGACAACCAAAGTGATAACTGTCTAATACCAGTATATCTCAAAACACCATTGAGCAAAGATCTATATTTCCAGCAGTTCTGCGAGAGAATATTCCAACAATTCCCACACGCATTTCCTATCCTACGACATTTGTTTAGGGACACATAGTCTTTTTCTTTTCTTTTTTTGTCATTTGATTCGCACAAACTCTAGCTTATAAGATCTAATATTCAAATAAACATATATACCACATGCAATATTAATACAATAGATTCCTATGAAACAGAATGAAAAAAACCAAGTCCTCATTTTTTTAATACTCCTTATCATGATAGGGGCATCCTTTACCTGTGTGTCATCATCCATGAACATCACGTCCAAGAATGGACAAGGAGGAAGGGCAATTAATGGACAAATCTTGTTTTCCCCACTGTACGGGACATCAACCTATCTCCTTGACAATACTGGTAATATCAATCATACATGGCCAAGCAGCTACACACCCGGTGCGGCCACCTATTGGCTGGGTAACGGCACTATCCTACGGACAATTAGAGTAGGATTTTCTTCAGAGGGAGGTGCAGGAGGTGGCGTTCAGAAAGTGACATGGGACGGAATAGTAACATGGGATTTTCGCTATAACACGAACGGTTATCGCAGCCATCATGACATCAAATATTTACCCAATGGAAACGTGATAATGATCGCCTGGGAAACAAAAACACGTAATCAGGCGATTGCTGCTGGGCGAAATCCGAGTATGATTACGGGGAACTCCTTCATGCCGGATCATATCATCGAAGTCAAACCCACAGGATCATCCAGTGGAGATATTGTGTGGGAATGGCATGCCTGGGATCATCTCGTCCAGGATTATGATTCTTCCAAAGCAAATTATGGAGTCGTTGGGAATCACCCTGAATTAATTGACATCAATTTCGGTACTTTTTTTATGAGCACCGATGATTGGCTTCATACCAATTCCATTGATTATAACCCGCAGCTTGATCAAATACTCATAAGCATCCATAATTTCAATGAAATCTGGGTCATCGATCATAGCACGACGACAGAGGAAGCCGCAAGTCATTCCGGTGGAAACAGCGGGAAAGGCGGTGACCTGCTCTATCGCTGGGGGAATCCGCAGGCCTACGATACAGGAACCTTAAGTGATCAAAAATTATTTGGTCAACATGATACCGCATGGATAAAACCCGGTTATCCCGGCGCAGGACATATTCTTATATTCAACAACGGGGTTAATCGTCCTGGCGGGCAATATTCCTCGGTCGATGAAATCATTCCCCCGGTGGATGCCTATGGCAATTATTACCTCGAACAAGGATCTGCGTATGGACCTGAGAACCTCACCTGGAGCTATACTGCTAGTCCCCCAACAAGTTTCTATGCCTACTACATTTCTGGCGCGGAACGACTGAAAGACGGGGATACTCTTATTTGTGACGGGGTAGCAGGGAAGTTCTTCGAAGTCACCCCCGAGAAGATAACAGTATGGCAATGGACCAACCCCTATCCAAGTCCAAGTATGAATGACGTATTTAAAATCGTGTACATACCACCCGACGAACCACCACAACCTCCACAAAATAATCCCCCTGATTTACAATGCGAAGGAAACTTGAACTGGACCAGTATTCCACCGGGAGGAACAGTGCATGGCTCCTTCCAAGTCGAAAATATTGGCAACCCTA
>Ga0307446_1000025_pt1 | contig 37936 bp, 33 predicted proteins | sample SalMarSW160320MG_FD_202141 | JGI IMG/M metagenome (GOLD analysis project Ga0307446, IMG submission 202141) | Salt marsh sediment microbial communities from the Plum Island Ecosystem LTER, Massachusetts, United States - SW1603-20 | ecosystem: Environmental > Aquatic > Marine > Intertidal zone >... | reverse complement strand
CGTGCAGCACGAGGCGGCCTACGCGCTGATCGAGAGCGACGAGCTGGCCGCCGCCGAGACCATGTTGGCCGAGGTCGTGAGCGACCCGACCTATCCGCACCGCGCCGAGGCGCTGGCGGACCTTGCCGACACCCGCCTCAAGTCCGGCGAGCTCGATGGCGCCGAGGTCCTGGCCCGGCAGTCGCTGGAGATGGGCGCCACGGCTGCCGCCTGCCTGTGCCTGGGGAACATCGCCTACGAGTACTTCCGGCTCGACGAGGCCATCAGCTGGTTCGAGCAGGCGGTGAGCGCCAGCCAGCAAGGGGACCCGGTGTGGGTCGCCGCTCAGCAGCTGCTGGCCGATGCCTACGCCTGGCGCGGCGATGCCATGGCCGGCCGCGTCCTCACCCACGCGCGCCTGGCCCTGGAGCACACCGAGCCTTCCAGCGAGTGGTACCTGCCGCTACGCCGTCACCTTGCCGCCGCTCAGCGGATCCTGGGCGGCCACGACCGCCTTCTCAACTGAGACCCCGGACCCACCGTGGAAGGGCTCCTGCTGGCCGAGGCCCTGCGCCCGCTCGAGGGGCGGCTGCCACTGGCACGCGGCCTCTGGCGCTTCCCGGACGACCGCACCGCGGCATTGCCGCTGACGAGGCGTGAAGGCGGCGCCAGCCAGGTCCTATGGATCCTCAGCCGCCCGCCCGCGCCGTGGCTGGCCCTGCGGCCGGGTGCGCCGCCCGACGGTGCCGCCGGCAGCCCCTTCCAGGAGCTGCTCGCGTCGCGCGCCACCGGGCCGCTGACGGCGGCACGGCAACGGGGCCTGGACCGCGTGGTCGAGCTCGACTTCGCGGCCAGCGAGGGCTTCGTGAGGCAGCCGGCCGTGACCCTGGTGGTGGAGCTGACCGGGCGCAACGCCAACCTGGTGTTGCTGGACGAGGGGCGCACGATCCTGGGGGTCGAGCGGGTGGTGCTCCGCGGGCGCAACCGCTACCGCGAGCTGCGCCCGGGCGTCGGCTACCTGCCGCCGCCGCCCTACGACAAGATCGATCCGCGGACGGCGAGCCGGGAGCGCCTGCTCGCGGCCCTCCACGACCAGCCCCTCACGCGCGTCAGGGGCATCCTGGACGGGATCGGCCCGGAGCTCGGCAACGCCCTGGCGGTGGGTTGCGAGGTCGCCCCGGGCGCACCGCTGCAGGGCCGGGCCCTGGAGCGGGTGGTGGACGCTCTGCCGGCGTTGGCGGCCTCGCCCGCGTCCTGGCTCGAGCGCGCGGGCCGCGTCACCGGCCTGGAGGAGCAGCGCCGGCTCGCCCGGCGGCAGCGGGCGGAGCGGACGCTGGCGGGCGCCCGGAGGCGAGAGCTGGAGGTCGCCCGCAAACGGCTTCAAGACCTGGAGCGCGCCCGCGACCTAGGCTCGCGAGCGGGCGAGGTTCGCGGCGAGGCGGATCTCCTCATGGCCTACCCCGCCAAGGCTCCGGCCGGCAGCGCGCGGGTGGCGCTGCCGGGGTTCGATGGCGTCGAGCGTGAGCTCGTGCTCGACCCGCGCCTCGACGCCTTCGGCAACGCGCGCAAGCGCTACGATCGCGCCCGCCGGTTGGAGCGCCGCGCGGAGCGCGCCGAGCGCGAGAGGCCGGCTGCGGAGACCGCCCTGCGGCAGGCGGAGGAGGCGTTGGCGCAACTCCCGAGCCTCTCCGACGAGGAGCTCGTCGCACGCGCGGCCGGTCTCGTGGAGGCGCGCCGGAAGCGGCAGCGCCCGGCCGGACCCGGCGTCCGCTTCGCCGGCCCGCACGGCTTCGAGGTGGTGGTCGGCCGCAACGCCCGCGAGAACGATGCCGTGACGTTCGCCCTGGCGCGCAGCCTGGACCTGTGGTTGCACGTCCAGGGGTTCACCGGCGCGCACGTGGTGGTGCGTGCCGGTGGCGCGGAGGTGCCGTTCGATACCGTGCTCTTCGCTGCCAGGCTGGCCGCCGGCTTCTCACCGGCACGCCATTCGGACAACGTGGCGGTCGACTACACCCTGCGCAAGAACGTCTGGAAGGTGAAGGGCCAGCCGCCGGGAGCGGTCCGCTTCAGCCATCAGAAGACGGTCTACGTGACGCCCGCCCGCGACGCCGCGGGCGCGACAGGCGAGGAGCGGAGCTGAGGCGCACGGGGCGGGCGGCGGGTCGCGCGCCGCGATGCGCCGGCCCAGGGTGCCGGGTAGACTTGGCGCCATGCCCGCCCGCCTCGCCCGCCGCCCGCTGCTCGCGTCGGCGGGCATCCCGCTGCTGCTGATCGCCGTCCACGCCACCAACGACGCCTTCTCGGCGATGCTGGCGGCCCTGCTGCCCACGCTGCAGGCGCGCTTCGATCTCTCGGAGGCCGCGCTGGCCCTGTTCGTCGCCACGCTGTCGTTCAGCTCGGCGGTGATGCAGCCGTTCTTCGGCGGCGTGGCGGACCGCGTCGGTCGCCGCACCATGGCGGCTGCCGGCATCATCACCAGCACCGTGCTGCTGAGTCTGGTGGCGGTGGCGCCGAGCCCCGCGGTGCTCTTCCTGCTGCTGCTCCTCGGCGGCCTCGGCTCGGCCGCCTTCCACCCGGCCGGGACCAGCCTGATGCGCGTCATGGGCGAGCGCTTCAAGGAGCTGGCGGTGGCGGTGTTCAGCAGCGGCGGCACGCTGGGCATGGCGTTCGGCCCGGTGGTGATCCTGCTCATCGCACGCACCGTGGGGCTGCGGTTCTCGCCGCTGCTGATGATCCCCGGCCTGCTGCTGGGCGCGTCGCTGCTGGCCATCCTGCCCGGGACCGGCGGCACGAGGCAGGCGCGACGGATCCGCTTCCTCGACCCCAAACTGGTCATGAGCCCGGTGGGGGTGCTGAGCCTGGCCGGCATTCTGCGCAGCCTGGCGTTCGTGAGCTTCAACAACGCCATGCCGCTGTGGCTGGCGCACGTCCGCGGCTTCGCCCCGGATGCCGCGGTCATCTCCTGGACCTTGGCGGCCTTCGCGCTCTCCGGGGGCCTGGGCGGCATCGTCGCCGGCGCCCTGTCGGCCAGGCTGCCGCGGCGCCCGCTGATCGTGGGGGCCATGCTGGCGGCGCTGCCGGCCCTGCTGTCGGTCCTGGTGCTGCCGCCGGGCGGCCTGGCCTACTTCCTGATGGTGATCGTGGGCGGGGCGAGCGCCAACGCGGCCGTGCCGCTGCTCATCGTGAGCGCGCAGGACATGGCGCCGGGCTCGATGGGGGCGGCCACCGGCATGCTGATGGGGTTCACCTGGGGCAGCGCCGGCGTCCTCTACCTCGGCGAGGGGGTGTTGCAGCAGGCGCTGGGGCTGACGCCGGCGATGGTGATCGCATTCCTCTGTCTGCTCCCGGCGGCGGCGCTGGCGTCGGCGGTGCTCGCCCGGAGGCGTGCCGTGGTGGTGGCGTGAAGGTGCGGAGCGCGCTCAGGCGCGGCCCGCGGAGCCGAACAGCTCTAGCCTGGTCCGCACCAGCTCGCGCATCTCGTCGCGGGCCGGCCCGAGGATCTTGCGAGGGTCGAACTCCGCGGGCGAGGCCGCCAGCACCTCGCGCACGCGCGTGGTGAAGGCCAGGCGCAGATCGGTGTCGGTGTTGATCTTGGCGATGCCTTCGGTGACCGCCTGGCGGACGTCGTCGACGTGGATGCCGCTGGCGTTGTCCAGCGCTCCGGCGGTGGCCCTGAAGCGCTCCACCAGCGGCTCCGGCACGCCGCTTGCTCCATGCATCACCAGCGGGCTGGCGATGCGTTGCGCGATCTCCCGGATGCGTTGATGGTCGATGTAGGGCCGCCCCTTGCCCTTGTTGGCGCCGTGGGAGGTTCCGATGGCCACCGCCAGCGTGTCCGCGCCGGTGGCGGCCATGAAACGCTCGGCCTCGTCCGGGCGGGTGAGGAACGCCTCCTCGGCGCTCACCACCACGTGCTCCTCGACGCCGCCGAGGCGCCCGATCTCCGCCTCGACGCTGACGCCGGCCGCGTGCGCCGCCTCCACCACGCGGCGGGTCTCGCGGACATTGACCTCCTCGTCCTCGTGCGACTTGTCGATCATGACGGAGGTGAACCCGGCGCGGATGGCGCGCATGCAGGACTCGAAGGACGAGCCATGATCGAGGTGAACCGCGACGGGCACGCCGGCGTCCGCTGCCATGGCGGTCACGAGGCGGACCAGGGCGTCGCCGCCGTAGCGCAAGGCGCCCTCGGAGAGGGCGACCAAGACGGGGCTACGGGTCTCCTCGGCGGCTTCCAGGATCGCCTGGGTGATCTCCATGTCGTTGGTGTTGAAGGCGCCGATCCCGTAGCCGCTCTGGCGGGCGGGACCGAGGATGTCGAGTGCGCTTACCAGTGGCATGCGCGGAGTATATCGCGGCCTCGCCAGGCACCCGCGCCCATCGTGGGGGCCGAGCGGCCGTCGGGCAGCGGGGCGCTGCCGTCGGGCGGGCCCCCGGCCGGCGGCGCGCTCAGCCCGCCGCTTCGAGCGCCGGCAGCATCGCCGCCAGCGCCGCGGACACGGAGCGCACCGCGCCGGGAACGTCCCACGCGGCGCGGTCGCGCTCGCCCACGATATTGCTCACGGCGCGCACCTCGGCGAACGGCACGCCCAGTCCCAGGCACACCTGCGCGGCGGCCGCGCCCTCCATCGATTCGATCGCCACGTCCAGGCGTCGCTGCAAGCGTTCGCCCTCCTGCAAGGTGGCGGTGACGCGCTCGGCGGTGGCGAAGCGCAGCGTCGGCACGCCCGCCACAGCTGCCAGACGCCGGGTGAGGGCGGCATCGGTGGGGAGCTCGTTGTAGCGCACCGGCGGCCCCGGCAGCAGCGGCAGCCCGAGGGCCTCCAGGTCGAGCCAGTCGTCGCCCTCGCCGGCACCGCAATCGATGTGGACCTCGGCGCTCGCCAGCGCCGTCATGCCGGTGCTCAGGAAGCTCCCGACGTACGCGCCGCCGATGCCGAACTGCACCACCGCTCGCGGCTGCCAGCGCGCCAGCGCCAGCGCCAGCCCGGCAGCGGTGTTGGCCTTGCCCACGCCCGCGCACAGCAGCACCACCTCGCCGCCCGCGGCGCTCCCGCGCCACGCGCGACCCCAGGCGCACGCCTGCGGCTCGCCTGCCAGGGCCTCGAGCGTAGGCCGCGCCTCGACCTCCGTGGCGCACAACAGCAGCAGGGGAGAGGCCGCCACGGCCGGTGATCCGCCTGCCGTCAGGCCGCGGCCGCGGGCATGTCGAGGAGGGCGCGCACGAAGGCGGCGGCGTCGTAGGGTTGCAGGTCCTCGGGCTTCTCGCCCACGCCGACGAACTTGATGGGGAGCTCGAGCTCGCGCGCGATCCTCAGCAGGATGCCGCCCTTGCCGGTGCCGTCGAGCTTGGTGACGATCACGCCCGTGACGCCGACGCTCTCGTGGAAGCGCCTGGCTTGCTCCAGGCCGTTCTGGCCGGTCACGGCGTCGAGCACCAGCCACACCTCCCCGGGCTCGCCGGGATCGGCCTTGCCGATGACGCGCTTGACCTTGCGCAGCTCCTCCATCAGGTTGTGCTGGGTATGCAGGCGGCCGGCCGTGTCCACCAGCAGCAGGTCCTGGCCGCGCGCGGCCCGCGAGCGGGCGGCGTCGAAGGCGACCGCGCCGGGGTCGGAGCCGTCCGCCCCGGTGACGGTGGCGACGCCGAGCCGCTCTCCCCAGACCGCGAGCTGGGCGCTGCCCGCGGCGCGGAAGGTGTCACCCGCGGCGAACATCACGCCGCGGCCGTGGCCGCGGTAGTACTGAGCCAGCTTGGCGATGGTGGTCGTCTTGCCGACCCCGTTGACGCCGACCATCATGATCACCTTGCCGCGCAGCTCCACCACATTGCGGTGAACGTCGAGCTCGAACCCCACCCGGCGCAGCTTCTGGCGCAGCCGGTCGGGCTCGAGCTGGTCGAGGAGCGCCTTCTCGAGCGCATCGCGGAATGCCGTACCGCGCTCGCGCTCCTTGCGGGTCTCCTCGACCACCTCGGCCGCCAGCTTGGCGCCCACGTCGGCCGCGATGAGGGCCAGCTCGAGGTCGTCCCAGTCCATCTCCCAGCTGGCGCCCCCCTCGGCCGTGAGGACGTCGCGCGTGCGCGAGAGGCCGAGTCGCAGACGGTCGAACCAGCTCATCCGGCGGAACCCCGCTTGCTCGGGGCGGGGCCGACCTGGCCGCCCTCCTTGCGCCCCTGGCTGGGGGTCTGCCCGTCGCCGCCCGCCGCGCCCTTGCGGGAGTCCACGCCCTCGCCGGGGCGTTGGGGGTTGTCGTCCGGCAGGCCCTGGTCGATGGCGCTGAGCGCGTGGCCGATGCGCCGCAGCACGCGGCGCTTGCCGAGGATGGTGACGAGGTCGGTGACGCCAGGCGCGCTGGTGGTGCCGGTGAGTGCGGCGCGCAGGGGTTGCAGCACCTTCCCCATGCCCACGCTCTGGGCCTGGACGTAGTCGTGAAGCAGGTCATCGACGCCGTCGTAGTCGAAGAACTCGAGGATCGAGAACTCGCGCTCCAGGTCCTCGAGGTACTTCTGGCCTGCCGCCAGCTGCTTGCGCGCGGAGGCGTCGTAGCGCACCTCTTCGGTGAAGAAGTAGCCCGCGCCGTCGGCGAGGTCGACCAGGGTCTCGGCGCGGGGGCGCAGCACGTCGACCACGTCCAGCAGGTAGTCGTGGTCGTTCCACTCGAGGCCGCGCTCGCGGAGCAGCGGGGCGACCCGGCGCGCCACCTCCTCGAGCGACAGCAGATCGCGCAGGTACTTGGCGTTGACGTAGCGGAGCTTCTTGAGGTCGAACACCGGGCCGCCGAGCGATACGCGGGTGATGTCGAAGTCACGCACCATCTCGTCGACGGAGAAGAACTCCCGCCCGTCAGGCATGCTCCAGCCCATCGTGGCGAGGAAGTTGAGCAGGGCCTCGGGAAGGATGCCCTGGCTGCGGTAGGACGCCACCGAGGTATCGAGCTTGCGCTTGCTCACCTTGCTCTTGTCGGGGTTGCGCAGCAGCGGCATGTGGATGAACGTCGGCGGTTCCCAGCCGAGAGCGGTGTAGAGCAGCACGTGGATGGGCGTGCTGGTCACCCACTCCTCGGCCCGAATCACGTGGGTCACGCCCATCAGGTGGTCGTCCACGACGTTGGCCAGGTGGTAGGTGGGGTAGCCGTCGCTCTTGAGCAGCACCGGGTCGCGGATCTCGCGATTGTCGATCGCGATATCGCCCCGCAGGACGTCGTGGAAGCCGGTCTTGCCGTCGTCCGGGGTGAGGAGCCGCACCACGTGCGCCTCGCCGGCCGCCGCCCGTCGTTCCTGCTCGTCACGGGCGAGGGTTCGGCCGCGCCCGTCGTAGCCGAGCGGCTTGCCGAGCCGCTTCTGCTCGGTGCGCATCGCCTCGAGCTCGGCCGGCGTCTCGAAGGCCCGGTAGGCCTTGCCCTCGGTCAGCAGCCGCTCCGCCTGCTGACGGTAGAGGTCCACCCGCTCGCTCTGGCGATAGGGGCCCACCTTCCCGCCAAGGGTCGGGCCCTCGTCGGGCCGGATGGCGAGCCACTCGAACATCTCGAGGATGCGGGCCTCCGCGGAGGCGTCGTAGCGTTGCCGATCGGTGTCCTCGAGTCGGAAGATGAAGCGTCCGCCGTGACTCTTGGCGAAGGCGTAGTTGAACAGGCCGATGTACGCCGTCCCTACGTGGGGGTCGCCGGTCGGGGACGGTGCGATCCGCGTTGCGACTGTCATGGCGGCGCCTCCTCTTCGGCGCATTGTAGCTCAGCGCCGAGCGCCCGGATGTCTGCGCTTGGCGCGTCCCCGGCGCGATTCCGGCGTGCCGCCGAGTGCCCCCGCGAGAACCCTCAGCGCACGGCCACGGTGACGATGGTGATGACCCCGACCGCCCACAGGTAGGGCGCGAAGACGCGGAAGCGGCCTCGGCGGAGCACGGCGAACAGGACCATCAGCGCAAGGTAGCCGGTCACGAAGGAGGCGACGAACATCGCCAGCACCGCGCCCAGGCCGATGTGGGCGGCCTCCACGTTGCGCACGCCCAGCACCGTTACCCCGGCCGAGACCACCAGGTACATCAGGAACGACAGGCGGGCGGCCGTTTCGCCGGTCAGCCGGCGTCCCATGAAGGTGGCGATGGTGATGCCGGAGCGGGAGATGCCGGGGATCACCGCGAGCCCTTGCGCCACGCCGCCGATGAGGCTGTCGACGAAGCTCACCTGGCCCGTCTCGTGCTTGTGCCCCGACGCCGGTACGAACCACAGGATGAAGCCGGTGACGATCAGCCCGATCGACACCGGCAGTGGGGTGTTGAGGCTGTCGAAGACGCCCTTCAGCCCGAGGCCGATGATGGCGGTCGGGATGCTCCCAACGATGACCAGCAGTGCCATGCGCCAGCCCGGCCGGCGACGGGCTTCGGCCGAGCCCAGGCCGGTGAAGAAGCCGGAGACCGCCGATGCCACGTCGCGCCGTAGGTAGATGAGCACGGCCAGCAGGGTGCCGGTGTTGGTAGCGATGTCCACCCACAGCTTGAGGCCGCTGCCCCAGCCCAGGTAGTAGTTGGCCAGCACCAGGTGGCCGGAGCTCGATACGGGCAGGAACTCGGTGAGGCCTTGGACGATCCCCAGGACTGTGGCGTGGAACACGGACATGGCAGACGGAACCTCCCCGCTGGGTGAGCGCCGGCGCCGGGGCCGGACCTGGTCGAAGGGGCTGCGGCCCCGGAACGCGAAAGCGAGGCGCCTCCCTCAGGAGGGCGCCCCGCCGCCTAGGATGCTGCCGTCAGCGCCGCCGCCCCTTTCCCGGGGCGGCCGCCGGGTCAGCGCTTGCTGTACTGCGGAGCGCGCCGTGCCTTCTTGAGGCCGTACTTCTTGCGCTCCACGATGCGTGCGTCGCGGGACAGGTAACCACCCTGCTTCAGCGTGGTCCGGAAGTTGGGGTCCACCTCGAGCAGCGCTCGCGCCACCCCGAGCTTGATGGCGTCGGCCTGGCCGCTGGGCCCGCCGCCCGCCACCGTGATGACGGCGTCGTAACGCCCGGCGGTGTTGGTGGCCTTGAGCGGCTCGAGCGCCTGCACGCCCACCAGGATGCCGCGGAAGTAGTCCTGGAACTCGCGACCGTTGACCATGATGCGGCCCTGGCCCGGGCGGAGGAAGACGCGTGCCACGGCCGACTTGCGGCGGCCGGTGCCGTAGTACTGATCCATCAGGCGACCTCCATCTGCCTCGGCTGCTGCGCCTGATGCGGGTGCGCGTCGCCGGCGTAGACCTTGAGACGTCGGATGAGCCTGCGGCCCAGCCGCGTCTTGGGGAGCATGCCCCAGACGGCATGGCGGATCACGCGGTCCGGGTGACGCTCGAGCATCACCCGAGCCGTGGTGCTCTTCAACCCGCCCTGATAGCCGCTGTAGCGGGTGTAGACCTTCTGGTCGAGCTTGCGGCCCGTGAACACCACCTTGTCGGCGTTGACGACGATGACGAAGTCGCCGCAAGCCTGGCTCGGCGTGTAGTCCACCTTGTGCTTGCCGCGGAGGACCGAGGCGATCCGGGTCGCGAGCCGGCCGACCGTCTGGCCTGACGCGTCGATCACGACCCAGTCGTTGCGGGTCTCCTTGGGGAAGATCGTCTTCACAGTCGTCACGTCCTTCGTGGGGGCTCGCCGGGGCGCCACGGGGCCACCGGGCGCGAAGCCAAAGGGGAGCTTAGCATAGCGCTCCTGGGCGCGGCAAGCGCTGGGCGGCAGCGGCGGCGGGCCTAGCACGGCGCCGGCGCCGGACCGCTCGAGCCGCGCACGATGAGCTCCGTCGGCAGCCACAGGCAGCCCGGCGCCGGCTCGCCCCGCAGGGCCGCGAGCAGCAGCCGGCCCGCCTCCCGTCCCTTGCGGATGGTCGGTTGGTGCGCGGGGGCGGAGCGCGCGGCGCTGGGCACGTCGTCGAAGCCGACCACGGACAGCTCGCCGGGCACCGCCAGCTCCGCCTCGGCGGCGAAGGCCAGGGCCCCGAAGGCGAGCTGGTCGCTCATGGCCAGCAGCGCGCTGGGGCGCGGCCGCTGCGCCCACAACAGCGCCGCACCGCGCTTGCCCTCGGCCACCGTGTTGTCCAAGGACTCGAACACCAGCGCGTCGCGGTCCCAGGCCAGGCCGGCGGCCTCCAGCGCCCGGCCGTAGCCTGCCAGCCGCTCGCGCGCGGCCCGGTAGCGGGCCCTGGAGCGTCGCTCGGGGCCGGCCAGGCCGCCCGACGCGTCCAGCGTCAGCTCGAGCGAGAGCACGCCGATGTGCCGGTGGCCGAGGGCCAGCAGGTACTCGAGTGCGTTCTGGGCCGCGCCCGCATCGTCGATGGCCACGCACGGCAGCTCGCTGGCGGCGGGGTCGTCCGCCACCACGGTGGGCAGGCGCCGCGCCAGGGCAGCGCGGAAGAGGGGGTCGTCGTCGGCGAAGGACTGGAGGATGAAGCCGTCGACCGGCGCCCGCTGGACCGGCGCTCCCCGAGGAGCGGCAGGGTCGAGGTCGTCGGCCGGCCCGCCGACCAGCAGCAGGCCGTAGCCGTAGCGCTCGACCTCCTCGGCGGCACCCTGGACGAACAGTGCCGCCATGGGGTCGGTGAAGGCGTAGGAGAGCCGGCTGGGGTACACCAGGCCGATGGTGGTGGGGGTACCGCGCCGCAAGCTGCGGGCTTTGGGGTCGGAGCCGGTGCAGCCCATGCGCTCGGCGGTGGCGAGGATGCGCTCGCGCAGCGCCGAGGACAGCTGGTCGGGGCGGTCGCGGCCGGCACCGCGGCGCCGCGGATCGGCCGGCGCCGCGCCGCGCGCCCGCTCAGTCCCAGCCGGAGCGGTAGGGCCGCATGTCGGGCAGGCGCGACACCAGCTCCACCAGGTTGCCGTCGGGATCCCTGACGAAGGCCAGTCGCACGTTCCCCGTGGCATCGAGCGGCCCGACGTGGAAGGTCACGCCGGCGCCCCGCAAGCGGGCGGCCACGCCGTCGACGTCGCCGGTGTGGAAGGCGACGTGCTGGAAGCCGAGCGCCGGCGGGTCGGACGGCGGGCTCCCGGCCCCCGCGCCGGCATCCTCCGAGGAGCCGGCTGGCGGCCGGTCGGCGAACAGCTCCAGCTGGGCGGCACCGGCCCGCAGGTAGACCAGCTTGCGGGCGCCGCCGTCCAGCATTAGTTCCCCGAGCACCTCACATCCCAGAAGCCCCTGGTAGAAGGCGAGCGCGCGATCCATGTCGCGCACCGTGATGGCGACGTGATCGAGACCGTCGGGGGCTGGGCGGACGGCGCTCACGCGGTCACCTCCTCGGCGGTGCGGTCGTCGCCGCGAGCCCGGGCCAGGAGCTCGTCGACGAGCCCGACGGCGGAGACGTCGGGCGAGGTCTCGCCGAAGGCCAGGATGCTCACCAGCGGCATGTCCATCAGGAAGCGGTCAAGGTCCATGCCGATGGCCTGGTGGTCCTGATCGGAGCCCATCGCCGAGGCCATCCCGTGGCGGATCTGCGGCAGCATGGGGGCCAGCACCGGCTCGCCGCGGGGGTCGGCCAGCCACTCGCGGACGCTCGAGTCGCGGGTCAGCGCGAAGGGCAGCTCGGTGCCGTGCACCAGCGTCACTCGCGCACGCAGCCGGATGTCCGACGCGGACGCGCCGACCAGCACGTCGAAGTCTCCCGGCTCCGCCACCCAGCGGGCGTGCAGCGGATCGTAGTAGCTGAAGGCCCGCTCACCCAGCTCCAGCGTGACGCGGCGGACCTCGCCGGGCTGCAAGGTCACCTTGGCGAAGGCCTTGAGCTCCTTCACCGGCCGCCGCAGCCGTGAGACCGGGTCGTGGACGTAGAGCTGTACGATCTCCTGGCCCAACGCCTCGCCGCTGTTGGCGACGCTCAGCGACACGCTCAGCGCGTCTCCGGCATCGAAGCTCGAGGCCGACACGCGCAGGTCGTCGTAGACGAAGGTGGTGTAGCTGAGGCCGTGGCCGAAGGGGAAGAGCACCGGCCGCCGGCGCGCCTCGTAGTAGCGGTAGCCGACGTAGCAGCCCTCGTCGTAGCGTGCTCGGCCGTTCTCACCCGGGTAGGCCAGGTAGGCCGGCGTGTCCTCGATCGCCAGCGGGAAGGTCTCGGCGAGCTTGCCGCTGGGGCTCACGCGGCCCATCAGCACGTCCGCCAGGGCGCCGCCGCCGGCCTGGCCCATGGTCCACGCCTGCAACACTGCCGGCACCTCGCCGATCCAGGCGCGCATGTCCACGGCGCCGCCGCTGTTGAGGATCACGGCGGTGCGCGGCTGGACGGCGGCGACCGACCGAAGCAGCTCCACCTGAGCCGGCGGGAGGGTCAGGTCGGTGCGGTCGTAGCCTTCCGACTCCAGCTCGCCCGGCAGCGCCAGGAACACCAGCGCAGCCTCGGAGGCACGCGCGGCGTCGGTCGCCTCGCGGATGAGCGCGGGGTCCGGGCGCAGGTCGGCCGCCCAGCCCTCGGCATACTGGGCGCCCGGCAGGTCGGCGAGCAGCGCGTCCCAGGGGAGGTCCACGCGCGTGGGATTGACGCGCGAGCTGCCGCCGCCCTGGATCTTCGGCTCGCGCACGCTACGGCCGACCAGCGCCACGCGGGCGCCCGGCGCCAGCGGCAGCAAGCCGTCGTTCTTGAGCAGCACCATGCTCTCGGCCGCGACCCGCCGGGCCAGGGCATGGTGGGCGTCGGCGTCGACCGGAGCGGCCGCGCCCCGCGCGGCGGCGCGCTCCGTCAGCCGCTGCAGACGGAGGACCGCCGCGTCCAGCGTAGCCAGCGGCAGGTTGCCCTCGGTCACCGCGGTCACCAGCTCCTGCACGTGGCGCGGCCTGGGGCCGGGCATCTCCAGGTCGAGGCCGGCGGCCAGGGCGGCAACGCGGTCGCGCACCGCGCCCCAGTCCGACACCACGGCACCGTCGAAGCCCCACTCGCCCCTCAGGATGGCGCTCAGCAAGCGCGGGTGCTGCGAGCAGAGCTGGCCGGCCACCCGGTTGTAGGCGCACATCACGGTCCAAGGTCTGGCACGCGTGACGGCCGCCTCGAACGCCGGCAGGTAGATCTCGCGCAGCGCCCGCTCGTCGATCTCGACGTCGATGGATTGGCGCTGGAACTCCTGGTTGTTCAGCGCGAAGTGCTTGAGCGAGGCCCCCACGCCGCGACTCTGGAGCCCCTCGATCCAAGCGACGGCCAGCTCGCCCGCGAGGTACGGGTCCTCGGAGAAGTACTCGAAGTTGCGTCCGCCGAGGGGCGTGCGCTTGATGTTGACGCCCGGGCCCAGCAGCACGTCGACGCCGCAGGCCGCCGCCTCCGCTCCCAACGCCGCGCCCACCTCGCGCGCCAGCAGCGGATTCCAGGTCGACGCCAGCGCCACGGCCGTCGGGAAGCAGGTGGCGGGCTCGCTCTCCCGGCCGGCGAGGTGCTCGTCGGCCACGAAGCGCACGCCGTGCGGCCCGTCCGACATGCGTACCGCCCGCGCTCCCTCCGGCACGGTGGTCCAGGCGCTCGCGCCCACGCACAGCGCGGCCTTCTGTTCGAGGCTGAGGCCGTCGAGAAGATCGCTTGCGTCCGTCACGGGAAGTCCCTCCGTCCTGCCGGTGCGCCGTCGCGCGCTGCCACGCCGGCGCCGACAAGGCTCACAGCCATGCCCTGAGGTTGTCGGCGCTGCGGCGCGCCGAGCCCAGCGGATCCAGGGGGGCGTCGTGCTCGACGACCAGCCACTCGGCCCCCGCCTCGCGGCAGGCAGGCAGCAGCGCGTTCCAGGGCATCACGCCCTCGCCGACGTCCGCCCAGCCCTCCTCGGACGAGGCAGCGCCCGCGGGGGCGACGTCCTTCAGGTGGACGCGCCGGCAGCGGCCGGCGAAGCTCGCCAGCAGCGCCCGCGGGTCGAGCCCGGCGCGCTGCGCCCAGCCCAGGTCGGGCTCGAGCCCGAGGTCCTGCGCGTCGGCCGCTTCCATCAACCACGCCAGGCCGCTGCGCCCGCCGACCATGCCGAGCTCGAAGTCGTGGTGGTGGTAGAGCAGTTGCAGGCCGCGCTCGCGACAACGGGCACCCAGCTCGCCCAGGCGCTCGCCCAGAGCCTGCCAGCTGGCCGCGTCGCGACCGCGCCGCTCGACGGGGAGCCACGGCACCACCAGGACGCGGTTGCCGACCGCCAGGTTGGCGTCGCAGACGCCTGCCAGGTCCGTCTCGAGGGCGTCCAGCGGCACGTGGCTGGAGCACACCTCGATGCCGTGGGTCGTCAGCGCCTCCCTGGCGTCGGGGGCGCGCACCTGATCGCCCACCGTCTCGACGCCGCTGTAGCCGGCGTCGGCCGACTGCCGCACCAACGCCTCGAACGGCAGCCCCAGCTGCCGGAGGGTGTAGAGCTGCAGTGCCAGGTTCGGGATGCGCTCCGGGGTGTCGTGCGATGTGGTCATCGGGCTCCGTTCCGCACTCCGGGCCGCCGTCGGCGGGCTCCGGAGACGCCTCGTCTCAGGGGTCCAGCTCGCCGTCGGCGAGGCCGAGCGGCAAGGGCGCAGGCCGTTCCACGGCGCTGGCGAGCGTCACGCGCTCGCCCCGCTCCGCGCTCTCCAGGGCCGCCTGCATGATGTCGAGCACGTGGTAGGCCAGCTCGCCGGAGGCGCGCTGGCGGCGTCCGCTGCGCAATGCTCGAGCCAGGTCGGCGGCGCCCAGGCCGCGCGACGTCTCCGCGTAGCCGTGGCTGAGCGGCACCTCGCTCCAGGCGTCTGCGCCCGCCCGGCGGAGCCGCACGGTGCCCCCGAAGAAGTTGGGGTCGGGGAGCAGCAGCGTGCCTTCGCTGCCGTAGATCTCCAGCCTGGGGAGCTCCGAGGCCCACACGTCGAAGCTGGCGACGACCGTGCCCACCTGGCCGCCCGCGAACTCCAGCAGGGCGCTCACGTGCGTGGGCGTGCCCACCTCCACCCGATCGCCGAGCCGCGGGCCGACCCCCACCACCCGCTCGCGGAAGCCGCGGCCGGCGGCGCCGGAGACCCGCGCGACGGGCCCCAGGAGGCTCACCAGGGCGGTGAGGTAGTACACCCCGACGTCGAACAGTGGGCCCGCGCCGGGCTGGTAGAAGGCGTCCGGGTTGGGGTGCCAGTGCTCCATGCCGTGGTTGACCACGAAGGCGGTGGCCGCCAGCGGGCGGCCGATCCAGCCGTCGTCGAGGAGCTTGCGGGCGGTCTGCAGGGCCCCGCCCAGGAAGGTGTCGGGCGCGCAACCCAGGCGCACGCCCGAGCGCTCCGCGGCCGCGAGCAGGGCGCGGCCGTCGTCGCGCGTGGTCGCCAGGGGCTTCTCGCTGTACACCGACTTTGCGGCGTTCAAGGCGGCCAACGACACCGACGCATGGGCGCTGGGGTTGGTCAGGTTGATCACCAGGTCGATGTCGGGGTCACGGACCAGCACGTCCGGTGCCAGCGTTCTCGGGACGCCGTGCTCGGTGGCGCGAGCCACGGCCAGCTCCGGGTCGAGGTCGGCCACCGCCTCGACCGCCAGCGTGCGAAAGCGGCTGCAGGCCTTCAGGTACTGGCCGCTGATGTTGCCGCAACCCACCAGCCCCACACGCACGGGGCGGTCGGCGGCCGCAGCCGGCGCCGGCTCGGGCGAGCCCCGGCCGCCTGCGCGCGCCGACCGGCTCACGCCGCGCCTCCGCCGGCCGCGTGCCAGGCCTCACCGTGGAGGCTGAAGGTGTCGGCGAAGAGCTGGCGGGTGTAGTCGTGCTCTGGCGTCCGGGTCACGCGCTCGACCGGGCCGCTCTCCACCAGCTTGCCGTGCTGCATGATGAACAGCGTGTCGCTGACGTAGGTGGCCAGGCTTATGTCGTGAGTGATGAACAGGATGGTGAGCCGCCGGTCGCGGTTGAGGTCGAGCAGGACGTTGAGGATGTTCGCTCGCGAGGATGCGTCGATCATGGTGGTGGGCTCGTCGGCGATCAGCAGGTCGGGCTGCACCATGACGGCCCGGGCGATCATCACTCGCTGGCGCTGTCCGCCGGAGAGCTCGTGCGGGAGCTGGTCCAGCACGCTGGCCGGGTCCAGGCCCACGTTCTCGAGCGCGACGGCCATGCGGGCCTCGCGCTCGCGGCGGGGAAGGGCGCTGTCCTCCAGGCGCAAGGCGCTGCGAAGCACGTAGCGCACCGGGTAGAACTGGTTGAAGGAGCCGAAGGGATCCTGGAACACCGCCTGGACGTGGCTCCAGTACTCGCGGCGGCGAGCGAACCCGCGCAGGCGGGTGACGTCGCGGCCGTCGAAGTAGACGGCGCCGGCACTCGGCTGCAGCAGGCGCAGCACCACCCGTGCCAGCGTCGACTTGCCGCTGCCGGACTCGCCCACGATGGAGGCGATCTCGCCACGCTGCATCGTCAGGCTGACGTCGTCCACCGCGCGCACGGCTCGCGCGCCCTGCCCGAAGACGCGGGTGATCGCGGCGCAGCGCAGCAGCGGGCTCTGACCGTTGGCGCTCATGGCTCCGCCGCCCCGTCGCTCGCCGCCGCCGTCGGTGGAGGCGTGGCCTGCGCCAGCCACCAGCAAACGGCGTCGTGCCCGGCCGAGGGGACCACCGTCGGCGGCACGCTCTGGCTGCACGCCTCGAGGGCGTAGCGGCAGCGCGGGTGGAAGCGACAGCCCCCGGGAGGCTGCGACAGGTCCGGAGGCCCGCCCTCCAGGCCCTCGATGCGCTGCCGCTTGGTGGCCGACTCGAGCACCAGGGTGGCCTGCATCAGCGCCTTGGTGTAGGGATGGGCGGGGGCGAAGATGACCTCCTCGGTGGGCCCCGTCTCGCAGAGCTGACCGGCGTACATGATCATGGTGCGCTGCGCCACGTTGCGCAGGATGGGGAGCTCGTGCGTCACCAGCACGATGCTGCCGATGATGCGTTGCTCGAGCAGCTCCACCATCAGGGCCAGCAGCGCGCGCTGCGCGCCGACGTCGAGCGCCGAGGTGGGCTCGTCGGCGATCAGCACGCGCGGGTCGAGCAGCGTGGAGATGACCGCCACCACCCGCTGCTTCATTCCGCCTGAGAGCTGGTGCGGGTAGGCGTCGAGCACGCGCGCCGGCAGGTGAAGCTTCTCGAGGCGCTCCCGGGCTCGATCGAGGGTCTCCGCGCGAGCGACGTGCGGGTCGTGGGATCGGAGCACGTCGAACACGAAGTCGCGCACCCGCTGCGTGGGGTTGAGCGAGTTCATGGCGCCCTGTGGCATCAGCGAGACCACCGTGCCGCGGTGCGAGCCGTCCCCTTTGAGGCCGCCGCTCAGCGGCACGGAGCGGCCGTCGACGTGCATGGTGCCACCCTTTACGCATAGCGGCCAGCGCGCTACCGACGCCAGCACCATCGCCAGCGTCGACTTGCCGCAGCCGGACTCCCCTGCAACGCCCAGGATCTCGCCTTCGTTCAGGCTCAGGGACACGCCATCCACCGCACGGATCCAGCCACTGAGGCCGGTGCGGTAGTAGGCGCGGAGGTCCTTGGCAACGAGAAGCTCAGGCACCGCTACCGCCCCCTCCCTGCAGCCGCGGGTTGTAGATCTCGTCGAGGCTGGAGTTCAGCAGCAGCAGCCCGAACGAGACGACGGAGAGGAAGAACGTCGGCGGGATGAAGGTCCACCACACCCCCTGGCGCACCGCTTCCCACAGCAGCGACCACTGCAGCAGGATCCCCAGGCTGATGGTGTTGGTGGGGCCCAGCCCAAGCAGGCTGAGCGCCGCTTCCGTGAGGACGGCCGTGGCCAGCTGCAGGGTGAAGGCCATGCCGAGGTACGAGAGGATGTAGGGGATCACGTCCCGCACGATGATCCCGAAGCCGCTCGCGCCCGACAGCCTGGCGATGTCGATGTGCTCGCGGGTCCGCAGGCTGCTCGTTTGAGCAGCGACAGCCCGCGCCGTCCAGGGCCAGGACGTCACCCCGATGATGAGCCCCATGGTGACCGCCGAGCGAGACCCGAGAGCGACCGACAGCAGGATCAGCACCACGATCGCGGGGATGGTGATGAGCACGTTGGTCGCGCCCATCAGCGCCTCCTCGACGACGCCGCCGTAGAACCCGGCCAGCGTGCCTACGACGACTCCGATCAGCACCGCCACGAGGCCGGCGATGGCGCCGATCTCGAGCGAGGTGCGCGTGCCGTACATCAGGAGCGTCAGCTCGTCGCGCCCGAAGTTGTCCGTTCCGAGCGGGGGATGGCTCGCTGGCGAGGCGTTCATGCTGCCGACGACGGCGTTCGGGTCGTGGCCGACGATGACGGGCCCCAGCAAGGCGAACAGGACGACGAGGACCACCAGCACCAGGCTGGTGTTGAAGCGGCCGGAGTGGATGGCCGTCCGCAGGAAGCGTACGCGCACCAGCATGGCTAGCGCTCCCCGCTGCGCGCCGCGCGGATCCGCGGGTCGATGTAGCCGTAGGCCATGTCGACGAGGAAGTTGGCCAGGAGCACGGCCACGATGATGATCAAGGTGATGCCCTGGATGAGCGGGTAGTCGTTCGCGTTGATGGCGTTGAACAGCAACGTGCCCACCCCCGGGTAGGAGAACACGATCTCGGTGATCAGCGCGCCGCCGACGAGAGTCCCCAGAGACAGGGCCAGTCCCGTGATCTGCGGGAGCATGGCGTTGCGGAACACGTAACCGAGCACGCGCCGGTCACTGACTCCGAGCGAGGTGGCGTAGTTGACGTAGTCGCTGCCGAGCTCGTAGATCGCCATGGAACGCATGCCCACCGCCTGGCCCCCGATGGCGATCACCACAAGCGACAGGAAGGGCAGGAGATAGTGGCTCAGGGCGTCGAAGATGAATGACCAGGAGAGATTCGGGATGGTGCCGAAGGCGTACCCGCCGGAGGCCGGGAAGATGGGCAGGACCACCGCGAAGACGTAGAGCAGCACGATGGCCAGGGCGTAGTAGGGGATGCTCGAGAACGCCAATGCCGTCACGAACAGGTTGCGATCGAACGCGCCGCGCTTGAAGGCCGCGAGGGCGCCCAACAGGTTGCCCAGGATCCAGCCGATCAGGATGGCGGGGAGCTGCAGGGCGATGGTCCACGGTGCGGCCTGGCCGATGAGCGTGGTCACATGGGCCGGAAACAGCGAGAAGGACTGTCCGAGGCTCCCGTGGGCGATGTCTCCGAGATAGGTGAGGAACTGGCCCCACAGCGGTCTCTCCAGGCCGAACTGCGCGATGAAGGCCTGGTACATCTTGCCGGCCGCTGCTCCCTGCCCGCCGCTCTGCAGGAAGTGGGCCATGATCGTGTCCACCGGGTTGCCCGGGATCACGCGCGGCAGGAAGAAGTTGAGGCTGACGGCCGCCAGCAGTGCCACCAGGTACCAGACCAGCTTCGTCAGGATGTATCTCCGGAATCTAGCCGACACCTGGAGGACCTCCTCGGCTGCGATCGGTGCCTGCAGGGGAGCCGCATGGCGGCCCCCCTGCAGGCGAGAACGAGGCTTATTTGGCCTTCAACGACCGAAGCACGTCTATGTTGAACAAGGGTTGCGCGTGGTTGGGGTTGGCCGCCGTCGGGAACCCGGTCCACACGGAAGTGTTGAACTCGTAGAACAGGAGCGCCCGGTACATCAGCGGGATGCCGGGGATGTCCTGCATGAAGATCTTGTCGAGCTGCGCGTAGGCGGCCTTCTTCGCCGCGACGGAGGTGGCTGCGCCCGCCTGGTCGAGCAGCGGAGCGACCTTCGGGTTGCTGTAGCGGTTGTAGTCCCAGAAGGCGTTCTGGCCCACCGGGGGGACGTTGCGGCTGTCGAGCATGTCACGGAAGCGCGACCATGGCGACGCAGGGCCGACGCCGGAGATGTACCAGCAGGCCATGTCGAAGTTGCCGGTTTGCACGTCGGTGGTGACCACGGGCGCCTGCGGGAACTTGGTCGTCACGTCGATGCCGACCGCCTTGGCGCTCTGCGACACCACCTGCAGCGCGGCCATCCAGTCGGTCCAGCCGTAGGGGGTCTCGACGGTGAAGCTCAGCTTGGTGCCGTCGGGCAGGACGTAGACGCCGTCGGAACCCTTCTTGGCGTGGAGCTGGTTCTCGAGGATGTCCTTGGCCTTGGCGGGATCGTAGCTCCAGCCGTCCTGTTCGACCTGCTGGGCGTCGAAGTACTTCGACTCGACGCCGGTCGGCAGGATGAGGCTCGACTTGGCGGGTGCGGAGTAGTTCGATACCGCAGTCTCGACGATCAGCGGGTAGTTGATGGCGTAGGCGAGCGCGCGCCGCACCAGCGGGTTGTCGAGGCCGGGCTTCTGGAGGTTGATGACCAGCATCGGGATGGACCCGGGCACGTAGTAGGGCTTCTGGCTATACCAGGTGCCTGCGTTCTTGATGGTCCACACCTCGGGGACGAATTCCTGGGACCAGTCCAGGTTGCCCTGCTTGAGCGCCAGGTTGCCGGCGTCGTTGCTCTTGAAGATCGGGTGCACCACGTACTCGGGCGCGGGCATGCCGTACAGGTCCTTGCCCCAGTAGTTGTCGAAGCGCTGTAGCACGACCTGCTGCGGGTTGTGGCTCATCACCTTGTAGGTCCCGGAGCCTACCGGCTGGAAGTTCTCGTACTGCAGCAGGGCTGATTGGCCCTTGTCCGCCACTGCCTGCCAGATGTGTTGCGGCAGGATGTAGACGGTCGAGACGTACTGCTCGATCAGGCCGGGGTTGGGCTTGGAGGGGTTGAGATTGAGGACCACGGTCTGCGGGTCGGGGGCCTGAACGGAGGCAAGGTAGTCCCACATGCCGCTGTAGCTGGTGGAGAACTTCTTGCCAAGCTCGTAGCTGAAGACCACGTCGCTGGCGGTCACCGGCTGGCCGTCCTGCCACTGCGACCCCGGCTGTAGCTTCACCGTGAGCTGCGTCGGCGTGGTCCAACTCATGCTCTTGCCGAGAAGAGGTTCGTACGAGCCGTCGACGATGTTGAACATGAACAGCGTCTCGTACAGGTAGCCGTCGGCCTGGAGGTTCATCGAGCCGTCGCCGCCGGTGGGCCAGGCCGGGCTGGAGGCTAGCGGATTGAAGTTGGTCGGCGGGCCCCACTGGAAGCCGCCGATGTAGAGCGTCTGGTTGCGGGGCAGCGTCTGGGCGACGGCGACGGAGCCGGCAACAGCCAGGGCCAGCGCCGTCACCGCGGTGACGAGCCGGATATGTAGGCCGTGTTTCGCCATGGTGGCGTTCTCCTCCTTGGACTAGGTACGCTTGGGCGGCAGGTTGGTCGGGGCTTTCGCCCTCAGGGCACCTCCCTTCGTTGCGCCGAGGCACGGACCACGAGGGCGAGCGGCGGAAGGTCGGGCCGACCTGCTCCTTGCTCGCCGCGGATGTCGTCGAGGAGGCGTTGGGCCGCGAGGCGGCCGAGCTCCTCGAGGGGTTGCTTCACGGTGGTGAGCGGAGGCGTGGCGAAGGCCGCGCCATAGGCGTCGTCGAAGCCCACCATGGAAACGTCGGAGGGGCAGCTCATGCCTCGCTCCCAGAGGGCGTTGAGGGCGCCGAGCGCCATGCGATCGTTGCCTACGAAGGCTGCGGTCACGGCCTTCCGGTCGAGCAGGGCGCGCATGGCATCGCGCCCTCCCTGCTCTTCGAAGCTCCCTTCCACGATCCAGCCGGGGTCGACCTGGACGCCGGCCCCACGCATGGTCTCCAGGTAGCCCTCGCGGCGAAGACGGGCGTCCAGGTTGCGGGGCGGTCCCGTGATGTGGCCTATCCGGCGATGCCCCAGGGCGAGGAGGTGCCCGGTCGCCAGGGCGGCGCCGGCACGCTGGTCCCAGGTGAGGCAGCGGTCCTCGATACCGGAAACGGTGCGGCCGAGCACCAGGGTCGGCGTGCCGCCCACCGCGATGCTGGCCAGATCGCTGTCGCAGATGGCTTCCATGTAGACCAGTAGCCCGTCCACGTGCCGGTTCAGGAGGTCGACCAGGGTGGCCTTCTCGCTCGCCCGCTCGCCGTTGCCCCCCGCCACGATGAGGCGGTAGCCGGCGCTTGCCAGCGTGTTCTCCAGCGCGTCGAACAGGTCGGTGAGGAAGCCTCCCATGTAGGCGGTGGCGACGCCGATGCCGATCGCGTGGGAGCGGCCGGTGTGGAGGGCGCGCGCATGCGGGTTGGGGCGGTAGCCGAGCTCTTGGGAGACGCGCAGCACCCGGGAACGCAGCTCGGGGCGCACGGTCTCGCTACCGTTCAGCACCCTCGACACCGTCGCGACAGAGACGTCCGCTGCCTGGGCGACATCCTTGATCCCGACACGCACGGGTACAGTTCGCTTGGCTCCCAATGGACCCTCCAGGCCATCTGGCGCGCAGCCCCGAAAACGAGAAAAGCTTTTCTGAAATGTAAGCCGCTGCGCCGCTGCTGTCAAGGACTGCTTGTCCCACAGGCAACAAAGTGTGTCCCAGGCGCGTGTCGCGGCGGCGCGGGGGACAAGCCGCCAGGGTAGAATGGCCGCCGAAAGCGGAAGGAGACGGTGGTGAAGCTTGCGCTGCGCATCGTTGGCGGGATCGTCGTGGTGGTGGTGCTGGCGGCGGCGGGGGGTTGGCTCTACCTGCGTACCTCGCTGCCAAGAACGCGTGGAACGGTGACCCTGTCCGGCTTGAAGCAGCCGGTCGACATCGTGCGGGATGCCAACGACGTCCCGCACATCTACGCCAAGGACGTTCCCGACGCGCTATTCGCGCTCGGGTACGTTCACGCGCAGGACCGCCTGTGGCAGATGGACTTCCAACGCCGCGTGGGTGAGGGGACGCTATCCGAGGTGCTCGGTAAGGCGACGCTGCCGACCGACGAGTTCCTCCGCACCCTGGGCGTCTACCGGGCCGCGCAGCAGGCGCTGCTGCATCTGGATCCCCAGACGCGCAGCCGGCTCGACGCCTACGTCGCCGGCATCAACGCCTACATCGACGCTCACCACGGCGCCTGGCCTCCGGAGTACGTCATCCTCGGCGTGAAGCCGAAGCGCTTCACCGCCGCCGACGTGATCGCGTGGGCCAAGATGATGTCCTGGGACCTGTCGGGCAACTGGAGCACCGAGCTTCTGCGGGCCCGGCTGATCGCCAAGCTGCGGCCCGCCGATCCCGAGTCCCTCATCGCCACGCTGTGGCCGGCCTACCCCAAGGACGGACCGGTGGTGGTGCCGAACTTCCGCGCCCTCTACCGAAAGCTGCCGCTGGCCGCGCTCAGCGCGGCGGCGCCGGCGCCGCCACCGCCCGGCCTGGGGTCGAACGACTGGGTCGTGGCTGGCTCCGGCACGGCATCGGGGAAGCCGCTCCTCGCCAACGATCCCCACCTGGCGCTGGACGCCCCCTCGCTGTGGTACCTGGCGCAGATCTCCGCGCCGGGGCTGGACGTCATCGGAGGAACGCTTCCCGGCACGCCGGCGGTGTTGCTGGGCCGCAACCGGCGGATCGCCTGGGGCTTCACGAACACCGGCCCCGACACCCAGGACCTGTTCATCGAGAAGGTCGACCCTGCGGACCCCGGCCGCTACCTCACGCCCACCGGCAGCGAGCCCTTCCAGACGCGGACCGAGGTCATCCACGTGAAGGGCGCCGCCGACGTCAGCCTGAAGGTGCGCAGCACCCGGCACGGACCCGTCATCTCGGACGTGGTCAAGGACGCCGGTGCCGTTGCCAGGCAACACGGGAACGGCTACGTGATCGCCATGCAGTGGACGGCACTCGAGCCCGACGACACCACCATCCAGGCCGTCATGAAGATGGACCAGGCGCAGAACTGGACGCAGTTCAAGGCCGCGCTGCGCGACTTCGTCACCCCCGAGCAGAACATCGTCTACGCGGACGTCGACGGCAATATCGGCTACTACGCTCCCGGCCGCATCCCGATCCGCAAGCATGGCGACGGCAGCGTCCCGGTGCCGGGCTGGAGCGGGGAGTACGACTGGGTCGGCACCGTGCCCTTCGCCGCGCTACCGCACACCTTCAACCCGGCGAGCGGGCGCATCGTCACCGCCAACAACAAGGTGGTGCCGGACGGCTATCCGTACTACCTGACACGGGACTGGACGGTGCCGTACCGCGCCGAGCGGATCGCTGCCTTGCTCGACGGCGCGCCCGAGGCCACCGTCGCCAGCATGGAGCGCATCCAGTCCGACCAGACCTCGCTGTTCGCGCGGACCTTCCTGCCAACGCTTCGGGCGGCCAGGCCGGCAAGCGAGCTGGCGCGAGAGGCGCAAGCCCAGCTGGTGAACTGGGATGGCGACATGACGCGCTCGGGCAGCGCGCCGCTGATCTTCGCGGCCTGGTACCGCGCCTTCTCCAAGCGCGTGTACGGCGACGAGATGGGCGACCTTTTCGACGCCTACTTCGGGTTCCACCCCCGCTTCCTGGGACAGGTGCTGACGAGCGACAGGCACTGGTGCGACGACATCCGCACCCCTGGCATCGAGAGCTGCGCTCAGGACGCCAGCGCAGCCCTGCAGGACGCCGTCCTCCAGTTGGCCAAGGCGCACGGCAAGGATCCTTCGAGGTGGCGCTGGGGCGACGTCCATCCGGCGTACAGCGCACACCAGGTGTTCACCGGCACCCCGCTCCGGCGCATCTTCGACCTGCGCATCGCCAACGGGGGCGGCCCGTTCACCGTGGACGTCGGCCGCTACGACATGAGCGATGCCGCCCACCCCTACCGCCAGATCGTTGGCCCCGGCTACCGCGCGGTCTACGACCTCGCGACCCCGGACGCCTCGCGGTTCATCCAGACCACCGGGCAATCCGGCAACGTGCTGTCCCGCCACTACGGCGACTTCCTGCGGCGCTGGCGCGACGTCCGCTACCTCCCCATGAGCCTGCGGCGGAGCGACGCGGAGCGCGGTCGCATCGGCACGCTGACCCTCGCCCCGGCGCCGCCCGGCTGAGTCAGCCGTCGGGGTCGTCCAGCTCGCACCCCGGGTAGGGGTGACCGGCTTGCCACGCCTCCAGCCGGCCCTGCAGCGCCAGCGCCTCGATGAGCGTGGCCACGGCCACGGCCAGCGCCCGCTTCTCACGGGTGAGCAGCAGGAACCAGCCCGATGGCCCCAGCGGGCGCGCGCGCACGCCTGACGGGACTCGAGCCGGCGGCACGATCAGATCGTCGGAGGGGACGGCGTCCTGATGGCCCGTCTGGATCGCCACGGCGGCCAGCACCAGGTAGAGGCCGTTGCGGGAGGTGACCGGCAAGGTCACCCCATCGAAGCGCGTCCGCAGGCGGCCGCGAAGGTTCGCCACCGCCTCGGCGTGGCGTAGCAGGTCGTCGAGGGCGAGTGCCTCCGTGCCGACCCGCGCCCCGGAGCCGGCCTCGGTCGCTTGCAGTGTGACGGCGATGGCGCGCTGCAAGGCCCGGTCGTCCACCGTCCGGCGCTCGCCGAGCAAGCGGCGTTCACGCATCACCGTCAGCAGCCGCTGAGGATCGTGGCCGGGGCCTCCCAGAAGGCGCCGCAGCTCGTCCACCCCGAGCTCCCGGGACAGCCGCGCGAGCTTGCCGGCGAGCCACTCCTGTTGCAGCAGACCGCGGGCCAGCTCGACGCGCCGCGCGGCGTCGGGTCCGCCGACCTGGAACAGGCGAGCCAGAACGCTGGGGAAGATGTCGTCGTAGAGGCTGAAGGGGTACGGGTCTTCGCCGTGGACCAGCAGCTGCCAGTCCGCGCCGTTGGTGCGCAGCGTGAAGGCCCCGTCCGCCTCGTCGTCCTGCCGGTCGCCGCGCGAGAGCGGCGTCCCCACGGCGTGCACCTCCGCCACGGCAGTGCTTCCGTCCAGGCGCACGCGGAACAGCATCCTCGAGCCGTCGGTCGTGCCGCGAAGCTGGGCCAGGTCGAAGACATCGAAGCCGCACGCCAGCATGAGAGGCAGGAAGGCGACGGTGGCGACGCCCAGCGCGTCCGGCCGCGGCTGCACCACCAGCCGCTCCTTGACGCGGGCGATGGTGGGTGCCAGCCCGGCGCCCACCAGCCCCGGCAGGCTGCTGGTGATGAAGCCCGACGGACCCGGTTCGCTACACATTCTCCCTCCGCCCGCCCAGGCAGCCAGGCGCGGCATCCCGCGCATCGGCCGAACGGTCGCGCCGGCGCGGGGGGTAGCACAAGGATAGCGTTTCGGGGGTGCCGGTGGTTGCGCCGTGGCTCGCCGGACGGCCGGCCGCGGAGCCGTCCTGCGCACCGCCGCCGCACCTGGTGGTCAGCGAGAGGTCCGCGCGCTCACCTCGTCAGGGCTCCAGATCCGGGGTCGGCTCCGCCTCGACCTCCGGGTCGAGGGCGGAGGTGCCGCCGCCGAGCTCGCGGATCTCCTCGATGAAGCGGTCGACCGAGTCGAAGTCGCGGTAGACGCTCAGGAAGCGGATGTACGCGACGTCGTCGAGGGCGCGCAGGAACTGGAGGGTCCGCCGCCCGATCTCCTCGGAGGGGATCTCCGGTGCCTGTACGTCGTCCTCGAAGCTGTACGCGAACTCGCGCAGCTGCTTCTCGGTCACCGGCCGCTTGTTGCAGGCGATGCGCAGCTTCTCCAGGAGCTTGTCGGGGTTGAAGGCCTCGTGACGACCGGAGCGCTTGCGCACCATCAGCGCCTCGAACTGGGCGCGCTCGTAGGTCGTGAAGCGTCGATGGCACACGCCGCACTCCCGGCGTCGGCGGATGGCGGCGCCCTCGTCCGACGGCCGGGAGTTGATCACCCGGGTGTCCTCCGAGGAGCAGTAGGGGCACTTCATGGCGGCACGTCAGCCGGCCCCGGCCACGACCGGCAGGCGGTCACGGTAGCCGGTGCCTGGGCGTGTCCGCCAGGTCGCCTTCGACCTCGGACTCGCCCTCGTCGACCAGGTGACGCCGGATGGCGGGGCGCGCGGGGATATCGTCGAACGGCTCTTGCTCGAGCTCGTCCAACACCAGCTCCTCGACCTCCTCGTCCTCGTCGGCCGTGTCCTGCTCCTCTGCCTCGCTGTAGAGGCTGGCCTCCAGGTCGTCCTGACGGACCCGGTCGTCGAGCGCGGCCCGCACCTCCGGCAGCAGCGTCTCAGTCACTCGCGGTGGCGGCGGCAGCTCCACGAACACCTCTTGCCCCGACACCCCCAGTGCCGACGAGGAACCCAGGAACCGTACGCTGCGCACGAGTGCGGCGTCGTGGCGTGGGTCGGCGGCTTCGCGCGAGGGCACCACCAGGTTGACGCGCGGCGCCTCGTAGCGCTCGCAGAAGCTACGCACCAGGCTGGAGAGGGCGCCGGCGACCGCTGCCATCTGCGGCTGGCGCCCCAGCGGTGGTGCCACGATGACCACCCATCCGCCCCCGAGCAGCCTGGCGGCGGTCTTCAACGTCAGATAGGCGCTGCGCAGGTCCTCGGCAACCAGCTCCGCGAACTCGCCCTCGCTCAGGTTCTCGAAGGGGGTGTGGCTCACCTGGCTGGAGACGTGGACCACGCCACCGAGAGCGCCGAAGATCTCGAACACCTTGTGGTAGGCGGCCAGCACATCCATGTGGGTGGCCATGTCCGCCTGGATGGGGATCGCCTGGCCACCGAGCTCCTCGATCTCGGCAGCCGTCTTGGCCGCCAGGTCGACGTCGCGATCCGCGCAGACGACGTCGTACTCGGATTGGCCGTAGGCCAGCGCCACGGCCCGACCGAAGCCCTGGCCCACGTTCGTGACCAGGACGACCCGGGCTGGTTCCATGGCCACCAGGATACGACGCCGGGGCGGCGGCTTCCATGACAGGGCCGACGTCCAGCCGTCGGCCTGTGAAGCGTTTTATGACCCGCTGGCCGGCGGCCGCGGTAGAACCGAGGCGGACCCTCGGGACGGCATCGTCGAGGCAGTGCCGCCGCCGGCGCCGCTCGCGAGGGCGCGGCGCGGGGGCGCCTCGCTCGCCGCCGACGAGCCCCACGGGGCGCTCGGAGCGCGTGCCGGCGGTGCGTGCCAGGCGCGGCGAGGGAGAGGACGGCATGCTGGGACGCAGCAGGAAACAGAATCAGGAGAAGGCCGCGAGCGAGCCCTTCACCTACATCCACCGCGGCACCAAGCTGATCGGCGATCTCGAGGCACAGGGACGGGTGCGCGTCCACGGTACGGTGATGGGCAACGTCCGCGTCAGCGGCGTGCTCGAGGTTGCCGAGGCCGGCGTGATCGAGGGCGAGCACATCGAGGCGGACGAGGTCAAGATCCTCGGCAAGGTCCGTGCCAACGTCGACGCCCGCGGCAAGATCGAGATCTGGAAGGACGGCCAGCTGGAGGGCGACGTCCGCGCTACCGCCCTCGACATCGAGGAGGGGGCGTCCTTCACCGGCCGCAGCGAGATGATCGGGCACAAGGGCACGCCTCGCCTGCCGGAGACGGCCGCCACGGCGAATCACGCGACGCTCGGGCGCGAGGCCGCGGCCACGCTCCAGGCCAGGCAGGGCGAGAGAGAGGACGGCACCGTAGGATCGGTCGACGGCGGCGAGTCCGGGGTCGAGGATGCCGCCGAGGAAGAGCGGGCGGCAGGAGCCTGACGACCGCCGTTCTGGACGGCTTGAGGCGGGGCCGCGCGCGACTGCTAGAATGGCACGTGCTCGGAATCGCGGTTGGGCGGTACCGGCCGCCCCGGGCGACGAGGAGGCCGCATGGCGCTTGAAAGGTGGTTCCGGCGGAACCGACCCACGCGCAAGGAGGACGACAACGCGCCAGCGGGCCTGTGGCTGAAGTGTGAGGCGTGCAACGCGCAGATCTATCGCAAGGATCTGGTGGCGAACGCCTACGTCTGTCCCGAGTGCGGCCACCACTACCGTATGCCGGTCGAGGCGCGCGTCGAGCTGCTGGCGGACGAGGGTACCTTCGAGCTGTGGTCCGGTGGCCTCCAGGCCGAGGACCCGCTCGGCTTCGTCGACACCCAGGCCTATCCCGAGCGCCTGGAGAAGAACCAAGAGAAGCATGGGAGGCCGGACGCGGTGCTGTCGGGGTCGGCCCTGCTGGGCGGTCAGCGCGTCGCGCTGGTGGTAATGGACTTCCTGTTCCTCGGCGGCTCCATGGGGTCGGTGGTGGGCGAGGAGATCGCCCGCGCCGCCGAGCGGGCGGCCGAGGAGGGTCGTGCGCTGGTAATCGTCACCGCTTCGGGGGGCGCGCGCATGCAGGAGGGCGCGCTCTCGCTGATGCAGATGGCCAAGACGACGGTGGCGCTGGAGGCGCTGGCGCGCGCGCGGCTGCCCTACCTGAGTATCCTGAGCGACCCCACCACCGGTGGCGTCACCGCGAGCTTCGCGACGCTCGGCGACGTGATCTTCGCCGAGCCGGGAGCGCTCGTTTCCTTCGCCGGACCGCGGGTCATCCAGCAGACCATCAAGCAGGAGCTGCCGGAGGGCTTCCAGCGCTCGGAGTTCCTGCTCGAGAAGGGCATGCTCGACGACGTGGTGCCACGCAAGGAGCTGAAGGAGCGTGTCGCCGCCATCATCGGCTTGCTGCGATCGGGGGCCGCCGCGGTGCCGGACGAGCGGAAGGAAGCGACGCGTGCCGCTGCCCTTTGAGAAGCCGATCGACGACCTCGAGGCCAAGATCGAGGAGATGCGCGCGTACGCCGCCGAGCAGGACATCGACCTCACCGATGAGATCGGGCGGCTGGAGCAGCGCCTGGAACGGCTGAAGCGCGACACCTTCGACAACCTCACGCGCTGGCAACGCGTCCAGGTTGCGCGGGCCGCGGGCCGTCCGACAGCCATGGACTACCTGCAGGGGGCCTTCGAGGGCTTCAATGAGCTCCATGGCGACCGCACCCTGGGCGACGATCCGGCCGTGGTCGCCGGCATCGGCCGCCTGGGCGAGCGCAGCGTGGTGGTCGTTGGTCAGCAGAAGGGCCGCGACACCAAGGAGAACATCCACCGCAATTTCGGCATGTCGCACCCCAGTGGCTACCGCAAGGCCATGCGCATGTTCGATCTGGCCGACAAGTTCCGCTTGCCCGTGGTTACGCTCATCGATACGCCCGGCGCCTACCCCGGCATTGCCGCCGAGGAGCAAGGACAGGCGTGGGTCATCGCCGAGAGCATCCGGCGTATGTCGCGGCTGACCGTTCCGGCGGTCAGCGTGATCATCGGCGAGGGCGGCTCCGGCGGAGCGCTGGCCGTGGGCGTCGCTAACCGCGTGCTGATCCTGGAGAACGCCATCTACTCGGTCATCAGCCCGGAGTCGTGCGCCGCCATCCTGTGGCGGGATGCCGCCGAAGCGGAGAAGGCCGCCGAGGCGTTGAGGCTCACGGCCTACGATCTGCTGGATCTCGGCGTGGTCGACCGGGTGGTCGACGAGCCCATCGGCGGCGCGCACAAGGATCGTGAGGAGACCGTCCGACGCGTGCGGGATGCCCTGCTCGAGGAGGTGGCGTCGCTCATCGGGATGGGGTCAGCGGCCCTGCAGGAGCAGCGCCGCCGCCGCTTCCGGGACCTCGGCCGCTTCCGCGAGGTCGCCTGAGCGCGCGGCCGGCCGGGCCACCTCGGCGGCGGTCAGCCGCCGGCGGCCGCTCGCAGCCGGCGCAGGTTGTCGGCGATGCTGCCCTCTCCCTGGAACACCGCGGTTCCCGCGATCAGCACCTGAGCGCCCGCCGCGCACACCTGGGGTGCGGTGTGCCTGTCGATGCCGCCGTCCACCTCGATGAGGCAGTCCGGCTTCAGGCGCTCTCGCATCTCGCGCGCGGCGGCGATCCGCTCGAGGCTGGCGGGGATGAAGACCTGGCCTCCGAAGCCGGGGTTCACCGTCATCATCAGGACCTGGTCGAGATAGGGGAGCGCACCCTCTAGAACCGCCAGTGGCGTGAGGGGGTTGAGGGCGAGGCCGACGGCGGCACCCGCTTCCTGCACCTGCTGGAGCAGTCGGTGAAGGTGCGGCGCGACCTCGGCATGGACGGTGATGCGGTCGGCACCGGCGCCGGCGAACGCCTCGACGTAGCGCTGCGGCGCCTCGATCATCAGGTGCACGTCGAGCGGGAGCCTGGTGACCCGCCGTGCGGCGGCCACCACCACCGGCCCCATGGTGATGTTGGGCACGAACTGCCCGTCCATCACGTCGATGTGGATGAAGTCCGCGCCGCCGGCATCCGCTTCGCGGATCGACTCGCCCAGCCGCTCGAAGTCGGCGGCCAGGATCGACGGCGCCAGACGGACGTCGCTCACGACGCGGAGTATAGCAGCCGGCTCGCTTCCGCCGGGACCGCCGGGCACGGGCCACGCCCAGCCGGACGGGACGGGGCCGGGGGCGGACGGACGCTCAGGCGACCGTTCCGACCGGCTCGAGCACCGCCCGGATGCTCTTCTCCAGGATGGCCAGGCCCTCCTCGATCTCGTCGTCGGAGAGAGTGAGCGGCGGCAGCAAGCGGATGACGTTGCCGTAGGTCCCCGTCGACAGCAGCACCAGGCCGGCGTCGCGGGCGTGCGCCACCACCGCCGCCACCACGGCGGGGTTCGGCTCCTTGCCGCCCGCCTCGACGAACTCGACGCCGATCATGGCGCCACGGCCTCGCACCTCACCGATCTGCGGGAACTCGCGCTGGAGCTTGTCCAGACGTTGCCTGGCCCGCTCGCCGATGACGTTGGCGCGCTCGATCAGCCCTTCCTCCTCCAGCACGTCGAGCGTCGCCAGGGCGGCGGCGCAGCTGATGGGGTTGCCGCCGAAGGTGGAGCCCAGCATGCCCTCGCCGATGGCGTCCATGATGCTGGCCTTGCCGATCACCGCGGAGAGCGGGAAGCCGGAGGACAGCGCCTTGGCGCTGGTGACCAGATCGGGCTCGAGGCCGAACGCGTCGACGGCCCACAGGTGGCCGGTGCGGCCGATCCCCGCCTGCACCTCGTCGTCGATCCACAGCGCCCCGATCTCGTCGGCGTAGGCGCGCAGGCCCGCCAGGAAGCTACGCGGTGCCGGGATGAAGCCGCCCTCGCCGGCGACCGGCTCGATGATGAAGGCCGCCACCTCGTGCTCGCCGATGGTGGTCTCGACCTGCTCCCGCAGGGCGTGCAAGGTGCGCTCGCCCACCTCCTCGGGATCATCGAGCCCCCAGGGGTTGCGGTAGGCGTAGGGGTAGGCGGCGCGGTACACCTCGGACGCCCGCGGCGCGAAGCGGGCCTTGTACGGCGTCGCCTTGGCCGTCAGCGACATGGCCATGTAGGTGCGTCCATGGAAGGCGTGAGTGAACGCCACGATGCCGGCGCGGCCGGTGTAGGCGCGGGCGATCTTCACGGCGTTCTCCACCGCCTCGGCACCGGAGTTGACCAGGAAGGTCTTCTTCGGGCTGTCGCCGGGCGCAAGCGCGTTGAGGCGCTCGGCGAGAGCGATGTAGCTCTCGTGCATCGCCACCGCGAAGCACAGGTGCTGGAAGGTCTCGGCCTGCTGCGTGGCGGCCGCGATCACCCGGGGGTGGGAGTGCCCCACGTTCATGACGGCGATGCCCACCGAGAAGTCGAGGTAGCGCTTGCCGTCGGCGTCCCACAGGTAGCTGCCCTTAGCGCGCACGGGGTAGAAGGGGTGGGTGCTGTAGGCGGCAGGCGCGACAGCGGCGCGTCGGCGCTGGGCGAGGCTGGCGTTGCTCATGGGCGTCCTCCCTCGGGTGCCGTTGCATCGTAAGCGAGCGGCATACGCTGCTTATGATGCGAAGGCGATTGTGAGGCACGGCGTAGCTATCCAAAGCACGCGGTGCATATCTCTGCTGCATGGTATCACCGCCCTGGAGGTCCGTGAACCCCCGTGACCGCCTCGCCCGCCCCCGCGGCCCGGCGGGCGGCGGCAGCAACGACGGCGCGTGCGCGATGCCCTTGCTGCCGACCCCTGCGCCGTAGCATGGCGCATGTCGGTGCATCGCGCGGGAGCCTCATGAGCACCGTGTCCGCCGCCGTGCGCGTGCTCGAGCCTGCCATGAGGCCGACCGCCGAGCGCTGGGCTCAGCGGCTCGGGCTGCCGCTGGAGTCGGAGGCGTCGCAGATGTCGCAGGCCGACGTGGCCCTGGAGGTGGGTGCCGCGGGCCTGGCCCTCCGACCGGCGGACGGGTCACCGGTGAGGGTGGTCCCGGGCGCCATCCTGGTGCGGCCCAAGGGGGGTCGCGACAACCTCCTGAGGGCGGTGGGGCCGCTGACGCCGAACGCCGCCGTGGCGGACGCCACCGCCGGCCTGGGCGTCGACGGCTGGCGGCTGGCGGCACGCGGAGCCGAGGTGACCATGATTGAGCGGGTGCCGCTCATCGCCGCCCTGTTGGAGGACGCGCTGGCGCGCGCACGGGAGGGCCGCGAGGGGGAGGAGGCGCGCCGTGCGGGCGAGCGCGTCCGCCTGCTGGTGGGCGACGCCTGCGAGCTGCTGGCGGGTCTGAGGCCAGCGCCCGCGGTGGTCCTCATCGACCCGATGTACCCGCCGTCGGCCAAGCGAGCGTTGCCCAAGAAGGGCATGGCTCTCTTCCGCGATCTGGTCGGCGGCGACGAGGACGCTCCGGAGCTGCTGGCGGCCGCACTGGAGGTCGCCACGGCGCGGGTGGTGGTGAAGCGGCCCAGACGGGCGCCCGGCCTGGGGGAGGGGACGGGCTTGCCGCGCCCGAGCGGCAGCGTGCTGGGTACCACGACGCGCTACGACCTCTACGCTCCACGCGGGCGGGCCTCCTAGACTGGGGGCCGTGTGCGCTCGGCTGGGCGCCGGAGAGCGAGGTTGCCATGACGTCACCGGAACGTGTCGCGGTGCTGGGGGCCGGCACCATGGGCGGCGGCATCGCCACGCTTCTGTTGCAGAGTGGCCTGCAGGTCATCGTCTATGACGTCTCGGAGGACGCCCGTCGAGGCGCGGCCTCCAGGATCGCCAAGCGCAACGAGGCGGAGGCCGTGGAGCGCCGGCTCAGGCTCACCGGCGACCTCACGGAGGCCGTGCGGCTGGCCGACTTCGTGATCGAGGCCGCACCCGAGCGGCTGGAGCTGAAGCGACAGCTGTTCGCCGAGGTCGACCGCCTGGCGCCACCCGCCGCGGTGCTCGCCAGCAACACCAGCGAGCTGTCGGTGACCGCTATCGCTGCGGCCACGAGCCGTGCCGACCGGGTCATCGGCATGCACTGGTTCAACCCGCCCGAGCGCATGGCGCTGATCGAGATCGTCCGTGCGCTGCAGACGAGCGACGGCACCCTGGAGGCGACCAGGGCCCTCGCCGAGCGCTGCGGCAAGACCAGCGTGACGGTGGCCGATCGCCAGGGCTTCGTGACCACCCGGGCGGTTGCGACGCTGCTGCTGGAGGGGGTCCGAATGCTGGAAGAGGGCGTGGCGGGGCGGGACGACATCGACACCGCCGTGAGGCTTGGCCTCAACCATCCCATGGGGCCCTTGGAGCTGGCGGACTACATCGGCCTGGACACCGTGCTGTTGATCGCGGAGTCGATGGAGGCGGCGCTTGGCAGCCGCTTCCGCCCGCCGCAGACGCTGCGAAAGCTGGTGGAGGCGGGTCACCTGGGCCGCAAGAGCGGGCGCGGCTTCTACGACTACCCCGAGGGGTGATGCCCGCCGGCCGGCTGGCGCCTGCGAGGGAGGGCAGCAACGACAATCGCCCCCCGCTGGCGGGAGGCGATATGGCTGGCCCACAGGGATTCGAACCCCGACCGACCGGACCAAAACCGGTTGTCCTGCCATTAGACGATGGGCCAAGACGGACAGCCAGAGTCTATCCGTGACCCTGCCGGGTGTCAAGCTTGAATGCGTTAGAGAGATGCGTCGTGGACGGGGTTTTGCCAAGGTCGCGAGGCTGCGGCGGCCGGTGCGGGCAAGAGAATGGCTGGCCCACAGGGATTCGAACCCCGACCGACCGGACCAGAACCGGTTGTCCTGCCATTAGACGATGGGCCAGCAAGACAAGCCCGAGTGTATGGAACGCCGGAGCCCCCGTCAAGGGCAGGTGAGCCCGGGCGCTGACGCCCGCCGCTGGGGGCTGCGAGCCGCCTCGGGCCGTGGGCGGCGCCCCCGGACGCGAAGCGGCGGGGTGCGTTATACTCAGCCGGCTCCGAGTTCGGGCGGAGGGCCGGTCGCGCGGCGCCGCCCGCCGGCGCAGATCCTGGAGAGGTGCCGGAGTGGTTGAACGGGACGGTCTCGAAAACCGTTGTGTGGCCTTGCTGCACCGTGGGTTCGAATCCCACCCTCTCCGCCATCCGGCCGCTCCCCGTGGGAGCGGCCGTTCTTCTAGCTTCCGCAGGAGGGCGCCATGCCGGTCACCGTGATCGACCACCCCTTGATCCAACACAAGCTATCCGTCTTGCGCGACCGCGAGACCACGGTGCGCGACTTCCGCGCGCTGTGCACCGAGATCTCGATGCTGATGGCCTTCGAAGCAATGCGTGACCTACCGCTCGAGGATGCGGTGGTCGCGACGCCGGTGGCGCCCGCCCGGGTGAAGCGGCTGTCTGGGAAGAAGCTTGCCCTGGTAGGCATCTTGCGGGCCGGGCTGGTGATGGTCGACGGCATCCTGGGGCTGGTGCCCGGCGCCCGCGTGGGCCACATCGGCCTCTACCGCGACCCCGAGACGCTCAAGCCGGTGGAGTACTACTGCAAGCTACCCGGGGACATCGCCGAACGGAGCGTGTTCCTCCTCGACCCCATGCTCGCCACCGGCGGCAGCGCCGCCAAGGCCATCGAGGTGCTCGAAGCGCACGGCGCCCGGAGCATCAAGCTGCTGTGCATCATCGGGGCGCCCGAAGGCATCGCCGCGGTGAGCGAGGTCTACCCCGAGTTGGAGATCATCCTGGCTGCTCGCGACGAGCGCCTCAACGATCACGGCTACATCGTTCCGGGGCTGGGCGACGCGGGCGACCGCATCTACGGCACGAAGTGAGCGGAGCCTGCGTCGCGGACGCCTCGTCGGCCCCGCGCCGCGGTCCTAGAATGGTTTTGTGACCCAGACGTTCGTCGCCTTCGTGCCCGGCGCTCTGCTGGCGTTCGTCACCGCGCTCGCTGCGGTGGGTCTGTTCGTGCCGCGCCTGCGCCGCTTCGCGCTGCGTATCCACGCCGTGCAGGAAGGGGGCGGGCCGCACGGGCGCGGCCGCCGCAATCACGTGGGAGCGGTGCCGAACATCGGGGGCATCGCCATCCTCGGTGGCTTCCTGCTCGCGTTGCTGGTCGGCAGCGTGGTGGCACCGGCCCTCATCGACCCGTATCGGGTGCAGCTGCTGGCCATCGCGCTCGGTGCGGCGCTGATGGCCCTGGTGGGCTTCATCGACGACATGTGGGAGGTACCCGTCGCCATGCGCCTGGCGTCGCAGGCGGTGGCGGCCGGCATCCTGGTGGTGAACGGCGTCGACATCGGCTTCGTCACCAACTACTTCGGCCCCGGCCACTACCTGTTCATCCCCGATCTCGCGAGCGTGCTGGTGACGCTGGTGTGGGTAGTGGGCTTCACCAACGCCTTCAACTTCATCGACGGCATCGACGGCCTGTCCTCGGGGATCGCCGCCATCTCCAGCATGAGCCTGCTGGCCGTCGCCATGCAGTTCGCCGACCGTGGCGCCGCGGTGCTGCTGCTGGCTTCCCTGGCCGGCGCGGCGCTCGGCTTCCTGCGCCACAACTTCAGCCCCGCGAAGATCATCATGGGGGACTCCGGCGCCTACCTGCTCGGCTACGTGCTGGCCGCGGTGAGCGTCCTGGGCGCGTTGAAGGTGACCGCCGTCGTGACGGTGGTGGCTCCCATCCTGGTGCTGGCGCTGCCGGTGGTCAACATCACGCAGGTCACCGTCAGGCGCCTGCGCCGGGGCAGCAGTCCGGCCGAGGCGGCCAACGACCACATCCACGACCTGCTGCGCGAGCGCTCCGGCTCCAACCGGACCACGGTGATCGCCCTGTGGGTCGCGACCCTCGGGCTGGGGCTGGTCGGCATGATGCTCTCCGACACGCCGCCGGTCCTGACCTTCGTGACGCTGCTGCTGACGGTGGTGATGATCGCCGGCGTCTCCATGCTGCGGCTGGCCGAGGTGAGGCGCGAGCGCCAGGAGCCGGCCGCGTGAGCGAGGCGGCTCCCGCCGGCCGCGTGAGCGAGGCGGCTCCCGCCGGCCGCGTGAGCGAGGCGGGTGCGGCCGCGCGCGTGTGCGTGGCGTTCGGCACCCGCCCCGAGGCGCACAAGATGGCGCCCGTCGTCCGCGCGCTCACGGCGTCGGCGACGCTCGAGCCGCTGACCCTGGTAACCGGCCAGCACCGCGAGCAGCTGGCCGACGCGCTGCGCATCTTCGGCGTGGCTCCGGATGCCGACCTGGCCGTGATGACCGAGCGGCAGACGTTGCCGCAGCTCGTCGCCCGCATCGTGCCGGCCGCTTCGGCGAGGCTCCGCGAGCTGGCTTGCGACTACGTGCTGGTCCACGGCGATACGCTCACGACCTTCGCCGTTGCGCTGGCGGCATTCTACGAGGGCCTGCCGGTCGCCCACGTGGAGGCGGGGCTACGCTCATTCGACCTCGCCCAGCCCTTCCCGGAGGAGGCCAACCGGCGCCTGACCGACGTGCTCACCGATCTCGACCTGCCTCCGACCGAGCGGGCGCGGCGCAATCTGCTCGCCGAAGGCAAGCCGGCGGATGCCATGGTGGTCACCGGCAACACCGCGGTCGACGCCGTCGAGCTGGCGCTGCCGAAGGCGGCGCTGCCGCGCGAGCTGCCTCCCGGGCCGGTGGTCACCGTCACGATGCACCGGCGGGAGAACCTGCCGGTCATGCGCCAGCTCGCCGAGGCCCTGGCGCGCGTGGCGCGCGCCTACCCGGACCACACCTTCGTGTACCCGGTGCACCTCAACCCGGCCGTGCAGGAGGCCGTCGTCCCGGCGCTGGGGAACGAGCCGAACGTCTGGCTCGAGCCACCGTGGGACTTCCTCGGCATGCTGGCTCTGTTGCGGCGCAGCGTGCTCGCCGTCACCGACTCCGGCGGGATCCAGGAGGAGGGCGCGGCGCTGGGCGTTCCGGTGGCGGTCCTGCGGAACGTCACCGAGCGGCCCGAAGGGCTCGACACGGGTGCGCTGACGTTGCTGGGGAACGACCCGTCGACCGTGGAGCCGGCCCTGGTGAGCCTGCTCGGCGACGCCTCGGCCCTGGCCGCCATGCGCGCCGCGCCGAACCCATACGGCGACGGGC
>Ga0307446_1000024_pt1 | contig 38834 bp, 35 predicted proteins | sample SalMarSW160320MG_FD_202141 | JGI IMG/M metagenome (GOLD analysis project Ga0307446, IMG submission 202141) | Salt marsh sediment microbial communities from the Plum Island Ecosystem LTER, Massachusetts, United States - SW1603-20 | ecosystem: Environmental > Aquatic > Marine > Intertidal zone >... | reverse complement strand
TAACAAGATTCCGTTTTCATCGATTTCCTTCTGTCGTATTCTCGATGAACTAATCGGTTTTCTATCTTCTGAAAGAATAAACGGAATGACGATATTATAAATGAGGATAATTCCGTGAATTTATTAATTCTTAGAAGAGACTTGGCGGGTACCAATAACAGAACAATTTATTCCTTTACAAAAACAAACACATATAGAGTATTTACAAAAAATATATTCCTAAGAACTTGCTCCAACGCAACAGACCTCTGAAAATCCTTTTGTAAAACGCGATATACAAAACGTAGACGCGAAAACTATTCCAGATAATATCAAAACTCATTGAACAAGATATTTGTGTATTCAGCGTTTAAACCGCGTCCTTACTTAAGGCATACATAATCTTGAAATTTTCTCGATTAGTTTATATAATCCTGCGCTGTTTACTGGGGAAATGGAGGCAGAATAGTATGGACTGGGGTATGAAAAATCGGCTTTCTAAAATCATTAAACCAAAAAATGGTCGCACGGTTATGCTTGCGGTTGATCATGGGTACTTCATGGGCCCGACATCAGGGCTTGAACAACTAAATTCTATGGTGAATCCTTTGTTGCCGTATGTGGATACGTTGATGTTGACGCGTGGTGCCTTGCGGAACTACATTGCTCCAACAATTGACATTCCAATTGTCCTACGAGTCTCTGGTGGGACCAGCATCATTGGAAAAGAACTATTGCATGAGGGAACCGTTGTTTCTATAGAGGATGCGATTCGATTGAATGCATCAGGGGTCGCGTACTCGATCCTTGTTGGTGCAGAATTTGAGCGTGATACGATCCTTGGGATGACCCAGTATATCGACGAGGCAGAACGGTATGGAATCCCGGTGCTTGCAGTGACCGCGGTTGGGAAAGAAATGAAACGGGATGCCCGGTACATGAGTCTGGCCTCTCGGATGGCTGCTGAACTTGGGGCACATATCGTCAAGACCTACTACGTAAATGAGTTTGAAAAAGTCATTGAATCCTGCCCGGTGCCTGTTGTGATTGCAGGAGGGAAGAAACAACTAGAAGATGGGGCATTAAAGATGGCCTATGACGCGATTCATGCAGGTGCAATTGGTGTTGACATGGGGCGGAACATCTTCCAGAGTTCAAACCCTGTTGGTATGGTAAAAGCGGTACATGCAATCGTCCATAAAAACGCGACACCGAAAGAAGCCTTCGAGGTCTTTAAAGGAAAAAAGAAATAAGGAGTCTTGCTCGTATCACGATATGTTTAAATAAAACATGCTATTACCCTAGCTGAGGAGGCATACATTATGGATCTACTAACATGGGTAATAATCCTGTTAATAATACTAATTATCGCGATAATACTGTTGGTCTTCTGGGGCATTTACAACAGGATAATTAGAGCTGAAAACCAGATTGATAACTCTTGGGCACAAATCGATGTCCAGATGAAACGGCGGGCGGATCTTATCCCAAACCTTATGGAAACCGTCAAAGGATACATGAATCATGAACGGGGCACCATGGAGAGTGTGACCAACGCCAGAGCCGCCATTATGAGTGCTAAAACACCGCAGCAAAGCAATGATGCAAACAACATGCTGACTGGTGCGTTAAAAACCTTATTTGCGGTGGCGGAAAACTACCCTGACCTCAAAGCGAACCAGAACTTTTTACAGTTACAAGATGAGCTGACTCATACCGAGGATAAAATCGCGTATTCACGCCAGCATTACAACGACTCTGTCCTACGTTATAACAATACTATCGAGACGTTCCCTGGAAATTTCTTTGCCCATAGAATGGGACGAAAAGCCAGAGAAATGCTTCAGATCCCTGAGGCATCAAAAGAAGTACCGAAGGTTTCATTCTAACGTCCAGGTAATCGTTTGATATTATGGCACAACAACCACGACTCGTAGAGGACCATATACGGAAAAACAAACGGGACACCGTTATTATCTGTATGATGATGGTCATTCTTCTTTTTTCTATTATTTTTGCTATCGGTCTTCTTTTTGGTGCTCCACCGATTCTGACCATGATGATTGGGTTACCAATTGCGTTGTTCTACATCTTTATAACCTATTCATTTTCCGTGCAAAGCGTGATTTCTGCAGCGCGAGCACGACCCGCAAACCCGCAGAATCGAGACGAGAAACTCCTTATTTACAAAGTCGAGGAGATGTCTCTTGCAGCCGGGTTACCGACTCCTAAGGTCTATGTGCAGGAGTCAAAGGATATCAATGCGTTTGCGACAGGTCATAAACCTGAGGATTCCATCATCTGTGCAACCACAGGGGCCATACAACAATTGAACACCGAAGAACTCGAAGGAGTCATTGGCCATGAAATGAGTCATATTCAAAATCGTGATATCCTGGTCATGACCGTCACTGTGGGAGTCGTTGGGGCGATTGCGTTACTTGCTGAGATTGCCGTACGGATGCTATTCTTTAGCGCCGTTGGGGGCGGTGGAGGGAAAAAGAATCAAGGAAATATCATCATTATTATCATCGCGGTGATCTTTATTATTCTTGCACCGATTTTCTCTCGGCTAACGTATCTTGCGATTTCAAGGAGACGGGAATATCTTGCTGATGCCAACGGAGCGTATCTGACGCGAAATCCGGAAGGCTTAGCAAAGGCATTGGAAAAAATTAAAGCAGATGTCCCGAACGACCCAAAGGGCTCAAAGACGGTCGCCCCTCTCTATATTGCGAATCCTTTTAAACGAGCGCTTCGTGAATCTATCTGGTCAACGCATCCTCCTATTGATGAGCGGATTCGTCGATTGCGATCGATGTAACCATTTTTTTTAACGGTTATTTCGTAAGAACGCTGGTTAGAAATTGATTGATAGTATGTGCCCCGTCTTTTATTTTACCGGGAGTCATTTGCAATGCACAAAAAGTTCCAACAGGGACAAACCCCTGGGTCTGTGCATATTGTTTCATCATGTCAATGGCTTTGGTCTGTGAAACAGGTGGGCCACCACCGGTGATGAACAACCCGACTTTCTTGCCTTTTCCGTTTATCGCTTGGTTAAAAAACGTTTTGATAAATGGAGCTGGTTTATGAGCCCAGATTGGACAACCAACAACTATTTCATCAAATTCTTTCAGATCAAATGCGGGGTTTTTTTATCGGAAGATCTTTTTTGTCGGAACGCTGCATATCCTGCTTTGAAAAACCCTGGTTTTTTTACGGCTTCGATTTCAACTACTTTTACAGTTCTATTCTGTTCTTTGAGTTTTTCTTCTAACAGTTTTACTACGTAGCGTGTGTTTCCGGTTCTTGAGTAGTAGATAATACCAACGGTCATATTCGTCATTTCTCCTCTTCAGCGGGTAACTTCCTTGTCTATTTAATTGTTATGGGAAGAATTACTTCGAGAAACCGCAGGTTAGAAGCAATGAACTATAAGCATTGCATCGAAAAGTAAATAAGGAATAAACCTATGGTAGCGGAGATTTCATATGAAGAAAACAGGTATAATTATCAGTATCGGTCTCCTGATGCTTGTTACGTTCTATCCGAGCGTCAGTGCAAATGATTCTGGTGTGATCGTCGACCAAGAAATCGTAAAGATATCTCTTGCCAATAAAGGGTTACAGGTTGATGAGACCATTAAAGTGACCAATAAAGGATTTGAGAACGTTACCTCTCTTCGTTTCTGGATCCAACAGAACATCCAAGATAGTGTTACCATCACCGAGTTACAATCTGGTATAGAGCTCATTCCGCTGATAACGGGAAATATCCGCAGCTGTAACCTTAGTGCCTCAAATCTTACTATTGTGCCAGACGCATCCCTTAGCTTTCAGTTGACGTATTTTCTTCCTACCACGGAGCAGAACTTCGTAAAGACTCTTTTATATGATACCACCTTATTTTCCGTGACCTATGAGGACCGTGATCTTTTCCATGGGGAGCATCTGCTGTATGGTTCTGATGTGAATAACGGCATGCAGATTCGTTTATACAAACCGACCGAAGCTCCCTTAAACATCACTGTTCTTGTCATCGTCTTTGTCGTTGTTATTGTTGTGCTTGCGTTGCTGTTGTTTTTGTTAAAGAGACAACGGTCGAAAACAAAAAAAGCGGTTGCAGAATCAGAAGAAACTCTTGTGACGAGAAAGACATTGCTGCTATCGCTGCTTAAGGATTTAGAAAAACAGTACCGTGCGCAATCCATCTCCGATGAGACGTATAACAAGATAAAAGATGAATATAAACAGCAAGCTGTTGATGTTATGAAGAAGCTTGATGATTTGAAAAAATAAGTTAAAAATCAAAGATGCTGGGTTGTTTCAGATCGTTACTTACTTTTTCTTCTTCGTTTTTTATGTTCACAACAGATTCGACCTGAATTTCTCCTTGTTTCTCATCAGTTTTCTCAGCGCATTGTACAATGTCTTTCATCTTATGGAGATATTTTTCTCCTAAAAGATATTTGGCTTCGCTTTCTGATAGATCTAAGCTCTTGATCATCTTACAGGCGAATCGAGGGTTATTCCTGAATAAGGATTGGAAATGGGGAAGTATCACTTCTTTTGTCTTCTGATTCGAGGTGTGATTTAGTTTTGAGATTTTTTTTACCACGCCATCTCGTAGCATTCGTGTGGATTGATTACTTTTCATCTCCTTTATCCATTGTGGGAACGCGTACCGGGTGTTACCATAGGTGTGGGTTTTTGCCACAGAAACCCCGCCACTCATTAAATCACATGCGTACGACCAGAGCTCATAGGCTCTTCCTTTTTTGACTCTACCAAAAAACACATCTGCCTTTGAGACCCCATCATATCCTCGAACGAGATCCTCAATGTCGAGATATTCTCTGGGTAGATTTTCGCTAATCCACAGTAAGAGCATTTCAGGTTGTACATCGACATTTCTCATGCATTCTCTACTGTTCTGAAAGCTTTTTGTTTTAAACACTTCTCGTAATGCATCGAAAATAAGGGTTTCTCGATCTCGATACCCCAGGGCATCCATATCCTGAAGGTTAATTTGTTTTCGATTAAAACATAGTGATTGTAGATCGTTCACCGCTGATCGGGCGTCTCCTTTGGATCGGTCCGCGATGGTCTTGAGTAATCGTATATCGGCAATAACATTTTCCTCTCTGCAGATTCGTTTGAGCAATTCGATAATATGATGTGAATGTACTTCGTAGAATTGAATAACGGTGCAGAGTTGTTTGAGTGATTCGCCTCCTCCTTTTGTCAAAGCATAGTAATCATTAACGATTAGTATGATAGGTTGTTTTGTTATTTTGATGGTATCGATGATTGCTTTTTTCCCACCTTTGTCTCCGAGGTCACTTTCTCCTTCTGATCGGTCAAGCTTTTCATAGAGGTTATCTGCTTCATCAAGGATGATAAGTTTTCGTCCTCCCTGTCTCGATGGTGTGAATCCTCCTAAATTATCAAAGGTTTCGTTGACTGCACCTGCGGTAGCGACCCGTTTGATGGATGATTCATTACGTGCATCTGATGCGTTGAGTTCGAGGATTGTCCAGCCAAGGTCATGTGCGAGTGCAAGGGCACTGCTTGTTTTACCGGTTCCTGGTTTCCCCGAGAGGATCACTGCTCGTTTCTCTGGGGTCTTTCCTTGGTTCCATCGTTCCGCCCAGGCACGTAAGGTAGAGATAGCACGTTCGTTACCTACGATGTCTCGTAATGTTTTCGGTCGGTATTTCTCGGTCCAGTCCTCCATTGGTATAAGAGAAGAAACAGTGGGTATTTTAAGATTTGTTTTGGCATAACCTTTTTATCAGACTGGTTTATTATCTCCTCCTCTGAAAGCGGGGATGGCCCAGCCCGGTAAGGCGTAGGATTGCTAATCCTATGGTCTCTGACCTCGGGAGTTCAAATCTCCCTCCCCGCGTAAATATTTATCACGGTTATAATTAGCACGGTTGTTAAAACAGAAGAAAAATCAGACTGATTCAATTTTTATAGCAACTTATCAAACTATGATAAAAAAAATGTATGGGCTCGGCAGGACTTCAGGAGAACAACGGGAGAGATTTCAGGGGTGAGTTTTACGAAAAAATCCAACTCTGTTTTTACAGGCAATTGAATCTATCTCTTTACACTTTTTCTTTTTTTTCAATCCATTTAATTAATGTTTCATATTGAACTTATCTATATCTCGCTCTTTGGAAAGTAAAAAATCGAGAAAATTTATTCCTTTATTTTTACACGTTTGATAAACACTTAACAAAACTAAATGTGATTCCAAACCTCTTTTAGTTATTGGTCCTCTTACAAACCTTTTATATTCTGCAAGATGTTTAACCGCATATTCAGCATTATTGTTATTCCATGGAACATTGTCATAATCTAAAAATAAGAAGAGTTCTTTTTTGTAATTGTTTATTCTTTTTTTGAAACCATCAGCAAGTTCTGAATAAAAATTCTGTTTTGAAAGCCATTTATAAAATCTATTTACATCTTTTTTGTGTTTCTTCATGTGTCTACTTTTAAGTCCAAACCTATCAATCGTATCGATAATCTCCCGTAATAAACGACCAAATAATATCACAAGGTCTTTGAGTTCGTTATCGAATGGATTTTTTTAATAAAGCGTCATTTAAGTCTCTAATTAAATGAACAAGACATTTCTGTTGGGGGCATTTCAAAGAATCATAGCCTGCATAAAAATCTGTCACGAGAACTCCATTAAAATCTTTGAGTAGATCATGAAGGAAGTCTGCTTCTCTTGAGGATTTATACAAATAAATAACTTCTTCCATGTTGGTAAAGACCCATACATATCCATCTTCGTCTTTTGTTTTTAATTTCGTTTCATCTGCATGGATTAAATGACCGTTAGTTATTTTCTTCAATATAGTTTTGTATGTTTTACCATACCATTTTGAGGCGATTAATTTCAGGTAAAAAATTCTATAATACTCTATCGGTATCCCAAAATAATCTCTAAGATTTCTTTCAAGATGCCGGAATGGAGTTCCATTTACAATATTTTGATGTATTATCCAGGAAAGCAAGTTGCGTCCAAAACCTATCCTCTCACGTTTCATATAATATTTCGGCGGAGATTTATTTATATTATTAACATAAATTTCCATGAAATTTTTTGGTATAAAACTTTTTTTGCATGATTGGCATCGATACAGAAAAGTCTGATATGTTGTGATCCATCTTTTAATTCCATATTGTAAGAAACGCAAATCAAAAAATATCTTTTTATAAATATTTTTTTCGTCTTTAACTATATCTTTGCTGTTACAGGAATAACATCTATATGACTTAATATCGATTATTTTATTTGGCTTGTATTTAAATATTGCTTGTTTTTTCTTTCGTTGAATACTTTTTTTAATCGTACTATTTGTACGGAAATATATTTTATTTCTTTGATATTCAAAATAAGCGCATTTATTAATTACATCAATATCCTTGGTAACTGCCACAAAATTTCCGAAAAATGGAGATGTATTATCATAGTCAAATTTCATCTCTTCAACATTAGACATGTTTTTAGATTCGTTATCTGAAATCTTGAAATTATCTCTATTGAAAATTCCATATATAGTATCTGTGACTGTTTTTAATGCAACACAATCTTCGTAATTGTATTTGATCAATGCTTCTCTTAATTCAACATCGTTTGTCTTTTCCCATCTTTTGCGCCATACTAAAGTTTGAATACCTATTAAATCTGCGTTTGACCAAGTACTACCAAGATATTTTCCTATGTCTTTCAAACTATTGGAATAAGTTGGGAAATATAGATTTGAATGTATAATCGTGAGTATGTTAGTAGATTTATTTCTGAGCAGGTCTTTAGTTTTTTTTGTTGGATTACATTTGAGCATTCGTTTGAAAACTCTCGATTCATATTTGCCATAATGGAAAAGATGAGCATCTGTTAATCCATTAAGTATCTTCAGACATTCCCTAAATATTTTTTTTCCTCACTGGCATTATTGGCCCATAAAGAATATCGTATCTCTTTTCCATTTTCAACAACTAAAAGACCTATTAAATAAATATACCTTCCACCCAGATAACCTTCCATATCAATGAAGACTTTTGTCTTAGTATTTGGCATGTTTACCTTATCATAAAGATAGGTTTTTTGCTCTCTGATTGCTAAAGCCTGTAATGGAAAATAATAGGGATGTTTGTTTATTTTTACTCGTTTATTTCTCTTTCGTGGCCGAAATGTAAATGAAAGTTGTTTGACAGTAAATATTCCTTTGTTGTTATATCTCTTAATTTCTTTTTCATCCATCCTAGATAAAAGGCCTAAACCGTCTTGTTCTATCAGTTCTTTTTTACATGTTTCTTGGAACTCGCAAATTTTGCAATGACTCTTTTGGAAAAGAATTAGTTTAGATTCTCCTTTTGAAATTTGGATTAATTCATTTAGCATTCTTTTTGCTTCCATTAAAAGAGGCTTAATCTTGAATTTTAAAATCCTCAAGTTAGAACCATATACTATTTTACCAAATTCATAATCGATTCCAAATAGTTGGGATAGAATAACACATTTAATGCAAATTGCTAATTTTTCAGCTTTTTGGATATTTTCATTTGAAGAAATCATTATGGGAATATTCATTTTTCTTGAAGATGAATTTTTATTTGAATCTATCTCCATCGCATCAAAACTGATTTGAAAAGCTTCGATTTCTAAAGTTGGTTGAATCAGAACATTCACTTTTGATAATCGGGAATTACTTCCAAATTTAAACCCATGCAACAGTTTGTCTTCGCCATGTTCTTCCAGAAGAGAATCATAAAATTTTGTTTTCAACTCTGATAATTGTTCTTTTTGAAAAAGTTCATACTCTTTTTTAATACCGTGTTCATTATTGAGTTTGCGATAGGCCTTATATTTACAGTTCAGATAATTTTCTATAACTTCATCGCTAATCATAATTTACCGCCTCTTTTTGAAAAATACATTCAAAAATATTTATCTTTACTTGAATGAAGTTAGAAGGTTTGGAGTGCGGGAGAAAATCAGACAACTTTAATTACAATACATTAGAGATGTATATTTGAAGCTATTCTAGGGATATATCTTCTTTCTCCTAGGGGGTTTTTCAACCAGTCTCCGTGAAGGCTCTCTATTCGCTCCAATAAAATCTGCTGCGAAAAACTGAGGCAGAATATCAGATGCAACAGCTTTCTTTACGACAAATAAGGGAAATTCTATGAAGAAACAGAAGTTCTGCAAACCTCTCTTCCTTTTCAGGTTTTATTCCTCAGACGGTGCAGCAGGAAAAGTGTTTGGCAGTTCTGTTGCTCTTGGTAATGACTCTTTTTTCTGATTTGGTTAACGTTTTTTCTTTTCTTCAAGTTGTTTAAGATTCCAGAGGATACTTGGATGCTTTGTAATATGCTGATTTAAGAGATCGTGATGTTCTAGAAGAGTTGGTTCAAATCGGTGAAAATCAAAGAAGGTATCGATGAGGGTTTTGTATGTGTCTTTGGAATTGTTGAGATGTTGAGTGATATAAACTTGTGTTTTTTCTTTGATGTCTGCCGGTACATAACTGTTTCGTATCAGATTTTTTAACTGGTCATCGATCATGACATTCTTGATAATGGTATCCGAATTGCGATGGTAGAGTCGTGGTTCTTTTCTCATGAGACTATCGATAACCAGGGCGACGTCAAACAGGGTGGTATTGAGTTTCATCTTTGAGATAGTGTAGGTGTCAAAGAGGTCTCTTGAACTAGCGGTGTTTTCCGTTCCATATCTGTAAAGGAAGGTGCAGAATTTATTTCCAAAGAGTTCTTCTCGTTGAGGTGTCTGAACTGGGAACTCATTACCAGTTTTCAGATGGGTTAACGGGAGAAGGATGTCCTGAGATAATACCGGTATTCGCCGCAGGTACCCAATTTCGATTTTTAGGGAATCTTTTCCACCATCAGCAGTCTTGTACCCAACGTCGAATCGGGTTAATGGGTACGATGGTTGGATTGCAATATCATCGTTGTTATAATGAAGATCGTGTAATATTTTCTTGATTATAGTGTCAATTTCATTTCGTTCCTGTGCCCAGTCGTTTTGTTGTTGGTCACGATAGTTAAAATCGATGTCGATACTGAGACGGGGAATATCTTTAAAGTGAAGGAAGTTGAGTGCGGTACCACCGTAGAGCGAAAGTCGTTTCTTTGTGTATTTGGTGGTATAGATTTTTTGGAGGATGTCGCTGATTCGATAGATTTTTTCTATGAGCCTTGGGTTAAATCCAGATGTATCGAACATCGTTATACGCCTCGTAAGAGTTCGTTGAACCCAATAGGGACATATACGTTCCAGGTTGCATTCAAGGTACTTTTGCTTCCTTTTTTAATATACATGGGTGAATCACCGATGTGCTTTTCTAAAACATTGTGTAGATCTTCGAGGATACCTTGATAATAAGGGTTTTTGATAAAGAGTTCAAGGATGAGACCCGTTTTGCGAAATAAGATATCTTTTTGTATGATGGTGAGAAGGGATTTGAGTTCTTGTGCGGTGACACCAGATAATCCTTCGAGGCTTTTAAGACATTCTTCCCAGCCGCCAGCGTACTGTGGTCTGTCGATGCAATCAAGGAATGTTTTGCTGGGTGATGAGAGTTGGATTTCTTGGTTTTTATGGAGACGTTTTTTTATACCAAGGTTTGGATATGAGGTGAACACTGGTTGATACGCGATGTGTTTGAAGGTGAATGGCCTGAATTTTTTTTCATAGGGTACGACCGTGTAGATGGTATTGTAACTTGAGTAGGCGCAACCATGTAGTTCTAATGCGGTATGATATCCGAGGTAGTAGGGGGATTGGAGTTTGGAGGCAATGAGATATGCATCTGGTTGAAATGAAGGATCATTAATCATGGTTGGCTGCACTGCAATATAGAGTCCTCTTTGAGGATGGAGCAGTTTTCCTTGTTGGCAGAGTCTGTTGATATATTCTGTATAGATATATTTTGGAGAGATATGGCGTGTTTCCATGATTGTTGACGCGATGTCTTCGATGTCTTTGTATCGAACGACTTCTTTTTTTAGTAGCTCTTGGTAGAGGGTCTCGTATTTCGCCATAGTTTGACAAATATTCAACGATATACTGGTATTTAACCATTACTGTGTAGAAAAAGTGTCAAAGCTATATTGACGGTTTTTCATCGCTACACTGGTTTTTTACCCGCATACTGTAGAATTTTTGTCAAGATGGTTTGGGAAAAACATTAAATAAAGAAGGAAAATGAATATAATCAGTTATAATATTTTACTAGTTCATTTAAGTTCCTTTTCCAACTGGAATCTTTAAAATCGTAAAAACTCTTGCAACAGATATGACGTTAACATATTTGTTAACAAATACGAGTCCGAATCTCCCTCCCCGCGTAAATATTTAGCACGGTAATAATTAGCATTGTTGTTATCTATGGCTGTGTTGCCTTTAATGTCAGTAGATTGTACTTCGTAATAGTATGAATATTTTTTAAATTTGTTTTTACCATTTATTTTCCTCCCTAAAAATATAAAATAATTATAAATAATATAATGAAAACTAACTTAAATATATCCATAAAAAGTGTTAAGTACAACATTATAACGTTTTTATGCTTATTTTTTTTACAATTTGTTGCACTTATTTTATTTCAACAAAAAAAATAAAGTAAGCAAATAGTCTTTTAAGCTCCCTCAAACCCTACAATTTCAGTAAGTTTTAATCTCTTATTTTACTGTAAACGAAAAAGTCTTTTTAAAATATGCTTTGTCTAAAAACCTTTACCACCTTCTGGTTTTATTAAGGTGAAAAGTTATTACCGGCACACGGGGCGTGTTAATGAAAAATAAAATGATTTCTGTCGGAATAATATTTGTTCTTTTAGTTGTTGCCTTCAGTGGATGTGAAGAAAAATCAAATACATCAACTAGTCGAGAAGAGTTTTCAGTAAACCAAAACCAAAACGTTATAAGTGCTGCTAATGCGCATGTCGTTGTGGAAATTCCTGCGGGTGCGCTTACCATGCAAACAACCATTACTGTGGAGCCTGCAACAAACCTACCTGCCAATTCAACCTATGTTCTTGACACTGCCTATACCTTTGGACCAGATGGTCTTCAATTCCAGCAACCAGTGACACTTAGTATCGCTTATGATGATGGAAAGATGCCTGTCGATATCTTCGCAGAATCCCTAAAGCTTGCAAAACTTGTGAGTGACGCATGGCAGATACTTCCCGATTCTCATGTGAACATGACAAGTCATACGGTGAAAGGGACGATTACCGGTTTTAGCACCTACAGTATCTTAGGAAACAGCGCACGGGTCCGTATTTCTCCTGCTTCGCCTACCTGTCCACCAACTGGTCAAGTCGTGTTTGTTGCAGAAATATTCGGATACCCTGCGGCGTACCAGCCACCATATACATGGACCTGCACACAAAACAGTGGACATATCGTGATCGACCCTGCTGATTACAGTAAGGTCACCTATATCGCCAGAGGCGATGCAACAGAAAATAGCATTGATACGATTAGTCTTGAAGTTGGAGCGACATTTGCTGATGAGAATCATGCAGAAGGAACACTCTATACTTGGGGAACCGCAACAGCAACGGTGACGATAAAAGACACGACAGTCAGTTTTAGTCCTTCACCAGCTACATGTCTTCCTGGCGGACAGGTTACATTGACCGCGACTGTTGCTAATGCTCCGCATTACACCATTGAGTATAGATGGAGCTGCACAAACAATAACGGACAACTAGCAGGCACCCCCCCCTCAGACACTATGAAAGTATATACTGCCAATGAACACGCACTTGAGGGAAGTGTAGACACAGTAAAAGTCGAGCTGTGGACAACCTTTGCTGAAAACGGAAATACACATAAATGGGCTGAGGCAACAGTCACAGTTACCATACAGAAATTATCCATGACCATTACACCATCTGCTGCGCAGGTTCCACCTGGCGGTCTTGTCAGTTTTACCGCAGTTGCCCAGAATTTACCACCAAACTATGAGTTTGAATACAAATGGACCTGTACCAATCAGTATGGAACAACAGTCAGCGGTGCCATCGATGACCATATCATGACGTATGTCGCAAGCGAAACCGCACTTGATGGTGGCTCAGATACACTCAAAGTTGAACTCTGGCAAATCGTAAACGACCAGGAGTTATACAAATGGGCGGAGGCTTCTGCAACAGTAACAATTCAAAAATTATCCTTAAGCATTGATCCAACAACTGCTGAGTGTCCCCCAAGTGGACAAGTGCAGTTTACTGCTCTTCTCAAAGACTTTCCACAAACCTATGAATATGAGTTCAAATGGACGTGTACAAATAAAAACGGCGAGCTTTTAACTAATTCATCATATAATAACACGATTTATTATAAAGCGAATGCAAACGCAGTGAATGGAAGCATTGACACGGTTACCGTTGAGCTCTGGACAATCTTTGAAGACGCAAACCATGTTAAAACCCCCTATAAATGGGCGGAGGCAACAGCAACAATCTCGATTAATTCTGCGCCATTAAGTGAGTACTCCCTTTGTAACTCAGAAGGAACCACCAGGTTCATCGGATCTGGTTCCTATTGGACCTTTTACATTATCGGCCAATCTGGCCAGATCGATTACAACTCGTTCCTTGCACATCCCGGTGATGAGCTGGTTATCTCTTGTAAATATCGAGGGTACGTCCCAGAATGGGAAAATGGTGATGTGTACCTGAAGCACGGCGAATCAATGCGATTCCTAATCAGTAATGATGAACTCCCTACCAACCAGGACCATGAGAATGGAGTGCCAGAGTTTAAAAAAACGTTTATTATCTAGACCTGAAAACCAGAAACATGGATAGAACAAACGCACTGTTGACCTGAATTAATAAAATCTCCAGCCCCGGATCATACAAGAAAGTTTTCCACTGACTTCATTCCAAAACAAAAAAAATAAAAAAAGATAGAGGTGGTTGGAAAAATCGATACGGTCAAAAATGGGGGTTTTATCAATTGAAATCCCTTCGAGAACCAGGTACAATGTCGGCGGACGGCGCGACACTCTTTTTCTCCTGTTGGACAACGTTTTTTGTAAAGACGGACTCGAACTGTAAGTATAGTTTATCCAGCATTATTAAATTAGCAGGTTTTTTGGCAATAAAAAAAGAAAAAGAAGAAAATTTTTTATTTCCGTCTTTTTAGCAAAATAAATGCTATGCCAATGGCTGCGATGGCAGCTATTGCTTCAAAACCAGGGGTGCTTGGGTTTGATGTGGTTTTACTGGCATCTCCACCAGTGTCAAAAGATACTTCAGGGCCTCTGCTGTCAGGAGCCCAATCTTGATACATGTCAGGTGATATGGATATACTGCTATATTTAGCATAACCAAAGATTTCCACTATGGTAGCATTCCCGTGAGTTTCAAACACCGCGCTTATGGTGTGTTCACCGACGATAGGTTCAGGATTGTCAAGGAAATAATCAGAACCAGCTGGGTCTGCAACGATCGTGCTTGCATGACCATCACCCATAATTATAATGTATTGATAATCAGTTGTATTGACGGCCGCATAGTACGTATAGGGGCTTATTTGCTGAATGGTTCCATATATCTCAAGTTCAAGGGTGAGTGTATCACCAGTAATAGTGCAGGTGATCTGCTTTACATCAACGTCAGGTTTCGTTTGGTTTGTCTGAAATGAACTTCCCATCTGTGATTTGATAACATCATTTTGACCATCAGAAATAGTTTGTGCAGACACTACACCACTTGAAAGCACCAGCATACTTACGCATACGATTATGATACCATAATTCCAAAATTTCATAACTTTTTGCCTCCACTCTGAAGTTTTGTAACTAATACTTCTTTAAAAACCTATACATCTAAAACTTAACACATGTTTTTGTGCGAAACAATAAAAAAAGAAAGAGGTGGTTGGAAAATCGACAAGAACAAAAATGGGGTTTTTATCGAGTAAAATCCCTCCAAGAACACGATTTAATGTCGGCGGACGGCGCTAGAAAATGGTTTTTTCTCCTGTAAAATTTCTTTTTTTTACACTGATTTTCATTTCTACTGATTATAAAAAACTCAAAAACCCGTTCAACAGATACGATGGTAAAAATGTGTTAACACATGTGTTAACAAGTGCGAGTCAGAATCTCCCCCACCGCGCTAATCATTAGCATGGTAATTAAAACAGGAAAAAAATCAAACAGATTTTGATGTCCAGGGGTTCAAATCCCGTCTCCTGCATTATTTTATTCATGTATGATTACAAAAAAACTTAGATGATTAGGCTGACTTATATTCCAAAATTTAAAACCCCGTTTTTTTTATTGCTTTTACGACCATACCTTTCGGAACAATATAACCTCTTATTGGAACCCAAAACGCTTTATAATAATCGATTACAATATCACTGAACCCAGCTTCATTTAACAATTTTTTCATTTCTTTTCCACTATACAATTTTAAGTTCATTTTATTAATATGCCTCTTATGATCCACTCCATCATCCTTATTAAAAGCCATCTCTATGATCAATCTTCCCCCAGGTTTCAATATTCTAAATATGTCTTTAAGTGTTTTTTCTGTTTCATTTAAGAAAAAAAATACCTCAATTGCTGCAACAACGGTAAATTCATTATCAGCCCATGGTAATGACGATGCATAACCTTGCTTAAATTCAGCTTTTCCTGATTCAACAAGCTTTCTATTAATATCAGATGCTAATTTAACCATATCCTCTGAGTAATCTATACCAGCTATTTTTGAAACATGAGACATATATTTTTTTATAAAAATCCCTGAACCAAATCCAATTTCAAGGTATTCATCATCCTTTTTTGGATTAATTGCCTTTAAGGCATTTTTATAGAATTCTTTGTGACCACGAGCCATACCTTTTGCCAGTATCTTTCCAAAAAAACCTGTTGGTTTTGCAAATTGCGACATTTTTAAATTCCTCTATGGAATAACTATTAATCACCAATATCTTTTTTATTTTTTCTTAAATCAATAAAAAGTAGATAAAAAAGTATTTTTTTACCAGTAAAACCGAGTCAATATCTCGTCCTCTGCACTTTCAATCTTAATTGATCGAAAAAATCCAGCAACAGATATGGTGTTAACAAATTTATTAACAAATACGAGTCCGAATCTCCCTCCCAACGCTAATCATTAACATTTTTTGTTCAAAAAAAAATAATTTTTACGTATAAATTGGCACTTAAATCTTGGGAGAAGAATTTATCATCCATCACTCTTTTGTATCAATGGTCAAATTGTTTTAAAAAATGAAAGAGATTCAAACCCATGATCTGACGGATCTCCTTGCTTTTAAAACCTCTCAATGCCAATCCTTCTACCAACACAGGGTAACAAGACACATCGGTTAAATCAGAGGGGGTGGAGTTAATGCCATCAAAATCACTTCCAAGACCCACGCAATCTATACCCCCAATATCTACGATATGGACAATATGATCGATTATGGCGTTTACATCAACACTATCGGTTCCTTTAACATATTTCCTAAAGAGTTTCCATTCTGCTTTGTTAACTAAATCCGGGTTCTCTTTTGAACCTTGAATTATTTGCTGATGTTCATTTGTATATTTTTCTACATTTTTACTCACTTGATCAAAAATGTCTTTATTTAAAAAAACTGGAAAAAAATTCACACCGATAAACCCCTTGCTTCCTGCGATTTCTTTTATAAGATCATCAGGTAAATTACGAGGGATATCACATAACGCCCGTGCATTCGAATGAGATGCCATCAACGGGGTGGAAGTCACATCGAAGACATCTTCGACGGTTTTATCTGATGCATGAGAGACGTCGATTACCATTCCAAGTTCTTCCATTCGAGCAACAATCTTTCTTCCAAGAGAATTCAGTCCATCCCATCGGGGGGGTTCCCCGGAAGAATCAGCCCAGTCAGTATTTTTCGTATGAGTCAGAGTCATACTACGAATCCCAAGCGAATAAAAAAACTCAAGAATCTCGATCGAATTTTCAATGATATGTCCACCCTCCAGTGACAGCCAGCATGCAAGTGTGTTGTTTCGTAGAGCGGATTTCATTTCAGTCGACGAGGTGACTTTCGTCCCATATCCTGGAAAAAACACTTTTTTCTCGAGAATATGGTACAATAATAATGCTTTTTTAATGGACCTATGTGGTGAATACACTGGATTTACATAAAGAGCAAATATCTGTGCTTTTAATCCACCTTTCCTGATTTTTCCCATATCTACATGACTTTGTTTTATTTTTATAAAATTGGATGATGGATCTAGGAGTGCATTCACGGTATCACAATGAGCGTCAAAAATCAGGAGATCTTCAGTCACACTTTCATTTTGCATCTTCATATTTTTCTCTCCATTAATACACGATAGAATTATCCTTTGTTAGTATGATATATATATTTAAGATTAATAATCGATAGATGGTTCTTAAACAATCTTCAATGTTTTGGTATCTATATAGAGCATTAAACAAGTATAGTATAGAATTGTTTGCGGCATCCAAATTAAAAAAATTTCCCGAACAGAATTGAAATCAACAAATATTTTAACGAATACGAGCCTGGATCATCCTCCTTTGGACAGAGATACGCCTTTACGTGTGGTGTGTCTCTGAAGGAGTATCATCGGTAAATGTAGGCAGATAGTTGTTCACCTCATAGGTTATTAAACCAGTAGACGTTATTGTTTTGAATTTGTATAACCCAAGCGAGGAAAAAAGTATGGCTGAAGAAACAAAAGAAGCAAAGACAACAAAAAAAGAAAGAAACGATGAAAACGTCATCTATGTAGGGCACAAACCTCCGATGAGCTATGTACTTGCCGTCGTAACACAATTTCAAGGAAGTGGATCTGAAGAGGTTATTATTAAAGCGAGAGGCAGATCGATAAGTACTGCAGTCGATACCGCAGAAATCGTAAGGAACCGATTCATTACTGATGCAACAATAAAGGAAATTAAGATTAGTACAGAAAGTGTTACGAATGAAGAAGGCAGAACATCTAATGTATCTTCCATTGAGATCACCTTGACAAAAAAGAAAAAATAATAAAGAGAAAAAATTCAAACGAAAGAACAAAGGAATGCGAGGAAGAGGTAGTGCTTGTCAACATCTTTGTCATTACTCCGCAATACAAAAAAGAAAGACGGGTGGTGATTTTATAAACGAGCAGATGATATTTAATCACGGTAAGGGAGTCATATAATGAAACAAAAAAATGTATATGCATTGGATAAGGACGATGATAAAGTCATCGAATTATTCGTCAAGTTAGGGATGCCTAAGAATCTTGTGAAAACATTGATCTGTGTTTCACAATTTGATGAATGTAAATGTGCTGATGTTGAACAGGGAGCAGATCTTCGACAGCCGGAAGTAAGTATTGCAATGCAAGAATTACGTAGGAGAGGCTGGGTAAAAAAACGGGATCTGAAGAAAAAGGGAAAAGGCAGACCTGTCCATATCTATACCACTACCACCGATTTAACTGAAATAATGACAACCTTTGAACAGGAAAAATTAAAAGAAGTGGAAAGTGTGAAAAAAGACATTTCTGAACTAAAAAGTATTATCCAAAATAGATAAAAAATTTCTTCAATGGATATAAACCCAATAACAGTGTTGATAAATTCACGTTCGAGTTTCCCTCTCAGCACTTTTTTTTTTTAGTCTTTATTTTTTTGTTTAAATTCCACTATTTCTTCAATTCATCATTGTTTTTATCTCTTGCATAATATTAAATAACACCTCATGGTTTAGTAAAGTGGGGTAGAAGAAATGTTGAAGAAAGTAACAGGGATCATATTATGTATGCTGTTGATTTTCACCTCGACGATATCTATTATTAAAGCAGGAAACGAAACAAGTATATCATCAGATGTTCCAAATGAACCGGTTGCTCTTCCTATGCTGTCTCCATCAGCAGCGTCGCGAGATGGCTGGGAGCTACAATGGAGCCATGCCTATGGAGGGAATGGCGAGGCTGAGTTTGCGCAGCCTGTGGGTGATATTGATGGTGATGGGATAAACGAAGTCATCATTGGTGGATATGAGACTACAAGTATGTGTCGTATCATTTCTTATGATGCCACACAAGAAACATATGTGCAGGAGTATTCATGGGTCGTTGGTGGGGGTGTCCCGTCAGGGGCATGTGTTGCTGATCTCAATGAAGACGGAAGTCTCATCCTATGCATCTCATGGGCGTATTCTACCGCCGACGGGGTGTACGCCTACCAGTATGATGGAACGACGCTCACCCAGTTAGATTGGTATCATGGCACTGGAGTTGATTTCGTCTTTGATATTTATGCCTGTGACTATAACGATGATGGCCATCTGGAAGTGCTGATTGCGAACGCCCCGAACATGGGAACTGGGGATAAACATGTGACCGCGTTAGGATGGGATTCTGATACTCAATCCTTCTATTATGAGACGTCCTGGTCATGCCCTGGTGGTGCTTCTATGGAATGCCCCATGGTATGGAGTGGAGACGTTGATAACGATGGTCTCACAGAGGTCATTGCAGATGTCTCTAATGGTCAATCCTCAACCGCAGGGACCTGGGCGTTGAACTGGAATGCAGATACTCAAAGCTGGGATGGAGTACCAGTCTGGACGAACTATGGCAGTGCAACGGTCTATGGGAACGGGGTCGCAGATATCGACGGTGACGGGACCCCTGAGATAGGGATCGGATGCTACGGAGGCACACCACCACAAGGGTGGCTGTTCGAATGGGACGGGAGCACGTATCAACAGGTCTGGAACGGACAGTACCCAGGCGGGTTGCCGACCATTGAATCGGTCGCACTCGGGGATGCGGATAATGACGGTCATAATGAATTCTGTTTTGGAACAGGAGATGTTCATGTCATTGGATGGAATGGTACAGGGTATTATGAAAAAGCGACCCTTACGGACCCCACCGGGATGCTTGCAGGGATGAACATCGGTGACTTTGATTCCGATGGGAGAAACGAGCTGAAAGGATGTGAGATTTTAAGTGGGACCGGTAGTGAGTTCATCTGGAAATATCATGTCTCTGATATCGTACCACCGGTAACGGTCTGCACGTTAAATGGAGAACTAAATCAGGGCGTGTACATCAGTAATGTGACCGTGACGTTAACTGCGACCGATAACGGATCTGGTGTGGATTACACAAAGTATAAGCTTGACTCGAGCGAGTGGCTGACCTATATGGCACCGTTCATCGTTTCCGAGGATGGGAACCATGCTGTGTCGTTCTATTCCGTGGACAAGAATGGGAACGCAGAGCAAGAACAACAGGTGAGCTTTATGATCGAGCAAAATCCACATATTCTGGTTACGGTGGATGGCGGCAGAGGTGTTTCTGTTAGCGTGGAAAACCAAGGAAAACTACCATTGCAGAAGGTCCCCTGGAGCATCAATCTCGAAGGTGGCATCTTGCTTAAAGGACGATCAAAAGCGGGTTTGATTCCAGGAATTTTACCTGGCGAGAATCAGACCGTTACTTCTTCCGTGTTTGGAATCGGGAGAGTCACCATCATTGTAACGATTGGCGATGAACAGCAGACCGCAACTGGGTTCGTCTTCTTGTTCTTGATTGGAGGAGTTCAATAGACATCTTTTTTTTTTTTTTTTATTTCTTGTTTTTACTCCAATCTGATGCTATCTTTTTTCCCCATTCGCCAACAATGTCCTTGAACCCCCATCCAAATGCTACAGCAATTGCAGCTGCTACTCCCCAAGCGAGCGGTTGAATAAAGGTATAGATAATCGAAGTATTGATTTTCCATTGGTCAAGAGTAATTACAATCACTATCAGTATCAAGATTACTCTAAAAATTAATGATATGATTTCTGCGCCTGCGATCTTGTACTCATTGATAGTATTTCTAATGAATCCTACAATCCATTCAACAGCGACAAGGCCAATGATTAAAACAAGGATGCCTGCTATCAGATTCGGCAGATATAACAGTACAAGCTCGACAAAGTTGCTAAGCATCTCAATTCCAAGAATATTAATAGCGATAAGTATGAATATCACGTAGAAGAAAAGAGAGACAAGCGTCCCAATTAATCTTTCAAATGTTATATTAAGGATTGTCAGCATTCGATTTATTAGCGGGCTTTTCAATAATCTTTCACCAATCTTTGCCCTTTCTAATAGTTTTCTGATAGCCCCTCCGACAAGTTTACCGACGATATAGCCGATGATAAGTATTATTATTGCTGCAAGGATGTTTGGCAGATAGGATATCATTGATTGAATAGCATTATTCAGCCCGCTACTTACTGCTTCTGTTATTGTTTCTAAAGCCATCTTTTTCTCTCCCTATATTATAATAATGTAAATATCCTCAACTTATAAAAACCTTTGGTATATTATTTCAATTTATGAAAATTTTTCTCAAATAAATTTAAATATTGTTTATATTATATATTTATAATTAAATTACTGATATATATTTTCAACTGATAAATCTCTCTTTAGAATGAATTATTTGTAAACAAATTCCTTTCTAAATGAATCTATCTAGGTAACTATCCTATATTTTTTCATAAAAAATTATTTTTCATTATCAGGTGATTTTATAATATATCGCTCGAGTTCGTAACTTTGCTCAGGACGGTGATAGATACCAAGTGCTCGTTGAATAAATTGACCACAGTTACTACCGATTTGATTCTCCTCAAGAACACCAATACTGAGAATAACGTCATATCCTTTCTTTCTGAATGATTTTATGAGATCATCAGATGAGGTAGCATCGTTGGGATCAACTGCTGAGACAAAAGATGATTCCTTTGACCGGAACGTCGGATTTACTGGTGTCAGTTTTATTAGAAATGTTTTTGGATCAAAATAGTGGTAAATCGTGTCAACGTCAATTGGATATCCAACGATTGGCGCGAAATTAAGCGTGATTTTTCGATCACCTTGTTGCGGCAGAGCGAAACGTTTTCCATAGGTGGCTATCTCATCGAATGACCACTTGTGTACTGGGATTAACTCATTTCGTTTCTGTTCATCAGTAGTATGAATAGAGAATTGAAGTTGAAACTTACCTTGAGAGTAATATCTGTTTTTTATTCTGAGGAGTTCGTTAAAAAAACTCTCCGCAGCTGTAGTCTTTGGTGCGATTGAAGAAACTGAGATATGCAATCCTGATGTATCGTAACGACTCGCGAGGGATTCCAATGCCTCAAGTACAGCAGGATTTAAGGAGGGTTCGCCCATGCGTGCGAATTGGATTTTAAATTTTTTCGTCGATGGTTTTCCATCAGGGAACCTCCGACGTACCATGTAATCAATTTGAGCCAGAAGCTCCTCAACAGTAAGACCCCCTGAAAAATCACCACCCGCGTCACACATTTTACATTGAACCGGACACCCGAACATAGAAGAAACAATCAACACCCATTTCTTTTCTCTGGGGAGTGGAGGTTGAATCGATTCAACAAACTCGATAAGGTATCTCTGGTGGTTCTCTTCTCGTAATTTTGCGATGTACACTTTTGCGAGATCATCTCGTCCGTATTCAGCAAGAATCTTCATCGTCTCACCAATCTGTCTTTGAGATAACGCTCCGTCATCATTGCTGCACGGATACCATCACCAACAGCAACTCCTACCTGGCGATACGTTCCACGCACAACATCTCCAGCACCATATAATCCTGGAATGCAGGTCTGAGGAAAATCTGAGGTGTTCTCGAAGCATTTTTTTATTAAGGGAGCAAGAAAGGAGATAGTAGGTTTTCTTCCGCATGCGACAAGGATGAAATCAGCAGCAAACTCTTTTACGTGGCGATTCTGTCGACATTTTAGAAAGATCCCCGTAGGATGCTTAGTGATTTCTTCAGGGACGCACTTGGTGTAAATGGTAGCTCCTTTTTTTTGTACTCGTTTTAAAAGGAGTGTTAAACAGGTCGGTTCTGATCTGCAGACGATAGTCACCTCATGGCCCCAGTTCAACAAAGTACATGTGTAATCAAATGCGATGTCTCCTCCACCGATAACAAGGATTCTTCTTTTTGTTCTATTTACTTGTAGAGGTATTGAAAAAGGGTCATACAAGAGCCGTGTTCCTTCAAGTAAGGCAGGAACCTTAATTCCTAACGTTCTTGGGCTCGTCCCAGAAGCAATGATGATTGATGGTGAAACGAAACGACCTTGATTGGTTTCAATAAAAAAGGAACCATCCTTATGAGTAATATGGTTTGTTTCTGATTTTGTAATTGACATTCCCACCTTGTGAAGTTGCCGTACAAACAGTTCTGCTAGTTTTATTCCGTTAACGCCACGGGGAAACCCAGGATAATTCTCGACAAGAAAGGCATGTCTCAGAAGACCCCCGGGTTCGTTTTTTTCCAGCAGGATTGGATGCAACCCTGTTCTTTTGAGGTATATCGCTGCAGTAATACCTGCTGGGCCAGCACCGATGATCGTTACTTCATTTCTTTGATCCATGTGCAAACCTCGTTGGCAGATGTCATCGTGGCAAAACCATCAGAGAGTGTGTTGATACTTGCCGTATGTAACGTCGGTGTATCTGATGCTGTGGCATCAGTTACGAAGAACACATCGTAATTTCTCATGAATGCATCTCGTGCGGTGGTTTCACAACAGAGGTGGGTCAATACCCCGGTGATTACAATCGTGGTAACGTGCTGTTTCCTTAGTATCTGATCAAGATCTGTTTCAAAGAAGGCACTGTATTGTGTTTTTCGGATGGTATGTTCCTGTGGACGTAGGTGGAATGCATCAATGATATGCGACATGTTATTGTCATCATACAGGACGTCGTTCCACCAACGGCTCATGGCGCCTGGTTGTTCTGTTCGAAGTAATGCGTATCTAGTGAAGATAACAGGAAGGGATTGTTCTCGATAATTGGTGATGAGTTGATGGATATTGGGTAGTATAGCTGTCGAATCCTTAAAATATGCATGAGATATTGGATTGCAGAAATAATCCTGCATGTCAATAACAAGTAATGCAGATGTCTGCGGTGTAAAAACGATGTGTCGTTTTCGATGATGAGGTTCTTCTTTTTTTCTGTGTTTGTCGCTAACTTGTGTTGGCATCTCTTTTCAGCCTCTTTCTCTTGTTTTGTTTCCTGGTTTGCGAGGCTGGAAACGTAAAAAAACAATGCCTCTTCGTAATGGAGAAATACATTGGGTGATAAAAAAGTTAATGTTCGTATAAAAAATCACTTTTCCAGGATGTAAGAGTTTTTTCCGCCTTCCATCAATTTTTCATCCATTTTTAAAAAAACGTTTATGTCAAATCTACCTTTATATATCTAATTATATATATGCCATGCGGGAGTACTTAAATAAAAATCAAGGCTATTACCAATGTGAGATGATTGTGTGGCTATTGAACAAATCAGAGTCGGACATGATAATTTTAGCTATGTTGTGTATTGTCCTGTTCATAAAAAAGCAGCGGTTGTAGATCCTGGTTTTGATGCAACGAAATCGCTTCAGCTACTTGCGTCGAAAAACTTGATGCTTGACTATATTATACTGACCCATTATCACAGTGATCATTCCGCTGAGAGCACACATATTAAAGATTTATTCCCCTCTTCAAAGATTGTAGCCTCTGAAGAAGACGGAAGTAAATTACCAATAAAACCGGATATTATCGTCACTGATGGAAGTCAATTAAAACTGGGAAATATCCGTCTTGATTTTCTTTTAACCCCTGGTCATACGATGGGTGGTATCTGCATTATTGTTGATGAGAAAGCAGTATTGACCGGTGATACCTTGTTTATCGGAGATTGCGGGAGAACTGATTTGCCCGGAGGTAGTCTTGCTGAGATGTTTTCTACCCTGCATGAGAAAATTATGCGTCTTCCCGAAGGATTAATCGTGTATCCTGGGCATGATTATGGGGAAAAACCGTTTGATAGCCTTGGGAACCAAAAACGTACCAACAAGACATTGCGTGCGAAAGATCTGAAGGAATTTTCACAGATCCCCTGATCCTATTAATATGGTAATGTACCTTGATCTGGTGCTGTGCAATACGATCTGAGGAATTAATGTTTTTTTATATAGAAAAGTTAATTAACAATTGTTAACTATAGGAGTGTACATAGAAAAAAAATGGGGGATATCAAAAATGTCTAACGAAGAAAAAATAATCAAAGCAGTAGAAAAGATAAGTCCCTGTGTCGTCAGTGTAACCACGAAACGACGTCTGAGATACAACCTATTTAATAGCTTTGAAATGACCGGTGTCGGCTCAGGGATAATTATGAATCCTGATGGCTACGTTTTAACAAATAACCATGTCGTCGAGGGAACAAACACCGTCGATGTTTATCTCTGTGATGGCAAGAAATACGAAGGGGACGTCATTGGAACAGACCCAAGCACCGATATCGCGGTAATCAAAATAAATGGCAATAATTTCTACTCAGGAGAGTTCGGTAACTCCGATGAACTCAAACCAGGACAAACAGCGATCGCCATTGGGAATTCACTTGGCCTCACTGGTGGACCAACCGTCACTGTTGGTGTCGTCTCAGCAGTACGACGCAACATCCCCTCTCAACGAGGTGTTTTAGAAAACATGATTCAGACCGATGCAGCAATCAACCCGGGAAACAGCGGAGGACCTCTCATCGATAGTGAGGGAAAAATCATTGCCATTAACAATGCAATCATCCCCTATGCGCAAGGTATTGGCTTTGCCATCCCTATCAATATCGCAAAGGATGTCGCAAACGAACTTATCACCTACGGACATGTAACACGACCCTGGCTTGGGATCCTTGGAATGGATATGAATCCAACACTTGCCTCCTACTATAATCTCGCAACCGAAGAAGGAGCACTTATCGTCCGTATCAATGAAGAAAGCCCTGCGTATTATGCTGGGTTGAAACCAGGAGATATTATTGTAAAAATTGGTGATGCAACCGTAAAAGGAATGGAAGATGTAAGACGATACATCTGGCGACGAAAGTCTGGAGAGATTATCGAGATACAAATCCTGCGAAAACATAAACAATTAACAGGGACCTTACAGCTGACTGAAATGCCAGTAAGCTAGTTATAAAACTCGATAAGATATCTGATTGAGACACCCTCCTATAGATGAGTTGATTAAAAGACATGAAAGACGATCCTATAAAAAATACTCAAATGGTGAGTATTCAAAAAAACAACTACACTGATATCGACCTTGAATCACTTCTTAACCCGCTTGGTGGAATTAAAAAATATATCAATCGCGGAGAACGAGTGTTATTAAAAACAAATCTTCTTTCGCCAAGCGAACCAGAAAAAGCAGTTGTTACCAATCCTGCCGTGGTCCATGCGGTAGCACAGGCAATTCTTAAGGTAGGGGGTATTCCTTTCATAGGTGATTCACCCTCTGGACAATTTACCAGGAGACGACTGGAGAAGGCCTATACGAAATCAGGGTTGAAAGATGTCGCTAACACACTGGGGATAGAATTAAACTATGATACTCGTGTGAAAAAAATCACAATCCCTCAAGGGAAAAAACTGAAACGCACTTCCGTTTGTGCTTTCGTTCTCGACGCTGATAAAATCATTGCTTTGCCTAAAATAAAAACCCATTCCGCTATGATCATGACACTCGCAACGAAGATCATGTATGGTGCGATACCTGGGTTAACCAAAGCAAAATATCATTCTCTATTCATCAAAAAATCAGCGTTTGCAGGCATGCTTCTAGACGTACTTTCGATCAGACCTCCTGATTTGTTCATAATGGATGGAATCATCGGCATGCAAGGAGATGGCCCTGCCGCAGGAGAACCAGTCGACCTTGGCGTACTGCTTGCCTCAGACCATGCCATCGCCATGGATCTTTCGATATGTGAGATGCTTGGCATTGAACCAATAGGGGTCCCAACATTGCGCCAAGCAAAGATTAGGGGTTTATGGCCAACGGATATCACCTATCCTTTGCTGTCTCCAAAAGATGTGCAATACCCGGGTTTTCGTTTACCTTCGACCGTTGACTATCTCATAACCGGAAGAAAAACACCACGCCGTAGTCCCATGCCAACTGACAGATGCACCGCTTGTGGCCAATGTGTAAGGATCTGCCCGAAGACGGCGATAAAAATTATAAATCAAAAAGCACAGGTTGATTACTTAAAATGCATACGATGTTACTGTTGCGCAGAAATCTGTCCTGATGAGGCAATTGATTTAGAAGTGCTTCGATAGACGTTAAATTTATGATACCTCTTGAAGATTTCCCAAGGTCCTTAGAATCAGTTCAGGAAGCGCAGGGTGAATATGCATCCCATGAGCGAGAAACTGAATATCCCCTCCAAGAGCCATTGCATTGATTACTTCTTGTATCAATATGGATGCATACGGGCCAATGATATGAAATCCTAAGATTTTTTCGGTTTGCTTATCGATAATCGCTTTTGTAAACCCGTCATGCTCCATCATTGCTTCTCCCTTGGCGACATCAGAGTATCGTGCACTACCAATAAGGATTTTATTGTTCTTCTTTGCTTCTTCCTCTGTCATCCCCACCGCAGCGATCTCCGGGTACGTAAACACAGCATAAGGTATCGCGTGATAGTCCATTTTCGTTTTGTGGTCATGGAAAGCGTTTCGCCAGACAATTGTTGCCTCTTCGTTTGCTACGTGTTTAAACATTTCTTTTCCAATCGCGTCTCCAAACGCCCATATGTTTTCCTTGCTTGTTTCCAGATATTCATTCACTTGGATGTACCCGCGAGGGTCTGTTGTTACCCCAGTATTTTCAACCTTTAATACATCCGCGTTTGATTTCCGACCTGCTGCGACGAAAACCTTCTGAGACGTCTGGGTTATTTCTTTTCCAGTACGCTTATCCTTGCCTACGACGGTTATTTCGTCTCCTTGTTTTTTTACTTCTGATACTTCTGTGTTAAGATAAATATTCATTCGTTTCATCAACTGTTTTTGTAATATCTCCGAGATTTCAGGCTCTGCATTCGGGATCAATCGGTTTCCTCGTTGGAAAACAGAAACTTTGGTTCCCACTGCTGAGAAAAAATGGGCGAACTCCACGGCAACATATCCTCCACCGATGATAACCATACTGACAGGTTTTTCTTTTACGTCAAAAACATTTTCATTGGTGAGATACGGAACCGCATCCAATCCTGTTATAGGAGGGATGAGCGGTCGTGCACCAGACCCAAGAAAGATTTTTTTTCCTTTGATTTCTTGTCCTAGGATCTCAATGGTGTAGTCTTTTATGAAGTGTCCCTCGCCTTTGTAATAGTCTAAATTCTTTGCATGCTTTATCCCTTGTTCCATCCCCTTATGACTTTCTCGGATCGGTTGTTGTACCCGTTCCATGATTGCGTGAAAATCAATATCTGTTATCTCCGCGGTGATCCCGAGTTTTTTTGCTTCTCGTATCTCCATGATTCTATCTGCTGGATAAATCAATATTTTTGAAGGAATACAGCCCACATTCAGACATGTTCCCCCCAGTGGTCCTTTATCGACCCATGCAACAGTCATCCCATGAGATACTGCAGCGTCAACAATCTCTCCACCCGAACCACTTCCTACGACAATTACATCATATGTTTTCATACAGACTCACTCACATTTTCTCATGTTTTATTTTATAGTATCTATTTCAGCTGCAACTTCATTTCTCCGTAAAAACCCCGGAGTAAATGGACTGTTATATCTCATTAACACCGGTTCACCTTTTATTTGCATTGTATGATTCTTCAATGTTGTAATCAATTCTTGGATGTATTTTTGTACTTTTGTTTCACTGCTACGGCCATTAAATCGAAAAACCGCCATTGTCTTTTCAGGATGTATCTCTATTTTTACTGCAGGATTGGTTGGTACTGGGACTGTTTCCTTCGAATATGAGGATGAAATAGCAAAAGCCATGTAATTTTTACGGGTGATGACTGGTGCTGTCATTTTAATTTTTTCAGAGGTCACCACTGGTGCAGTCATTGCTATTTTCCTGCGTGTTTTATTTTCACCAGATATATATTGAAAAAGTAAGCCAAAACCAGAGTCGTTAATATTGTCTTCAACGACAGCGAATATCACTTCAGGATAATGACGAATTTCAACACCTTCAATTTTCTTTATTACATTGAAAGGGACTTCCTGTGTCATAAATTTGTTGAATGATATTCAGATATATATGATTGTGGTTTTATATCAAACAAGACCTTTTTTGCTCTTTGCTTTACCTTCTAGACGATATCTTTTTAGCAATTATAAGTTATATAAAATTGGAAACCTATCGATGCCCGGGTAATCAAATTTTCATATTCAAATGTTGGATAAAACTTTTTTTCAAGAACTAGCCGTATACTGTGATTGTTGATTGTTTTCAATCAGGGGATTGACTGTTTTGTATCAATGTGTCACATCCTAAATGTGGCGCAGAGGTGGACAACCACGTTTTTCTGGTGGTGGGATCGATGATGTTTGTAAGCACCGTGGTGAGAATTTTAATAATCAGAGGTTGAACTTTCCACTGGTAGACGACAAAAGGGTTTTTTAGGATTTGTTCTGCAGTCCAATTATACATATCTGAAGCAGTTTTTACACTGATGAGATATCTTTTTGGAACATATCGGTATCCTTTTTCAGCGATTTTTTGCCAGTGACAGTACCGAGAAATTTGACCTTTAATAAGTCCTGAAAAACGTTGCGGATGTTGCTTTGTATAGTGATAGTCAAGGCTTTTTAAATCATATTGTTCAAGATCTGATAAAGGAATATACGATCGACCAAATTCAAGGTCTTCAGCTATATCTCGAATAGCATTGATACATTGCATCGCTCGTCCAAGATATCTCGAGTAGACATAGGCGTTCTTATTCAGATGAAGAATGTTGACCATGTATAAACCCATAACCTCTGCAGCACCATAGACATACTCAAGTGTCTCATCAAGTGTATCATACGTTTTTTTTGTTAAATCCATCTCCATCGAATCAAGAAAAGCGTCAGTCCATTTTGGATCGAAATTTTTTCTTTGAGCTAATTCTGCAAAGGAATCGATCACGACATCCCCTGTTGTGGTCCCTTGTTGCGCTTGTTCATATTTTTGTCTAAATTTATAGAATCCTTCTTTGTCCTGTGGCAAGGTATCGACAAGATTATCAGTTCTTCTAACAAATCCATAGAGAATAAACACATCATTTCTGATTTTTTTTGGGAAGAAAAGACTACTGTAAAACATCGTTTTACTTCCCTGCTGAAAGATAGAGTAAAAAATTTTATTAATCATACTCCCTCAATTTCACTATTTTGATGCTGCTGATATAAATTTTTTTTATCTTAATAATCCTCTAAAACAACGACAGATACCTATGCAGAGTCTTTGGAGGACTCTGATTTTAGCGGATGAGTCTATCATACCTGTAAATCTCTTAACTATATATTAATTTCTATAATACGGTGGGATAGTTTCATCTTAAGGAATTGAACTTTTAATTGAGCAAGTCTATCCAGTTTTTAATAACAAAGAAAAGGATGAGTTTGCTTAATCCGATAGAGGAATTGTTAGTAGATAAAAAAAATTTTATAACAGAAGGCAAATCACGAAATTAATGGAATAGTACTCCTAATCAACCATGCCGATCAAATTGATTCTTGTCAAAGTCAAGCTCTTTGGAAAACATAAAATTTTTAATTTACGATGGTTGCTTCTTTGTATGTTGAGGGTCAAAAAGAGTTATTTGTTGAAATTTCCGAACGATAATGATTTTTTCTACAGACAGACCAATCAATGCACAATTCGCATCCTGCAGAAATTCCCTCAGATACGGATGTTTTTTAAGATGAATATCCATAAAATGTTGTCTGTTGTCTTTAATCTCAGATGCATGACCAATAACGGTCACTGCAATGGCATTGTTAACATCAGATGAAAGATTTTCTCTATTATCAATAAGCATAGAGATTTTTGCATTTTGTAGAATGTTGTCGTATTTTCTGGTCTGTCGCAACGTAGCAAAAATAAGATACGAAAGATCCTCTGTCGAAGAGAATGCAACTAAACTGGTATATGGTTTGTTACTCGCCTGTGTGGCAATAACAGCGAACCGTTGTTTGTTAAACAACTCATGAAGCTGATTTTTCTGTTGTTCTTCTCTCATAAAGACATTTTACTCACTCGACGGTAGGTGCAATTCACGGTCATGTCGTATCAAAGGGGTATTGATTAATGCTCTGAGGATATCCAATGGCGGGAACTGCTCCTTATATCCTAAAACAGCAACATAATCCCCACCTTTTTGATATGGATCCCAGTAATAGACATAATATGTTCCCCAGATGTATACGGTCTCATCAAACCGTGGTCCCTGATAATATGATTTTCCACCGAATGGTTCATAAAACTCTTCTCGAGAATTCCCAGGTGGGGCATCCTGTTTAACGATCACACCGTACCCTAATGGAAGATCGAAAGGAAGCGTTTGATTCGATGGAGGAAGCCCAGGGCCAACGAGCGCGAACCAAGGGGTAAAATTCGCATAATATCCATCACAGACCGGTACAATAACCTCAAGATAAATCCGTAGTGGCTGATCCTTTATCGTAAAACTATACACATCGATATCAGTTGATGGATTCACCCCATCTGTTTCTAGCCAAGAATAGACAGCTATCGATTGTGTAATAGACCTTCGCACTTGAAAAGGTTGTTGTACAGAGGAGTCGCGGCGCTCTAAATAGGGTACATGGGCAAGAACAGTTGGGAAAAGACAGAGGCACATACATGCTATAGCAAAGGATAAGACGATACTTCTTTTCATATGATTATCTAACCGAGACGCCCTATATAAATATTTTTTATCACGCATTTTTTCATAAACTCCCTCTTCCGCAAAACAGAAATAGTCAAAATCAATTCTTAATTAAGAGTGATGAAGGGAGAATAAAAGGCATGTCTGAAATGAAGATTATGTGTCCAACGTGTAAACATCAATTTACTATTCAGGGAAAACCTGGAGAAAAACTATATGTAACCTGCCCCAAATGCAGCACCTACGGAGCATTTACCGTACCTGCTGGGACATGTGATCCAAACAAAGTTGAGTGTTTCACTCAGGAAGGGGACGTCCGTTTTAAGAAATTACGGACCTTTAACGCAGTGATGGGCGTTATCCATATGGTCCAAGGAATCGTAATGCTGCTTCTCAGTAATGCTTTTACTCTTCCCTTGACCTTTACGCGCCCTGAATACAATGCAGTGACCAATACGATTTCTCCAGTTTCAGAAACATTTTTCAATATACAAATCGGACCGCTCGTCGCTTTGTTTCTTTTTATGTCAGCAACCGCCCATATCCTTCTCTCAACCGTGCTGTACAAATGGTATGTAAAAAACCTCAAAAACCATATCAATCCAGCCCGATGGTATGAATATTCATTAAGTGCATCTCTTATGATTTTCCTCATAGCGATGCTTGTCACCATTTACGATTTTGGAACTCTACTTGCATTATTCACCCTGACTGCTGTGATGAACCTCATGGGTCTGATGATGGAGCTGCATAATCAAACAACGACAAAAACGATATGGACGTCGTTTAACATCGGGTGTATCGCAGGGTTTGTTCCTTGGGTTGTTATCTTCATCCCCCTTGTTATGGCAGCATCTGTTCCGGATTTTGTTATCGCGATTTTTATCACGATTGCAGTGTTCTTCAACCTGTTTGCTATCAACATGTTCCTCCAGTATAAACGAATTGGAAAATGGAAGGATTATCTGTATGGCGAGCGTATGTATATCGTCCTGAGTCTGGTTGCAAAATCCGCTCTTGCCTGGCAGGTGTTTGCTGGTACTCTTAGACCTATGTAAGAAATAATCTGAATTATTGCTTCCGAGTGTTTTTTAAGACACAGCAGATATCAACACCCATGATTACCATCGACGGAAATCTTACTTTTTTAGATGTTCCGTATTATCAGCAGACTCATACAGCAACCTGCGGTCCTGCGTGTCTGATGATGGTGATGAAATACTGGGATCCGTCCTTAGAGCTTTCACGAAGATTTGAATTTCGGCTCTGGAGAAAGAGTTTTTCGTTCTTCATGTTTGGAGGCACATTTCAATTTGGATTAGCAGCAACTGCAGCAAGATGCGGTTTTAAAACAGAAATTTATCAGAAAAATCGGTTCTCAGCTGCCTATCCCAGATTACCTCAGTTGGTTACCCTTATTGAAAACATCGTTTCATATAAATCTCATCGGTTAAAAATACCCATCCGATATGGAGATGACACTATCGCAGTGATTGCTAATGCGCTAGGTAAGAAGATTCCTCCTATCGTTTTTATGAATCTGAAACCCCTCCTTGGTGAGAATGTCTTCCATTGGGTTGTCGTTACTGGTTTAGACAAGCAAAATGTGTACATCAATGACCCATATATCCCAGTAGGATTTCCATTAAAACAAAAGAAAGGATATGCGGTGACATTAGATATTTTTTCTCAGGCGATTGCGACCGAGACTGGGAGAAACCTGCGGCTTCCACCCTGTGTCATTTTCGTCTATAAATAGTATATCCTGTTAAAAAGGATTATTTAAGCTAAGGTTTAAATGTCAATAACCTTTTTTTTATTCTACATGAGGATTCTAATTACCGACGAAATGAGCATCAGCAACGCATTTACCTCATTTGATCGTTCGTTTCTCTATTCATTTTCATTTATTCCAACGATCATCACCGCACGACAGTTTGCAGCAGTTACTCCACCTTCACATAGCATCACCATCCAAGAAGGCAACAGAACGATCGATTTCAATGCCAACTATGATGTTGTCCATATCAATTTCAAAACCGCCCTTGCTCCAAGTGCATATGAGATTGCAGATATCTTCAGAAAAAAAAGAAAAATTGTTGTGTTAAGTGGCTATCATCCTTCTGCGCTACCTCAGGAAGCAAAGCAACACGCGGATAGCGTAATTGTTGGCGATGCAGTTACTCTTTGGCCTATTGTTATCAGAGACCTTGAAAAGGGGAATCTACAACCATTCTACACCTCAAGTAATTGCCCTGATTCATTAATACTGCCCTCAACACAGAAGATTACACTAAAAGGTCTTCAACTTACTAATTCTATTGAAGCGACGCGAGGCTGTCCGTACCGATGCGATTTTTGTCAAGATGCAAATATTCGTGATGGTGCGGTCTTTCGAGCAAGACCTCTCGATGATGTCATTGAAGAAATTTCTTCCCTTCAACAAAAAATCTTTTTTTTCACTGATTTTTCGTTAACTATTGATCTTGCCTATACAAAAGAACTGTTTCGTCGTATGCGTGGATTACGTAAGAAATTTATTTGTGGTGGCAATGTTGATGATCTGGCAGAGGAGGAAGAGTTACTGCGTCTTTCTCATGCAGCAGGATGTATCGAGTGGATCAGTGGATTTGAGACGTTTTCCCAAGAATCATTAAATGGTGCACACAAAAAGACAAACATTGTAGAGGATTATGCACGTGCCGTAAAAAAAATACATAAATATAACATGGCGGTGTTTGGGACATTTGTTCTTGGATTTGATGAGGATACCCCTGATATTTTTAACGTCATGCAAGCACATATTGGGGAACTTGGTATCGACGCAGTGAATTTTGCTATTCTGACTCCGTATCCCGGTACCCCTCTTTTCACTCGTTTAGAACAAGAAGGACGCATACTTACTAATGATTGGTCTAAATATGATAGGAAACATGTGGTGTTTCAACCACGTAATATGACTAAAGCGGAATTGGAAGAAGGATTTCGAAAAATCGCTTTGTATTTTAGTTCCATTCCTTATATAGGATATAGAACGGTACGGAGTTTGGGTCTTGGACCCTATCCTTTTATCGCGACATTTGCTGGAAACCTAGGACAATATATGAAAACCTAAAAGAAATTTTTTGATAAAAAAAATGGCCGGTTTTTGTTCTAGATATTACAGACTTCAGATCCGTTTTCGGTACAGATTTGAATCGTGCATTCAATAATGTTATATTTCTGTAATAAATAATCATTTATCTTTGAGATAACATCCTCTTGTTTTGCCTGCATCTTACTCTGATCGATTTGTACATGAGCTGAGAACACCAACATATCAGGAGTTATCGACCAGAGATGAATGTTGTGGAGTTTTCGTATTTCTGAAAAATTACTTTTAAGGTCATCAGAAATCAAATCGACATCAAGGCCTTTCGGAGCGGTTTCCAGTAATATCCGTGTCGAATCTTTTAATACGCCCCATGCCCAGAACAAGATGATACCTGAAATGCCAATGCTAACGAATGGATCGATAAATGTCCAATTGGTGTACATGATGACAAGGGCAGCGATAACGATCCCAATTGATGAAATAGCATCAGCAAACATATGATAAAAAACACTTCTAATATTTAAATTATCTTTATGCGATCCTCTCAAAATCAGAATACTTACGACGTTTACTGCCAGACCAATGAACGCAATCAGCAGCATCTCCAAACCAAGGATTTCGATAGGATTCAGTAATCGGAGGATTGCTTCATAGACGATGATTCCAACAATAACAATTAGGAATAATCCATTGACAAATGCTGCCAGGACTTCTGCTCGATATAATCCAAATGTTCGATGATGGCAAGGAGGTTTCCGTGCGATAATAATCGCAGCAAGGCCGATTATCAGGGCAAACACATGGGTAAACATATGACCGGCATCGCTAAGCAACGCCATGCTATTGGTAAGATATCCTCCGATAAGTTCAAGGACTAGTACGATGCTGGTGATGGAGAGCGATGCAATCAGTTTCTTTTGTTCAACGTGTTGATATTCAAAGAGGTGTTCGGAAAATCCTTTTTTTATTGTAGGGTTCGCCATATCTCTGATCTTCTCTCATATAATTTTTTTTTTCTGGAAAGACATCAACTTCTTTGAATTTTCATTCTCTTTGCTGAATTGATTTATTTGGGAGGGTGAACCTGAGGATGTTTCCTTCATCGTTTTCGCTTTCAACCCAGATTTTTCCACCATGAGATAGAACAATCCCTCGTGAAATAGTAAACCCAAGGCCAATGTCACCAAACGTCCGGTCTGTACCAGAATCTACTTGGTAGATGATATCAAAAATCTTCTTCTGTTTGTTCTTTGGTATCCTGTGACCAAAATCTTGTATTTCGAAAACCACGTCATCTGGTTCTTTACTTACTCTAAGGATGATCGTAGAATTTTCTGGGGATGATTGTATCGCATTATTCAAGAGGTTGATGAACACTTGTTTAATTCGTTCTTTGTCAACACTGAGTTCAGGGATTTCTTGTGTAATTTCTTTGCCAATTTTTATTTGTTTTTTATCAGCTGCTGTCTGCATTGTTCCTATCGCATCTTCAATAAGTTTCATTACGTTTGTTTTCTCCGGATTAAACTTCATCGTCCCGGATTCAAGGCGAGAGACGTCCAGGACATCCTGGATAAGCTTATCTAATCGATTTGTGTTGGTGAGAATAACTTCGAGCCCCTTTCTTTGTTCTTCGTTAATGGGGCCAAGGCTTTTCATAAGTAGTATCTCGACATACCCTCTCATAGTTGCCATAGATGTTCGTAGTTCATGGGTGGTGATATGTAAGAAATTGGACTTGATTCTATCGAGTTTTTTCAATTTCACGTTTTGTTTTTCAATTCTCTTCTGTGATTTCTGGTTCCTCTCAAGTTCAATATGAAGTTCTCCGATGGTTCTTTTATATTCGTTGATTCTCTTTTTTAACACCATGTTTTGTTTTGATAACTCAATGGTCCGTTCTTGAACTTTTTTTTCTAACCAATAGTGAGCTTTGTGGAGTTCTTCTTCAATTTTTTTCCGTTCCGTTATATCTTCCATCGTAGAATAAACCGAGAGTACAGCACCTGATTCGTCAAAACAAAGAAAATCATTGATAACAAAGACACGGGGTTCACCATTTTTCGTTATATAGGTTCGTTCATGTCCTCCTGTGTATGGTTTCTTCTTATGGATTTTCTCCTTAAACGAGGATTTTGCTGTGTCTTGTTCGTCGCACTGGATATAATCAAAGATAGGAGTCCCTATAACGTCTGCTTTAGCATATCCAAACACCCTACACCATGTATCATTGACATCGGTAATCGTTCCGTCTGATGATAACGTATGATAGGGGATTGGTGCTTTTTCATAGAGTTGTTTGAATCTCTCTTCAGATATTCGTAGCGCTCTTTCCATCTGTTTATGTGATGAATTATCCTTAATAATCCCGATAGAACCAATAACGTTACCGATGTGGTCTTTTAACACACTAAGGGAAATATCTACATCAACAAGTTCGTTATCTTTTCGAATCATTCTTGTTTCCAGATGATGTTGAATGCCTTTCTGCCGTATATTTTCTGATCGTATCTTTTTCCATTCTTCTTGCGGGTAGAGATATTTCACGGGTTTCATCATCAGATCTTCTTTACCCATTCCTAGGAGTTTTTCTGTATATTTATTCCAATGGACAATCCGTTCGTTCTCATCGGTCAGCATGATGGCGATTACGGAATTTTCAAATATAATCCGATATTTCTCGATGGGATCGCCGAGATCAATTGTTGGGGCGTCTTCTTGGTGATGGTGTCGTAAAATCGTGAAAATTGATTCAAGAGAGTCATCTTCTTTTTCTTCCGGCAGAGCAACTCTTTGCTCTTGTGAAGCGTTCTTGTTAAGTTTTCCGATTCGCTCTTCTTCTCGTAATGTTTTTATGATTTCTGGATCATCAGTATTCATATTATCCCTCCTGGAGTAGTATATGCAGTAATTGGTTTGAATCTCATATCTGTTGTAGACTGTTCAGTACCACAGAATAAATACTTACTGCTCATCGAGTGTCCCATCTGTATTATTACAAAGAAAAGTAAACATTTTTTGGTATAAAATCGTTTGGTTTACGTCTTTTGTGTTTATCTATTGATAAAGTGATAGAGAAATACAGCATTGTATCAAAACTCTATAAATTACTTGAGGAATGCCAAATCAATAATATATTTATAAGAGAACAGTGTTATAAAATTGTACAATGGGGAAAAACTATTGAATCAGAAAGGATTGGCTGTTGGTTTAATCGTGCTATTTATTGTTTTATCAACGTCACCGATAAGCATGGGTTCAAATGGAATCAAGGATAAGATTTATGAATCTGGTCAAGAAACGTTATATCAACAGTATAGCGAATATCGTATTCAAGAACATGAACATTCAGAAAATAATGTCATTTTTTATTTTGCTGCTTGTCTAGTACAATATTCAAAAACACATTTTAGAGAATACCCTGGGAAACATACGGGAGTTTTTCTTCAATATGGCATTCTTTGTTTCAATGCTAGTCTGGAGAAGTTAACACTATCAATTATAATGAACTATACCGCTGAGATGAACTACACCATTGGTGTTCCTTCCCTTGCTCCGATAGTTGCATTTGGATTGAAAATTGAAAATTATTCAGAATATATATGGCGTACATTCAAATTGAAACATAATGGATACGCGAAACAAGAGGGCAATATCTCCATTAACATATCTTTTGATATGGAACATATCAAACCAGGAGACAAATTTATTCTTCGCCCTACGGTTGCCATAGTAAGCGATCCGTATGTATATTTATCCAAAGATTACCAATTCTATAAATATACTTCGCGTCTCTTGCGTTTCATCTATTATGTACCTTCGCTTCACAAAATTTTATTAGAAAAACGGTTGTTTCCTTTTATTGCAGAACATGGTAGCTCTGGTATTTATGGAGAAAATACAAGAATAA
>Ga0307446_1000023_pt1 | contig 39074 bp, 36 predicted proteins | sample SalMarSW160320MG_FD_202141 | JGI IMG/M metagenome (GOLD analysis project Ga0307446, IMG submission 202141) | Salt marsh sediment microbial communities from the Plum Island Ecosystem LTER, Massachusetts, United States - SW1603-20 | ecosystem: Environmental > Aquatic > Marine > Intertidal zone >... | reverse complement strand
AAACGCGACCTGAACACTCTGCTGTCTTACAATTTTTGAACTGCTTCTCCAATTCATTAATGATGTTGATCATGTTGTCTTTAGCAGTCTGAGCAAATTCACTTTTAGGGTGAGACGATAAGAATGCTCGACAGGCGTCTACTGTATTTAATTGTCGGGTTTTATCCCATTCGAACTTTTCAATAAAGATTCTTGTATGGTGAATGAGTCGAAGCTCCTCGCAAGTGCCCGGTGGGTTGAGTCAAAAAACAAGATCGAATTTAAGCAAAATTCCTCGTATGAAACTAGGTTCACCGAAGTTTCTGTTTTGATCAAACGGGGTGCTTTGGCATCCAGCGGCGGGGCTGACATCTAAATAAGGAAGGCGGGTACAATATATTGTAGTCCTCCTTTCAGACTTAAAACTTTTGACATTTGAGAATAATCGATACAAATAGAGTCTTTAAAACTGTTGATGCATTTCAACTATCTGGGATCACATGAAATTATAATACTGCAATATGATATCATAGAAAATATACCTTGGTTTTTTTCTTGAAATAACTGGTCAAGATCGGAAATTCATTATGTAGGCTTTTACAAATATTGTAAAATTATTTCCCGCCATGGCTTCGGAGAAGCTCGGTTACATCCTTATTTTCCGAATAGTGTAGAGGAGTAAAACCGTTTTTAGTTTTGGCGTTAACATCCGAACCCTTGGAAATGAGAAGCTCGGTTACATCCTTTTGGCCGTACATAGCCGCAAAGTGCAGAGGTGTAAAACCGTTTTTAGTTTTGGCGTTAACATCCGCACCTTTGGAAATGAGAAGCTCGGATATATCCTTATTTTTCGCATAGTGTAGAGGAGTAAAACCGTTTTTAGTTTTGGCGTTAACATCCGCACCCTTGGCGATAAGAAGCTCAGATAACTCCTTGTGGCCATACATAGCCGCAAAGTGCAGAGGTGTAAGGTCGTCTCTTCCTTTGGCGTCAATTTTTTCCGGCTTTTCTGCCAATAAAGATCCGACCTTAGCAATATCTCCTTCTTTGACTGCATTGTGGATTTCTTCACCCCAGACAAGTATCACAGCCAGAAACAAAATTCCAAAAACTGCAATAAGAATTTTTTCATGGGCCATGACATTCCCTCTTTACTGATTCGATAGATGTCAAATTTCATATAAGATCCAATATTTGGCACAGTATTATAAAGGAATTTTTATGTCAAATGATAAACAATTTAAGATTTTAGCCAGTTAAGTGTTATATAGTGGCATTGATTGGAGAGGTTAATCGATTGAAATAGGGGATGGGTGTAATTACAGCTCGCCATTACATGGCCAATAGTTGCTTTTGTAATATCTAATCGATATCAACACAAAAACCCCACTCTCTGATTGAGAAATGGGGTTTAATTTCGTCTCATATGCTCTTCCTGTGTTTAAGGTTAAAGCAATTTATCTGAAACCGTATATTTATTACACATGTTTATCCTAATTTGCCAAGGCCTCGAATAAAGGATTTAAGGAGGCGAATCAATTAGAGACATGCATTGAAAAATGTTTATGGATGCACATGGTTTTTTGCATTACGACAGGTGAAGACGGGGCGTTATGCAGAACGTTCCTGGCGACCTAAATTGATATCTTCCGTATTTTTTAAGTTGTGATCATAATGCCGGTGATCTAAAGTTTTAAAAAACCCGATTTTCGCATCTTTTAGTTTATCTTCCGATTGAAAAAAAGAAACAGTTTTTGGTGCCGGGGTCGCAAAATCTGAACATCAAATGTGAACTTTGGCGGTAATATCCGCCATGTTTGTATATATATGGATGCTTTCTTGCATATTTATCCCATTGCTTCCAAGACCTCCAATGACCGTTATAGTCATACCGATGCCCTTTATAATCGTAGTTTATGTAAAAACGATCTTTGCTGTAGGGGCGTTCGCTGTATCCACGATACTTGTAATAATCTGGACGTTTTTTATCGCCATGACGATCGGAATTGTTGATATGTTCTTTGTAAGTACGACGCCCCTGGGTATCGCGATAGTAATCTTTAGAAATTACCGGAATAGCAGTTGCAAGCAAAAAAAAGAAACCTAAGATTATAATAATAATCATTCTTTTCATATGAAGCCTCCTGCAAATTTTATGCTTTACGCAGCGGCAGAATTTATTTCTAAAGGTATTATTTATCTGCTTCTAATAAAGGGAAAGACATCCGTAAAACCGAGAATATCTGTTACCAGTAATATGACAAATACTATGAGTGCCGCCCCAACGATTGTACCGACGGCACTACCCCCTGCCGGCAGTTGATCTATCCTTGATGCAATGTTTTCAACTTCCTCGTCGGTGAGGCAATCGATGCGTTCTTTGGCCTCTTTGGAACTTACGCCCCAGGTCGCAAAGGTTTTCTGAACTTCAGAGCGATCGAGAAACATTTTTATACGATTGCGTGAAAGATCGTGTTGGTTTTGTTTTAAGATTTTACCTGTATCTATCATTGCCGCACGGGCTGGTACTGAAATAATGCTGAAGATGCTTAAAGCGATAATGACCGGTATTGCAATGGTTTTTCTCTTCTTTATTAATGAATGCATAGCTTTTTTATCTCCCTAATATTACAAGCCATCTCAAAAATACATCACATATTTTGAAGACAAGACTGCAAATAAATACCCATAGCCTCAAAACAAAAAAGCCTTTGGGCAAGCTTTCCCAAAGGTTGAACACGTAACTTCGGCAGCCCGGCTGTCATAGCTTTTCAGCTTTAGACCCGCGGCTTTGCGTCCCCGCCTTTCAACGGATTTGCCCTTTCGATCTATTTAATTTAAAAGCTATTATAAAAAATACCGATGAAATTGTCAAATGAAACTCCCCGCAGCCCCGTGAACGGGATTTCCGCTGCGCTCCAACAAGCTGGCTGCGGGGTATCAAAGCGGAATTCGCCGAAGCCAACCCGTCGAGATCAAAGGGTGAGTTTTACCTTAAATTGGCCTAATTTTGAAAGGTTGGATAATAAATGGTTGGATAATAAATGGCGATTGACAACCTGACTTGCCTTTAGTATTTTGGTTTTATTGTTACCGTAACCGGCAGGATTTCATATGTTGGCCTCCGGCTCGTAGAGCAGTCCTAATAAGTTCCATGCACAATGATAACTTTTCGATACATCCCCTGCCAAAAAGGGAATTCTTATCAATATAATATCGGCGACCGCATGAAGATTTGGGCATGAGAAGCTTGTGCCGTCTTTTGGACCGCATTCTTTTTTCAGAATAAGGAACCATGCAAAGACAAACAATCAGAGGCATAATCAGTGCGGTGCTGGGCTCCATACTGCGGATGTCACGAACCAAAGTGAATTACTGGGCTGAATTCTGCCTTGATATCCCGTTAGGTGTCGTGCTGACCGTTGGAGCTCTGGGGCACCATGATATCCTTGGCACCAAAGCGCTTCTGACCTTCCTGCTGGGTCTGTTTATTTTCAGCTATCTCGAATACGCCGTTCACCGTTGGCTGTTCCACGGATCGATCCAGATCATCGAGCAGGGTCACCGTGCGCACCACGAGAATCCGAAGGGCTATGACGCTCTGCCTTTCTTCCTGCCTTCCCTGGTGATACTGGGGCTGACAGGCGTATTTATTTTGTTGATGCCCGCGAGTTATGCGTTTCTGCTATCGGGCGCCATGGCCTTCAGCTACGTAATCTATGGGCTGGGCCACTTCTTCATTCACCACACCCGTTTTCGTCAACCTCTGGCCCGGCGTTGGGCAGCCCACCATCTCATCCATCACTACCACCCCGAAACGAACTTTGGTGTTACCACGCCGTTGTGGGACATAATTCTCGGCACGCAGAATGTAATGCTGAATCAAAAAAAGATATAGCATGGTATTTTATGCGCCATGCTATCGCCATTCTATGCCTATTCTTCAAGCGTGACATAAAATGATACCAATAGCCCGGCACATTTTTTGTCGACCGGCATGCGGTTTGTAAGCAATCGTTTCCATCATTTCGGCGTTACATATCCGGTCGGGCATAGGTAAAGGAATGATGCGCCAACAGCGTGCCATCGCCATTCACGCTCTCGGCCGCTCCAAAAATCAAACGCCGGCCTACTTTCAGAGTTCTGGCCGTGCTGTAAAAACCCTCTCTCTTGGCCCCATTCAAAAAAGATGTTTTCATTTCGGCGGTCACGGCCATCTCTACGCGGCCAATCTTGGTCATTATGGCAAGCCACATTGCCATATCCGCTGCCGCCATAAAGACCGGACCACAAACCAGCCCGCCAGGTCGCACATATTTCTCTTGAAATGGTACATAGATCGTACATTCTCCATCGCCGGAGTCATGGATGCTAAAACGATAATCTGCAACAAAGGCAGAATCAGCCAAAACTTGCTCTAACTCTTTTTTGGTTAATCCAGGTTTGTGTGCCATAATGATAAATCCTCGCAAAAATTCTAATCTATTGTGTGAACGGTACATATTGTTTTACCAAGATGCAGTAACGAATAACTATCAAAATTATATAATATGCTGAAGAATAACACAATAAGGTGAGATAAAAAGTCCGGATCCGGACAAGAATTTCTTACGCTTGATCTTTAGGCGCCGAATCATTATATATAGGTTGGTAAAAAATGACGGAGGCTGAACATGGCGCATTTTAAGATTCACCCCATTGTGATGGGCACCAAAATTTTTAACAAGAGCATGATGACGCATCAGTACGGGTATGGGGAAACCTATACCATACCCATCTATGCCTGGTATATTGAAGGAAGTGACAAGACAATACTGGTGGATACCGGGGAGATGAGCCCCATCCAGTCGAAGGATAGAGAGGCGTCTATCGGTGGTAAAATTTACACCTTCGAAGAAGGGCTATCCAAATGGAACCTCAAGCCCGAGGATGTCGATATCGTCATTCACACGCATCTGCACAACGATCACTGCGAAAATGATTACAAATGCACCAATGCCAGGATCTATGTTCATGAAAAGGAACTGGCCGCCATTCATCATCCGCATCCGCTGGATTTTCGCTACCTGGAGGATTACATCGAAGATGTGGAAGAAAACGGACAGATTGAAATCGTCAAACAGGATCAAGCCATCGTTCCGGGCATTTCCGTGATGCATACGCCGGCACACACCCCAGGCGGCATGACGGTGCTGATCGATACAACGCAGGGAAAAGCCGCCATAACCGGATTTTGTGTTATCGACGAAAATTTCAATCCACCCAGGGAAATTCGGGCCATGGAAATGGACGTGATTCCACCCGGTACATTGGTCAATGCCTATGAGGCCTATGATATCCTGGTCAAGGTCAAAACCGCTGCGGATTTAATCATCCCGCTGCATGAGCCGCGGTTTGCAGGGTTGCATACGATCCCTTAACAGCGGCTAAAGCCTCGATTAAAGGCTTTCTGCCCAAGTTCGCCCCAAATTTTAAATTGAGCTAACCGCGTTTTATCCAGCGTGCTGCCAGGAATGCACCCGTATTCAGGCCCTTTTCGCTTACCGCTTTTTCGATTTCCGGGGCGATTTCCGGGTCATCGTTTTTTTCGAAATGGATGGCCGTTTGAATGATGCCTTCCACAGGAGACAAATCCTTTATCTCGTCAGGAGATCTGAAAATCGCATGTTTGAAGAGGGGGTGGTTTTTTTGGACAGCCGCCGTCCTTTGCTGCGCCCAGGGACTCAGGGAGTTCAAGGTTGCGACGACGATGTATCCTTTGGGTTTTGTGACGCGGAAAAGTTCTTCTACGGCAAGCCTTGCATCTTGAACAAATTCAATGGCGGTGACGGATATTGTCTTGTGAAATGAAGCGTCGGCAAATGGAAGATCTCGTATATCCCCGATGACGGATTTGAAGGTTCGACCCGGAAATTTGGTCAGGGCACGGCAAAGCATGGCAAGGGCGAGTTCAAGCCCCACGACCCGGGCTCCGGCCTCAAGAATGTCTGCGGTAAAGATTCCCGTGCCGCATCCTGCATCCAGAATCACCTCACCCGGTTCCGGCTTCAGCATCTTGAGTAGAAGTTTGCGCTCATAGCCTTTGATCAGCCGCCCCAAGGGCGTTTCAAACCACAGATCGTATTTCTCCGGCCAATGGTCAAAAATCTGTGCCATATTTTTGTGTTGGATCTTTTTTAGCTGTAAGGCTTTAGGAATTTTTGCTTATTTTGTTTGTTTTTACTCGAAGCCATCTCAAAATTAGGATTTTCGGTCGAGATCAAGGCGAGACCGAGAGTCAACCACCACCCGCGAAGCGGGTGGCTTGAATTTTCGGCCATAGGCCGAAAAGGCAAAAGCACGCCTGCCCGCAACACTCTCGCTTGCGAGGCGGGCGGGTCAGTGCTTTCGACGTTGAACTTGCATCCGGGTGCAAAGCACCCGGTTTGTTTTGCAAGAATCAACCCGCAGGCATACTTAAGTATGTCGAGGGCTCAACGCAGATATCGGACGAAAAGACTTTTTTGAGATGGCTTCTATTCCCCTTCGAACTCGGTTAACGTATATGCATTGTATTTTTTGATCTTTTCCTTGCCGTTAAGGTCTGGCAGTTCAATGATAAATACGCACTCGACGACCTCGCCGCCGAGTTTTTCGACCAGTTTGGTGGCTGCGGATATGGTGCCTCCGGTGGCAATGAGATCGTCCACAACCAAAACCTTTTCTCCTTTTTGAATGGCATCGATATGCATCTCCACAACGTTCTCACCGTATTCAAGGGTATACGATTCGCTGATGGTTTTATAGGGCAACTTTCCAGCTTTTCTCACGGGAACGAATCCCACATTGAGTTTATAGGCCAGCACCGCACCGAAAATAAATCCCCTTGCATCGATGGCGACCACCTTGTCGACATTCATGTCTTTGTAACGGTCAAAAAGCATGTCACAGGTTTCTTTGAAAGCTTCGGGATCCTGCAAAAGCGTGGTAATATCTCTGAACATCACCCCTTTAATGGGCCAGTGCGGCACGGTTCTGATTTTTTCCTTAAGATTCATACTAACGCCCTCACTTTATACCTGAAACAGCTTTTACCAACAGCTTCTTGACGCGATCGGCATTCTGGCTGAATATTTCCAAGATTTCTTCCCACGAAACCGGGGCTTCATCTTCCTTCCAGCAGTCATAGTCGGTAGACATGGCAACCACCGCATACGGTATCCTGGCCTCATTGGCCAAGATCGCCTCGGTTGCAATCGACATATTAATGACATCTCCTCCCCACATTTTAAACATCTTTGACTCTGCTTTGGTCGAAAACCTGGGTCCTTCGATAGTGATCACCGTTCCGCCGAAGTGGGCGTTGTAATTTAAATCTTTTGCCGATTGATACAATGCTTTTCGCAGCCCGAGGTCAAAGGGTTCAGCCATGGCCGTATGTACGGCACCGTTTTCGAAAGATTCATGAAACGTTATTTCCCGGTGTTTCGTAAAATCGATAAACTGATCGACAATGACAAAGTGTCCTCTATTTATCTCTTCTTTCAGGCTCCCGCAGGCGGTTGTCGCAAGGATATGCGTTGCGCCCTGTTCCTTTAATGCGTAAATATTCGCCCTGTAATTGACCTGGCTCGGGCTCAGGGTATGTTTTTCCCCGTGCCGGGCAATGAGGACCACATCGACGCCGTTGATCTTTCCTGCGGACAATGCCGAGGACGGCTTTCCATAGGGCGTGTCTGCCCGTATGATCTGAGGGCTGATGAGTATTCCCGGATCATCCAGCCCGGAACCTCCGATAATTCCGATTTTCACCATCCTTATCACTCCGTTCGTTGTACCCGATATACGATGTCAAATGATACACAAGCCTAGTTGCGATATATATTAGATCAAATATATTGTCAATCAGCCGGCGGCCCGGTCGAGGGCAACCGGACCTGGTGCGGATTCAGCTCAATGAATACATGTGTCCTTTGAAAATCAAATATCCCGTTTTTATAAATTCGTGTTTATTCGCGTCCATCCCCGGTTCCCCTTACCTTTTTCCTAATCCCCGTTTTCCGGCTTCCCTTCTCCAACCTTTGGTCTTCGCTTTCGGCTTTGCCCAACAAGCCGACCTCCGACCTCTGACTTCCGACCTCTGATCCTTAGCCTCTTTCCTCTTTCCTCTTTTCTATTTCCATTGACAACCCACAGCTCGTGCCCTATTTTTCTTACAACAAGGTGCCTGCCAATCACCGTGCAGATAAACGCCGGCATCAACACATCAAAAACCGGGCGAGTTTAAAAACCCACAATTACACCCGCCACAGTTTTGGAGAAAAAAATGACACTGAACGAACTTGCAGGAAAACCTGCACCAAGATCGCTGCTCGTAAACATCCCGAGACTGGTTTCCGCATATTATACCCATAAGCCGGATGTTTCGGATCCTGCACAACAGGTGAGCTTCGGGACATCCGGCCACAGGGGATCCTCTTTGAAAAACAGCTTTAACGAAGACCACATTCTGGCCGTGAGCCAGGCCATATGCGACTATAGAACATCCAACAATATCACCGGTCCTTTGTTTATGGGGATGGATACCCATGGGCTGTCGGAAGGGGCGTTGGCCACGGCCCTTGAAGTTTTTGCCGCAGCCGGCGTGACGGTGATGATCCAGAAAGACTTCGGTTATACCCCGACACCGGTCATTTCTCACGCGATCCTGACTTACAACCGGCAAAAAAAGAGAAATCTTGCCGACGGCGTGGTGATCACGCCGTCCCATAATCCTCCCCCTGATGGGGGGTTCAAATACAACCCTCCTGACGGCGGACCCGCAAGCACCGAGACGACACGCACCATCCAAGATCGGGCCAACGAGATTCTCGGCAACAACCTCAAGGATGTCAAAAGAATCCCCTTTGAAAAAGCCCTCAAAGCAGATACCACCCAACCCCATGATTTCATATCCCCCTACGTAGAAGATCTTCGAAATATTATCGATATGGAAATGGTGGCCAATGCAGGCCTCAACATCGGTGTTGACCCCCTCGGCGGCTCCAGCGTCGGTTTCTGGGACCCCATTGCCGAGACTTACGGTTTGTCCATAGAGGTGGTCAACCGGATGGTTGACCCCACCTTTTCGTTTATGACCGTGGACAAGGACGGCAACATCCGAATGGACTGCTCATCGCCGTATGCCATGGCCCGCCTGATAAAGCTCAAAGACCGCTTCGATATCGCTTTTGGAAACGACCCTGATGCCGACCGCCACGGCATCGTGACTCAAAATGCCGGGCTTATGAACCCGAACCACTATCTTTCGGTCGCCGTGTGGTATCTCTTCCAAAACCGCTCCGGATGGAGACAGGATGCGGCCGTGGGCAAAACCCTGGTATCGAGTTCGATGATCGACAGGGTCAGCGCCCATCTCAACAGAAAGCTCTCGGAAGTTCCCGTGGGCTTTAAATGGTTTGTGGACGGGCTGATCGACGGTTCCTATGGATTCGGCGGAGAAGAAAGTGCCGGGGCTTGCTTTTTAAGAAAGGACGGCACCGTCTGGACCACGGATAAAGACGGCATCATCATGGACCTGTTGGCCTGCGAAATTACGGCGGCGACCGGAAAAGACCCGGCCCGGCTATATGAAGAACTGGAAGACAGATTTGGCAGTCCGGCTTACGAACGAATCGACGCACCGGCCACCGCCAAACAGAAAACAGTCCTCAAAGAGTTGGCTCCTGAGATGATTACGGCAAAGGAACTTGCCGGAGAACCGATAATTTCCAAAATCAACCGCGCACCCGGCAATGATGCGCCCATCGGCGGCATCAAGGTGGTCTCCGGAAATGGTTGGTTTGCCGCCCGCCCCTCCGGCACTGAAGATATTTACAAGATTTACGCGGAAAGCTTCAAAGGCAAAGACCATCTTCGTAAAATTCAACAACAGGCCCAGGAAATGGTCAACGACGCTTTTAAAAAAGCCGGCGTGAATTAAGAAAGCAAAAATTCCGAGATCACTCCGGCCGGTAGGGTTTGCCCAGAGCGCTCGGCATGCTGCCGGAAAGAAACGCTAAGATAGATTTCATTTGAGGTTTATCTTCGGCCCAGTTCAGCACAGACTCTTTTTGGGCCAGGGACATTACCAAAAGCGTAAAAATCATCAACGGAAACGGCGCGACTTGAAAAACCTGGGCCGGTACACCGGGCAGCCATTGCTGGCAGTATATTCCCACGATCTGCAAAAATGAAAATAGATAGGCGCCCATGGCGGCTTTTATGGGATTCCACCCGCCGAAAATCACCAGCACAAGGGCGATCCATCCGGTTCCTTCAGCACCCTGGGGACGGCCCCAGCCCGGTTTGACACAGAGCGAAAATGTCGCCCCGGCAAGGCCCACCAAAAGGCCTCCGCCGATTGAATAGACCATTTGCATCTTTTTAGGATTGATTCCTCTGGCATAGGATGCCAGGGGGCGCTCCCCTACGGACCTGAGATGCAGCCCCATGGGCGTTTTGTATACATATCCCCCGCAAAAGGCGATCATGATCAGGCTGAAGTAAACCGGCAGGCTTTGATCAAAAAATACCGGTCCCAAAAATGGAATGGTCTTTACAAGGGGGATGGATAAAGGAAGAACCTGGGGGCCCTGCAAGCGGGAATAAGGGTTGCCGAGAAAATAGGCGAGATCGCGGGTCATTAACGTCAAAACAAAGCCGACCGCAACCTGTGACTGATTCAAATAGATGCTGAAAAATGCAACGATCGCCGCAACAGCGGCGCCCACCATGGCGGCAAGAATAAAACCCAACAAAATATTGTTGGTTTCAAAGGCAACGGCAAAGGCGACCATGGCGCTTAACAATATGGTTCCGTCAAGGGAGAGATTAATAACGCCCGCCTTTTCCGTTATCGTCTCGCCAAGGGCTGCCAGCACGATGGGCGCTGCACCGGCCACGACGCCGGCAAATAATTGGGCTAAATCAAGTTCCATCATCTTTGGCCATTTCTCCGGTCAATTTTGCGCGGACACGCCATGCGTATACGGACAGCGCCGCCAACACAAACGCCCCTTGAATCACCCCGCTCAAGGACGAATCGAGTTGAAGCATCATGGGAAGTTGGATGCTGCCGACGTTTAAGCATGCAAAAAAGAACGCCACCAGCGGGGTGATCCATACATTATAGTTTGACAGCATCACCACCAGAAGCGCCAGGTATCCGTAGTTGCTGGATATGGCGGGCAGCAGGCGATGATACACACCGGCGGCCTGAACACTTCCGGCCAGGCCGGCGAACCCTCCGGCGAAAATCATGGCAATGATCATATACCGGTCGGGTTTCAGGCCGAATAGCATGGCGGCATCCCGATTATTTCCGATGGCTTTCAAGTTCAACCCCATGCGGGTATATCGCAAAAACAGCGCCGTTAAAACCAGAGCAGCCACAGCCAGAACCAGCCCCGCCGGAGAAAGTCGCAGGGCCGGGTAAAAAGGAAGCCACAACTTTTGGGGAAAAAGTTCGGTCCCGCTCATGGATGCGATGCCGGGACGATGCCAGGGACCGAAAATCAGCCAGAGAATGACCCCCTGACCCACAAAATTAAGCCCCAGGCCTGCAAAAATTTCATTGACGCCCCCCTTTGTTTTCAAAAACCCTGCAACCACGGCCCATATCGCGCCGCCGAAGATGCCGGCTGCCAGCGACAGTCCGATAAAAAGTATCGGCATGCTCTTGGCCGCATCGATCCGAAGCACCGCCGTGGTAAAAACAGCACCCAGCATGATCTGCCCTTCAACACCGATATTCCAGAGGTCGATTCTGAATGTGTATAAAAGACCGGAAGCGCACAGGGTTAGCGGCACCCAAACCTGAATGACCTGTGCCAACTTGGTCCAGGATCCCAACGACCCATTGAACAGATAATAATAGGCCGCAAAAGGCGGCGCGCCGGAAACAAGGAGAATGATCGTGGTGGACAATAACACCGCAAACAGCGCCAGTATGCCTTCAATCAGATATCGGGTGATGATTCTCATAATCTCGACAGCGACAGTCGTTCACGGTCGGCATCGGGTAGAACATGACCGTGTGATGCGTTTATATAAAATATGGGCAAAACGCCCGTTTTTAGGCTTTGCCCGCAATGGCCCGCCCCAGCTCGTGGGCATCTGTCTGATCCGTTGGGGTATCTTTAATCACGGCACCGTCGAAAAAAACCAGGACGCGATCGGCATTTGTCAGGATTTCGTCGAGTTCCGAAGATGAAAAGACAAGACATGCATTATGGGTGGAATACGCATGCAAATACTCCCACACCCAGAGCACGGATTCCATGTCCAATCCTCTCGTAGGATTGTCCAATAGCAGCAACACCGGATCCTCGGGCAGAAAAGAAAGCAGCAGGCGCTGTTGATTCCCCCCGGAAAGTGATTCCACCAAAGATTCCGGTTCGGCTTTGATTCGAAAATCGGCAATTCGTTTTTTTGCGCCTTGAACGCTGTGCAGCCTGTTTACAAAAAATCCTTTTTTTTTGTCCTGAAGTGAAACATGCTCAGCGATATTCAGCCCCGGTATCAAACCCTGTTCGATACGGGAGCCCGGCAAATATGCGACGCCCCGGTTTTTGAAAGTATGGTAATCCTCTCCATGCATGTTCGTGCCCTGAAGAGATATGGATCCTTTGGACGGCCGCTTCAACCCCGCGGCGATTCTGAGAAAGACGTCCTGGCCGCTGCCTTCGAGACCGGCCAGGCCAACAACCTCTCCTTGATGAACTGCAAGGCTGCAGTTTTTAAGACCTGCACGACCGCCAAGGGCGGATACACGGGTTAACTCGAGAACGCAATCGATAGGCTTTACACGGGTGTGTGACACTGGAACCGGCGGGGTCCCGAACATCATTTTCAACAACGTGTGCGTAACAAAGGGTCTTTTGATCTCTCCGGATACGCTTCCCTGTTTCATTACGGTGATTTTATCGCACACGGATTCCACATCTTCCAGTTTATGGGACACCAGAACCACGCTTTTATCTTCGCCGACAAGTTTCTTTAGGGCCTGGAACAGAATCTTTTTCTGCTCACCGGATATACCGGTGGTTGGCTCATCTAAAATCAGAACCCGGACACCCTGTGCCAGGAGTCTTAATATCTCAAGCTGTTGTCGTTCGCCGATGGTCAGTTTTTTAACAAGGGTGTCCGGGCGAAGGGAAAAGTTCAAAGCCCCGGCCATGTCTTCAAAAATCTTTGCGAACACGCGTTTCTTGTTTCTGATGCCGGATATTTGACCGAGCATGAAATTTTCCAGAACCGTCAAAAGGGGAAAATCAAGGGGATCCTGATAGAGCATGCCGATGCCCAGCTTCGCCGCCTGGGCAGGGGTCTGGTAATTTACCGGGGAATTATCGATAAGAACAGCACCGCGGGTTTTCCGGCTGTAACCGGCCAGAATTTTCATCAGGGTGGTTTTGCCGGCGCCGTTTTCGCCGAGGATACCATGAACGGTGCCCGGCCGAATCGTCAGATTGACGCCGCAATTGGCCTGAATGGATCCATAATATTTGTGGATGTTGCGAAGTTCTATCCACATGTTAGAACATATCCAAATGGAAATTCATTGTAAACAGGATCAGCAAAGTATTCAGGATTTACGAATAACAGACACAGGTTTATTGTCCAATCTGTGAAAATTAAAAAAATACCGAATCGGTTGCCTATTTGGCGCCGCTTTGTCCGCTCATTCCTTTTAAAAGCTGTTTCATATACCAGATCTGTTTATCAGAGGCGATTTCACCTTTTTTAAGAAACAAGCTGCCGTCCTGATAGTAAAGAGGTCCTTTAAAAAGCGTTGCCTTGCCCGTTCCGAGATCCTTGATAAACGTGTCCAGCGCCGCTTTGGCCGATAAAGACAGGGCCGGTCCGGCCACAAAACCGACGGTGCTGGTATCCGGATTGTTGATATCCTTCCAGTCGGGTCCCAGCCAGACCCATTTGGACGTCCATTTCGAGGCCATCGATGCCTTTACAAAAGAAACATACCCCGGTCCCCAGTTGAAATAAGGGACCCCAAGGCACACATCTTCCGCGCCCTGGCAGGCATCGATATAATCGTAGGGTACCGCCCAGACCTTTTTTCCTTCTTTTCGTTTTTGCCTTGCAACGACCACCGCCTCCGTCGTGTCTATCCCTGACAGGACAACATCATATCCGGTATTAAAAAAATTTTGGGCGACTTGAGACGGATCGGCGGTTACGCCGGGGATGTTGAACCAGAAACCAATCCAGGTGACCTGAAATTTCAACTTGGCGGGATCCTTTTTCAGGACGTGTTCCCAGGCATATTTTGCGCCAAGATAACACGATACCGCCAGGCGCCGGGTTTCTTCGTTGACCAGAGGGCCAAGGTATCCGATTTTACCGGTTTTGGTGGTCATTGCCGCAACGAATCCGGCCATCATCTTTCCATAAATCATTTTTCCCATGAGGTTGCTGAGATTTTTCGGCGCTTTTCCGGTCAACACATCGTCACCGGAGATGTGAATAAAATTGATTTCAGGATGCATTTGGGCGGCTTCTCTGATGCCGTCCTTCATGTCGTCTGAATTGGCGATAATCAGCTTTGCTCCTTTTTCCGCCATGTCATCCACCAACTGGGGAATCGTTACCCCGGGACGATCGGCAGGGTTGACCTTGTCGATGTAAATCATTTTGGTCCCGGGAATCTTCTTTTCCACATATTTGCCGGCTTCGAAGTGGGCCTGGCTCCATCCGTGATCATTATAAGGACCCACCAGCAGCAACCCGAACATATACGGCCTATCCGCCCCTAAAGCCATTCCCGATGCCGAAAATAACAAAGAAAAGAAAAAGCACGCCGCCGCTGCTCCCATCACCAGTTTTTTCAGCATAACATCCTCCTTATTTTCGGTTCGTGCACTGATTCATAACTATGGTTATATATCCCGACAGGGTATTTTAAAATACATGTACACAGTTAGTTGCTTATACGGTTAAAGTCGGCATCGAGTCAAGAGAGAAGATTCAATGAGATTAAGCGGTTGGCGATTTTGGTGCATGATCGCCGACGCGCATATCCTCTTGGACCGTTTTCACGGATATCCGGAAAAAACTGCCGTAAAACGGCAGAATATGGTCAGATATGGTCTAAACACACTTGATGTCGCATGTTGTTTATCGGGTTATCCATTTGATATATTTAACGATCATTTCCGATGGACAATTTTTGCATGATTTTTGCATGATTTTATTTTTACAAAATTTTTGCATAAACTTTACCGGAAAAGTTCCGATATTGAATCTAAAGGAACAACTCATGGCACCCAGAACCTTTTGGCTATCGGTAATGTTGACGTTTTTAATCGGCATCGCCACAGGTTGCATGGATCGGTTGCCTTACAGTTTTAACGGAAAGGTCACCCGTTATCCAAATTCGAAAATTATCAACATCATGAAACTTCAGGGCGGGTGCTATGCAGAACTTGAAACCAATGACCCGTGGGAAAAGGTGCTGGAATTTTATAAAGATCAAATGGGCCGGTCAGGTTGGACGATTCGGATCGAACGGCAACTCGAACCCTGGCGCATGAAAGACCCGGATGCCACCGCCTTTTTAGCCCTTTTTAAAGGAAGTGAGGGATTGATGATCGATGCGCATAAGCCGCCTCACAGCCGTAAAACACAGGTCGCATTGTTTTTGGGAGGCATTGATGAATAACAAAGGCTTTACTTTGGCTGAAGTTCTCGTAACCATTGGCATTCTCGGTATAATGGCGGCCATTTCAATACCCTCCTATATATCGTGGCTGCCCAGGCACAGGCTGCAAACATCGGCGAGGCAGATCTACGATGATCTGAATCTGGCAAAAATGGAGGCGGTGAGAAGAAACACGAATATTTGCATCACCTTTAGCACGGCGAATAATAATTACAGGGTATTTGTGGACCCGGATTCAAATGGGATTTATGCATCACCACCCGATACCATATTAAAAGACAATGTCGCGTTGGAAAATAGTGTAAAAATAAGCAATACAACAACGATCGCATTTAATAATAGGGGAATGGCTGCCAGCATCGGCAATGTCAATGTGACCAACCCCACAGGCACCATGCGCATTAGTGTAATTACTACCGGCAACATCTCGATTTCAACCCTATAATAACCTGCCTTTCGCTGCCGCAGCTTTTTCTTGTCAAACCTTAATCTGCGAAATAGAATACACGCGTAAGTTTGAGGCCGAATTGAACCCAATCCTGAATGGAATTGACAACCTCGTCTGAAATTTATAGGTTTCATCGGATTACAGAGGAAAAAATATCGGAAGATTATTGACCCAAACCGTCATCCAGGCTACCCGGAAACTGGGATATGAACGCATGAGGCTCGATACGATTCCTTCAATGAAACAGGCAATTGTGTTATACAAGGCATTGGGGTTCAAAGAAATCGCACCGTACCGGTTCAACCCCATCGAAGGCGCGGCCTGCTTCGAGTTGAATTTAAAATGGCTAAATGGTTTGGATCGTTAATAGGGTTAAGATCGTTTGGATCGTTCAAAAGGTAACGCTTTTGCATCTTGAAAATTTTGGTTCTCGGAGAGACCAAACGATGATAAATGAGGAATGCATCTATGCTGAAACTTAAAATCAGGATCTTTAAAAATAATGACAACAAGCCGGATACCACCATGACCGTGCCCCTTGGCATTGTCAAAGTGGCGTCAAAATTGGTGCCGCGAAAAGCCGTAAAGGTTCTCGACGATCTGGGTATCGATCTCAATCAAATCATCGAGATCTCCAAGTCCGAAGAAGTGATGGGAACCCTGGCCGAAATCGAAGAACACAAAAAACACAGAAAGATCATCATCTCCATCGAATAGATCAAGTATATGAAATCATGAAAGACCCGGAAGAAAAATCACCGGTAATTGAAAAAATCAGAAACGATCTGTTCGAATTCGCCGTCGACCGTGAAGATATCAAATGGCTGATGGAGCGACTCCCGGAAGAAGCGAACATCGAACGCAGTGCCGTTGAGTACGAACTTCAAATACTCAAGATCATCAGCGTTGGATGGAGCATATCGTATTATCTGGAAAACAATCCTCTCAAGAATCCGATCCTGGAACTTTTCTGGATGGCGATTTACGAATTTTCCCAGCATCTGTCCAAGACAACCAATCTGATGATCGATCAAAATATCGATTACTTTCAGATCCTCAAGGATCGTCTCGATATCTATGTGAATGCCCTGGCCCAAAATCCCGATGCACCGGAACCTGCCGCCGTCATCGGCCCGGAATTTGCCAGGACCTGCGGAAACGTCGATGATATTTTCACCTTCATGACCGGCTCAAAAATGTTCATTTTCGTCACCGGCCGGGTCAGGAAATACATTGAAGCCATAGCGCTGAAATAGTCCGGAAGCTTCCGGTTTATAACCCCCTTGAGGAGAATCGCTTTGGCGGAATAACTTGAAATCTTTTATAAAAAATAAAGGAAGGACGAAACCAGGAGGAATAAATGAAAACAGCCATTGTGGGAATCGGCGGCGTGGGCGGATACTTTGGCGGATTGCTGGCAAAACAATATAATGATGATAAAAATGTCGAAATCGTATTCGTCGCCCGGGGGAATCATCTCGAACAAATCAAGAAGAACGGATTAAAACTCATTACGGAAAAAGAAACGATGATCGTCCGGCCGGATCTGGCCACCGACGATCCGTCAGGCGGCGGCGTATTCGATTGCGTTATTTTTTGTGTCAAGGCCTATGACCTTGAAAACAGCGCCGAACTCCTGTCGCCTTCCATCGGCGAAAATACCCGGGTTATCACGTTGCTCAACGGCGTTGACAATGCTGACAAGCTGCGTGTTCTTCTCAACAAAGGAAAGATATTGAATGGATGCGTCTACATCAGTGGGCTCATCGTCCAACCCGGCGTGGTTCAACAGAAAGGGGCTTTAACCCGACTTTTTTTCGGAAATGAATCCGATAAAGAGATCGACGGCAAAAAGCTTGAAACTTTTTTCAAAAAATCAAATATCGATGCGCAGTACCGAACAGATATCGAAAATATCGCGTGGGAAAAATATGTCTTCATTTCTCCCTTTGCCAGTGCAACGACGTATCTGCAAAAAACCATGCACGGCATTTTGGACAGTGACAATGGAAAAGAACTTTTGGAAAAACTGCTTACCGAAGTCTTTAGCATCGCCAAGGCAAAACAGATCATGCTGCCGGAGAATATCAGGGACCAAATCATAGAAAAAGTCAGCGGCTTTCCCAAGACAACCAAAACATCCATGCAAACGGACTTTGAAAAAGGAAGCAGAGCCGAACTCGAAACATTCACCGGATACATCGTCCGTGAAGCCCGTAAATTTGGTATACCTGTTCCGACACATGAACATGTTTATGATGCTTTAAAGAAACAATTGCACGGATAGAAACCTGCTTTCAATGTACCATGTGCTCTGAGGATTTTCCGTTAATACCGTGATGTTGACTTTCCGGTCCTCCAATCGGATGGCTTGGTTTTCCGTAATTTCTAGCCAATGATTCATATTTTGCTTTCAACAGATCGAAGCCGTTCTTTTCTTTTATTTTTTTCAACAACTGGTATGGAAGATACCATTCTTTATGATACGTACCGATTTTTCTGAATGTATTAATATTTTCGGCAACCAACAGGTCAAAGGCGGTTTTACTCATTCCCAAAAAATATGCCGCCTTGTTTAGACTTACGCAACTATCTGTTTCTATATAGCATTCTTCTTTGGGGTGATATGCGCGCGGCAATACGATTTTCTCAATTCGCCCCTCATCCTTTATCACTTTAGAAACGGAATAAGAGTGAAGCGCAATCAACAGCCATTTTAACCTGGTTTTTCGATGTGATTCCGGAAGGGATTTAAGATCGAGTTCAGGGTGATTATCGATAAATTCACGGCATGCATTCCTAATTTTTAAAGCTCTCCAGGAAGCGATTCTTTTGAGTCTTGCCTTTTTATATTGACTCACACTCCTTCCCAAATACTCCCTGGGATTTTTGCCGCCGTATTTTCTTAAAAATTCCAATTCTTTTTCAACTTCTGAAAAGAGGGTGAAACCCATTCTCTCTCCGTAGATTTCTTCCCGGATTTTTTCAAGCTCGTATCGTGAACCGGAGGATAAAGCGCGTTCCGTTCTTTGTTTAAGCGCCAGCGCATCATCGAATACCTTTTTGGTTACAGTTTTCAATTCACCGTCTTCATAGCGTTCAAACCATTGATTGAGTATGCGTGTCGGATTGATTTCCAGCGTATTTTCTAAAAAATCCAATATCGGTTTAATCTCTTCATAAGGGATCCGTTCCTGTTCCTTGACATAGAAAAGATCCTTGATCATTTCCTTGATATCGATCCGGTTCAATCCCTGTTTGGTAAATTTTTCTTCCATGGCATTTTCAATTCTTTTCTCAACGGTTTGAATCGCCTCGTTGAAAATTCTGTAATCGACCTTCTTAAAATCTTTGTCCTGGTAAAATTCGCGATAAAGATCTGCTTCCGAATCATCGGGATGCAGGTATAACCATAACCGCACCATCTCTCTGAAATACGTCCCGTCGACTCTTTTTACCGCCTGATACGGGGGATCTTCGCCAAAAATTAATTTATAATTTTCCGTGGAGATGGAGTTGATTCTTCCGTGAACCAGATTATACAACAAATCATAGGGCAATCCGATATCCTCAGCCAACTCGGATACCCTGCCGCTGGAAACCCTTTCAAGTATTTTTTGTAAAATCTTTTTGCTGAGCTCAACCCGTTGTCGCCCGAAAGATTTTGGTTTTGAATACATACTAACGACCTCCGAACCGGAAAATACCTTTAAAGTGCATCATCTATTAATTGTCTGATCCAACAAGAAAAAACCGCTTCCTTCTCCTTTTAAAAAGCCGATTTTAAAAAAATATCCAAGGGAGAAGGGCGGCGCAAAATCCGGCGCAATTAATGTATCTTTATTTAATCTTAAAATGCTCATTTAAAAAAAAATGTCAATGATGAGGATTCGGAACAAAAATGAACATTTTTCAAAGATCTCAAAATGATGCTTGATCACCGCGCACTTTTAAATTATTCTAAAATCAGATGATTTTAGAATCGACCCCTAAAAACATAGAAGTCATCTCAAAATTAGGATTTTCGTTCGAGATTAAGGCGAGGCCGAGGACCAACCCGCAGGCATACTGAAGTATGTCGAGGACTTGAGCCGAGGGCTCAACGCCGATACTTGCCCGCCTCCGGCGGATCGGAAGAAAAGACTTTTTTGAGATGACTTATAGCAGGAAAATCACATGATTACCTTGTTGGATTATGGTGCCGGCAACGTCCGAAGCGTTATTAATGCCGTTGAAAGTCTTGGAGAAGAGATCAATGTTGTCGCCGGCCCGGATGATATTTTGTCCGCTGAAAAACTGATTTTTCCCGGCGTCGGCAATTTCGGGAGTATGATGCGGATTTTGCATCAGAAAAGCTTCGTAGACCCCTTAAAAGTTTATCTGTGCTCCGGAAGGCCGTTTTTCGGTATATGCCTGGGGTTACAGGCCCTTTTTGATAAGAGCGAAGAGGCCCCTGAACTGGATGGGTTGGGCATTCTCCCAGGATGTGTGAAAAAGTTTGACATCGATCTGTCGGTGCCGCACATCGGTTGGAACGGCCTCAATATAAAAAAAGCGAGTCGAATATTCAATGGCTTGCGGGGAGACGAAAAGTTTTATTTCGTCCATTCATTTTACGTGGAATCGGAAAACGATGACGTCATTTTGACCACCACCGACTACGATGTGGAATTTACAAGCAGTATTCACCACGATAATATCATCGCAACACAATTCCATCCGGAAAAAAGCGGTGATCAGGGGATACTACTTTTAAAAAACTTTATCCAACAGACTCGCGAACAAACCGCTTTGAACCATGTTTCCCGAGGCACCCGGCTGGCGAAAAGAATCATTGCCTGCCTGGATGTTCGATCCAACGACCAAGGGGACATGGTGGTCACAAAAGGCGATCAATACGATGTCAGAGAAAAAGGCAAGGTCAGGAACCTTGGCAAGCCGGTTGAACTCGCCGAAAGATATTACAAAGAAGGGGCCGACGAGATTACGTTTTTAAATATCACGGGCTTCAGGGATTTTCCCCTTGAAGATATCCCGATGTTGGCGGTATTGAAACAAACCTCGAAACATGTTTTTGTTCCATTGACCATCGGCGGCGGTATTCGAGATTATGTGGATAAGGATGGAAAGAAATATACCGCCCTGGAAGTCGCTGATGCATATTTTCGATCCGGGGCGGACAAAATTTCCATCGGAAGCGATGCGGTTTTAATCGCTGAAGATTATATTAAAACAGGTCATATGACCGGAAAAAGTTCCATTGAACAAATATCCGAAGTCTATGGCGCCCAAGCCGTTGTCGTATCCATCGACCCTAAAAGGGTCTATGTTTCTTCACCGGACAATGTCAATCATCATGTCATCAGAACAGACACCAAGGGCCCCAACGGGGAAGAATATTGCTGGTATCGATGCACGCTTAAGGGTGGCAGAGAAGGCAGAGATATAGATGCCGTCACCCTTGCACAAGTGTGCGAAAAGCTGGGCGCCGGAGAGATTCTGTTAAACTGTATCGATAAAGACGGTACCAATTCAGGTTATGATATCGAGCTTGTCAATGCCGTCAAAAACGCAGTCGGCATTCCGGTTATTGCATCCAGCGGCGCCGGTTCTGTGGAGCATTTTTACGAAGTGTTTACAAAAACCAAGGTGGAATCCGCTTTGGCAGCCGGCATATTTCACAGAAAAGAAGTCCCGATAGCCGCAGTAAAAGCGTATTTGAGAGACAAAGTGGAAATTCGGGCAATTAGATAGTGCCCGAACGAAAACCAGGATTTTTCGTTAAGATCAAGCCTCCGGCCCATAGGGTCTGCGCCCCGGAGGGGAAGACGAAAATTTTAACCACAGGAATACGGCTAGTATTTCGAGGATTAAAATTTTCGTCTGACGCAGATATTGGCGAAAAAGACAGTTTTCGTTCAGACACTAAATAAAGGAGACAAAACATGGCAGTCATTACCATCAGTCGAGATTATGCCGCCGGCGGAAGAAGACTCGGGCGCAGTCTGGCCAAAAAACTCAACTATCAATATGTCGACAAATCCTTATTTCAAAAAATCGCCGAAGATCTGGACGTATCTGAAAATAACCTGGAATCCTTTGAAAAAAGCAGAGAATATTGGATATCCAACATTTTTTCCAAACTTTTCAGCCGGGACTACGTTCAGCGAATTGTCGGACGCGATAAACGGGTAGTCGAAGAAAAAGAATACCAGGACAGTCTGAAGCATCTCATCCGGGAAACAGCCAAAGAAGACAATGTGGTCATCATTGGACGGGTTGCATACTTTTTCCTAAAAGATACGCCGAATTGCTTTCATATCCGGCTGTCCGCCCCAAAGGATTGGCGAAAAAGATATGCCGTTGAGAATCTGAATATACCCGAACATCAGGCCGAAAGCGTTTTGGAAAGACGAGATATCAATTCGCTTTGGTTTCGCCGGCTGATTTGCGGAGAAGGATACGACAGCCTGCATTATTTTCATTTAACCTTGAACATGGGATTTATGCCACCTGAAAAAGCGATTGGTGTTATTATATTACTGATAAGTTAAACATATCATTTCCGAGCTACAATCCAACAATCAATGTTCCCAAGACAGATATGATTAAAATCATGACCATCAAAATAACGTCGAGTATTCCATCAACAATTCGATCCAACATGGTATCCTCCATCATCTCAAACTTGAATTAAACGTTATCATAAAAAAAATCCTGAGCCTCTTGAACTGAATTGAAAATTATCCAATCCCGCTTAATGGTAACCCCGTTTTTTTCCCTGGTAACTTCAATCGCGGTATTTCCGTGATATTCATACTTTTCCTGGTAATCCGAATAATAGTTTTTCAGCGTCATGGTTCTTCTCCTTTCAAATGGCAGGATGTTTATAATTATAACCATGTGTTTATTATAATAAACATCAAGGGCAAAAAAAATTATCTGAATTCCCTGCAAATCCAGATAACCTTTCCGATAATGCGAATGCTGTTTATCTCGTCGTCTTTAAGATATATCGGATCATACTCCTTGTTGTCACTATGCAAAACCAGTTTGTTGGGATGCTTTTCCAGCCGTTTAACCATGATGGTATCATCGACGCCCACAGCGTATACCGCACCCGCTAAAATATCCTTTTGAGATTCATCAATCAGTACGGTGTCGCCATCCTTTATTTCAGGTTCCATACTGTTACCGAAAATGTCCATTAAAACCATTTTGCTCATATTTCCCTTGGTAATCAACCAGTCCTTTCGGAAACCGTAATATCCTTTAATTTCAGATCCGATTTCAAAAGATCCGCCACCGGCGCTCAAACGCGCTTTAACCTTCGGAACATTTTTAAAAACCGAATCGTCCGCAGCCGATGCTTTCAGAAAGGTCGGACCTGAGCCTGTTTCAATCCAGTCAGGATTTAAACCGAATATGCGATATAACTGCAGTATCCATTTATCCGGAATAGAATCTTTTTTTCGGGCTTGCGTAATCGCCGACCGGTTAATCTTCAAAGCAGATGCCAATTCTGTTTGCGAAGCGATGCCCGTGGCATCGAAAACCCTTTGCAAAAAAGATTCGAATCGATAAGCGACCATTTTATTTCTCCGTTATTATGAATCGAAACCGGGGGTGTTTATTTTATTAAACACACTGCTTAATAAATTGCAACAATTTTTTTCAAAAAAATGCATCGCCCCCAAAAAAAATCATCGCCAATACCGCGCGGCTGCGCGTCTTTATGAAAAAAAAAGCTGTCTGGCGGCAATTCCCGTTACTTTTTCTTTGCCTGTTTTTTTATTCGTAAAAGGCCGGGACTGTTGTGAAAATACATGAGCGGAGAAAAATATCCCGCAGCAATAAAATATTTTTCGAGATCATCGAAAAGAACGGGCCGGTCGGGCCATCGGTACTGTTTTTCACGCTGTTTCAATTGTTGCCAGACTTTATCCGCCAGTGGTTTTTCACTGAATACCGCTTCTTCAGCCGGGTCACAAAGAAACATTTCGCAGATGATCGGCTTAATTCTCCACATACATCCATGAATGTCAAGGTATATGCATTTGAAGCCGGTATTGGGTTTAACCAGCGCCGCCGATAAAGCCCTGATCTCCGATTCTTCCGATACCAGTACGTTCACCACCATGTCCGCGAAAAAGGTGATGATACCTTCACGGGAACAGCAGGCGCTGACCTTGCTTTGGTAACATTTCAGGGTACAGATATTTTCAAAATGTTCGCCAAGGAATGCGTCCACCGTGTTGCGAAACATCAGATAATCGGAAATCTGCGATAAAAGCCGCTGCTTTTCCTGTTTTGAAATCGTTTTAAGATGACGATGCACCATATTCAGCGTTTCTAACTGCTCTTTCTGATACGAACTCATAAATTCCTTCCAAAAATATTTCTCATTTTGATGGCGTCATTTTTTTTATCATTATTTTAAATGTTTTCCAAGCAATGATATTGAAAATGTAGGCCCGGATCCGGGGACGGGGAACCAAAATCTCACGGGTCAAAAACGGCGGCTGGTTCCATTTCTATTGACCCTTTCCATAATAATGGGATAAAAGTCGAGAAATATAAAAATCAGACAAAGATGCTCGGCACCCCCCAAGCAATGGATCCGTGCCATAAAGTGCGCGGTCTGCGGGAACATGCCGATATAACTTTATTGATAATACCTGTTTTGCAGGTCAACATATCGGAAAAACAATATGAAAAAGAGCTTAACTCAACCATTATTCAGACACCCCAGTCTTGTAGTGGCGCCTTGCAAATTCGGTCATGGCGTGTTCACTACCGCCTATATTCCGGCCGATACGACGGTGGAAGAATGCCATCATTTGCGTATCAGAGAAAAAGACTGTGCCGGTATTTTAGACGACTATGTGTATCATTTGGAACCGGATGATGAGGATACAAAAGCGGCTGCCGAATATTATTCGCTGCCGTTGGGGTGCGGAAGCATTTATAACCACGCCGAAAACCATAACATTGAATATTGGCATGATACTCAGAGAGACCTCATCATTTTCTACACCACTACAGACGTAGCAGCCGGCGAACAGCTTTTTATTAATTATGGTAAAGATTGGTGGAAAACGCGTGAACGCAAGCCCGATAACAACCAATGACACAGTCTTTCGACGACACCAACATTTCAACGGAGATATATGATGGTATCCCGTTACAATATCCATTGAAACAGTACGTAACCCTGTTTAGATTTTATAGAAACAGGTAGATTTGAGCAGGTTGACGGAATAAATTGTTTTTGATATTTGGTAAAGAGTTTGACGGATTTCGGTTGTTTCTTTTTTTGAAATGTGTTCGTTCTGTTCACAATTTAAATGGTTACATACCCGGAATCGTAAAATAATGTGACTTATGAGACTGATCCTCAACATCATCCTTTTAATCGCAACTTTGGTTGCATCTTATGCCGAATATGCTTATTTCGCTGTCATACCGCCTGAACTAGACAAAACTGCGCCTTTCACCATCCGGTCTCAAGGATATTTTACTTTCGACCAGAACAAAGCGCTTGGCGGCAGGCGCGATATCGCCCTTTCCAGGTATATCCCTTTATATACTTATCTCCCGGGTATCACTGATAAAGTTCAAAAAAACATGGAGAGTCTGATAAAAGAGATCTCATTCCTCCAGGAACAAAAGCCCCTTACCGGGCAGGAACTGGTTGATTATCTTCATGAAGCATTCGGGTTGAAAATCGGGAGAAGCCAGGCGAACAGATTCCTTGAATATCCGAATCTAAAAAATCTTTTGAACGGTATCCTGACCCTCGAAAAAAGTATTATGGAAAATATCATTGCAAAAAATCAGGAGCCGTATAAAGGCAAACAGGCCATAGAGGTGCTCCATCCAAAACCAAAAGGGATTGTATCCCATCCCACCAATGAAGTGCTGACCATACAACAGGCTCGTCTGATGTTGCGGGAAAAAGCCAACCAATTATTTTACGAGGTCAATAAAAACGTATTAAATCCTGTCATAGAGATTTCGCAGACGACGCTGTTGCCGAACTTGAAATATGACCAAAAAGAGAATAACCGCCGAATCGAAGAAATCATGAGACGGTATCCCTCCAAAGTCATACATTACAATCCCGGGGATATCCTCGTACCCTTTCATAAAATAATCACGGAAGAGGATCTGCTCCTGATCGACTCATATCTCAAATTCGCTCAAAACAATCTTTACGACATGACACTTTGGATATTTGTCATCACGTTGCTGATTATTATATTCAATGACATGTTCATTTTAAAGATCTTAAGTTCCGGACAGCGGAAAACACTGTCTTACCGTCCGATTCTCTTTTTGTTGATTATCAGTGTTTTTCTTTTCAAATCCTGTCTGCTATTCACGCCGTTTCCCATCTATTTCGTTCCTTTCGCGCTGATCCCGCTTGTCATCATTCTTTTGAATCATGGAAGGGTCGCCGCCACCTGGTCTGTGGTAACCGGCGCAATACTGATGACAATCATTTCAACAGAGACCTTTCAGATATTTCTTTTTTTCGCGATCGGGGGTTTGGCGGCCGTGTTGCTCTCTCTTAAAATACAAAAACGCATTCATGTTCTGGTCTCTTCGTTCATCGTGGGAATTATCAATGTAATCGTGCTGTCGGCTTTTTCAGCGCAGTGGCAAAACATTATGCCTCTGTTGGGAAAATCGAGTGAACTGTGGTTGTCCTTAAAGGCTCTGGTGTCGGACAAGAATCTTTCCGGGAGTATCGGGTGGGCTTTTGCGGGAGGTATTCTATCAGGGCCCTTTGCGCTATTGATACTGCCGGTGCTCGAGGTCGGCCGCCATGCCACCTCAAACTTTAAACTCGCAAAGTATGCCGATCTGCAGCATCCTCTTTTAAAAGACCTTTTTGCTAAAATTCCGGCAACGTATCAGCATAGCATGACAATGGCATCCCTTGCTCAGGCCGTGGGAGAAGCGGTCGGCGCCAATACGCTTCTTTTGAGAACGGGCGCTTACTATCATGATATCGGTAAGATGGCGGAACCCATGTTTTTTTCCGAAAACCAATCCGGCGGCGAAAATCCCCATGACAAAATGGACCCGGCGGAAAGTGCCAGAATTATTATCAGTCATGTAAAACACGGCGAACAGATAGGCAGGGAAATGGGGATTCCCGAGGTTATTGTGGACCTTATCAAACAGCACCATGGTACGCTGTTTGTCGAATTTTTTTACAACAAGGCGATTAAGGCAAATAACGGTTCCAAGCCTCGCAAAAAGGATTTTCGGTATCCGGGACCAAAGCCTCAAACCCTGGAAGCCGCGATATTGATGATAGTCGATTCGGTCGAAGCCACTTTCAGATCCATGGAAGCACCTTCACAAGAGCAAATTGAAAGAATGATCCTTCTTAACATTGTAAAACGAATCGCCGACGGTCAGTTCGACGAATGCAATGTCTCTACCCGAGATATCGCAACGATTGTCGAAATCCTGACCCATTCAATAGAGGCCACATTCCACTCTCGGATTACATACCCATGGCAGGACAAAAAATAAGCGCAATCATATGTCCGGGCGGTTATCTTTCTTAAAACTTTCTTTCTGCAACCCCAGTCGCTTCATCTTGTTGTAAAGCGCCCGGGTATGAATTCCTGCAATCTTGGCTGACCGGCCGACTCGCCCCCTGGTTTCCTTCAGTACCATCTCAAGGTACAAGCGCTCCGCCTGATCCACTACTTCCCGGCAAACCTCCGGAAGCGTCTTATCCTTCCAGGATGACATTGTCATTTCATCCGGATGGACGATCCCCTTTGAAAATTGCACCGGCTCGTGAAAGATATAGGGTAAATCTTTCAATGAGATCTTTTCGGACTGGCACAACAGCATGGCCCGCTCAATAACGTTCATCAGTTCCCGGACATTCCCGGGCCAATCATATTGGCCGAGGGCTTTCATAGCTGCTTCCGTCACCCCTGTGACATCCTTTCCGATCTTTTGCTGGTAATATTCGATGAACCGGTGGGCCGTCGCGGGAATATCTTCTTTATGCTTTCGAAGCGGCGGAAGTGTAAGCATAATCACGCTGAGCCGGTAATAAAGATCTTTACGAAAGTGTCCGTTCTCCACCAAATCTTCCAGGTTTTGATTGGTCGAAGCAAGAACACGTATATCAACCCAAAGAGGACGCTCGCTTCCCAGCGGCTGCACTTCATAATCCTGGAGCACACGTAGCAGTTTGGCTTGAAGGTGAAGGGGCATTTCGCCGATTTCGTCCAAAAATATAGTCCCGCCGTGGGCCATTTCAAAAGCCCCTCGCCGGGATCGGACGGCGCCGGTATATGCTCCCTGCTCATGTCCGAAAAGCTCACTTTCCAGAAGGTGTTCGGGCAACGCCGCCGTGTTGACTGCAACAAACGGCCCGGCGGATCGAGGGCTTTCGGAATGGATGGCCTTGGCCAGATGCTCTTTGCCGACACCGGTTTCTCCTAAAAGCAGCAGCGGAGAATTGCTGGGTATTATTTTCCAGACCTCCTCCATAAACATCTGCATGGTTCTGCTTTCTGAAATAAAATCACTGATTTTGGGAGACGTGTGGCCTCTTGCATTCAAACGGTTTTTCTGGATAAACTGACGCCGGGACTCCACGGTGGATTCGATAGCCTCAATCAGGCTTTTTTTCGACACCCCGCTATACAGCACCACATCCGCGCCGGCAGCCACCAGTTTGGCATGCTCTTCCGATGAATCACTGTCATGAAGAACAACCGTGGTCGGCGTTTCAGGCAGTTCATTGAGCATTGAAATGCTGTATTCGGTTTTGGGAGGAATGAGTGATTCACTGATGACAATGATATCACCGCAGCTACGGATCACATTTTGCCATGGTGTCTTTGCGTGACTGCAACTCTCTACACGAATATCGGCCTCTTGAAAACGCCCTTCCACGTATGTTTGCAGGCTTTTACTTTTAATCGCCAAAACCAACCGTATTAGCATCGTGTTGATCTCCCTAAATAAAGAATTTAAATTCCGATTTTTAATCTTTTATATGACATCGAGACAGGATGTTGGAAGTTATTCTTTAAAATTTTAATATAGCAATATTAACTTGTGGTTATGTTTGTTTTTAACGTACACGAAACCATTGTCAATTCAAGAGGTATTGAAAAAAGATGACTTAGGGGGATTTTGCCATCCGATATTTCAGCACATTAATGCCCATTATTATTTTTTTCAAGTATTATTATACTCAAATAACTTATTATCGGTATTATGATACTTATTTTTATCAAACGTCAAGGGTTCAAACCAATACAATCGACAATATCGTTAATGAATACAAACCATTATCCATATATGTCGTTTTGGCATAAAACATGCTTAGCCGTTTATCAATTATTGAGAAAAAAATACAGGAGGAACACTAAATGACTCAAGTTGCGATGATAAAAACGCCTTTAGAATCAGTGGCCACTGAACACGTATCGGCGACGGATGTTCAGCCGCTCTGGGGGATCGCCTCGGCCATCGATATTTACAACTGCGATCCGGATAAAATCCGGGACGATAAAACCATTCGCAGATTCGTGGCCGAGTTGTGTGACCTTATCGAAATGAAACGCTTCGGGGAGACCCAGGTCGTTCATTTCGGTGAAGACGAACGCGTAGCCGGCTATTCGATGGTTCAGCTTATCGAAACGTCTCTCATTTCCGCCCATTTTGCCAATCTCACCAATACCACCTATCTGGACGTCTTTAGTTGTAAACCTTATGATCCGGACGTGGTCCGGGAATTTGCCCAAGACTTTTTCGGCGGGACCCACAGCATTTTAAACGTAACTTTGAGGCGGTAATATGGATACAGTGCGTATATTTCAAGATCCTGATATTTGCCATAAACTCTGGGAACGGTTTTGGCCGAAGGATTGTATTTTCGATCTGTGGCCGGTTAGGGCCTGTTTCATGGAACACTATCGTCGGCCGCTTTATTTTATGTTGGCGGATAGAGATTATCGGGAATCTCGTCTTTTGGCCCTCACCTGGATCGAAGAAGAAGGGGTTTTCGGTCACTTCCCGGGAGAAACATGGCAGGGAAAAACGTGGCTCGAGCAAAACAAAATCGCCGGTACTGGAAGGCGCCCCATTCAAATGTTGGCGGACCGTTTGCCGGATAAATGTTTCGTTCGTTATATCGACGGTGATTTTCTTCCTGCTTGGGAAAGTGATGTCTCCGTAGATGAAACCGGATATCTCTTCTTTCCGAAACAGTATGACTTTTCATTCGAAAATTACAAGAATGCTTTTCCAAGAAAATCCCTCAAAAAGATCGATCGGGAAATCAATGGGCTTCATGGGCAAAAAGTCGTTTTTCGCCACAACCATATGGCCGATGCCGGCCGGATGTTTGAGATGAACCTTTCGGCATTTGGAGAAACATCGTACTTTTATGACCGACGGTTTTTCAATGCATTTGTCGACCTCCTTTCCTTTCTCGATCAAAATAATCTTCTCCGGCTGACCTCGGTAACCGTCGGCGGCAAATTGGCTGCCGTGGATGTCGGCACCCTGTGGAACAACACCTATACGATCCTGGCCGGGGGAACTGATCCGGATTTTCCCGGGGTTGCCAAACTGATCAATTTTCATCACATCGAGTGGGCATGTCTCCGCCGCCTGGCCGCCGTAGATTTTCTCTGCGGCGATTTCAACTGGAAGTCGAGATTCCGTTTGCAACCGCGTCCCCTATACAAAATTTGTTCGCCGGAACTTGATGCCGTAACAGGATTTCATGCCAACGAGAGGGCGCTGAGCTGTGCGGTCTGAGAACCGTTTGCTGGTGGTGGGAACGACTTCGGATTATATTGACTGGATCCGCAGCACCTGTCCCCAAAGAGCCCTTTTTATCACCGACCCATTCGTGCGATCCAATGCACGAGAGCCTGCTCCCGCAATCCATGAAGAAGTACTCTGTGAACTGACGGATAACGAACCCGTCCTAAAGACGGTGACGCGTCACCTAAAACGTTGGGGCCTACGGGCGGACGGCGTCGCATGCTTTGACTGCGAATCCATGGCTTTGGCGGCATTACTGGCTCAGGATTTTTCCGCAGACTTTGCATCTTTATCAGCGGTCAACAACTGCCGGGACAAGCTCGTCTCAAAAATACTCTGGCAGAAAAATGGAATCGGCACCCCTCGAATTGCACCGGCCCGCAACATTGAAGATGTCATTGATTTTTTTTCAACCTTGGCCCGAGATTGCGTACTCAAGCCCCTTACCGGCAGCGGCAGCGAACTGGTCTTTCACTGCAAAAACGAAAAAGAATGTCGCCGGGCATTCACCGTCATTCAAGACGGCCTTCGGCAGCGAAAAAATCACCGCCTTTACAAAGGTAATTCCTATGATTCGCCCCCGATAATTGTCGAGGAGTTTGTCAATGGTTCGGAGTTTTCATGTGATTTTTTTATGGATGAAGAAGCGGTGACACTGATCCGACTGGCGAAAAAAATTCCGTCATCTTTCGGCCCTTTCGGCATCACCATGGGGTATGTGCTCGTCGACGCCCTGCCCCAAGGCATAGATCTTCGAATGTTTTGTCAATATCTGGCCCGTGCAGCCGACGTTCTTGGAATAAAAAGATCCATTTGTATGGCTGACTTTGTGGTGCGCGGGGATGACATTGTTCTGCTTGAGATGGCTCCCCGGCCGGGAGGAGACTGTCTTCCGGCGCTGATCCGCAATGCGCTTCAATTGGATATCCTCGCCCTGACCCTCGACGCGGCCCAAAAACGTCCGCTGCGTATCGGCTCGTTCCGGCCGTCCCGACCCTTTGCGGGCGTGCGTATCCATGCCACGCAGGGCGGCATTTTCAAACGCATCAATTTTGCTTCCGTGGAACAAAATCCGCGGATAAAAGAAATTCATATCTTGCGACACCCCGGCGATATCATCCGCATGCCGCCTGAAGATTACGATTCTTTTGTTTTGGGAAATATCATTTTCACTCCCGAAAACGCCATGGATCTTATGGGCGAGTGCCGCCGGCTTCTGGATATGATAGACGTGGAGATCGAATCACCATGACGCGCTTGACACCTCAGAACATAGACCCATCCATGCATTCCGAAGAAATGCCGCTGCTTCCGCGGGAAGAGCTGATGCCCTTCATCGAGCACTATTTCAACCGGCGGAAGGCCTATCTCAAACAACTCAAAAATCACGTTTCTTTCCTATATGTGTTGGAGCCCGACGTATTGCTTCGGCGGGCGGCTCAGTTTAAAACAGCCTTTCGCCGGGAATTGCCCGATTCGGACTTCTACTACGCTGTCAAAAGTAACAATCATCCCGAGGTCGCTCGAACTCTTCTGAAATCAGGTTTCGGCCTGGATGTATCCAGCGGTTTGGAGTTACAGACGGCCATCGATGTCAACGCAAAGGAAATTGTTTTCAGCGGGCCCGGAAAAATGCCCCAAGAACTGGCGTTGGCTGTACGAAACAGCCGTCGGGTGACGGTCCTGCTGGACAGCTTCGGCGAATTGCATCGACTGGAAAAGGCAGCCGCAGTCCTAAAAACAAAGGTGCGCGCCGGTGTAAGGCTGACCACCAATTCCGACGGCCTGTGGCGAAAATTCGGAATACCGCCTGATCAGCTCGACGAATTCTGGCGAACCGCTCGGACGTGCCCGCATATATCTCTAAAAGGGATTCAGGTTCATACCAGTTGGAATCTAACGGCAACGTCCCAAACGGACACCATCGCCCTTTTGGGCGAGCTGCTTTCGCGCATGCCGGAAATTCTCAACGAAAACCTGGCATTTATCGACGTTGGCGGCGGCTACTGGCCCCGGCAGGGCGAATGGCGCCATCCATCGGCAGCGCCGCAGGAGATGCTTCAGAAGACGAGCAGGCATTTGTCTGATGAATCGAAGATTCATCTTCGATTCCCGGCAGAACCCATTGAAGTTTTTGCTCAAAAAATCGGACAGGCGATAAAACGCCATATCTTTCCCCTGACGTCTTGCAGAATTTACTTTGAGCCGGGCCGCTGGATCTGCAACGATGCGATGCATCTATTAATGACCGTCGTCGACCAAAAGGGAGAGGATCTGGTCATCACGGATGCCGGCACCAACGCCGTGGGATGGGAGCGTTTTGAAACCGATTATTTCCCCGTCCTGAATTTGACGCGCCCTGCCTTGACGGAAAAGCCCTGCTACATCCTCGGTTCGTTGTGCACCCCCCATGATGTATGGGGATTCAGCTACTTCGGCCGGGACATCCGTGTGGGGGACGTGCTCATGATCCCTACCCAGGGCGCATATACTTACAGCCTACGGCAAAATTTCATCAAACCCGTGCCCGAGGTTGTGATCATGTAAATGTCTTTCTCTTTCTCCGTGGTTCAATGACGAGCAGATTGTCGTCGTAGGTCACGACGCCAAGCATAATGGAACAAACCAATCGATAGATGTTGACTTCATACTGCTGGCCTGAAGAAACAGGGTTCGGCTTAAGGGGATCGGCGATGAGCACATTGCGCGACATCTTGTCATACCCGGCAAGCACGACAAAGTGCCCGGTTGATTCTCCACGAATATCATCATAAACAAGACGAAGACCTTCAACATACTCACGAGAACATTTATAAAGGTATGTGGCGTTTAATCCCGTCAAAACAGGTACTTCTCGTTTTAGATACTTTCGTATCAAACCCGGCGTAAGCTCCCGAAACCGGAGCCGCCCGCCGAGTTCCAGGTATTTCAAATACCCGTGCGTCGCTGTGTTGAACAAGGGATCATCACGCTTGTACCTAAGCTGCAACTTAAGTTTATCGGAAATATCAGGACCGTCGGGGACAAACCACGTGGGATCAAAAAGCTTGAGGTTGTAGGTATAAATCGTCGCTTTATAGCCGCGGCGCAAGGCATGACAGGCCAGATAAACAGCCAATGTGCCGCCGTCTTCCAAATCCGTCACCTCCGAAATAATCTGATTTAAGTGAACGGGATCACCAAAATAGCGATAAATTGCATGGAGGCAGGTCGGGCCGCAAGTGCTGTCATCCGGTTGTGGAGATATGTCCAAATACAGTTTCATATACTTTCATACGCGGTTGAATGTAACATTAATCGATATAACATCCGTCCCCGCTTATGCTTTATGTTCGTTTTTTCCCCTGCAAACGCCGCAAATGCTGCAGGATTCCACGGGACAAGGGGGCGAAGATTTGCCCTGAAGTGCTCTTTTATACTCGGTTTTAAGAAAAGATTTCCTGATACCGTGATCGATAAAGTCCCAGGGAAATAATTCATCCAGTGAACGCTCTCTGAGAACATAGAAATCAGGGTTTATGGGAGAAGATTTCAAGGTTTTGGGCCAGTTGCCCTGGTGGGTATTTGCCAGCGACAACATTTGTGCAACCCTGCGGTCCCCCCGCGCCAGCAGTCCCTGAATATAAGCCCACCGCGGAATATCCGCATGGACGCGAACATTTGCCACCCTTTTCAGAGCGTTTTTAACTTTCTTTATCTTCTCTTTAAGCAAATGAATATCATCCATCTTCACCCATTGAAACGGTGTAAACGGTTTCGGAACAAAGCTGTTCAAACTGACGGTGATCTCTCCCATGCGTTTTTTGGCCCGGCTCGATGTGAGGAATTGATGCTTTATTTTTTTGCAAAGGGCCGAAATCGCTTCAACATCGTCCATGGTTTCAGTGGGCAGGCCGACCATAAAATAGAGCCTTATGTTAAGGATGCCGGCGGTGACAATCTGTTCGACCGCTTGGAGGATGTCGGTTTCTTCGATCCCCTTGTTGATGACCTTTCGCATCCGTTCTGATCCCGCATCCGGCGCAATGGTAGCGGTTTTGGCTTTGCTTTTCTTGAGCACCGATAGGAGTTCGGGCGTCAGCGCATCCGCCCTAAGGGAGCTGAAAGACACTCGGGTATTTTTCCCCAATTTTTCACCGCAGATCTTCTCAAGGTCCGGCAGATCCGATACTGCGGCGCCGACAAGCCCTATTTTGCCTGTCTTTGAAACACCCTGATCCATGCATTCCTTTAGCAGAGAAAAGGGCCTGAACCTTGGCGGTCTATAGACAAATCCCGCGGCGCAGAACCTGCAACCATGGGCACACCCCCTGCTGACTTCAATAAGAAACGTGTTGTCGAAAATGGTATCGGATGTGATGATGGCGCTGCAGGTTGGCGTTTGGGAAAGATCTTTGACGTACTGGCGCTCAACTTTGTCCGGAACATCGGATATGGGTTCAAACGCGCCGAGGGTGCCATCCGGATGGTATGATGCGTTGTATAATGAAGGGATATAAGCACCGGGAACATCTCTGGCAAGGATATTCAAGCAAGTCTTTCTGTTACGGGCAAGTACGTCCGGAGAGAATGTCGTCAAAAAATTCGGCAGAACAACCTCGGCTTCACCGATAAGAAAGCAATCGATAAACGGCGCCAGGGGCTCCGGATTTAAAAAAAAAGCAACTCCCCCGGCAATCACGAGGGGGTGGGGGCCTTTTCTATCTTTGGATTGCAGGGGAAGCTTTGCTTTTTCGAGAATGGTCAGGAGGTTGGGGAAATCATTCTCATATGACACCGAAAATGCTACAAGGTCAAAGGCGCGAATATCATTCCCGGATTCTACAGTGGTGACACGTCCGGTCGCAGTCCGTCCGTCATCATCCGGGAGAAACGACCGCTCGCATAACACATCTTCATATGAATTGACGAGTTCATATACCGCCTGAAAACCGAGATTGGACATGCCGACATGATACGTATTGGGATAGATCAACGCGACCTTGACACGTTTTGTCCATTTTTTTCGGATGCCGCCGGTTTCGCTTGCCGTGACCTTCCTGTGAAATTTACGGGGTGCCCGTACCATGCATCGTTATCATCCATTTCTAGTCTGCCTTTCTCCGTAAAAACGTCGGGACATCCAGATTCGCAAGATCGGCATTGTCGATGACAATACCTCTGTATCCTCTGTAAGTGCTGCCGCCCGATTCACCCACTGCATGCTTTCGACGGATAAAGGTCGGTTCGTCATAATCTACCGCATCGTTAAAATCTTCAGCCGTAATATCTCTGACCCTGCCTCTGAGTTCTGTTTTTACGCCGGTTTCAGGCCCCGAATCGATCCCGGTTGCAATGACGGTGACCCGCATCTCATTGCCGAGGTTGTCGTCTACGGCGGTTCCCCATATAATGTCGGCATCTTCACCGACTTCATTATAAATTCTGTCGGACGCCTCAGTCATCTCCTCCATCGTCAAATCGGTATTACTGGTGATGTTCATCAATACGCCCTTGGCGCCGGAAATGGAGATGTCTTCCAGCAGGGGATGGGAGATAGCCCTTTCGGCGGCTTCCAGCGCCCGATTTTCTCCGCTGGCAATGCCGATGCCCATAATGGCCATCCCGGCTTTGGACATAATGGTTTTAACATCGGCAAAGTCAAGATTGATCAATCCCGGCATCATGATAAGATCCGTAATCCCTTTGACGGAATGGAGCAGCACTTCATCGGCTTTTTTGAACATATCGATCATTCTGGCATTTTTAGATGCAAGTCCCCTTAGCCGATCGTTGGGGATGGTGATAACCGTATCGGCTGTTTGCTTGAGCATATTAATGCCGTCTTCAGCCTGTTTGGCCCTTTTCTTACCTTCGAATGAAAACGGTTTGGTCACCACCGCCACGGTCAAGATGTCGATTTCCTTACAGAGCTCAGCGATAACCGGCGCCGCACCCGTTCCGGTACCGCCGCCGAATCCCGCTGTAATGAACACCATATGGCTGCCGGTCAATGCATTTTTAATGGTCTCGGCATTTTCCAGCGCCGCTTCACGTCCGATTTGAGGGTTTGCGCCTGCGCCGAGACCCTGGGTGAGCTGTTCGCCGATCTGGAGCCTGAGCGATGCCTTGGAAACCTCAAGGGCCTGAGAATCTGTATTGGCGGCAATAAATTTTACGCCGTGAAGCTTGGATTCAATCATGTTGTTGATGGCATTCCCCCCTGCGCCGCCAACGCCGATCACCATGATCTTAGCAAAATTATCATTTTCTATCAAAGTAAAGGTCATGTCCCCCACCTCCTGTTCATGTTTTTTGTTTGTAAGTGTTCAGGCCCTTGAAATAAATCGATTTATCTCCAAAAACCAAAACGTCTGCTCGTTCTTAAATTCCGGGCGGTCCCCGTGTCCACCCGGAAATGCGCCTGCCGATGTTACATCATCTCATGTCATATAACCTCCTTGAACCACTTTTTCATTCGGACCATGACCCGGTTGAAAATGTTGGTGTCACGAATCCTGAATTTCTTTTTCGGTTGATTTCTGGCGCCGTACAAAACAAGCCCGACACCGGTGGCATACATCGGATTGTTGACGACATCCGTAAGACCGCTGATCCCTCTGGGTGTCCCCAGGCGGGTCGGCAGATCGAAAACCGCCTCCGCAACATCTGTAACCCCCTCCAAAAGGGATGAGCCGCCGGTTAACACAATACCGGAAGTAATGATGTTTTCCATTCCGGCCCGAAAGACTTCTCTTTTGATGAGCGTGAAAATTTCTTCCATGCGGGGTTCCAGTATTTCACCCAGGATTTGCCGTTGAAGCTTTCTGGGTTTGCGTCCCCCCATACCGGGGACTTCGATGGTTTCATCGCCGCTGATGTTCTGGGAAATACAGGTACCGTATTTTTTCTTGATCTTTTCCGCATCGGCCATGGACGCACGCAGGCCGATACTGATATCGTTCGTCAGATTACTGCCGCCGAGGGCCAGAACAAATGTGTGCTTGATGTTTTTCCCGGAAAAAATGGCAAGATCGGTGGTGCCCCCGCCAAGGTCCAGCAGTGCCGTCCCAAGATCCTTTTCTTCATCAGTCAGCACGGCTTCTCCAGAAGCAAGGGGCTCCAAAACGATATCGCACACATCGAGCCCCGAACGATTGGCGCATTTCACAATGTTATGGGCGGATGTCACGGCGCCGGTTACGATATGAATCTTGGCTTCCAGCCGAACCCCGGACATCCCCACCGGATTCTGAATTCCGCCCTGGTCGTCGATCATGAACTCCTGGGGGATCACATGAATGACTTCGCGATCCATGGGAATTGCGACGGCCCGCGCGGCATCGATGACGCGGTCCACATCCTGCTGAGTGACTTCCGGTCCCTTGATCGCGACGATGCCTCGACTGTTAAACCCCATGATATGACCGCCTGCAATCCCGGCATATACGGATGAAATTTCACATCCTGCCATAAGTTCCGCCTCTTCAATGGCTTTTTGAATCGATTCCACGGTGGACTCGATATTGACGACCACGCCTTTTCGAAGCCCGATGGAGGGATGTGTCCCGATACCGACGACATTTATTTTATCCCCGGCCACTTCACCAACCACGGCACATATTTTAGTCGTTCCGATATCGAGTCCGACGATAATATTTCCATGTCCCTGCATCTTAAACCTCCTTACGGCCCTTTTCAGCGGATTCTATTTTCGCAGGATTTACGACGATGCGATTCAAGTTGTTAAGATCAATGGATTCAAGGTGTGAAAAACCACCATCTTTTTCCAGATAAAAAAGAACATCTTTGAGCATGGCATACTTGTTCGGATAATCATTGTATCCGATTTTTATCTCCTTGATATGATCAAATGCATAAATGGTAAGACCCATTTCACGGTCCACATCGATTCTTTTGATTGTTTTACATGGAAGAATACTTCCGGATTTTTGCCCGAGCGCCAGTACCTTCATGACGGCTTCAAAGGGAGCGCTTCTCGGCTCGCCCTTGATATTGATATCCGAAAATTCGAGACCGCTGATGACCGGCAAGTGACAGTGGTCCGATGCATCCATTTCTTTGAATATTTCCCCTTGGGTATTGATGATAAATTTTCGACCGAGATCAAGGATCGCGAGC
>Ga0307446_1000020_pt1 | contig 43070 bp, 44 predicted proteins | sample SalMarSW160320MG_FD_202141 | JGI IMG/M metagenome (GOLD analysis project Ga0307446, IMG submission 202141) | Salt marsh sediment microbial communities from the Plum Island Ecosystem LTER, Massachusetts, United States - SW1603-20 | ecosystem: Environmental > Aquatic > Marine > Intertidal zone >... | reverse complement strand
GAGGAAGATACGGGATGCCATGTTTCTCAGCAATGGTCACAATACGAGCGACTTCCTCCGTTGTCCTCGGCAACACCACATAGAAATCAAAACCAGAGCCAACCGTTTTACTTGTCTTCGTATACGAAGCAATAATCACTGGGTCATTGGTCGCCCACTGCGTTCCCACAACTACTCGGAGCTCTTTTAAGACATCATCCTCAGGGACGACTATCAGATCGCTATCCTTCACATTCGCAACGTACTCCTTTAACGCCTGCTGCACTTTCATCGGCCGCAGATGCGTGACGAAATGACATTGGTAGTCACAAATCCCACACAGGGTACACGAATCAACAATATCCAAAAGCATCTTCGTCGGCTTCACGGTCCCTGCAGCTAGTGCCAAGGTAAGCTCCATACGACCCTCAGGCCAGTACGCGACATACCCATGTTTTTTCCCTGCGGAACACACACCAGTACCAAGAAAATCAATCTTACACATCCCACAATGGGTACCTTTTTTCGCTATCTCAACTGCTTCGTTCATCTTCATAATATCCCCTAAAATACCATTTGTTTGCGAAAACGGATACGGTAACACATATTAAACATTACCTCAATTCAACCACAAAAAAAATTGTATTCAAACGCCCAGGAAAAAAACCATGAACCAAAACCCGTATGGCATCTGCACACACAACCCCGAATCAGAATGTAAAGACTGCATCAATAACAACAAATTACACTGCAGACATGATGCAAAACGACAAACCAACGCACTCATCATCGTATTTTCCGCACTCATCATAACATCAGGAGGTACCATCCTCACTGGACTATTCACCAGCATCTGGTGGATGACTCTCACATACCTTGCATTCCTCGTATTCTTCTTCCTTATCATTGAACCACGATTCACCTGCAGCCACTGCCCGTACTACGCAGAAAAAACAAAAATACTCAACTGCACAGCAAACATCATATCACCAAAACTATGGAAATACCACCCTGAACCCATGAATGTATACGAAAAAATCGGTTCAACCAGCGGGTTCGTCTTCTTTGCATTCTTCCCCCTTGCCACCGAACTATACGGGATACTGTTCCTCATGACAAATCCCGCATCCACAACAATACTTTCACTCCTTACCCTCTGCATAATCAGCATTGCATCACTTGGATCCATCATCCTTTTTTTCATCACCTTTCTCGTGTATTATTGTCCGTATTGCATAAACTTCTCCTGCCCATTCAACAAAGCACCAAAAAACCTTGTCGATGAGTATATCGAAAAAAACCCTATCATAAAAAAAGCCCTGAATCGAACAGAGAATCAAAAACCCTGAGAAATACCATCAACAAAACTCCCCTGACGACAATTAACTGACGACAATTAATATATACCAGTACCACATCTATAAAAACAGGGGGAATGATATGAATAGGAAAACAACACTCCTTACCATGCCAGTTGTACTCCTTTTCCTTCTAACGAACCTTTTTGGTGCAACTGGGACACAGGTCAACACAGGATCAAGCATTTTCACACCTCTTCTCACAAATCATGCGGGCCTGAACATCACCATCGTCAAACCAAAAGCAGGATATCTCTATATCCTGGACAAAGAAATCGCACGTCTCCCACTCGGCAGAACACAGATCATCGGTAAAGTAACCATTGAAATCGAAGCAACAGATAACACCTCTCAACTCATGTTCGTCGAGATCTACCTTGATGATGTGCTAGAAGCTCGTCTCCAGGGGCCCTACTATGAATGGATGCTTGATACACCACTCTTCAACAGACATACGATAAAGATTGTCGCGTATGACATCAATGGGTTTACTATGAGTGGAGAATTCCCTATCAATATCATCTGCCTTGGGCGGCTCCCAAAGCCCCCCTCAACCCCTGAGGTTTGTGTAGCAACCCAAAGCAACACCGACGGGTACAATTATTACAACAACAAGAACGGCGTCGGCGATTTCGTATACAACCAACTCTGGTACTTCAACTTTCTCGACGACCAGGGGACCCCTGACCCTTCAGATGACATTGCAGGGGTCGCTGCATATGGACTGGCGAACCCAGAGAACCGACTCACCGGGGGCGGTCTTACCGACACGTTCGGCATGATCATCCGAGACCCAACGGAAGGGACCTCATTTCCTCTGTTCAGCATCGATTACGACCCCACCGACCCCAGCAACTTCTCAGCCTCTCAGACCTTCGAGCCAGCAGACGGCCCTGAACTACAAAACCCAAGCGGTACTATCGATGTGATAAACCCGGATCACTACCATATCACCGGACAGGTCATCAAAGACGACAAGGAGATCAGATGGGACCTCCATTACCGCCGTAGTCTTGGACAACCCTGGCTGCCCTGGGTGCACTGGCCCGTCCCTGACACCCTGAATGTCATCCCCGCATGGATCACCTACCATATGCAGATGGCAAACGCTGTCGTCAACGGGACGTTCTACGTCCGAGATGGGGCAAACGAGACAACCTACGAACTGAACCATACCAAAGGATACCATGACGGGTTCTACAGCGAGTTTGTCTTCTCTATCTTTGAATGGAACTGGGTCGACTTCAAACAAGACAACCTCTCCGTTCAACTCCTCTACCCGCATGCGCCTGTGTACTCCTGTCAAGACGGATGGGAGACCTGCACGCCTGGGAATCTTAGAGTCGTGACCAACAGTAGCGGGGAAGAAAAAGAATATAATTTTTACCGCAGATGCGACCGTGACAAAAACGAAATCATGATCAAGTATGGCACATTGGCCGTTGACCCACAATACCCTGATGTCAAGTACCCAACACAAGCGACCATCACCGCAGAAGACGACGATGGAAACACCTTAGAAATCAACTGGTCACTCCTCCGATACATGATCGTGTACTTCGATGTCCCAGACCCTTTTTATGATACAGTGACCTTTGAGATCATCGCGAACTTCTCAGGTACTTTCCACGAAGCAAGCACCAATGCCATCATACCGATTACTGGAACAGGCTGGTCTGATTGGTCAGGACAAGCATTCCCTGAGCAATAACCCAAACAGGACGGAGACGCTTGAGGTCATCACAGAGTTGATATCACTTTTCACCATTATTACCATAGATAGCTATTTAAGCGACAGGGTATTGTTGGCCTAAGAAAGAAAGATGGGATGAGAGTTTCATAATTTCGTTTTTTTGCGGACTTCTGAGATTTTTATTTTAATTCTTTGTCAGAGTCGGTGAAAAAACATGGTAGATTGTGAAGAATGTGATAAGAAATTAGGTATTTTCGAAGGGTATCGTCACCCTGCATTAGGAACAAGATTTTTAGTCTGCGGACGTTGCTATGATAAAGTAGAGAAAGACATGAAGCTCTGGAGCGAATTTTGTGTTTCAGACTCTTTTAATGCCAAATCATCCAAAAGTGATATCCAAGAGGCATGGAACATAAGGATATCAAACGATCCTTTGCTCCAACAATGGTTTAGAAACCTATGGATGAAAAATGAATGTCTAACCTCAGGTTAGGACGAGAAAAAACCTTCTTTTTCTCTCTAACAATCAGTACTCTTTCTGTACCCAGCTTCAACCTTTCCTTTTTTCCAGACAACCATCCAAACGATTCTGTTTACAACGACGTAATCATCCCGCGCTCATACAGCAGGGTTGCATCTAAAATCTCACCGGTCGCCTGTGAGATTAACTGTATCGTCTTAGCAAGAACATCCATCATATGCTGTTTCTCCCCTGGAAGCATCCCATAAATCCCACGATAAAGTACCTTATCATCCATCCAGAGATAGTTCGTATGATGATCTGATGCAAGCTCACAATCATGCACATCAAGATGCGAAAGAAACAACTGTACCTCCCGGAGTTTTTCCACTGGAGATGTTGATCGATATAACCCCTGTTTCATTTTGCCCTCCAGAAGCGAACCATGCTGCACAATCAAGGTGCGCAGACGAATAAAATCCGGGTCGATCTCGTTACACACCTGGGCGGATCCTACCGCATGCTCAACAAGCCGATTCTTCCCACCCGCACCAATCAAGACATACAGCGACACCTCAAGACCTGCCTGCTTCGCAGCCTGCCCCCCAGCAACCATCTCCGCAGGTGTTGCCCCCTTCTTCAGAAACGCGAGTGTTTCCTCATCACCTGACTCTAAACCAACATGCACCCGAGTCAAGCCTGCGTCCCGTAACCTCGCAAGATGACTAGCACCAAGTTTCATAAGCGTCTTTGCCCGTGCATACGACGTGATCCGCTCCGCAGATGGAAAACGAGCCTTGACATATCGGATGATCTCCTCACTGTTCTTCATGGCAAGACTATCAGAGTCCGCGATAAAGACAGTCCGCGCCCCTGGAAACAACCGTACCGCGACATCGATATCCTTTTTCACGTCCTCCACAGACCTCGGTTGAAACTTTACCTCTTTATACATCGTACAAAAAAGACAACGATTCCACGGACAACCCCGAGAAGCACGAATCAGCGCAGACTCTGCTTCATTCGGCGGCCGGAACGGTGGGAAATCATACTGCGTCATAACCTTCAAATGAGGACGTACGATGATTTTAATCTTTCCCCTAGCTTAAAATATTTTTCAGAATCTTAGAAAAAAAACAATGGAGTGCTTCATCAAAACGGTGATTCTCTTGAGAGGTTCCTGTCGGTAAGCATTTGTTTTTCTAGCAAAAACAGACAATACGGATCATTATGCGCAGTACCGGTCACCGACGCAGAGACCGTCGTACACCCTCCTTTACAGGATCTCCCAAACCGACAACCAATGCACTCGCCTTTCAAATCCGACGTAGAACAATGCCTCGTATAGGAGAACAAAGACGGGTCCTCCCAGATGTCAACCAGTGGTCTGTTACGAATGTTCCCCTCCACAAAGGATTCAGGCAATGACAGACACCCTTTGATACCACCATCGCTTTGGATCCCTAGGACACTGACCCCTGCTTGACATCCCTTCCACACCGGCGAGACCATTGTGTTCCTCAGCACCTGGGAATGATATCCGATGCTGTGAGCACCCATCACTGCAAGCTCCTTTACTGAATATCGTTTCCGCATCGAAGCAATGAACAATGCGACTGCATAGAACTCTTCCTTTGATAACGTAAGCTCCCTAGGGAATCTTCCGATAGGCACCGCGATCTGGATCTGCCATGCTTTCGTCTTCCCAAGGATATGGTCACGGATCAGCGGCAGCTCCTGGATGTTACCTTTATGAACGGTCGTAATAACCGTCGCCGGGAGATTTTCCTTGCGGAGCGCTTCCAGCCCCTTCAGGCATTTCTCAAATGAGCCTGGCACCCCACGGATACAATCATGGGTCTTGGGTTTTCCTCCATCTAAACTCAGTGCGATCGCATACACGCCGACTGCGCGCAGCTCCGAAATTATTTTTTCATTGAGCACCAGACCATTGGAAAGGACACTGACCTCCATCCCACAATCCTTGATCTCCTTACCAATGAGGTACCAGTCCTTGCGCAGGAGGGCTTCCCCGCCAGTGAGATTGATATACTTTGCACGGAGGTCTGAAAGCTGGGAACACAGATCAAAGGCTTCATTGGTGGTCAGCTCATGAACCCGGGTGTCTCCTGCGGAGGACCCACAGTGCATGCAGCGCATGTTGCAGGTGAGGGTCAGCTCCCAGGCGACACTGAGGGGGACAAAGTGTGATTTCATCCAAACGCCTTCATCATAAGAAAGTGGGGGAGGAACACTGCTAAGGGGGGTTTTTTGTCTTAGCAGTGTCTCTTTTTTTAGAAGAACCTGCTGAGCAGGCCGAAGTCCTTGATGCTAACCCCCGTGTAGTATAGACCGACTGCGTCAAGCTGTGATGTCACGATTTTTCCTATGAGGATGACGACTGCTGCCGCGATCGTTATACCTAGCATGCTACATGCTGTTCGTTTTGCGCCGGCGATGTCGCTGTCTGTGAGTCCTAGCGTTTGCCCCATGTGTTGGAGCGTTGTGGTTAGATGTTTGTTTCTTTTGTTCATATGCACCTCCTTGTGCCAATTTATGCTATGCGTTAGCGTGATACACGTATACATATAACATTTATAAATGTTTCTTATCAACCACAGCACAACCCCTCCACGAAAAAACAGTGTATACTATATATTATTAAAGAAAATTGTCTTGATACTGTTCCTGTGTTTACAAGAATTACGTTCTAAGGAAAAATAACATACTGCTTCGTAACAGGATTAATTACTTTTTTTTCCCCAACAACCCCTGCATCATACCCGGGAAACCCATACTTCCCTACTGTTGGATCAAGGATAACAGCATCCTTTCCTCCTATTTTATAGGCTATTAGCTTATCTTTATTATAGGTAGCATAAAACGAAGGATGGAGCGTAAAAACAAAGTCAACATCCACCGTTGCCGTCTGCGTATTATTATTCAAAAGGACGATACCACCAAACGTCAGCATCTGAGGAATCGTCTCGCTCTTACTCGTAAGATTAGGCTCTTCAGACGTGACGTTCGCAGTGCCATTATCCCGCAGGCCAAAGAACTCTAACTGTGTCGGCACAACAAAAAAATGCAACGGCTGATCGGATTGAAAGCTGTAATCAATGGTCATGTAGTCGATGAGCCCATCAAATGTCTTAGCTTCTCCGCCAATGTACAATACACCAGCTGGAGGAAGTATAAGGGTTTGCACAAAAGGCTGATACATCGGTTCCCCAAAGGCAGTCTCAACCTCATGGATCAATGAGGCATCAGCACACTCCCAGAGTGCATCGATGTTGACATCAGAGGCCATCGCATACACATGATCATCAGTAAAGACAAGAGAAGAGTCAATACCACTATTCGAAAGCAACGAACACAACAAAATAGAGAGATCCTCACAGGCCCCCTCTTTTTTCTGCAGGGTCTCCTGTGGCGTCTGTAGTGCTCCACTATCCAAGGGAGCAGCAAGACAGGTATAGTTCATAAGAACATCCCGATACAGTGCGTTCACCTGACATTCCCTGCTAGAAGAACCACTCCCTGAGACAATAGCGTCTGCATAAGCCTGCAGCTGGCTGTCATCGAATACCAATTTCTCGATAAAAGGCTCAGCATACTCTAAAAACGTATCAGAAGCAGGCTGCTCCCACCGTGTCGGATCATCAGGGAAATAATCTGCATTATCACCAATCCCATCTCCATCAGAGTCCAGCCATTCAGCGGGGTCAAGAGGAAACGCATCAGCATTATCACCAATCCCGTCACCATCGGAATCCTTTGTCTCATTCGCATCCTGGGGGAACGCATCAGTGTTATTACCCACCCCATCGCCATCGGAGTCTACCCATTCCGTCTTATCATTAGGGAACGCATCAAAGGTGTCGTTGTACCCATCACCATCAGAATCTATTACCGCATTGTTTTCTGATTTATTTTCTGTACATCCGCTCATTAAAGCTATTGCAATGAGAACGAACCCCATAAGTACAACAACAATTTTCTTCACATCACCATCTCCACTCATCGTGATATTATATGGATTGTTTCTTTAAAAATATACCTTTTTCAATTCAGGTGCTATAAGTGGATAAGAGAAGCGGTGCATGAGAGACCGTTACTCTACGGTATGTTGTACCGCAGATCAGAAAGTAGTCCTTCGTCTAAATCATGCTGGGCCTCATCCCCGAAGATAAAGGTATAATACTCGTTCAGATGCTTGAGATGGTACTCAAACCAAGCCGTGAAGTATCTGCTCGAGATAGTATGCTGCTCCTCATAGGTTATATCTGGTGGATTGTCTATCCCATGTTGTTGAGCGAACCTGGCGAAAAATACGTCGATGAAACCAATATGGTTCCCACCTGTGATCGCTATATACTCTTTAACTGTACTATTCGAAAGAAAATCGGTGTACATCTGCAGAACACTTGCGGGAGGAACGAATCCATCGTTTGTCCCCACCTGAAGCTGGATAGGCACCGTGATGTTCCGGGCAGCGGTGAGTACCGAGGCCATATCTGCGGGAGCCAGCCCGACCGCGGCATCGATATCCACACCGGGGGTTCCGGTTGCCTGAACACATCCTCCACCACCCATGGAAAGACCGATTGCCCCACGCGTCTCATTATCAACAACGCCAAAGATCGGTGAAAAACGACTACTGTTCTGCATCCGTAACGCGTTAAATCCACCGTGAAACCCAGAAGCCCATTGCGTCGCATCCCATGATAGTTTATGCGGTGGGGTAAAACAGATTGTCACATATCCATAGGAGGTCAGATGAATGGGGATCCATTGGATGTTCCAGTCAGACCCAGCAAAACCGTTCGCCACGACGATCTCTGGATACGGAGCGCCAGAGGTATCAATTGGTGACCGCCACCCATCATGTGTGGCAGGATAACGAATCGTCGCCCGAAACAGTCCATAGGGAGGCACCAGATACCAGGTCCTGTACGAACCGACATGGTACGGCCCCGGCTGATCAGGTGATGCCACGAGCGCATCAACAGAAGGAAGGGAGAAGCACACCATTAAAAGAACAATAACAGACCAAGGAACCAGCGGACATTTCTTCATATCAATACCCCATTATTACTACGGTATGATAGATATTATACTAAGTATTTAATATATTCCCATGAGTCATATCTGAGTTGGAACTATTTTTTATGGTAATGATCGACGAGATCCTGTTCCCCTTTCTTTCTGTCTTTATCTTTATATCTCCAACCATACCCTGGGTATCTCATTTTTTTAAACCCCATTATAAATTCGTCAAACTCTTTCGGACTCTGAAAGGAGATTGTTCGTACGACGTTTCCTGTTTTTTCATCAAAGAGTTCAATGATTGCTTTTTTCTTGGATCTGAACCGAGTCATTTTCCCTTCACGTTTACGTACAATTTCATAAGTACATCTCGTTCCTTAAAAACATATCTATAAACACTTATGCTTTTTTTTTTTTTTATGAAACAATAACCATACTTAGGCTTTCTTCATTATGATGGTCAGCTCAGGGTACCAATGGTACATTGCCCCGAAGTTCACTGATGCATTTACTGTGTCCCAGGACAGCATCGCCGTGACAGGGGCAACCGCATAATACTCCATATAGCTACCCTGGACCGTAGCGGTACAATTAATCCATTGACCTTTCGTTATCTCAAAGGTACCGGTCGCCTGACACAACCCAGCCTGGATGATCCGATCAAACACCAACCGATCACGACCCTGTTTCGTCATTTCAATGAACACGGACATCCCATCAACATTGACGTTTAGTTCTTTATTGTCTGCATCAACTACCTTTACCGATATCGCGGCCATCACATTGACCGTGACATGGTCAGATTTCGTCTGCAGTTCCTCACAGCCACTGCAACATAACGTGATAAGAAGCAGACCGATCCCCATGACTCCAGCTAGTTTTTGCATTCCTTTTCCTCTCGTCTATCTTAGAACACTGTTTTCCTTAAAAACATATTCGTACAGCCCTCTTTTTTCCCTTGCCTGGTATACTTCAACACATTTGAGGACAATTGAATGGACGGTTAATTGGTTTCCATGAATCAGAACCTAATGATTCCGAAAAATACAGTCTCTTCATTAGCGAAACCAAATAGGAGGAACCTCTGATGATTCCCATTGATAACCTTTAATCATGTTTTAATCATGTTTTTATACTTGAACGATAATTCTATTCGAGAAAGAACATTTGATAATACTCATCCGCCTGACGAATAATCTGGATGAGAGAGAGGTCAGCATATGGATTTTGCGAGAACGAAAAATATTATAAAACTAGGTCGAACCCTTGCACATGCTGCGATGCTGGTGTACATCCTTGGTGTGCTCTTTGCTCTCGTGGTCGGGTCACCGTTTGATGTGTACAAGATCGTGTTAGGCTACGCGATCGTATTCATCAGTGTTCTTGCAACGGGGTATACGAACAATTATTATGATGTCTCGATTGATAAGCTCGCAACACAAACCGCTTTTTCAGGAGGAAGCGCCATTCTTGTACAACACCCTGAGTATAGACCGACGATACGAACGATCATCGTGGTTCTCTACAGTCTATCTATTCTGCTTGGTTTGGCGTTCACCGTTCTTTTTTCGTATTCTTGGACCTTCTTTGCATTTGTGATTATCGCTAATTTCATCGGATGGATCTATACTGCACCTCCCTTCAAGCTCGTATACAGGGGATTCGGTGAACTGGTCACCATGCTAGGAGCAAGCTATCTTCTCGCAGGAGCAGGGTATTTCGTAGTGAAAGGAACGATTGATGCCCCGTTTGTATTGTTTTCTGTTCCCCTGCTCTTGTTTGGTTTTGCAGTAAGCCTCTATTTAGAGATCCCAGATAGGAACGCAGATCACCAAGGCCATAAAATGACGTTGGTAGTCCTGACTGGTGAGCGTTTTAGTTTTATCATCAGTGCGATATCCCTTGGTCTGGCGACCCTTTGCTACATGATGTTCAGTGTGTCTCATATCTTTGAAGGGGCCCCTAATTTTATAATAATTGGGCTCTTCTCCTTTATCCCCTTTGGCATCGGGGTGTGGAGCCTGCGAAAATATCTGAGTAATCCAGAAACCATGATGACGGTCGTGTTTCGTGCGACCGCATGCATATTTCTAATGTGGATTTTTCTTGATATCTATTTCGTCTATGTGCTCCTAGCCTAATATGCTCTCATAATGGAAGGATTTGGTTGAATCATGACATATGAGGTAGTCGTCGTTGGTGCTGGTCCTGCTGGTGCAACCGCAGCGAAATCACTTGCTGAAAAAGGAGTAAAAACCCTGCTCATCGATAAACGCACATACCCACGGGATAAACCCTGCGGTGGTGTGTTATCCATACGAACGCTTCAACGATTCCCATACATCTCAGATGAATTGATTGATGCGTATTCTTATGGCGGGAGCATTTCTTCATCATCGCTTCAATATCAGGTACGACTGCAGAAAGAAAAACCGATCGCTGCATTTGTTCTCCGGAAGGATTTTGATCAGGGGCTCGTGAACTATGCAATACGGAGCGGAACGGTATTTAGAGACGGAACGACAGCGCTCAGCCTTGAAAGAAAAAAAGAAAACCTACAAATTAGATTGAGTACCGGAGACATCCTTGAATCCCAACTCGTGATCGGTGCCGATGGCATCTGGAGCACCATTGGGAAACATTCTGATGGCGGCCAACATTACCCAAACATCGGCAGGTGTCTCTTCCAGGAATGTCCTTTGGAAAGCAATCTGCTCGATCAGTATTTTAGCGAACAAAGATTTTTTCAGTTCTACCTCAAATTCATGGGGATAGCTGGCACCGGGTGGGTGTTTCCTAAAAAAAACAGCGTCAATATCGGCATCGGTGAAATACAACCGTCTGCTTCTCAGCTGACAAAACAGCCACATTTAAAGGAAGTCTATACCAATTTTCTGACGGTTCTAAAGGAAAAAAAACTGATACCTCCTACCCTACATAAAGGAGCAACGCAGGGGGGAGTCCTCCCACTTCATCCCTTAAAAAAAACCTTTGCAGACCGCATTGTCCTCTGTGGTGATGCCGCAGGATTGATGAATCCACTGACAGGGGATGGTGTCCATTATGCGATGTCATCAGGCAGATTCGCTGCAGAGGTGTGCACAGAGGCATTAGAAGCAGATGACACCAGCGCAGCGTTCTTATCGAAATACCAACGGCTATGGAAAGATGATTTCGGGGAAGAAATCACTCTATGTACATTTCTTTTAAAACGACTCTTGAAGCATGATGATGAAAAATACGTCAACCTGCTCTCCAAGGATTCGCGTATGGTGGACATGCTTCTGTATTTGATGAATGATCAGGTGAGGATCCATGAATACAAATGGAAACTCATTAAACGCTTCATCCCCCTGTATCTGAAAGATCTTCTTAGGGAATAGGTATTTCCATAGCTTTTTACGATATATTAATCCAATGATTTTACCCCTACATTTTATAAAAAATATAAAAATTTATTAATTTGTAGGGGTAATACGAATCTAAGGTTTCGCTGAAGAAAAAGAACATCAATTAAAAACACCGTCTATTATCTTGGGCAAAGTTTCAGAAAATCTTATATGAAGATATCCTCTCATCGCTCCTATGGATACGACCGTCGATGCATATATAAAAAAACAAAAATCCCCGCAAAAGGAAATCTGTCAGAGATTACGAAGAATTATTCTTAAAACGTTTCCTAACATCCATGAAGAAATGTATGGAGGAGTCCCTTGTTACGGTTCTACAAAAGAAAACACTTATGGAAAATATTACATCGCGGCGCTCAAGGATCATGTGAATCTAGGTTTTTCACTTAAAGGATTATCGAAAACAGAGCAAAAATTATTTGAAGGCAGTGGAAAAACAATGAAACACATCAAGGTGTCTTCAGTAAAAGAAATCGATGAAAAAAAGATAATCGCGCTTTTGAAATTAGTACAAGAAAAATAAGATCTTTCTACAAACTACTCTGGTAATTCTTCTTTTTACCAAACTTCCGAAGTTATCAATTTTAAACCTTTTAGATGACAAATTTCTCACCAGGTAACTGAGTCGTACATTCGTAAACAAATTAACGACGGAAGCATATTACAAATACGATGACTACGAAGACCTATGAGACGATTATCATCGGAGCAGGCATCTCCGGGCTTGCGTGTGCGAACCATCTCCAAAAACATGGAAAAGATTTCTTACTTATTAGCAAAGATATCGGTGGCCGCATTCGTACCTCAGAAGATGGCACTGCTAATTACGGTGCGTTTTTCGTCTGTTCTGATTATGAGAATGTCCTGCCATTTGTCACACTTCAATCAAGAATTCGACTAAGCGATTTCTGCTTCCACGAAAACGAAACAGCATATCAATTCTATGGACCCCGGCTCTTCCTTTATTTGCATCAATTTATGAAGATAAAACAACACCTGAAGCAGTTTAGAAACGCCTTACAGACGTTTCGAAAAACCGCTGAGAAAACATCCCAAAAGAAGGCAATCGAAGCAGACCCCTTGCTGTATTCCTTGTACATTAAAGACGCAGATGATTTTGTAAAAGAAAACAGACTTGAACCAGGGACAGACAAATACCTTTCAAAAGCGTTGTATTCCACAACGTTTTCCCCGGTTTCTGACATGAACGCATTTAGTTTCCTCCAATTCCTTTTACCATTGATCACCCCGATTTACGCCTTTCGTTTTGAAAAACAAACACTAACTTCCTCGTTTCAGGATACCATCCTCATAGACACTGCGACCGACATCAACCGTACAGCTGATCAGTACAAAATCAAAACAAACACAGATACGTTTTTAGCAAAAAACCTTGTGCTAGCAACAGAAATCAGTTGGTCAAGCCAGTTCGCTAGCATCAAGGAAATGAACACACCGGTAAGCACCCATATGCTTCACATCCGTGGAACACCCAAACCCCTGATTGCAAGAAAAACATACCAACTCTTCTGCCATCCTAGCATGGTCCAATCGATTGCGGACCTCGGCGACGGGGCCTATCTTTTCTACTATAAGGATACACAACCACCACTAGAGCACTATTTTCACAACCCTCAGGTGATCACCCATCACTTCTGGGACCCTGCAGGACGAATACATGGCCATGTCCTCACTGAAAGCGACAGAGGAAAAAACATGTATCTCATCGGTGATTACAATATCGCTGGACTGGAAGAGGCATACATCACTGGGATGTACGCAGCCAATCAAATCATTACCTCAGCATAATAGAGTTCATTCCTGATGGGGGTTTCGATTTTCTTTACACTCAACATCACTTTTTTCAATCATAGTCGCTTTTTTAAGCAAAGAACGAATATGAAATCATGATCTAAGGAAGAACACTCTGATGACGCACGTGAAAATAAAAGTCGGGCATTATTACGAGTTTAAACTAAACCAAGAACACACCATTACATTCGCTGTCTTATACGGGTTTGAACGAGGAAAAAACAAGGATGTCTATACCGTACGAATGTACGACCATAAAAAGGATTTTGAATTCCCTCTTGAAGAACAGACATTCGATAGATGGGTCAACGAAGAACGAATCAAAGAGATATCGCCTGAAGAAGCTTTGGCGTATGCACTCTAGACCTATGATTATTGTTCGGTTACTGAGACGACGACCAAATGACATTTCGAAGGAATAAAAAAAGGAATAGTAATTACTTCAGAAATAAAATTGGATATTTACATTTCTCGACGATTTTATGGTTTATGCTCTTCACTGGAAACCCGAGCATATCATATCGTTTCTGCTCCTGGCCTATGACCACAAGACCAGCGTTGAGCTGTCTTGAGGTTTGAACTGTTTTACCCTCGACACTCCCCGTCGTCATATGAGCGGGTATCCCTTTTATTTGTAAGTCATCAACAAATCGTTGACCGGTATCAAGTAAATCATCTACCGACATCTTCACAAAACGTTGAGTGTGTTCATCATAGGCGATGGTATCTTCGACATCAACGATATAGAAAAGGGAAAGATCCATGTTGAGCGATAGCGCTAGTTTTTGGCTCATTTGAAGGACGTTCTGGTTTGGTGTGCGATTAGAACATATCGCAAGCAACGTTTTACCACCAGGGGTACCAGCGACCCATAGAGGGATATCGATATCATTAAGAATGCGATATTTCAGCAGACACTCTTTCTCATAGCTCATGAGAACTAAATCAAAATGAGAATCCTTAATCTCATTTTTGATAATCGTACTAAATTCGCCTTCCATAATTTTTTTCGCAGGAGATATACCCTTACGGTCAAAGGACAATTTTGCATCAACAAAAACAATGGCATCAGCAGTCTGCCGCTGGTTGTTGATGATGACTTTCTTTGTTTCTTCTTTCTCAACACGGGTACGGAACGTATCCGTCCGTTTTTCAGTTTGAGAGAGAGTTTTTTCTTCAATGATGTACACAATGGTTACCTTGCTTTCAAATCGTTCTGCGAGATAAGCTCCTTGTTCAAAAACCTCTTTTGAATAAAACTCAGAAGAAATCGGGATCAGTATGTTTTTAAAAACCATTCCCTTTCACCTCTGTTTTTCGGTCCCTGAATTTTTTCATCATACCACCTCGAGATGGAGGACTCCGATCCAATAGAATATCGCGACACAAAAGACAATGCCGATACATATCGCATTTGCGATAACCCCTGCTTTGAAAAGATCACGGGTCGAGAAATACCCAGCGGAATACGTAATCGCATTACCCGGTGTGCCTATGACCAGCATAAATGCAAGACCACCACAGAGAGCGATGATCATCGAAGAAAGCAGGGGGCTAAAACCGGTCTTTTCAGCCACCGCGATACCAATCGGTAACAAAATAGCGACCGCACCGATATTGGACATCACATTGGTCAGTAAAATAGTAAAAAGGATCATTATAAGAATCACAACATACAGGTTATTACCGACCATGTTGAAAATAAGATCAGCAAGCCATGCTCCTGCCCCCGTGGTTTGAATACCGATGCCCAGAGTAATAGCTCCTCCGTACAAAAGGATAATGCCCCACGGTACCCGTTGTTCGACATCACCCCAGGTTATACAGCCGGAGAAAAACAATAAGACGCCGCTTAGAATCGCGATAGCGGCCAACCCGAAATATTGATACGATGAAAAAACAATCCATAAACAGATTGTAAGAATGAGGATTCCAAGGACAATTACCTCATGGATCTTTATTTTTCCTTCAGATGTTACCTGTCGATTTATTTCTTTTTTCGCTTCTGAAAAATCTTTTAATTCAATCGGGAATGCAAAGATTAACACAAGCCACACAAGAGGCAACGTAATGAAGACAACAGGCATGGAATACAGGCACCAATCAAAAAAGGTCACGTTTATTGGGTGAGTCATGTCCGCTAAAATGCCAATGGTTAGGGGGTTTCTTGCGCCACCTACCAACGTTCCCAGACTCCCTATCGAACAGCCATAGGCGATGCATAGCATACTGATTTTCCCAAAGTTACTCTGCCGAGGCACCACCTTGGTTGCGATGAGGATAGATGCGATAATCGGTAAAAACAACGCTGCGACACCATGCTCAGGCATCACAAACGACAGAAACGCACATGCGGTCATAATACCGAGGGTAAAAACCTTAGGGCGGTTTTCGAAAAAACGGAGGAACCGTAAGGCTATCCGTCGATGTAGCCCATGTTTTTCAATGGCTGCAGCAAGAATAAATGCACCAATTAAGAAAAACACTGCTTTGTTTCCAAATGAAGCAAACACATCACCTGCTGGCATTACCCCAAGTAATGGTTGGAGAATCATGATGAGCAGACTGGTGACCGCAAGAGGCATGGGTTCGGTTATCCAGAGTATCGCTGCCATCATTAGTATGCCAATCATAATTTGTCCTTCATGGCTTAGCCCGTGTGGTGTGGGAAGAACATATGATAAAAAAACGATAAAAAAGGATAATAACATAAAAAAGTAAGAGCTCTTCTTTGGAAAAAACACGCCATTTTTCAGTGTGCGATTTTTTTGAAGTGTGTCTTCCTGTGCGATTTCAGAAGCCTTTTCCATACTATCTTTCGTGATATCGAATGTGCTACTCTGATAAATATTTTACAATACGAACAGGCGACCTTGTCGCATCGTGGTATTTGAAGCCATCCAACTGAAGTAACTACGTATGATCACATGAAAAAAAGCAGGTGGAATATACCAATGGTTGTTATGACAGAACGGGCAATCATCATGGATACTATCAGTATTTATTGTATCTTCAAAACCATCGATTTCGTTACTTTATACAATAAACAGAAACGAAAGATATCGTGGTTCCATCCGAACTCATTGATTCAATTATCGAATAGTAACTCTTATACGATACAGTTTTTTTATAGGATGGATGATGAAATCATTGCTTTGGAGTATTATTCTGCTTCCCGGGAGCGTCACAATTTTTCTACCAATCGCTCTTTTGTATCTTTCTACTGTTTTTTCTGGCGAGGGTGTCGCGTTTTCGGAAAATATCATTGTGCTTGGTGCATCTATATTTCTTTTGGTTACCGGTTTTTTTCTTGCTGGATCGACAACACTTCTTTTTTTCCGATGTGGAAAAGGAACACCAGCTCCCTGGGATCCACCGAAAAAATTAGTTATTGCTGGTCCGTATCGATATATGAGGAATCCTATGATTACCGGTATACTTATTATTTTATTTGGGGAGGCTCTGTTGTTTTGGTCCCTTGTTCTTTTTGTCTGGGCGTTCACTTTTTTGGTTGCAAACATGCTATATTTTCCTTTCGTGGAAGAAAAAAATTTACTTAAAAGATTCGGAAAAGACTATGATGAGTATACGAAAAACGTACCGCGATGGATCCCACGCTTTAAACCTTGGGAAGAAACATGAACGCATAGGTTGCATGCTCTCTCAATAGCTGATTACAACGAAGAGATGTATTTCCCATCACGTTTCAAAATAATACGTTTTTTTCTAATCATTCTGAATACGAAAACATTTTAAGGAGATGTCACATTTAAATACATGGTTCGGGACGGAAATACCATGGGAGAAAAGAAAATAATCAGCATCGTTGTCGTTCTTCTCTTTCTCAGTCTCATCCCCATCAACATTGCAGCGCAACACCATTCATACGATTCCAACATCAAAACCGGTTATGGTAAAGGAAAAATTTTTGGCATCCATCCCGTCATCTCTGGAGATGACCTTACATTGTTTATGATTCTTCCCTTTCTTGGGACGATTACGATTGCTAACTCTCGTTTTCATGGGCATCTAGGAATCATTCTTATTTTTGGGGACTATGAATGGTTCGAGAATGGACCACCTGCGATTTCAACAAGCCTACGTTAGGTCCGTTGCACGAAAAAATCTTTTGCTTCCTTCGTATTAGGAGGATACGGAAGCATGCGGTAAACACAGACATTGTAATATTCTTCTACCTGTTCCTCCTCTTCTTCTTCGCTTTTTTTTCCCTTCAACCGTTTTAAAAAAGTATCATACTGTTCCATCATTTGAAAAATCATTGAATATTTATTCCACTCTTCTTCGTCCTTACTGTTTTCTGATGTCTCTTCCTCATCTATCATTATACATTGTGCCATCTCTTCCAACCGTCCTATAGTATTTATGAAGTACCCTTTATAAATATTTTCATATACTGGTAGGGTACATTTTATTTAAAAAAAACCATGCGAAACCTGTTTTTTCCGTTTCCTGAAGCCACCTAATAAATGAGATGAATGTAACATAGAATCTCTGTCTATGCCTCTAGATTATGTGATATATAACGATTTTTCTCGAAATCAACGCTTTTTAAGGATAAAATTTATCTACTAGTTCGTCATATATTTCTATGGGGGTCTGGACTTTCCGAATAAGAAAGCTTTTACGTTTCAAACCTTTCCTCCCAGACTTTTTGAAATAAACCAGACCCCTCTTTCCTTCTCCACAGCTAAAACAGCACCACGATTATCTCTGATCATCTACACGACATGACTGAAACAAAAATAACAAAAGATTCCATTACAAATATGATACCAACAATGTTACCTGCATAAGACTGGATTTTAAAAACACGCCTAAATGTTACCCGTTCTCCTGTTGATTCTCTTTACACGTTAATGATGTTACGTTCAAAGCGTTAATAACAGGATTAATACGAGGAAAATAAAGCGACGGAGAAATCGGTGTGTCTTTTAAATTGGTTCATCTATCTTTCCTTCCCCCAGAAGTTTTTTGTACAAATAAACCATCCTTCTCGTGAGCACGATGACGACGACAAAACCTCAAAAGAACAGATTAAAATCCGAACTGAGCCCCTACCTTCAACAACATGCAACAAACCCTGTACAGTGGTACCCCTGGGGAAACGACGCATTTGCCCAGGCAAAAAAACAAGATAAACCTATTTTTCTTTCCATCGGCTATGCAACCTGCCACTGGTGCCATGTCATGGCACATGAATCCTTCGAAGACGATGAAGTAGCACAAGTACTCAACGACACCTTCATCTGCATCAAAGTAGACCGCGAAGAACGACCTGACCTTGACAACATCTACATGAAAGTCTGCCAGATGCTCACTGGATCAGGTGGATGGCCACTTTCCATTATCATGACCCCTGATAAAAAACCATTTTTTGCAGCGACCTACATCCCCAAAACGACTCGATTCGGCAGAAGCGGTTTAATTGAACTGACCACACAAATAAAAAACCTCTGGGAAACCCAACGAGGAAAAATAGACACATCCGCAGATGAAATAACAACAACCCTCCGTTCCCTTGCATCATCACAAACCACCACACAACCCCTTGATCAACAGGTTCTTAACCGCGCATATGAACAACTCGTCGCAACCTTTGATGAACAGTACGGAGGTTTTTCTACCGCCCCTAAATTCCCAACACCACATACTCTATTGTTTCTCCTCCGTTACTGGAACCGAACTAAGAACCATTACGCACTCACCATGGTAGAACGAACATTAGAACAGATGCGACTTGGCGGTATCTTTGATCAGATTGGATATGGATTTCACCGCTATGCTACCGACCAACGATGGAACATCCCCCATTTTGAAAAAATGCTCTATGACCAAGCGCTTCTCATCCTTGCCTACACTGAGGCATACCAAATCACCCGTACCCCTCTCTACCAGCAGACCGCTCAGGAGATCATTACCTACGTATTACGAGAAATGACGTCTCCTTCAGGTGGTTTTTACACTGCACAAGATGCAGACAGTGAAGGTGAAGAAGGAAAATTCTATACGTGGACCTCCAAGGAACTGTGCGACAGCCTCTCAGCACCTGATTTCCACCTACTGACAACGCTATTCAACATCACACAGGATGGGAACACCAGTGGTGAGACAACACAGCAATCAAAACGAAATATCCTTTTTCATCAACAGACCTTCAAAGAATCTGCACAGCACCTCCAGCTTAGCGAAGAAGAACTCACTATAAAAATAAGGGATATCACCACGAAATTATACCTTGTTCGAAAAACGCGAGTACCGCCACTGAAGGATGATAAGATACTCTCTGACTGGAATGGGTTAATGATTGCAGCATTAGCGAAAGCAGGGATGGTTTTTTGTGATGATTCCTATGTGAAAACTGCGGAAAAAGCTGCGGGTTTTCTGCAAAAGAACATGATAGAAAAAACCGGTGAGATGCGTCATCGATTCCGGGATGGTGAAGCAGGCATACAAGGATTCGCTGATGATTATGCATTTACTATCTGGGGGTTCCTTGAACTGTATCAAGCGACCTTCAACCTAGGTTATCTTCGCATCGCGCTAATCCTGAGTCGGTACTACTTCGATCATTTTTGGGATACCACGCAGAATGGATTCTTCTTTTCAGAAACAACCGATGCTGCATTGCCCCGGACAAAGGAATGGTATGACGGGGCGATCCCCTCGGCTAACTCTGTTTCAACAATGAACCTTCTGCGTCTCAGTCGATTAACTGCAGATGCCACGCTTGAGGAAACAGCAGACGCTTTACTTCGCTGCATCAGTAATGAGGTTGCATCCATCCCAGCTGGATATACATTCCTGCTGACCGGTATTGATTTTGCTCTCGGTCCCTCTAAAGAAATACTAATGGTCGGGGCACCAGAGTCAGATGATATACAAAAGTTTCTTACAGAGATTCACCGTTCTTATTTACCAAACATGGTTGTTATTCTGTTGTCACCACATATTGATCGCCTGCTTTATAGAGCTGTTTTTCCTTTTGTTGATTCGTATTCCCAGATCGACAAGAAAGCAACAGTATATGTATGTACAAATCATCAGTGTCATCACCCGGTAACTACGGTACAAGAACTTAGGAAATTATTGGTATGACTCCATGTCAATGTATTTTCTTCTCGAAATTCATAAAAAATTTGAAGATTATTCGACAATCGACGTAGTTAATTTAAAAAATTTTATATATCATGGGTTTTATAAGATATATATGGGAGTTGGAAAAATATGAAAGAGACATGTATGAAAAAAAGTATTGTAATCATAATAGCAAGCCTGTTTATTACCACCAGCATCGCAACTCTTGGAAGTGGTGAGACACAGAAACAAATCAAACCATTAGCACAACCACTGTTCACCAAAGAAACCTTCATGGTGGAAATGAGAGACGGCGTCCATCTCGCAACCGATGTCTATCTACCGGATAGCGGTTCTCCCCCTCATGGAGCAATCCTCGTTCGAACACCGTATAATAAAAATGGTTCTGGCATGGGCGACTGGGCAAGCAAAGGCTGGCCATCCATCGTACAGGACACCCGAGGACGATTCCAATCAGAGGGAATAGATTCCATGTTCCGAGATGATCCTAACGATGCCTACGACACCCTCGCATGGATCGCAGAGCAAAACTGGTCCAACGGCGAAGTTGCAACCATTGGTGGCTCCGCAACCGGTATCGTCCAATACCTCATGGCCGGAACTAACCCACCAGCGTTGAAATGCCAGTACATAGGTGCAGCAACCCCAAACCTCTACTCAACAATATTTCCGGGAGGCGAGTTCAGAAAAAACATGGTGGAACAATGGCTCGCAAGTCAAGGGAGTTCGTACGTATTACCTGAGATATGGGCCCATGAAAATTATACGATGGACTTCTGGACAAATGTCTCCCTTGAGGACAACTGGCAGGATGTCAATGTCCCAGCGTTTCACATAGGAGGCTGGTATGATTGTTTCAGCCAGGGTCTCCTTGATGGATTCATGGGATACCAATATCAAAGTGGACCAGGCGCTCTTGGGAAATCAAAACTTGTCGTCGGCCCCTGGACCCATACCCTTTTCGGAGGGCGACTCCAAGGACAGCTCCTCTACCCAGAAAATGCACAGGATACCTTCTCCCCAGAATATTGGGATGAGATCCTTGATCAATATATCCTAGGTGAATCAGATGACTTTGAAAACAGACCAACCGTGGTGTATTACGTCATGGGTGATGTTTCCAATCCAAATGCCCCGGGGAATTTCTGGCGAAATGCGGACGCATGGCCACCATCACATGTGGATGATGCCTGGTATTTCAATGAAAATAAAGTACTTTCCACAACATCACCAGGTGCCTTTGCACCACTCACCTATACCTATAACCCAGCAAACCCAGTCCTAACAAAAGGAGGAACAAATCTCTACCCACTCGCCCCGACCTATGCGGGCCCCTACGACCAACGACCCATCGAAAACAGAGCGGACGTTTTGTTATACACCAGTGATGTGTTAACGGAACCCTATGAGGCAACCGGTCGGATAACAGCAAGACTCTACGTATCATCGACCTGCCCTGACACGGATTTCACTGTGAAACTTACAGATGTGTACCCTGATGGTCGGTCCATGCTCATCTGCGACGGGATACTGCGGATGAGAAATAGAAATGGGACTGATCACTGGGAGTTTATGACCCCTGGTGATATTTATGGGATTGATGTGGACCTGTGGAGTACATCATATATATGGAACACGGGTCACCGGATTCGAGTAGCGATATCCTCCTCGAATTACCCACGCTTTCTTGCAAACCCGAATACCATGGATCGAATTTATCAAAACACAGGATACACCATCGCACAAAACACCCTTTATTTTGACACCGAGCATCCCTCCTGCATTTACCTCCCCCGCTATACAGGGAATAATGCGCCGTTAAAACCAACGATTACAGGACCCACAAGAGGAGTAGCGGGAACTGAATATTCATTCACGTTCAGTACAACTGATGCTGAGAACGAAGACTATTACTTATTACTTGACTGGGGAGACGGAACAAACACCAGCTGGATAGGTCCTTTCAGCTCAGGACATGGTGAAACCATAAACCATACCTGGAGCGTGAAAAAAATTTTTTCAATCAAAGCAAAGGCAAAAGACGGCAACGGCGCTGAATCTGCCTGGGCCACACACGCTATCAATATCCCCTTCATCCAACAGATCAGAACCCCCCTTATCCTCCGAATACTTGAACGATTCCCTCTTCTCTACCGACTTGTTCAAAGGCTCTTCAATCTCTCATAAACTACCTAGTTACCCCCTTTCGAAAAATATTGACATCCGTAGGAATGGAAGAGTAAAGTAACTTGAAATAAGCCTCCTTGCTCTCGCTTCTCTACTCTTCCTTCTCTTCTTCTTTCATCTGGATTCGATGCTTCTCTACGAACTCTTTTGCGTTCCCCAACCAGAACTTGACAGATGATTTCCTCTCCACGAGACCTGCGGTCGCAATCCGAGCGAAATCCTTATCATAGGTGATGATTCCTCGAACCTCCGGATGCTCATAGGCTGCCTGCACCAATGACAGGTCAGCAATCGACGGCTGTTTGAAGAAATTCGTCTTAATTTCGGTCAGGTCATTTGGTATCAAACCTACCGTGTAGATCAGGAGCATCTGGGGAAGCTTTTGTTCAATCACCGAGCCAACCTCTTCGATGATCTGCCTGGTCGTCGCAATACTTATAGACTGAGTATTCAACGTTAAAATCGCTTGACAATATTTCCGACGTGCGCTCCTGTTTTCAAATGCATAAATCAAAATATTCGCATCGACAAGATACGCGTCATAGGCGATTTTCTCATGCAGATAATGCCGATAATTTAAAAGCTTCCCACACGCGCATGCATTCTTTTTGCTCTGGTATATATGAATTCTCCGTTTGCAGTGCGGACAAGTTACCTTCATAGCACAATAATGTAATGCAACAACACTTTTATTTACTAATCCCTTCAAAATCATTGATTCGATGGAATAATCATAGCAGAAAGAAGATAGAACTGACCCGCAAAACAGTTTTTATCAGGCTCTTTTATATTTTCACCGCATTACTTTGTACAAAACAATTCTTTAATTCTCTTTCATCTGGCTAAGATATAACCGTTTCTTTCGTTCTACCGCTATATATCTCCTTAATCCTTCGAGCAATTCTGGCGCCCATTGCTGTTCTTGGATGGCCTTTCCAAGCGCTGCCGTATCAAGTTGACTGACTTCTTGGAGTTTTCCGCTTTTCCGTAATACCTCTTCTAACTGCTCTCGCTGCTTACTCTTCTTACTCGGGAACGAATATTTCTCACTGTCTGCGATCCGAACCTTGTTCTGGGACCCAAACACCACCTCAACATTTTCTTTCTCTGCAAACGAAACTAGAGCCTCCTCCAGTTTCGTCAACTCAGCATCCCACTGAAGGTTCGCCAGCCTCTGAGCATTCTTGACTTCTGCGTATCGATTCACCAGGATGACGCCGGGATCCTTCAGATAGTCATTCGCAGGTTTTTCTTTAATCATAGACAAATGAGACCACTGTGGGCACCATGATTTAAACTCGCACCACTCACACAGAAACCCGGGATTTGCTTTAAAGTGCTCCTCCTGCTCGATTCTCTCAATCAACTGGATCGTGTCCTGTTTTAACTGTTCTAGCTCTATATCGGTCCGCGTCGAATCGATCTCCTTATCAAACTTTAAGAAATGCCAGATCAACCGCACATCTTTTACGTCAGGATATTGATCCTTCACTCCTATCATATAGAGCGCGAGCTGACGGTCCGAACGAATATACTCAGCAAGCGGCAATCGTGAGTTTGTTTTATAATCATGGATTTCGTAGGATCCATTTCCTGTCTCTGTTAATCTATCAATGTAGCCTTGGAGCTTATAGTCCCCCTCAGGATCAAGCTTAATTCGTATCAACTCTTCTAATCCAACCGTTCTGCCTTGATCAAACGGATGATACCGTTGGAAATAATCGCTGAGATATTTCCGAGCCATTTTCAAATAATTCTCTGGCTGGTACTCTTTATTTACAATACGGATGTCATCGCTCCAGTTCGCGTTCCATTCCGTCTCTAAAAAAGTAAGCAAATCCTCCAACGTATTCTGCTTTTGGTACTGAAGGTCACGGTACAGTTTTTCAAGGGCCTCATGGACCCGTATCCCAAGAAACGCTTCGATGCTTCCCTTTTCTTCTGTTTCGATTTTTTCGATATACTGTAATTTGAATTTCTGAGGACACTGCTCAAAACAGCTCAAACGAGAATGGGAGTATACGGCCATGGGAAAAGAAAACAATTGTACTGGTTTAATGGTATCGAGCATTTCTCGCAAATATTAAAGCCAACAAGACCCATTCGTCCAGAGACTATACATGAACGCCTTCGACTACCTCTCCATCCTCACATCTATTGTTCTTGCGATTGGTATCACCCGTCTTCTCAGCGGAGTAGGGATCCTGCTCCAAAAAAGAAAACAAATAACCATCTACTGGGTTCATCTCCTCTGGACATTGAATGTATTTTTATTCTTAGTGCTCAACTGGTGGATCTTATTCCGATGGCAAGGTCAGCAGGAATGGAACTTCTTCCTTTTCTCGTTCCTCCTGCTTAGTCCTACCATCGCATTTCTTCTTTCGGTCATCCTCTACCCAGACATTTCAAATGAAAAAATAGATTATAAACAACATTTCTATACAAACCATCGCTGGTTTTTTTCTCTTGCAGCGTTACTCCCTCTCATTGATGTAGTCGACACCCTCTTGAAAGGCTATTCCCATTTTCTCGCACAGGGACCGTTGTACATCATCACGATTATTTTGATTTTCAGCTTAAGTCTTCTTGCTGCATTAACAAAAAATGAAAAATACCATAAATCCTTCGCTGTGTTCTTTCTTCTTTACATATTAATGTTCATCAGTATCAATCTTAATATTCTTGCATAAACAACCAAAATCACATATCTGCCTCCGTTGGCAGAACCACTAGGCCACTTCGCTCCTTTTCACCAGCCACTCGTAGATTTTTGGGTACACCTCTTCACGTGCATGAATCCCTAACGTGAGATCAAGATGCCCGTAATCAGCATGGTATCCTGCATTCTTGGAAAACTCCAGGTATGTTACATCCGTACTCCCGACATGATCCTTCACATACAACGTATCGGTCTTCGGTGCCATTTTATCCAACCCGCCCGCGATCACCAGTAACGGAGCAAAGAAACGATGCAGATTCTCTGTATAGCTATAAGGCGCAAACAAATTTTTCATTCCGGGGACTCGCCCAAAGATATCATACATCCATGGATACCGAGGGTATCGACAAAACGTCATATGCTTAAAAAAGAGCGAAAACTGAGAAAGGACCTTTGATGAAAGAACACCGGAAAACCCTATATGCAGATAGGTTTGTAACACGGCCGGGTCGACATTCTCAAGGTTTACCCCAAGTCCCTTGAAATGGCCTGCGATTTCAGCAGATTTCTCGATAATCTCCGCGATTCGGATCGGGATTGATACGTTACGCGGAGTGATTCTAGTAAGAAACTCAAGGAACAGGCTGCTCTTTCCAAAGACAACTGGAGAGCCTAACGTCACCACACCCTTCAGATTCTTCTGGCCCTCCTTGGTCTGACCGTATGCATAGGCGATCATCCCGCCCATACTCTTCCCTACCCAAAAGACGGGTGGCGGGTCGCGGTTCTTCTCAATGTATGATTCTTGCACACATCTGATAATCGCAGGTACATCCTTATCGATATAATCATCGACACACCAGCGGTATCGCTCAGGGTTCATTCGTGGGTCAAACGTAGGCGGTCCACCTCCCCGAAGTTCTGGGACCCAGACATCAAACACTGGTCCACCCTCAGACCTTTGCTGCGAGAGAAACGCTGCAAGACTGTAATTCTCCCATTCACTCGTCCCCGGCTTTCCGAAATCACAACTATTCTTATTCGCAGCAAGACCATGACATAAAATAACAGGAAACCGGACAGCAGCATCGCCATTGGGTAGATAATGAAAGACCTGAAGATCCCACCCATCAGAAGTCCTCGCAGACACTATCTCCTGATGCAACGGCATTTGTCTCACACACACCCAGAACACGTCAGCATAGAAAAACTATACCACCCCTTTTTACTCCTACATCACCCAGTTTTTACTTTACCAATGAATTGAGGGGGAAAAAAAAGAAATAACGATCACTTACTAAAAATCCAGGAGCCTTATTCTAAAATATTTCTATCAGTACTCAACGTTCATCATCACAACGAAAACAATAAAACCGTTCGAAATCATAGCTTACTGTCTTTTCGTTCTGTCCGAAGGTTTTTCCACAACCGGCACAACTCACTGCATTTCTCTTCTGAATATTCTTTGATTTATTTTGCATCGCCCTCACCATCCACGTTAGTTCTTGGTTGAAGTTCAGCATGTATGGACAACTCATATATATTCCTTTTCATCTCGTTTTTATTCCGAGGCCAAAAGAGAAAATACACACCGCCACCTGCGTTGAGAACTCAGAGTATTACCTATATATCGTATACATTCAATTCCCTAAGAAACATATTCTTACACATAGAATACTTTTCCTTAAAAAAAGTGTTGGGTCTGGGCTTAAAAGTCTGGGAGGAAAGAATGCAAAAAAAACATTCTAAAGAGCCCAAACCCACGTATTAATATAAACAACAAATACATAAATCTATCTATATTTTAACACCAAGAAAAAAACACTTTCCTTTATACTCCTAGTAAATTAATTGTACGCCAGAACATGATAGTTCTTTTAGCGCATTTTATAAAACCACGTCGAGGTAGAATAATCGCATACTTTTTTTCAACCAGATTGCGATAGGACAATCGGAGAACCATTACCAATCAAGAGGACCCCAGTTACGACTTTTACACTTCGGACATACATACATCGTATGACCTTTTTCAACCTCGATTTTTATAGGCGCAATAAATTTTGTTTCGCATTTTTTGCATTTATAGAAGTTTACCATTTTACAATAAAAGAACGCCTCCGACTTAAAAAACCTTTTTTATAATAGCAACAACCTCCGCAAGAAAGAGACACTGACCCCATTTCCAACATTTTTTAAATAGATGATGTCCTTACGATAGGAAAAGGAACGGTGAACCATCTGACAAAAAAGATAACCAAACCACACAGCAAACCTCCTGAACATAATAATCATGACCGAGAGACAAAGATACTCAACCTGATCTGCAATACCTCCCTGTTGCTTATGGCACTGGTCACAGAGGCATTTTCAGAAATGTTTACGAACCTCTCAAAAGAAATGATAACAGCTCTTACCACAAGCCTAGGCGCAACAGACGACGACACAAAAAACATAGACAGCCTACAGGAAAAACTCCCACAACACCTCAGAGAAGAACTGATAGCAATGAAAAAAGACCTCTCCAAACAACTCACGGAAAAAAGAGAAGAAATAACCCCACTCCTCGCGGACACCAGATTCGACACCGGCATCACCATCGTTGAACGAACACCACTCCCACTCCTCCCCCCGTTAACCCAGGATCTCGATGAACGCTCCCTTCTCAGCTACCTTATTCTTCTACAGACAAACGATCCACATTTCACCAGGATGTTCCAAGAACTTCTCGAATGGATGAAAACGATACCGCAACCAGCGATGAAGAAATAAAAAAAAAAAAAGAAAAGATGCGTGCTTAGTTGATCATCCTCATCAAATTCTTAAGCATCGGGAATCTCTGAAAGAAACTGTTTAGAAGACTTAAGAACTGAGTTTTTATAGAAATCAGGTCCAGTGGTGTTTTCATATACACCGTAATCGTCTCGTAATCACTTGGATCATGCGTATTAACGACCTTTATCGTTCCATTGAACTCATTTTTTTCCGATGGAGCTACCACATGAACAAGCACGGTGATTGCCCCGTCCTCTGGAGTAAGATCAGCTCCACTCAGAGGGGTGAACGTCCAATTTCCCCAGTCTGGCCATTCAGTGATTGCCCAATCAAGCTTTGAGGCTGGATCCCCAATGTTTTGCACCGTAAAGTTACCCATGACGGTCGCACCTGGTTTTACCTTCGCCCAACTTAGACTTCCTTCGCACTGTAAATCAGGGTACAGCGGTATCCATCCACCTGTAGTAAACGCCTTGATACAGAAGTTCGCGGTTTGATCCCATGATGGATCACTGAATACATAATCATAAAGATCAACCCAGGTAGATCCACTCCAATAGTAACTCTCATCCGCATGCGCAATAGATTCCACAATTGTCCTTCCCTGTGCACCTAATAGGACGGGAACATCAGAAGTACGATCGATAGGTTGCCCGCCAGAAAAGAGCTTTATATAGACGTAGAACGAATCACCAGCAGGGATCCCAACAGGATCAGCGAGAGAAATCGTATGATACCCTTTATAGGTGATTGTTCCTGATGCTGTTGCAAGTTCATCTAATAGGATGCCGCCTTCGAAACGATCATAGACCTTCACCTGGTACGAGACCGAGTCTGTCGCGGTGTAGAAGCTCACAGCCTGCAGTGTTTCATCTCCGTTTGCCTCAAATGCATTGAACGCCTCGGAGATGTCAGTCAGGGTATCTCGCCATCCATGGTAATCATAATAGTACGTGGTGTCATAGGGTGTAAGTTGCACATCCTGGAATGACACTGCCCCCATCTCAGGGTGTTGGCCAGCCCATTTGTCATAATAGGAAATCCAGAAATAACCACCTTCAGGGCCCCACCCTGACCCCCAGCTGTTCTTACATAACCATGCACCTGGTAGGGGTGCGGTGGTTATTTTGTTATCATCCCAGCCGACGATTGCAACCGAATGGTTTGGATCTGTAGGGGATGTAGGTGGTTGATAAAAGGAATAATACGTCCCATAATTATGGATAAACTGGGATTCGTAATCAAGACAGGTTCCCATGACCCCGTTCGTCATCAGTGCATCCTTGATTGTATTGATATTGCTGAGATCTGATCCTGCGACGAACCATTCAATGTCATTTGGATAAAAGATCTCATATGAGCTATCATAACGAGCTGGTGCTGTTGAGTACCAAGCGGCATCATACTCTGTTGCATCATTGGCTGCTGCACAATACACTGCACCATCCCCGCGAGTAATATACGCAGAGGCGATGAGATAGTCTCCCCCGTTATGAACCAGAAGACCATTGCCAGGAGAATCATCGTTATTGAACGTGTTAAAACCGTTCCACCAATCAAGATGATATTCCGCAAGATTTGGTTCTTCCGTATGCCCAGTTGCATTCCAATTTCCTGTTATAAGTAGATTCCCTTCAAGGGCGGCCATTGTCCCATGGGTCCAACACGTACCACCTGTTTGTGACTTCACCGAAGTTACGTAGTTCAAGCCGCCTACATTTCGCAAGTCAAAAGAACTCGGCGGATCCTGTAAAGGAACACTAAGTGCAGTTTGCGTGAGAGATGAGACTGGTTCTGATGATGTTTGAGTCCCGAAAGTTAGGGCACTAGCGGGTGTGATGACAAGAATAGCGGTCACCGACACAATTAACAACTTCAACCATGTTGTACTTCTAATCATAATTCTTCCCCTTATTTTTCTCTATATTATACATAACAATACCCTAGATATATATAAACATTTGGAAAATAAATCATACTTTAGGGTGTTGAAAAATGATAGAAGCGATCATCATTTCTTAATTTTTGATAGCCTAAGAAATGTCAATATCATGAAAAGCTATATATGAAACGATTTCACTTCTGGTCTCTAAAAAATCTGGTTGTAGCCCCGTAGTGCAGCGGTTAGCACAAGAGACTCTGGATCTCTAGACACCAGTTCGAATCTGGTCGGGGCTGTCAAGTGAGCGTGGGGAATATGGAAGGAACAGAACCTATCACCAAGGATTTCATCCGAGAAATCATCGATGAAGATATAAAAACAAAGAAATACGATGGTCGGGTTCACACCAGATTTCCACCAGAACCAAACGGATACCTTCACATCGGTCATGCAAAATCAATTTGTCTGAACTTCGGCATCGCAGAAGACTACAAAGGCCTCTGCAACCTTCGATTCGATGATACGAACCCTAGTAAAGAAGATGAGGAATACGTTCAATCTATCATAGAGAATGTCAAATGGCTTGGGTTTGACTGGGAGAAACGCTTGTTCTTCGCCTCAGATTATTTTAAACAGATGTACGAATATGCAGTACAACTTGTCAAGGCCGGGAAAGCATACGTCGATGATCTTCCCGCTGATAAAATCACAGAATATCGAGGTACTCTCATAAAACCAGGAATAAACAGCCCGTATCGTGACCGATCTGCTGAAGAAAACCTAGACCTGTTCCAGCGGATGAAAGCTGGTGAATTCGCCGATGGCCAAAAAGTCCTACGCGCGAAAATTGACATGGCGCATCCGAACCTCAACATGCGCGACCCGGTGATGTACAGGATACTGCATGCGAGCCATCATCGTACCGGTGACACGTGGTGTATCTACCCGATGTACGACTGGGCGCATGGTCTGGAAGACTCTATTGAGGGGATTACCCATTCGATTTGTACCCTTGAGTTTGAAAACCATCGACCTCTCTATGATTGGTTCCTCGATGCACTTGCAGTGTATCACCCCCAACAAATTGAGTTTGCCCGTTTGAACCTCACCTACACCGTCATGAGTAAACGCTTGTTGCTTCAGTTGGTCGAAGGAAAATTTGTTGCCGGTTGGGATGACCCTCGTCTCCCGACCATTAGCGGAATGCGACGTCGTGGATACTCTCCGTCTTCTATTCGTAATTTCTGCAAACGAATTGGTGTCGCAAAAGTCAACAGCATAGTTGATTTCGAATTCCTAGAGCATAACGTCCGCGACGACCTTAATAAAACCTCACCTAGGTTCATGGGAGTCCTCCATCCACTTAAAGTGGTTCTCGAGAACTACCCTGATACTCAGACCGAGGAGCTAGAGGCAGTCAATAACCCTGAAGACCCTAGGATGGGGGCGCGTCAGATCCCGTTTTCAAAAACTCTTTTTATCGAACAGGATGATTTCATGCAAGATCCACCTAAGGATTTTTATCGACTCGCACCAGGTCGTGAGGTACGCCTCCGCTATGCGTATTTCATTAAATGTACCAACGTTGTAGAAAAAGAGAGCAAACCAATAGAACTGCATTGTACCTATGATCCAGCGACCAAAGGGGGGTATGCTCCTGATGGTAGAAAAGTAAAATCAACAATTCATTGGGTGTCTGCTTCCCATGCCCTCTCTGCAGAAGTACGTCTATACGACAGATTTTTTACCGTTGTTGACCCTGCGGGGCAGAAAAATGCAGACTTCAAAGATTTCCTCAACCCCCGTTCACTGGAAGTGCTCCATGGATGTAAAGTTGAACCCTCACTTACTACCCTTGCCCCGTTTGATCGATTTCAATTTGAACGTCTCGGGTACTTCTGCGTCGATCCAGAAACAACGAAGGATGGCCTTGTCCTCAATAGAACAGTTGAGCTACGTGACACCTGGGCAAAACTACAAAAAGCAGCCCAGAAGAAATAAACGAATGCCACAATATGGATAATGCATATACTTAAATAAAATCAAAGATTCCCAGTATGAACAGATAGCCCTGTGGTGTAGCGGCAACATGCCGGCCTTTGGAGCCAGCGTCAGCGGTTCGACCCCGCTCAGGGCTGTAAAACACGCTTAGATTATTCAAAACATTTCAATTTATTACGACCGTTTAAAATCACTCATAAAGAATTTTATTACATAATAACTTCCTCTTATTGATGAATGTATACTTTTAAATACTCGAAGGGTAATACAAGACAAAAATAAGGAAGTATAGAAAATGTATAGAGACGAAGGACGCGGTCGTTTTGGGGGCGCACCACGAGAAATGCACAAAGCGACCTGTGCAGATTGTGGGAAAGAATGTGAAGTTCCTTTTAAACCGGATGGTTCAAAACCAGTATACTGTAGGGACTGCTATCAACAACACAGACCAAAGAGATTTTAGTAAAAAAATGATACATACTTAAATTCATTATTTTACAAAATCTTTTTTTCTTTTTTTTATTTTCCTGTTCAGGTAAAAGACTAGATGAACAATACAGAAGATTATTTATAACAATTACTAATTGGTGCTTCTATGTCATCATTTGCAGGGTTCGGAAGCGATAATCATTCTGGTGTACATCCCGCTATTCTTGAGGCTCTTCGAAATGTCAATGACGGGTATATCGTTGCCTATGGTCATGATGAATACACAAAACAAGCCCTTGAACAACTCAAAGAGATTTTTGGCAAACAAACCGCAATATTTTTCGTATACAACGGGACTGCAGCAAATATCCTTGGATTACGGACCGTCACTGATTCATTTCATTCTATTTATTGTGCAAAGAGCGCTCATCTCACAGTTCATGAATGCTGTGGCCCTGAGAATTTTATCGGCTGTAAACTGGTCGATATCCCTACCAATGATGGAAAACTCACCGTTGATTTGATTGAACCATATGTTATCGGTGTTGGTGATCCTCATATGGCTCAACCACATGTTATTTCACTGACACAGGCGACGGAGCGGGGGACCGTGTATCGTCCTACAGAGATACGAACGCTTGCAAATTTTGCTCATAACCATGATATGTTACTTCATATGGATGGTGCCAGGCTCTGTAACGCTGCAGCATTTTTGAAGGTTGGTTTAGATAAGATCTGTAGAACGGTTGGGGTGGATGTCTTATCGTTCGGGGGAACGAAAAATGGAATGATGTACGGGGAGGCAGTCGTTTTTTTCGATAAGGAGCTATCAAAGAATTTTGAGTTTTTCCGTAAACAGGGAATGCAATTGACAAGTAAAATGCGTTATATCTCCGCACAGTTTTCTGCGTTTCTTACTAATGAACTATGGTTACAGAATGCACAGCATGCGAATGAAATGGCGCAGTTTCTCGCCCAGCAACTACAAAGTATCCCTGGAGTGACGATTACTCAAAAGGTAGAGGCAAATATGGTATACGCGGTCATCCCAAATCGTTGTATTACTCAATTGCAGAAACAGTATTATTTCCATCGTTTCAATGAACGCACCTGTGAGGTGCGGTTGATGTGTTCGTTTACAACAAAAAAAGCAGAAATCCTTGGTTTTACACAAGCGTTGAGAAGAATTATGTAGGATAGCGTCATTTTTATTGACAAAATATTTATATTAAAATGACCTTAATATGAAGGTGTTCATCGGAGTGGGAGATAAAAATGAGCCGTTCGTTAATAAAATCAGCAATGATCGTTGGGGTTTTCTTGCTTTGTGTTGGAAGTAGTATTTCTATCGGAATGAGTGAGACGTTTCGAAAACCTCAGAAGATTTTTACCAAAACAATGGGAGAATACATTTCCTCTCAGAATCAGGTCATCTCTCAGAATTCCTCTTTTGTTATTGGCCCATATACCCAACAGTCGCAGAAAAATTCTATCATTGTGTCTTGGGAAACAAAGACGCCAACGACACAAAACGAGGTACGGTGGGGGCTTACGATAGATCTTGGCAACATCACTGTTGAAAAAAACCTCCTTGCTCACACTTTTCATTCGGTTATAGTGGAAGGGTTGGCTGCTTCAACGCAGTATTACTATACGGTCGTGTCTGATGAGATTGAGAGCACAACGTTTACGTTCTGTACATCTTTTCAACAGGCCGATGAGATACAATTCGTGGTGTACGGTGACGACCGAGGAGGTTGGGATAATTGGGTAAGTACAAAAATCGTTGCACATGCAATTGAAGCCCTACATCCACCATTTGTCATCAGCACCGGGGATCTGGTCGATGATGGAATAAATCCAGATAACTGGGTTGATTTTTTCGCTGCATCACCTTTTGTTCATAATAGCACCCTATATCCGGTGCTAGGGAACCATGAGCACTATACGAGTTGGTATTTTACTTACTTTTCGCTTCCCGGTAATGAACGATGGTATTCCTTTGATAACGGACCTGTCCATTTCATCGGTCTTGATTCGAACCTGAGGAATGCATATCGATTGGTTCAACTCGTCTGGCTTGTGCATGATTTACGAACAAACAGTCAACCATTTACCATCGTTTTTTTCCATCATCCTTTATATAGCTCAGGAAACCATGGGAATACAACATTGCTGCGTTTAATCTGGAAACCAATTTTTGAACACTTTGGAGTTGATATCATATTCAATGGCCATGACCATGATTACGAACGCAGTATTGTGAACGGTATCACCCATGTTGTGACTGGCGGTGGAGGAGCTCCGCTGTATGATGTGGGACACAGTTCCTGGACTGTGTATTCTGAAAAAACCTATCATTATTGCCTTCTTAATGTGAATTCGGAACTATTAACCTGTCAAGCGATAAAACCTGATGGAACCGTGTTTGATTCCTTTACGATACCGTCATAATAGGAATACCTTTGAATCGAAACTTTTTTACGGCGCGAAACTAAGGAAAAAAGATAATCCACTCATCGTCCATTAACAAGCAATTATGAATAATCGATGCAGTGCTGTAGATTACTTTTCTTTTCTTGATATGAAGTAGACACCGACAAAGAGCAATACAATACCAACAGTCTGCATACTGGTGATAACTTCGTTAAGAACAAGAAATGCTAATATCGCTGCGAAAAAAGGTGTTGACAGCTCCAAGCCAGAGACCTGTGCCGCTTTCAGTCGTTTTAATCCCTCGTAATAAAGAATGGTTCCAATGCCGATGATGACGCCGATGAAAACCTGGTATATATTGGCAATCATCAGTGAAGATGTAACGCCAAGGTACATGGTAAAAACGAGCGCAGGGAAGAAAAAACGATAGAATGTAATCACGCTTGCACTCATCGCGGTGAGATATTTCTTCATTACGATTGCTGAGGTTGCCCAGGCGATGGTCGCAGACAGAACGATGAGATCTCCTATGGTACCGAACTTCAATGCGAACAGGTTCTCCATGGTTCTGGTTGTGACGAGGAGTCCGGAGATAATCATAAACGAGATTCCAAGATAGTCGAATTTTGTCAGAGCATCTGTTTTCAACAGGAAAAATCCAAAGGCGATGATGAAGATTGGTTGCATGTGTCCGAGGATGACTGCGTTAATCACTGGGATTTGTGACAAGGCGAAGAAATACATGAAATCTGCAAAAAGTGTTCCGATAATAGCGATATAGATCAGAGGTGAAAGCTGACGTCGTGTCACCTTCAAGGGAGAGTTCCTTGTTAGTACAATATAAATGAATGCGGTAAACCCAGCAACAATGGCTCGTATTGCTGAGGTGTGAATAAAATCAGAGTTCTCATAGGAGAGTTTTGCTAGTATCGGTTCTATCGCCCACATGATGCTGGCGAGAAGTATTGTTACAACCCCAAAGTGTTTGGTGTTCACAAACGATGTGAAAAGGTACAGCACTTAAATTATTTTTTCAATGTTGGATGTAAAAAATATGGAATTATGGGTGTTTCTTTTTTTGGAATCTTTTTTCGAGGGTAAAACCGATATGTAAAAGCAACAGGATTATCAATGGTATGATGAGATTGGAATGAATCTGAAACGATGTGAGTTTTGATACCGCACCAAAGGTGAGGGGTTCGATGATCTGATAATTGCTGATGCCAAGTCCTGTGACGATGGAACTGATGATGACAATGGTAAGGAGCACGTGGGTCAGTGTTTTGATAATTTGCAGTCCCTTCATGGTGTTTACTTATCAAAGAAGCTCTCATTAAGATTCCCGTTGTTTGAGTACCCTCTGCTTTCCCAATATCCTTTATAATTGAGGTTGTCTGATAGTTCGATTTCGGTGACCCATTTGATCCATTTGTATCCCCATTTGCTCTCTGCGACCAGTTGAAAGGGGAACCCGCGTTCTGGTGGAAGGGTTGCATTATTCATTTTGTACGCAAGCATGATGTTGTTGTCTGTGGTGTAGTTAAGAGGAAATGATGTAGTGTAACCATCATAGGCTTTGAAGATAATTGTGTTCGCAGTGAGATTTGGTTGTGCCTCTGTTAAAATATCTTTTATAAGGAAGCCTTCCCAAAGGATTTTTACGCTCCATCCTTCGACGCAGTCTAAGGTTACGACTTTTTTATAGTTCTGGAATGTATCGATGATCTCGTCATAGGTGTAGTTTTTTGGGTTTTTCACAAGACCTGTGATGGTTAGCTGGTAGGTTGATTTGTTGATCTGTTGTGGTCCTTTGATAGAGTTTTCCCGGAAATCGTCTACAGAGGAGAGTTTTTCTCCTTGGTATTCCCGTATTTCAACTGCATCAAGTTGAATGTTTTCTTGTCCAAAACACCCGCTATATACGATCATTAAAAGCATCGATACGCTGAAAAGCAGGAATATGATAGATGATGTTTTTTTCATTGAAATATTCTCCTTTCGATTAAAATAACAATTGTTAATATTAACCATGGTGAGGTATTTAAGAGTATCGTCAGGTCCGTTTCTTTTTTTTCGGTCCTCTGCTCTTAGCGTTCTAAAAAATAAAACATTTCATGGTAATCAATAACGACAATTCTAATAAGCAGAATATTGATATGGATATATGACGAAAACGTCGTTAGGGCTGGAAGAAAATTTTGAGGCAGTGTTATGCTATCTTGGCGTGTGGATAACTGGTTTGATCTTTTATTTTATTGAGGATAAAAACAAGATTATTCGTTTTCATGCGGCACAGTCGGTTTTGGTGTTTCTGCCGTTGATGATTCTCGCATGGATCTTTGGAGGATTCTTTGGGATTTTTAGTTACGGTCCTGCATGGGTTTTTTTTGGGTGGATTAGCTGGCTTTTCTGGGTTCTTGTTCTTATCTTATGGCTTATTCTGATGGTGAAAGCCTATCAGATGCAGAAGTTTAAACTTCCGATTGTTGGGGATATTGCTGAAAAACACTCATAATCGTACTAATATCCCTTTTTTTATTTAGAATTACTATACAATTGAGAAAAGGATACTATAGATATTTGGATATTTGAAGAAATACCGATAGTGGAATTTTTAGTCAGTTCTCTTTAGAATATGACGCATTATAACACTTAAGAAGTGGGAGTTAACATACTCTTCATTGAGCGGAAAGCTTTTTTTTTTTTTGATACCTTTTTATAGAGAAAGTCAATATTGAATTAGCACCGTGGTGGACGCATATGAAAACAAAAACCCTTCATCAATCAGTCGTATTTGAGACCGATCCTCATGAGGTATATGAGACGTTAATGGATTCGAAAAAACATGCGACATTTACTGGTGCGAAGGCAAAGATTGGTCGACATGTTGGGGATAGCTTTAGTGTCTGGGACGAGTGGGCATCGGGGCATAATGTCGAGTTAGTTCCTGATAAAAAGATCGTGCAGCAATGGCGGGGGTCTGATTGGCCTGAGGGACATTATTCAGTGATTACCCTTGAACTAAAGAAAGTTGACCGCGGCACTCGTTTGGATTTTACACAAACCGATATCCCTGAGATGTTCTATAAAGATATTGCCCAGGGGTGGAAAGAGTGGTATTGGGAAAAACTTAAAAAGTATTTTGCTAAGGGATAAACGAACGGTGAATGTTTTTTTTAGAGATAAAAATAGAAAGAAATTGCGAAGAAATGTTTGTGTGTGTGTGTGTTCTCGGTTGTTTATTCCACGCTGAATGTGCTCTCAGGGATATCTGCGAATGAATAGTTACTGTAGGTATAGTCCATGGTCACGGAGGTAAATTCGTTATTCGTTATGTACTGTGCTTGTAATGGAACTCCTTTTTCATCCCATATCCATATTTTTGCTGTGGTTGAATTCCTTTGGCTTGGAATGTATTGGATAACGGTCGCTTTCATTCCAGCGATAGTCTCTGTTCCTAGTGTCGTGAGTGTTTGGTTTTCTAGAAGGTCTTTTACTGTCTCTGCGATGGAGAGTTGAGGAATGTACATCCCTGTATATAGTTCGGAGGTGTTTTGCGTGGCGTTATAGAGGTATACGCCCTCAGGGCGTATAATAAACGTATCGGTCGTTGTTATATTACCGCTGACGCTGGTCTGTTGTTCTTTCAGGTACGGTGTTTTTTGCCATATCTTCATTGTCGTCGTTTGCTCCACAGAACCTGCTATGGTCGTTGACATATCGAGTTCATAGTAGACGGTTTCGATGGTGACGGCTTTTTCAAGGATTGTCTGGATTGATTCAGATGATGAATTGCTTTGTTCGGTGCAACCGCTGACCATGAGAAGAAGACATGTTAGTGTTGTGATTATCCCAAATATCTTTGTGTGTTTGTCCATTTTTCCTTTCCCTAGAATGATGACTAAAGAAGAGATGGTTCTTTAAAAAGATTTCCAAATTACCATGCTTTTTGATATTGATTCTATTGAAAGAATCGATTGATTTCGCCTATCCAATACTAGTTGAAAATCATTGTTTTTTGCGTTTTAGAACCATAGGTTTAAATATTATTTAAACTAATATATAATATATACATATTAAATATAATCTGAAACGAGAAGAAACCATGAGATGTTAACTATGGTCCGACAAGAAAGCGTTTCAATTAAAAAGGCAATTGAAGAGCTCTTACAAACACATATATTCAAAGAACTAACAAAGGCAAATGATCCTGAATTCACTCAACAACTTGCATTATGGCTTGTCAGATACATCCTTGTTCTTGCGTCAATGAAAAGCTCTTTTAAGATAAGCTTTGAAGAAGCCCTGCTGAATTTACATGGAGAAAAATATCGTAAGATCATAGAAATCACGGAAAAAACATTTCAGAATGCACCTAATGACACAGAAGACGACACATCCTATATCCGATAAAAAAAAGATAAAAATAAAAAAGACCGGTAAGAGATTATTAACTCCTACCGTACGAAGGAGTTTTTTTCTAGTATTTTCGATTTTTCTGCCAGGTTTGCCAGTAATCTTTTAGCTCATGTAAGGCTTGGTCTAGGGTAATTGTGTTTTTTGCAGTCGTGATATGATTCGGTTCAATCGGGAACGTCGTATTATAGGGCAAATGCCACGTCTCGCAGATGTAGGGGTCAAGCAAAATACCAAGGTTGTTGATTTGTCCGTTAGTTTCGACCCATGTGGTGAATGTCCCAACTCGGGAGTGGAACTTGTCATACACTGTCATCTCAATTAATTCCTCTACCGGGCAGGTGGTCGGACCACAAGGAATTGTTTTATTCCAATACCTGGTCAGATCGTCCATGGTTTTCGTTAAGGTTACTGTGTTACCAACCGTGCGAATATAATCATTATAGACGGGTAACAATTTATTTGCACCTCTAAAATATGTGTTTCGTGCAAAGTCGTTCATTTTTATCCCGAAAAAATACCCGGGATAATCTTCGTTCCAGCTGTTCCATGTCTTATCGACCCAACCGATTGCGTTACCGGTTGCATCGAATACTTCTTTTCCAATTAACTCATTAGAGTTCCATATTTTCATTTACGTACACCTCACTACCTAGTGTTGTGTTGATATGGATAGGATTAATTTAAATGTTTCTGTCGGAGAATAATTATTAATAAAAAAAAATCACAACCAAAGAAAAAAGAGCCTAGGCATTCTACAGTTTTTCAATGATGAAGACAAAGGTTTTTTACGATTTATACAACAATAAAAAGAAATTCCCTATACACGATTTGTCGTGGTCCAATAAGAATCGAATTCCTTCTCGTCAGTAAGCGGTCTTGTGGGTGAATATTGACTTTAATGAAATATATTTTCGCTCTGAAGAGGTTCGTATGGACAATGAAAAGGCAATCTCCCATTCCATCGGTTGTTCCGTTATAGGAATACAAACCACCTTTCACACTTATATTTGCTCCAGGATATGAGTGAAGACCAACACCAGGAGTATAGGTATAAACATGGATGAGTAGATATCCGGTAAGTAACAAAGATCCTGGTTTTTCTTGTACTATATCGCTTTGTTTTTCAGCTTTAATATTCAGGGTAATTTGTTGTTCTGTAATTATGCTATTCGATGCTACAAGGGGTAGAGCCATCAGTGTCATGACACTGAAAAAGCAAAAAAATACCATTTTTTTCTTCATGTTTTCACCTGATCCATACTTTTATAACAATCACTTGTATAAAAAACTACCTTTGCTAAGCGTAATATTTAAGTTGCATGAACTGTTTCTGAGGTTATATTTCATCTAGATGAGAGCGTCATAATGTCAAAAATTAGGTCAAGCAAAAATATTAGACGGAATTGGGGCTTTATTATCACTACTTGTTGTAGTACCTAGGACCCATTGTAGGTATTGTAGGGCTGGTGCTTGTTTTTATAGCTGTCAAATATATTGCCGAAGAAACAAAAAACCATAGTATTTTTCAAAACTACCTGATGAATTTCATATTCACCATCATCGCTCTTGGTGCGGTCATCGTCATAATGATTATTTCATTTGGCGTTTCCGGTGGTTTTTCATGGATAAATAGTATACAAGAACAAAATATCACTGACTTTAGCTCATTTTGGACGTCATTTGGAATCCTGATAGGAGGTTGTATCGTCGCTCTTGTGGTTGCATGGATACTCCTTATTTTAGGAACGCTTTATCTGAGAAAAAGCTATAATAGCATTGCAGAACATACGAAAGTTGACTTATTCAAAACAACAGGACTGGTGTATTTCATTGGTGCGATTGCTCTTATTGTCATTATAGGAATCTTTATTATCATTGTTGCAAAAATACTAGAAATCGTCGCGTTCTTCATGCTACCTGAGAACCTTCCTGCTGCAACAGAAATCCCTAAAACAGTAATAAGAACCTCCTAAAACAACCACCCCCTAGTTCGAGGGGAGATTCCCTTTCATTTTTATTTAATTTAATTCTTACTCAATAATATCTCAGAAAACTTTTCAACAAACTCTTCACTAAAAAATAATGATTCCGAACTTCCTTGTCTCATACCTACACCTTTTAGATGCTGGGGAGGAAAGGGAAAATAGCGAGGGGGAAAAATATGAACAACCCACACCTTTCCTCTCTTCTCACTCCTTCTCGATTATGGTAATGGATGGAAAGGAAACTTTTGAGGGATAGTATATATGAATAGGGAATACCTTTCCTCCATTTCCTAGAAAAACAAAACTTCAAGCAATATTTATAACTTACTATACTTTTTTAAAACATTTGTAACAATAATAAATAAATTCTTTTCCTCATTTTTAATTATGTTTATATTTGTACAGGATTAAGCTAGAGTAATCACTCAATTTTATATAACAGATTTTTCACATGAAATATGATCACAACGAATTCGTCTTCTGTGATGTTCCACTCTTTATTTTAACCATCCTTCTGCTTCAATGAAAATAAGATTAACTTGACATTGTCACATTACAAATAACTCGCATGAATTTCCATGCCCAACTTTTTAACAGCATCAATTTTTACCCCACGTTCAAATACCAAAAAAACACATATCGGTCAGTTAAGTCATCAACCCACGAAGTCTCTGAGGTTGAACAATAAAGCCCCTGCTCAAACTCTCATGCAACCACACATCATTCCCTCCCCTACGTTCTACTTGTTTCTGCGATGATGTGATTGTCGTGCAGATTCCCGGGCCATATGTTTTTCCAGAAGAAGCCGTAGTAATTCTTCAGACGTTACTTTTCGTTTCGGCATGATCACTTCAAAAATTTCTTTGACATCCTGTACGGTTAAAAAATCAACGTTTTTTCCTAAATCTATCGAGAGAGTCATAAGATACAGCATTGCAAGAAATGTCATGGTCATATGATGATGCCAGCCGGTCCAACTCCGTACTTGAAAATCCTGCAGACCAGCGATGCCTTTTCCATCCTCAAATGCCCGTTCAATCCAAAAACGACTTCCAGACATTTGCCCTAAATGGCTAATATCTGTATCAGCTGGGGCATTTGATAGCTGATATTTTATCTCTTTACCACAGGGATCCTTTCGGATAATCAGCCAACATTCTCTTCCTGGAAGACTGTTCTCTTCACTGGGAAATACCCGCAAACAAGCCATATCTGCCCACAGTTCCTTTCGCTCGGTATCACGGATAAAAACACGATGCCACTGCATCTCCTCCAGTTGATCTTTAAGATCTTTCACCTTTATCGGATCATATCCTTCAAGGACTTTCTCACGAGTAGGGTTACGACCACGAACATTCGTTTTCCGTGGAGGCACACCGGTTTTCGGACACTCCAACCATACACCAATGTTACAGGGAATATC
>Ga0307446_1000018_pt1 | contig 44577 bp, 50 predicted proteins | sample SalMarSW160320MG_FD_202141 | JGI IMG/M metagenome (GOLD analysis project Ga0307446, IMG submission 202141) | Salt marsh sediment microbial communities from the Plum Island Ecosystem LTER, Massachusetts, United States - SW1603-20 | ecosystem: Environmental > Aquatic > Marine > Intertidal zone >... | reverse complement strand
GGAAAAGCATAGCCATCCTCACGCCAGGTACGCTGGACGCCATCGAACGCGAGCTGGCCCAGCGCCAAAACGACGTGCACATTCTGCAGCAGCTCGATTTCACGCTTCAAATAGGGCCGGCAGTTGTCAAATTCCTCCGCCGTCGGCCGGTTCTTCGGCGGTGCACAGCGGGCCAACGCGGTGATGAAAGCATCCTTTAATTGAAGCCCATCCTCCCGGCTCCTTGCCGCGCTCTGGTTGGCGAAACCCGCCCGGAAGAGGGCCGGGTAGAGCGTTTCACCTGAGCTATCGCCGGTAAACATGCGCCCGGTACGGTTCGAGCCATGTGCGCCCGGCGCCAGCCCGACGATCAGCAGCCGTGCCCGCGGATCGCCAAAACCCGGTACGGGTTTGCCCCAGTAATCCCAATCCATATAGGCGCGCCGCTTCTCGCGTGCGACCTGCTGCCGCCACGCTACGAGGCGCGGGCACTTCCGGCAGCGTATGACCCGCTCTTCAAGCGCGGTCAACCCATCGCTGGTGTAACTTGAGGCTGTTTTCAAAGTGCACCTTCCAAATGCAGCAAGGCCCGCTTGGTGCGCACCCCGCCGCGTCCAGAATAGCCGCCCAGCGAACCGTCAGCGGCCAGCACGCGGTGGCAGGGGATGACGATCGGGATCGGGTTGCTGCCAAGCGCCCGGCCCACAGCCCGCGCGGCGCGCGGCCGGCCGATGCGCTGCGCCAGCTCTCCGTAGGTGACATACTCGCCGCGCGGCACGCCCCGTACTGCCCCCAGTACTTTGCGCTGAAAGTCGGTCATGCCGCTCATGTCGACCGGAACATCAATCGAGCTCAACACACCGGCCAGGTAACGCTGGATCTTTTCGGCAACTGGCCGGACCCGTCCGGGATCGCGAATCACGGTCCGGCGGCCAGACCTCTCTAGCCGCTCGAGGAAAGCAGCCTCGGATCCTCCGAAGGTCAGAGCATACAACCCGGCACTGCTCAGTGCCAGGAAGAGCTTGCCCACCAGCGGCGCATCGGCTTCATCGTAATAGAGCATCCGCCCGGATTCGGCCTCCAGGGTGAGGGCAGTCTTCTCCAGCGCTGCCTCCACACGGGCAGCGGGCTGCGCCAAGTAGATTTGGTCAAGTGCAGACAGCAATTCGTCACGCTGCAATTCGCCTTCCTCGTCACCCAACCAGCGCGCCTCCTCGCTGGAAGCCGACCGTCGCAAATTATCCATTCCCCACCTCCATGCCCTCCACGTCCAGCACCGACCGCAGACTGCGCAGTGCCTGGTACACGTTGGCCCTGGCCGAGTCAGGGCTGCATGCAATCACTTCGCCAATCTCGGCATAGCTCAGCTCCTGATATTTACGCAGGATGAGAGCCGTACGCTGCTTCTCGGGCAGCGACTGAACCGCCCTTCTGACCCTGGCCAGCTCCAGCTTGCTTTCGACGATCTTCGCCGGCTCGCTCCCCTCGGCTTGATCCCTGTTCTCAAGTGGCCGCTCGTGAGCCCCCTGGCGCTGTCGTTGGCGGAAATGCGTCCGGGCGACGTTCGTGGCAATCGCGTACAGCCAGGCGCGGTAGTTTGAATCCGGCTTTATCCGGTGGTAGGCGCGAAAAGCGCGCAGGAAGGTCTCCTGCAGGCAGTCCTCGGTCTCTACCGCACCAGCCAACTGTCGGAAGAGGTAGGCGAAAATCTCCCTTCCAAACTGATCGACAAGCTGGGCGAAATCCGGTTTGTTTGAAGCTGTGTTTGTGGTCATCTATTAAATAAAACCACGCACCCGGTTAAATGTGAAATTGAGACAGGAGTTTGGAATTGTTGATACCGGAACCGGAATGAACGCTTCACGCGCCTTCCGCGGTCTGGTTCATATTCCAGATCATGCGGAGACCATCCAGCGTCAGCCAGGGGGCCTGGATTTCGATCGCCTCTGTCTCGGCCGCGATCAGGCTTACCAGGCCGCCGGTGCCGATGACCTTCATCGTCGGGCCGAGCTCATTTCGAAAGCGCGCCACCATGCCTTCAACCAGCCCGACGTAGCCAAAGAGCAATCCGGATTGGATCGCATGCACGGTGTTGCGACCGATTGGGCCCGGCGGACGGGTGATATCGACGCGCGGCAGTTTGGCCGTCCGCAGGAATAGTGCATCAGCCGCGATCCCAATGCCGGGAGCGATCGCACCGCCCAGGTATTCGCCCTCGGCGGAGATCGCGTCGAAGGTGGTGGCCGTTCCGAAATCAACAACGCAGGCTGGTCCCCCGTACAGCTGCAGGACCGCCACGGCATCGACCACGCGATCGGCACCCAGGGCATGCTTTGGATCTTCGTAGCGTATGCTCAAACCGGTTTTTACACCGGCATCAACAATGAAAGGCTCAAGCTTCAAGTAACTTCGACAGGCCTGTGTGAAAGCCCCCGTTAAAGGAGGGACGACCGAAGCCAGCGCTACGGCGCTCACTTCCTCCTCTCCGAGATCGGCATGTTCAAGCAGGCCGAGAAGCTGCAAGCCGTACTCATCCGGCATCCGGTCGTGAACCGTGGCCAGACGCCAGGCTTGAACCAGTTCATCCCCGTCATATAACCCGAGCGTGATGTTGGTATTCCCGATATCGATTGCCAGCAGCATCGTGGTCAGCCCTCGCTTTCGCCTACGATTGCATTATCAATCAGGCGCGTCTTTCCAACGTAGACCGCCATAGAAAACAAAGCCCGGTCGATCGCTCCATGCAGCTCCTCCAGCGTGTCCGGGTCGGCAGCGGAAACGTACTGCGGCTGGGCGAGCGGCTCGGCATCCAAGACCGCTGCCATCACCTTGCGCAGCTCTTCCGCTTCACGCTCTCCCCCTTTAAAAGCCTCGACCGCTGCACGCAACGAACGCGACAGGGCTGTTGCTGCTTTCCGCTGCGGTCCTGTCAGGTAGGTATTGCGGCTCGACAGCGCCAGTCCGTCCGCTTCACGCACGATCGGGCAGACCACCACCTCGACCGGGAAAAGCAGGTCTGTGACCATGCGCTGGATCACACGTGCCTGCTGGGCGTCCTTCTGGCCGAAAAACGCCTGCTGGGGTTGAAAGGCAAGAAACAGCTTCGCCACGACCGTCGTCACGCCGCGAAAATGACCGGGGCGCTGAGCGCCTTCCAGAAACTGTGTCAGCTCTTCGACCGTTACCCATGTCTGCGCGCCGGGCGAATAAAGCTCCGCATCGGTCGGTGTCCATACCAGGTCGACGCCCTCCGCTTCCAGCATCGCCAGGTCCCGCTCCAGGTCGCGCGGGTAGGCTTCCAGGTCCTCGTTCGGACCGAACTGGGTCGGGTTGACATAGATGCTTACACCGACGCTGGCGCAGCGATCCTTCGCTGCCCGTACGAGCGACATATGACCCTCGTGAAGAAAACCCATCGTAGGCACCAGCCCGAAAGGTTCGGGCAGCCTGGCGCGCTCCTGCCGTAGTTCTTGCAGCTCACTGAGGACTTTCATGCTTGCATCGCACCCTTTCTTGCCGCTCGAGCGCGGACCAGATTCCACAGCGCCCGGTTGACGGGCGTATCAACACCTAGGCTTTCACCTTCACGAACCACCGCTCCGCAGATGGCGTCGATCTCCGTCGGGGCGCCTCTGCGGATGTCCTGCAGCATGGAGGAGAGGTTCGCTCCTGTCCGCTCTGCAACCGCAAGCGTTTCACCCACCGGGTCAGTAAAAGCCAGCCTCACACCGCGTGCGCTGGCGACCGCCGCCGTCTCTTCAACTGCCGTGCGCATGACGTCTTCCAGGCCGGGCAGCTCACGCAGAGCGCCGTTGGTTACTTCGAGCAGCGCACTGACCGGGTTGATGCCGGTGTTGACCGCAAGTTTGCTCCACTGCAGGCTAATTACATCATCGACCCGCTGGATCTCGAAGCCGGCCGACTCAAGCAGGCCTGTCAGCCGGTCTAATCCGGGATGAGGCGCCAGATAGGTGGGGCCGAGGCCGCCAACTCGTACATGTGCGGGGCCAAGCAGTGTCGCTCCGCAGGTGGTCACGCCCAGAGCTGCACGCTCAGCGCCGATCGTCCCGGCCAGGATCTCGAGATTTCCAAGACCATTCTGCAGCGTTAACGCCAGCCCGTCAGGCAGCAAGCAGCGGGCGAGTTGCTCCGCAGCCCGGTCCGTCTGCCACGACTTGACCAGGACGAGCGCCAGCGCCGCACCACGGCAGGGCTCGACCTCGCGCGCAACCTGCACGCGTGCCTTGCGCAGCGAACCATCGGGCTCGATCAACTGGATCCCATCCGACTGCAGCGCATTCAAACCATCTTCCCAGGAACCCAGCAGCGTGACCTGCGCAACATCCGCCAGGCGGGCTCCAAAGAAGCACGCCATCGCCCCCGTACCCAGGATCAGGATCGAGTCGGATTTCATGCGTCTCCTGTGCCTTCTTCAAGTGCACTGCCCAGCGCTTCCCAGGCTTCGTCACTCATGCTGAAGGTATGTTCACTCGCCGGGAAGCGGCCCAGCTGAACATCCTCGCTGTAGGCAGTAAAAGCCTGCTGCATGAGCTGGTGGAATTGCGCATACTGCTTGACAAAGCGCGGCGTGAAGCGGTCAAACATCCCCAGCAGGTCATGGGTAACCAGGACCTGTCCATCGCAGTCGGGTCCAGCGCCAATGCCGATGGTCGGGATGTCGAGCTTCTGCGTGAGGAGCGCGCCCAGCCGGCTGGGAATCGACTCGAGCACCAAGGCGAAACATCCGGCATCTTGAAGTTCCTGCGCGTCAGCAAGCAGCCGCAGCGCAGCATCCGGTGAACGGCCCTGGGCGCGAAAACCACCCAGTTGATGAACCGATTGGGGCGTCAATCCGAGATGCCCAACAACCGGAATGCCGGCCGAGACGATCGCCGCCACCGCCTCGGCTCGTTCATGACCTCCCTCAAGCTTGACGGCATCCATCCCGGCTTCCTGCAGGAAGCGGCCCGCATTGCGCACGGCATCGGCGGTCGAAGCTTGATAAGACATGAAAGGCATATCGCCAATCAGCAGTGCCCGGTGCGCGCCGCGCGCCACCGCCCGGCAGTGATGCAGCATGTCATCCATCGTGACTGGCAGGGTGGTCTCATATCCCAGCACGACCATGCCCAGCGAATCTCCGACCAGGATCGAATCGATCCCAGCCCGGTCGATGGCTGCCGCCGTGCCGTAATCGTAGGCGGTGAGCATTGTGATCGGCTCGTGGCGGGCTTTCTTATCGCGGAAAGTTTGCGTGGTGACCCTGGGTTCGGGTCGGGGAGTAGGTTCTGTTGACATGGCTATCTCCTCCTGCGAGTGAGATGCGCTCTGGCCCTCGAATCAAAGACCCGCCCGGGCCTGGGGCGGGACGCGAGGCAATGCAGCTCGGCTGCCGTCTTGGTCGTGGCCCGATCCAAGCGGCAGCCAAATTATAGCAAAGATTTGACCTGAATCTCACGTCTCTTACCCGGGAGAGGTTGGCCTCGAAGGGTGTGGACGGGACTGGCTTGCTAGCCTCAGGCTGAGGCCGGTGCACTCTCGAGATCGGTGTGCCGATCACGGACACTGCTGGTCAGGCTCAGCAGACCAAAACCCAAGATGCCCGACAGCAGCGATGCAGCCAGGATTCCCAATTTTGCGGCGTCCAGCGTGGCGGGGTCCTCGAAAGCGGCGTTGCCGATGAACAGCGCCATCGTGAACCCGATCCCGGCCAGAAAGGTGGCGCCGATCAACTGACGCCACTCCACTCGCGCCGGCATTTCTCCGATTCCAAGACGAACCGCCAGCCAGGCGAAGAGTGTGATCCCTAGGGGTTTCCCGATGAAGAGACCGAGAATCACACCGAGCGCAACACGGCTGCCAAGCATTTCTCCCAGGCCGCCAGAGAGCGAGACGCCGGCGTTCGCCAGGGCGAAGACCGGCAGCACGAAGTAAGTCGCCCAAGGTGTGAGCGCATGCTCCAGGCGCTGTGCCGGCGATTGCATACGCTCGGCGATGGCTTCCAGCGCGTGTGCGGCAGCCTGGCGCTGGTCATTTAGTTGGATCTGCTCCTGAGGCAGTTCGGGTTCAACACCCCCGAGGATTGCGATGCACTGTGCCATAAAGGCTTCAGCTCGTGCGCGCGTGCGAGCCGGGATCGTCAGCGCCAGGATCACGCCCGCAATGGTCGCGTGCAGCCCAGACTGCAGGAATGCGACCCACAGCACGATGCCGAGCAGGGCGTACGGCAGCGGATTTCGGACGCCAAGCGCGTTCAATGCCACCAAGATCAGGACGATCACCGCCGCCACGCCTAACGCCGACCAGGCAATGCCCGAGGAGTAGAAGATCGCCAGGACAAGTACGGCGCCCAGATCGTCGCCGATCGCCAGCGCCGTGAAGAAGACCCGTAACGAAAATGGGACCCGCCTTCCTAGCAGCGCCATCAAGCCCAGCATGAAGGCGATGTCGGTCGCCATTGGGACCGCCCAACCGACGATATTGGCTGTATTGAAGTTCAGCGCGCTGTAGATCAAGGCTGGCCCGATCATTCCTCCAAGGGCGGCTATCAAAGGAAGTGCCGCCCGGCGTGGCGAAGCCAGCTCTCCAATGGTCACCTCACGCTTGATCTCCAAGCCAACGATGAAGAAAAAGAGCGCCATCAGGCCGTCGTTGATCCAGTGGATTAAATGTTCGGTCAGCCCTCCCCCGCCAAAGGTGATTGCCAGATCCATATTCAGCAGCCGGAAGTAACTTTCCGCCTGGCCGCTGTTAGCCCAGATGAGTGCAATGACCGAAGCCAGCAGGAGCAGGATGCCGCCCGAAGCCTGTAGCCTGGCAAAGCGCTGAAAGAGGCTGCGAACCTGGACACCCAGCGGGCGCTCGATCTCCTCCTCAAGCGATTCGACGTCCCAAGGCCCGTCGTAGCGTTCACCGTTGACGTAAAAGGTCGGCGTGCCGTTCACGCCGCTCCGCATGCCGCTTCGAAAATCCTCGTTGACCTGATCGGCATATACGTGCTCCCGAAGGTCGCGTTTGAAGCGCTCGACGTCGAGGCCGATCTGGCCGGCGTATCGAATGAGCGCGTCGTCATCCAGCTCATCCTGGTTGGCGAAGAGCATGTCGTGCATCTCCCAGAACTTGCCCTGTGCCGCGGCTGCTTCTGCTGCTTCTGCCGCATGCTGTGCGTGCACATGCGAGGTCCGAACCGGAAAATGACGGAAGACATAGGAAAAGCGATCGCCCAATCGCTCCTGCAGCTCGCGCACTATGCCCTGGGCTTGCAGACAATGCGGGCACTCATAATCGCCGTACTCCAGGAAGATAACGGCAGCTTCAGACGGCCCGCGCAGGTGATCCCGGTCATCAACCGGAGGAGTGAGTTGTGCTGCCATGCTGGTGCTCCTCTCTCGTAGGTGCAATCACGCTTCGACGGCGAAATCAAAGTCGAAACACGCGATCGTTTTCACACTGACCTCATGATATCGTCCGGCGCTCGACGGCCATGGTCTACCGCCGCAGTTAATTCGTAGATGCCAATCGTACTTTCTCATAGTGGTTCCGAGTTGGAATTGTACCGGAAGAATATTTGGGTTCAAGAAGCGTTCGGATTTTGCCACCGGCAGGATCCTGTCCGATTCAAGTTCAGGCATGCTGCCCTGAGACATTGCGGACCAGCACGCGGCGGATGCGTTAGAATTTGATCATGATGACCACTTCAACGCCTGTCACCCTTGCGCTGGATGCCGCCGGAATTCCTTACCGCCTTTTCCTTCACCAGCAGCCGGTCCGTTCGCTCGAGCAGGCGGCGCGCGAGCGCGGGCTCTCGCCAGAGCAGATCGTCCGGTCGCTGCTTTTCCGCCTCGAAGGGCAGCAGTATCTCATGGCACTTGTCCCGGGCCCAAGCCAGGTCGATTGGTCGAAGTTGAGGCATTACCTGGGCGTCTCACGCGTGACGACCGCTGATGCGGATGAGGTGCGCAGCGTGACCGGCTACGAGCCGGGAGCAGTCTCGCCCTTCGGCCTGCAGCATGAACTCAGGATCCTGGCCGATCCATGCCTGCAACAGCTGGAAGTTGTATCGCTCGGGGCGGGAATCCGGAACGCCGGAATTATCTTAACTCGCGAGGATCTGGTGCGCGCGCTAAAGATCGAGTGGGTTGATCTACGCACCGACGACTGTCCCCCCATGGATTTCAGCCTGTAAGAAAAGTTATAACCCCAGCAACGGCCCGTTTAAGAGCAGAGAACGTGCCATCCAGATTACTTTCGACGTTCAGGCTGTGGTCGGCGTTTGCTATCTCTATCAATTCAAAAGGTCGTCCAGAGCGCATGCTCTCGAGCGTATCACGATCGTAGAAACGGTCCGCGGTGCCGACCACGATCAGCGATTCCTGCCGGGTTTCAAGAAATGCGGGGGCAAAAAGCGGTACGTAAAGCGGGGGTGTCAGGTAGACCATGCGGGCGTTCTCGAGCGCTGGCATCGTTGAGGCCAGCGTGGCGATCAAGGCCGCCCCAAGTGACTTCCCAACCAGCGCCACCCGGCCCTTGCGGCTCATCCCGAGAACCTCTTTCAGCGCCGCCGACACTTCCTCGACCATATCCGGCAGCGCCGAGAGCGTGAACGGTTCACCGGCTGCCTGGTAGCTGTAGGTGAGGGCGAGCGTGCTCCAGCCAGCCTCACGCAAGGTCAACCTCGGGTAGTACAGCAGCGGTCCATCCACACCATAATGATCCCCGGGCAATGTGACCAGCAGTGAGTCCACCTCGCCGTCCCCGGGAAAATACTTGTGGACCAGCAGCCCGCCGGAAGCGCTGCGAAGCGATAGGTTTACCGGTTGGCTCATACGACCTCCCGACTGCCACCGGGTATCCGGAAGCAACCTACTGCGGATACCTAGAGTTGGTGCCGGACAATCGTACAGCCGTAGCCCGGGGTCTCCTGAGGGTCTGGCAGGGCTCCCGCGAGCAAAGCCCGGATTGCGGCGCCGAGGTAGTGCTGTTCTGGCTCACGTTTCCGGAAGGTCGTGTCATCCAGGGCTCCCATGTAGCGCAGAATCCCCTTCCGATCGATGACGAAGAAATGAGGAGTCGTTTGCGCACCGTACAGGTCAGCCACGGCGTGACTTTCATCGTGAAGGACAACCGTCAGGCCGCGCGCCTCGGCTGCCTCACGTAAATTATCCCGATCTTCATTCTCGTTTGAGGCAATCGCCCACAGATCCACCCTGTCACCCCATTCCCTGCGCAGCATCTGGAGTTGTTCATCTGCACGCTCTGACCATGGGCATTCGGCCGACCAGAAGTTCAGCACGAGCAGTCTGCCATGCGCCTGGGCCGGGTTGTGCAGCTCACCATCCAGGTCCTCGAGTTCAAATACGGGAGCGGGATCGTTCACGCGGGCTACGGAATCCACTGCGGTAAATAACCTCCTGACACGAGCAGGGCGGCCTCCATCGTGTCCAAATCCAGCCACCAGATTTCAGGTTCATGCGCCAGGTTCGAAGAATCACGCCGCATGTAGGCCAGATGTACAGAGTCGGGGTTCCAGCTTATCGACGAATACGTGTAATTGGGTTGAGCGGTGAGCATCCGGCTGCTGTTACCGGCGAGATCGGACAACCATAGCTGCCGGCCGGGAGTCCAGCGGGCTGAATCCAGGTATTTTCGAGCGAAGGCGAGTTGTTCGCCATTCGGGCTGAAGACGGGCGAGGCGTCCTCCACCTGCACCGAATCCCCGGGGGAGATGTCCTGCGTTCCGCCGGTCGTCACATCGGTTTGATACAGGTGGCTGTAATATCCCGCATCGTTCGACGCTTCGCCCTCATCACCCGCCGGAGGCAATAAAACGATCTCTGGGTAAACGAGGCGCGTGCCGTCTGGAGACCAGCTCCCAACGGCACCCAGGCTGTTGGGGACATAAGTAAAGGGCGACGGGGCTGGCCCTTGATCAAAGGTGAGCAGCGCGGTCGCTTTCAACTGCTCATCGTAATACGTCAGCCAACCCTGCGGCGACCACGCCGGGTCGCGCGCATCATGATCGGAGGGGCTGACCGGAAGCAGGATTGAATCCCCCGTCAATGCCAGCGCCCAGACCCGGGAGCTCTCGGGCATTGTCCGGCCTCCGCTGCCGATGTTGAAGCTCTGCTCGGTAAAGGCCAGCCACCTGTCGTCCGGCGAAAGGGCTGGAGTGCTGCAGCGCACCTCTCCGGTACATTCATGGATCAGTACTTCCTCGCCTGTGATCAAATCCAGCGTATACAGGTTCTGCTGGCCGCTTTCCGCGGTCATGCTGAAGGCGACCTGCGTTCCACTGGCCGAGAGGCTGTAGTCGAGAACGCCTGTCTCATAAAAAGTCAACTGGATGGCGCCCGTATTCGCACCCGGCACGATGGTGTAGAGGTTGGCAGGGCCATCTGCCGGCCAGAGGTACAGTACGCGTGGCGGACCGACCTGGAAACGCCAGACTCTCGAGCGCATCGTGGGCACAGGAAATCGGGCGAGCGCACCTGCACGCAGCCGAACCGTGACCCCGGTATTCGCCGGCCAGGGTCCGCCTGGCGTAAAAACCAGCTCATCTCCCTCCCAACTGAATTGGCCCGCCAGCGCGGGGTCGGTCGAGAAATGCGCTTCCACTGAGTCATGGTTCATGGGGCGATTGAAACGAAGGTGAATGGTGGAAGTGGAGGGAATCGCCAGCGCGCCGTCTTCCGGCCGTACCTCGTTGACGTTCGGTGCCAGCAGAACTGCAGCCAGGAGCAGGCCGATTAAAAAACCTACCACAATCAACGCGAGCGGGGGAATACGGGCCAGGAGTTTCAGCATGGTGCCAGGATTATACCTGCCGGACCGGGACGGCTATCGAACCAGGAATCGGGTTGCTGATGCATTCTGGTCCACGGCGATCATCCCAATTGACATTTCAGATCCTCGATCGCATCGACCGGCGTCGGGTCGATGCCGTAGGCCATTGCCAGGTAGTAGGCCGTGTAATCACCAAAATGTAGGCTGGTCCACTGCTGCGCCAATCGTGTTTCGCCTTCGGAATTAACCACATCGGTGTTAAAGCCTTCCACCATCAGCACCGAGCGGGTGACCTCAACTCGGCGCTGGTTGCGCTCATCCGTGCTAGATCCCTGCAGAAAGAGCACCATCGTGCTGCCGAAAACAGCCTCCGGCTGCATCACGCCGGCAACCATGTTGTGGTCCGCCTCCGGCAGCGCTTCAAACTGAGCCAGCGCCTTCGCTAATTCCGCAATCTGCGTTCGCCAGCGGCGCGCAACTGGGGCGAGAATGCCCGCGCCCAGGATCGTCGGCCAGCGTCCGACCAGCTGCCCGGCCATTCGTTTGGCCGGATTGTCGCTGACAGGCGAGTCAGCCCGGATTCGTTCCTGCTGGGAGCTCATCGCTGCCAGCGCAGACAGCAGTTCGCTCTCTGGATCCGGCAGCAATCCCAGCCTGGCCGTTAGCGCAAGGAGCAGGCCGAACGAAAAACCGACCGCCGCACGCGGCTGGCCATCGTGCTTGAACTGCCAGAATGGCCTGCTGGCAGCGCGGGCGGTTTCGCCCAGCTTTCCGCCGGTTGAAACCGCAATACAGGGCACATTCGCATCGAGCGCCATCTCGAAGGCCGAGAGTGTTTCTTCCGTATTACCGGAATGTGAGCAGGCCACGACCAACGTGTCTTGATTTAGGGCGTAAGCTGGCAAATCGTAATCCCGCCAAACGAGGAAGGGCGCGCTCGCCATGGGCGCGGCGTAGGCGGCGAGCAGGTCGGCGCCAATCGCCGAACCGCCCATCCCGGCCAGGACGACCTGGCGCACACCGGAGATATCCCCCAGCGGCAGCCGTTGCCCCAGCTGCCAGGCTTGCTCCAACTGACCGGGCAGTGCCTCGATCTCAGCCAGCATCCCGGCCGGATCACAGGCTTTGAAATGATCTAGATCGTCCAGTTTCATGTTCCCTCCAGACCCAGGCGGTAAACATCGTTCCTCGGCCATCCACTTTCCTCGGCCACCTTGCGGGCAGCGTCGGCATGGCTCAGCCCCTGTTTGACAACCTCCTGCAGGCGGTCGCGCACTTTCCGCTCGGGCCATGCTGCCTCCGCTAGTGGCGGCCCGAGCAGCAGGGTATATTCCCCGCGCGGGGACCCGGCCGTGATCGCCTGCCGTACTTCAGCAATCGATCCACGCAGGAATTGTTCGTGGATCTTGGTCAGCTCGCGTGCAACCGCTATCGGGCGCTCGCCGCCCAGGATGGTTTCCATCTCAACCAGGCAAGCCCGAACCCGGTGCGGTACTTCGAAAAGAATTACGGTTCGCGCCTCACCCCGCAGGCTTTCGAACAGTGCCCGCCGTTCGGCAGTCTTGCGAGGCACATAACCGAGAAATACGAAGCTGTCGGTCGGCAGACCCGAGGCGATCAACGCCGCCACTGGCGCCGCCGGTCCGGGCACCGGGATGACCTCGATGCCATGCTGAATGGCGCTCCCCACCAGTTCATAGCCGGGGTCGGAAAGCCCGGGCGTTCCTGCGTCGGAGACCAGCGCTACGTCGCCCGAGGCGAGCGCCTTGAGCAGTGCATCCTCGCGCTCTTCCTTGTTATGTTCGTGATAACTGATGGTGGGGGTGTTGATCTCGTATTTTGCCAGCAGCTTTCGAGTGCGGCGCGTATCCTCGGCCGCGATCAACGGCACCTCGCGCAGGATGCGCAGCGCTCGCAGCGTTATGTCTTCCAGATTGCCAATTGGCGTTGCGACGAGGTAAAGCTTGCCCACGGCGCTATTGTAGCAGAGCCGCCCTTAGTCGATGCGACGTACCGGCTGGCGCAGGACCGTCTTCAACTTGTCGGGCGCCGTCCGGCGCGGGTCGCTCAGGTAGATCTCATGGTGTCTTCCCGCTTCGACCAGGCTGTTGGCCGGCAGAAATTCCTCGTGCAGCTTGAGCAGCGTCGGTCCCTCCTCAGCGTAGGGTCCGATGTGCAGGATCTGCACCGAAAGACCCTCACAATAGGTCTCCAGCCGCATGAGAGGCAGCGCCGGCAGGTCTTTCTTGGTTCCAGCCTGTTCAACCACCGTGGCGTAGAGCTCAGGAGTGATCCACTCCGGCAGGTGGATCATAGCCGTCCACTTCCAGCTATCTTTATCCAGCTTGCGGTGGAACGCGTCAGGCGAATCCGCCCACCACAGGCCCTCCAGCGGTGCGACGACGAAGTCCTTCTTGAGCTGCGTCTTGCAGCTGAACTTCAAGCCGTAAGCTACGGCGTACAATGCCTGGATTGCATCCACATAGCTCTGGGCGGTATTCGGATTGCCCTCTCCGTCAATCATCAGGAAGGTGAACTCGGGCACATCGACAATTTCGAAGTCCTTGCGGCCAGGGTTGTAGAACGGTTTCCAATTACGCTTGAGATCTGTCTTCTCCATTTTCTTCCTCCAGTCGCGCACGAAATGTGCGTACCCATTCTCGTTCGGCGTCCAGCAGCGCCTGGCTGTATTCGAACATCCCCTGCACGAAGTAAGGCAGTTCCCCGAGCTGGCGGCGGTCTTCCAACCAGGACTGCTCACGCAGGTCGAGCCCGGTCAGATAGCGGTCGAGGTCTTCCAGCACCTGGTCTCGCTCAAGAAGCGGCAGGTTTGCCAGTCCCAGCAGAAATACCGGTGGAGCTGGCTGCGGGTTGGCAAGCGCCTCGTGCACCCCGCTCCTGAGCGCCCGGCTTCCCTCCGGCAGGATGGAGTAGACGACACGCGTCTTCCCGGCCCCACGATGCGGCTTTTCCTCACCCCGGACCAGCCCCTTGCGCTCGAGCTTACGCAGCAGGTAGTAGATCGAGGAGAAGCCGACCTCGGTCCAGTTGCGCATGCCGCGCGCCTCGATCACACCTTCGATCTCGTAGCCATAGCGGTCCTGTTCGGCGACCAGGCTCAGCAAGGCTAGCTCGGCCGGGGTGAGTCCAATTTGATTACCCATGATATTCTAGTACTAGAATATCATGGAAAAGGACGGCTTACAAGCTTCAATTGACAGCCCTTTTCGAGGCATGGTAAACTGACAACCTAAGTCTAGATTGCAGCGGGTGCCGCAAGGCAACCACGCACTCATCGAGAGAGGCGGAGGGACCGGCCCTTTGAAGCCTCGGCAACCATCAGCGCAGAACGATTGGCGCTGGCAGGTGCCAAGTCCGGCAGAAGACACTCCGGTGTGCTTCTGGGAGATGAGAGCCAGATGTCAACGTACATCTCGGGCCTCTTCTCCAGGAAGAGGTTATTTTGTTTGCCTCGAGCACGCCGTAATGACGCAAAGGTGGAAGCGACCTTGAAAGAACGACGCTATACCAACCGGGCTTATCTTGACGCCCTCTCCCAGCGCGTGCTGGTGTACGATGGCGCGATGGGCACCAGCCTGCAGGCGCTCGAGCTCAGCCCGGAGGATTTCGGCGGTGAGCGTCTCGCCGGCTGCAACGACTATCTTGTCATCAGCAAACCCGAGGCGGTCGAGGGGGTCCACCGCTCTTTCCTCGATGTAGGAGTGGATGTGATTGAGACCAATACCTTCCGCTCCAACCGGATCACGCTGGCCGACTTCGGGCTCGCCGATCAGGTTCACGAGATCAACCATGCCGCGGCCGCACTCGGCCGCCGCCTGGCGGACGAATACAGCACGCCTGAAGCGCCGCGCTTCGTGGCCGGATCGGTCGGGCCAAGCGGAAAGCTGCCCTCGGCCGACGATCCCGATCTTTCAAATATCGGCTTCGATGAACTGGCTGACATCTTTCGCGAGCAGGCACTCGGCTTGATCGAAGGCGGGGTCGACCTGCTGCTGATCGAGACTTCGCAGGACATGCTGGAGGTGAAAGCGGCCATCCACGGTTTCCAACTTGCCTTCGAGTCAAGCGGGGTATGGCTACCGATCCAGGCCCAGGTCACGCTTGATACCAGCGGGCGAATGCTGCTCGGCACGGACGTCGCTGCCGCCTGGCATACGCTCGAGCGGCTCCCGATCGACGTTGTTGGCCTGAACTGCTCGACGGGGCCGGAACACATGCGCGAACCAATCCGCTACCTCGGCGAGCACGCCACGCTGCCGGTATCCTGCATTCCAAACGCCGGCCTGCCGCTCAACGTCGACGGCCAGGCGGTCTACCCGCTTGGCCCCGGACCCTTTGTGGACGATATGCTTGACTTCGTTGAGCAGCACCAGGTGAGCATCGTGGGCGGCTGCTGCGGCACCACACCCGAACACCTGCGCCCGCTGGTGGAAGCGCTTCACGGCCGCGCCCATCCACCCCGCCCTTCCTCGCGCGACCCTCATCTCAGTTCCGCGGTGCGAGCCGTTCCAATGCGGCAGGAACCGCGCCCGCTGCTGATCGGCGAGCGCATTAATACTCAGGGCTCACGCAAGGCTAAGCGCCTGCTGCTGGCCGAGGACTACGATGCCATCGTCGAGCTGGCTCGCGACCAGGTCGACAGCGGTGCACACGTGCTCGACCTGTGCGTGGCCCTCACCGAGCGGGCCGACGAAGCCGAGATGATGTCCGAGGTTGTCCACCGCCTGGCGCTCAGCGTCGAAGCCCCGCTCGTCATCGATACGACCGAGCCGGAAGTTATGGCCGCCGCGCTCAAAGCCAACCCCGGCCGCAGCATGCTGAATTCGATCAACCTCGAATCCGGCCGGCAGAAGATCGAAAGCGTGCTGCCGCTGGCGCTCGAGCACGGCGCAGCCGTGATCGCACTGACCATCGACGAAAGCGGCATGGCCAAGACCTCCGACCGCAAGCTCGAAATCGCCCGCCGCATTTTCGAGATCTGCGTCGACGAATACGGCATGAAACCGGAGGACTTGATTTTCGACGCGCTGACCTTCACGCTTGCCACCGGCGATGCAGAGTTCATCGATTCGGCCAGCGAAACGATCGAGGGAATCCGCCGCATCAAGGCCGAATTGCCCGGCGTGCTGACTTCGCTCGGCGTCTCAAATGTGTCCTTCGGCCTCAGCCCGGCCGCTCGACCGGTGTTGAACAGCGTCATGCTTTACCACTGCGTGGCAGCCGGCCTTGACATGGCAATCGTCAACCCGGCCCACATCACGCCTTACGCCGAAATTCCGGACGAGGAGCGCGAACTGGCCGAGGATTTGATCTTCAACCGCCGGCCGGATGCGCTGGCGCGCATGATCGAGCACTTCGAAACAATCACCCTCGATGCTGGCGAAAATATGCTCGACCCAACGCTCGAGATGTCGCCCGAAGATCGTCTACACTGGCGCATCCTGCACCGCCACAAGGAGGGTGTCGAAGCCGATATCGACGAGATACTCGCCCGCTATTCGGAGGCCGAGCGCTCATCCGGTGCGGTGACGGTATTGAACGAGGTGCTCCTGCCGGCGATGAAGGAAGTCGGGGACCGCTTCGGTGCTGGCGAGCTGATCCTGCCCTTTGTGCTGCAGTCGGCGGAGGTGATGAAACGCGCCGTTGCACACGTGGAGGGTTTCCTCGATCGCCAGGAGGGTGTGAGCAAGGGGACGATCGTACTTGCGACGGTCTACGGCGACGTGCACGACATCGGCAAGAACCTTGTCAAGACCATTCTCGCCAACAACGGCTACCAGGTTCACGACCTCGGCAAGCAGGTGCCAGCAACGGTGATCATCGATAAAGCCGCCGAGATCGGGGCTGACGCCATCGGTCTGAGCGCGCTGCTCGTTAGCACCAGCAAGCAGATGCCGTTGATCGTGAACGAACTCCAGCGGCGTGGCCTTAATATTCCCGTCCTGATCGGCGGCGCGGCGATCAACCGCCGCTTCGGCCGCCGCATTCTCTTCACCGAAGGTGGCGATCCTTACGAACCGGGGGTCTTCTACTGCAAGGATGCATTCGAAGGCCTGGACGTCATGGACCAGCTTCAGAATCCCGAACGTCGACCGGCGCTCGTCGCCGACCGGCTGGAGGAAGCCCAGCGTGAGCAGCAGCGCGAAAAGCCCCAAAAGGCGGCGGGGACCGGCCAGCGTACTCTCGCTCCGGCAGAGTTCATCCCCACAGCGCCAGCCTGGGGGCCGCACGTGGTGGGGGAGATGCCGCTCGAAGCAGTCTTTCAGCACCTGTTTAAGAACGAACTCTTCCGCCTCTCTTGGGGTGCGAAGAATACCCACGGTGAGGAGTGGGAGAAATTGCTGGAAGATTTTGAGAACCGCCTGGTGCGCATGCAGCGCGAGGCGCTGCGAGATGGATGGCTCAACCCACGCGCAGTATATGGTTACTGGCCGGTTCAAGCGGAAGGCGATGAGTTAATTGTTTTTGACCCGCAGACGCTCGATCAAGGCAACCCGGTGGAACTGCTGCGCTTCAACTTCCCGCGTCAACCGCGCGGCAATGGACTCTGCCTGGCGGATTACTTCCTGCCAGCGGATTCGGAATGCATGGATGTAGTCGCATTGCAGGTGGTCACCGTCGGGCGAGAGGCCACCGCCAGGGTCGACAAACTGCAGGCAAGCGGCGATTACAGCGAAGCCTATTACACCCACGGCTTGGCGGTACAGACAGCCGAAGCCTGCGCCGAATACCTGCACCGCCACATCCGCCGCGAATTGGGCTTGCCCGAAGGCCAGGGTAAACGCTATTCCTGGGGCTACCCAGCCATCCCCGATCTCGAAGATCACGAGAAGGTCTTCCGGCTGCTCCCGGCCGGCGATGCGCTAGGCATGGAGCTTTCTCCCGCATATCAGCTCATACCCGAACAGTCGACGGCGGCGATCGTCGTCCACCACCCGGCGGCGACGTACTTCACGGTCGGGGTAAGCCGGGTCGATCAGCTGACCGGGTAGGAGATATTCTGAATGAGGGATGGACTTGATCGCTGACGGCTCGCTGCTTCACACCTGGTTGGCGGAAGAAAAGCCAATCCTAGCCGATGGCGCGATGGGCACGATGCTGCATGAGCGCGGCGTCGGCTTCGACGCCTGTTTCGACGAACTCAACCTGACGCAACCCGGGCTCGTTCGTGAGGTCCATCGCGCTTACCTTCAAGCCGGGGCGCAGATTATCGAAACCAACACCTTCGGCGCCAATCGCTACAAGCTTGCCGAGCATGGACTTGAAAACAGGTTGGAGGAGATCAACCGGGCGGCTGTCGAACTTGCCCGGGGCGAGATCGAGGCGAGCGGCAGTGAAGCGCTGGTTGCCGGAAGCATCGGCCCGCTTGGCGTGCGCCTGGCCCCGTTTGGGCGCGTTCAGCCCGAGCAGGCGTATCTGGCCTACTACGAACAAATCGCGGCGCTGATCGAAGCTGGCGTCGACCTGCTGATTATCGAGACGCAGAACGACCTGTTCGAAGTGCGTGAAGCGGTGCGCGCCGCCCGGGCCGTGAGCGTTCTCCCGATCGTCGCCACCGTGACCTTCACGCGCGATGACCGGACCTTACTCGGCGACACACCGCGCCACGCGGCCCAGGTTCTGGTTGAGTGCGGGGCAGACATCATCGGCGCCAACTGCTCGAGCGGGCCAGCCCAACTGCTTCGCATCCTGAAGCAGATGCGTGCGGCCGCGCCTGAAGCGCACTTTTCCGTGATGCCCAACGCCGGGTGGCCGGAGCGTGTGTCCGGACGGATCATGTACCCGGCGACGGCCGACTACTTCGCCGACTACGCAGTCGCATTCTGCCAGGCCGGTGCTTCGATCGTCGGCGGATGCTGCGGCACAACCCCCCAGCACATCGAACGCATGCATGCCGCGCTTGAGCTCGGCATCCAGCCCTGCCTGACCCTCGACCCCGGACCCCTCGAGCAGGAAACGGACGCCGCGGCAACGGTCGCTGCCCCGCCGACCAAACTGGCTGCCCGCCTGGCGGAAGACCACTTCGTGTTGGCCGTTGAGATAGACCCGCCGCGCGGCTTCTCAACCCACAAGCTGCTGGCCGGCGCTTCGCTGTTGGCGGAGGCCGGCGCGGATGTGATCAACGTTGCCGACAGCCCGATGGCCCGCATGCGCATGAGCCCCTGGGCTGTGTGCCAGCTTATCCAGCGTGATGTCGGCCTCGAGACCGTGCTGCACTTCCCCACTCGCGGCCGCAACCTGCTGCGCGTGCAGGGCGACCTGCTTGCCGCACATGCTACCGGCGTGCGTAATGTATTCGTCGTGATGGGCGATCCAACCGCCATCGGCGATTACCCGGAGGCGATGGACAACTACGACCTCGTTCCGAGCGGCCTGATCAACCTGATCAAGCAGGGCTTCAACACTGGTGTTGACCTTAGCGGGGCGGACATTGGAGAAGCTACGTCCTTCTTCATCGGATGCGCGTTGAGCCTTAACCCCTCCGACCCGGAACGCGAGATGCGCCTGCTGCAGAAGAAGATCAACGCCGGGGCGGATTTCGCGCTCACTCAGCCGCTCTACCGGCCCGAATTGGCCTCCGAGTTCATCGCTGGCTACGAAGAACGCTACGGCGTCCTGACCCTCCCGATCTTGGTCGGTGTGCTGCCGCTGTTCAATGAGCGCCACGCCGCGTTCCTGCACAACGAAGTGCCCGGCATCGACATTCCCGAGCCGGTTCGAAGGCGGATTGCAGGCGCCGGACAGGACTCAGCCCGCGAAGGTGTGGCGATCGCGGTTGAGCTTCTAAGCGAACTGCGCCAGAATGTGCAGGGGGCATACATCATGCCTCCCTTCGGGCGCTACGACCTGGCGGCCGAGATTTTGGAAGCGGTGCGAGACACACTGCCTGCCGACTGATGCTCTGCCGGAACTCCCCCATACCAGCGTGATAGAATCATCCCGTCGGTCCCGACCGGGCCATTTGAAACAGTAGAACGGAAGCGAGATGACATGAGCAAGCTTGCAGAACGCGAGATCAAACCGCCGCGCAGGAAAGATGCCAGAGCGCTGCAGGGCGAGGAATTGACCGACCTGGCTGATCAGCTTGGAAATGACTGGCAGGTGATCGAGTCGCATCAGTTAGAGAAGACCTACAAATTCGACGATTTCAAGGGGGCGCTGGCCTTTACCAACCGGGTTGGCGAGCTGGCCGAATCGGTCGACCACCATCCCGAAATCTGCCTTACCTGGGGCAAAGCCAGGGTCACCCTCTGGACCCACAGCGTCGGCGGCTTGAGTGAAGCGGATTTTGTCTTTGCCGCCCATGTCGATCAGATCGCTGCCTGAAGCCAATCATTGCTTGACTCCGGAATCTTGCGTTGTAGAATACGGTAACTGATTTCGGAAGGCGGGCAGGATGAAGCCATTCCAAAATACCAGCACGATGATGGCCATGCGCAGAACGCCGCCGCCGATGGACCGAGGCCCATCGGCCTGGGCCTGGCGCGCCTGAACGCCACCCGCCCCGGCAGCGACGACCCCGCCAGCCTCGAGCTGGCGGTTTATTTTGTCAGCAGGCTGCCCGCCTGAAAAGATGAAGCGACCAGAAAGAGGAATGTCATGAGCGAGACCATCCATGTATCCGTCGCCTGGCCCTATGCCAATGGCGATCTGCATGTCGGCCATCTTGCCGGTGCATACCTGCCGGCCGACATTTTCGCCCGCTATCACCGCCTGAAGGGGAACCGTGTGCTGATGGTCTCTGGTTCAGATTCACACGGGACGCCGATCACCGTCGAGGCTGATAAGCGCGGCCAGACCCCTCGCGAGGTTTTTGAGCATTTCCACCACCGCTTCCTCGAGACTCAGCAGGCGATCGGGATCAGCTACGATCTGTTTACGCACACCGACACCGAGAACCACTACCGCGTGGCACAGGACATCTTTCTCAGCCTGTACAACCAGGAATACCTGTACCGCGAGACCCAGAGCCAGTTGTACTCGGAAAGCGAAGGCCGCTTCCTGCCCGACCGCTACGTGGAGGGTACCTGCCCGATCTGCGGCTACAAGGAAGCGCGCGGCGACCAGTGCGACAACTGCGGCAACCTGCTCGATGCTCTCGAACTGATCGAGCCCCACAGCAAGACCGATGGCAGCACTCCGATCGTTCGCGAGACCGAACATTTCTTCTTCGATCTGCCCGCTTTTGCAGATCAGCTTCTCGCGTACCTCGACCGTTACAAGGACCGCTGGCGACCCAATGTCTACACCTTTGCGCACAATTTCATCGAAGGCGGCCTGAAGGGGCGCGCTGTGACACGTGATGTCGAATGGGGCATCCCCGTGCCTCTGCCTGGGTGGGAGACAAAGCGGCTCTATGTGTGGTTCGAAGCCGTGATGGGCTACCTCACGGCCTCGATTGAGTGGGCTAATAACATCGGCCAGCCTGAAGCCTGGAAGGACTGGTGGTACAACCCTGACGCCAAGATCTACAATTTCATTGGCAAGGACAACATCCCATTCCACACCATCATCTGGCAGGCGGAACTGCTCGGGGTGAAGCAGCTCTACGAGGATGACAGTAGCAAGCAGCTCAATTTGCCCTACGATGTGCCCGCGAACGAATTCATGAATATCGAAGGGGCCCAATTCAGTAAAAGCCGAAACTGGGCGGTCTGGCTGCCTGACATCCTCGAGCGCTACGACCCGGATGCGATCCGCTTCTACGTCGCGGCGGCGATGCCTGAAGCGCGTGACAGCGATTTCTCCTGGTCGGAGTTTGTACGCCGTAACAACGACGAGTTGGTCGCAGCCTGGGGCAACCTGGCGAACCGTGTGCTGTCCTTCGCATACAAGCATTTCGACGGCCAGGTCCCTGATCCCGGAGAGCTTGGTTCGCTTGATCAGGAACTGATCGCCCGCGTGGAGGCTGGCTTTGAAAGCATCGGCGGACTTCTGGAGAGCGTCAAGCTGCGCGCTGCGCTGCAGGAGGCGCTGGCACTGGCTCGTGAGGTCAACAGCTACCTGGATCATTCCCCCTGGTTCAGCGTGATCAAAGAGGATCGCCAGGCAGCCGCCAGGACGGTCTATACCGCGCTGCGCGCCATCGATTCGCTCAAAATGCTCTTCGCTCCCTTTCTGCCCTTCAGCAGTGAACGTCTGCATCATATGCTTGGGTATGAGCAGCCCATCTTCGGTGAGCTGCAGATCGAGACCTTTGAAGAGAGCGAACGCAGCCACGAGGCGCTCACCTATCATGCCGGCCGTGCCAGCGGGCGCTGGCAGGCGAGTGAACTCGCCCCGGGTCAAAAATTGCAGTCGCCCGAGCCGCTCTACCGCAAGCTGGATGACGAACTCATCGAGCAGGAACGGGCCCGGCTGGGGGCGCCCCGCCCCTAGCATATGCACGTATCCGGATCGAAGAAGTCTAGCGCGTGTGCCGCGAGTAGCACTGATGGAGCAATTGACCGCCCGTAAATCCGCTCATAGAATGGTGTCTGGCACCTCACCATTCGGAGTGTAGTGCAACCTGAAGCATCAGGACCGCCCGGAAGCACTTTTCCTGGCTGGAGGAATCCTTGAGCGTCGAGGATACGCTGCGTGAAGGAATCGAAGCTGCGCAATCGGGAATGACGTTGCGCGCCCGCACCTTGCTGAGCAAGGTCGTGCTCGAACTGCCGCGCTCGGAAGAAGCCTGGTGGTGGTTGGGCCAGAGCGTTCTGGACCCGAAGCAGCGTGAATACTGCTTCCGAAAGGTGGTCGAGATCAACCCGTCGAACGAAGGGGCTCGAGAGGAACTGGGCATGTCTCCAGTGCCGACTACTCTCGAGCTGCACGATGCAGCCAGGAAATCGGCGCCAGCACGCTCGCGTGGTCCGCACCGTGGTGTACAGCGCGTCATCCTGGCGTTCCTGATCATAGCCGTGATCTTTATCGCGATCGGCGGCGGTGCCTACGTGGCTCTTGATTCGCTTGGTTATCTCGATCAGGCGCTGCGCGGCGATTTCAGCTTTGTATCGTCGTTGATCCCGGCTGCAATCGAGAGCCCAACATCGACTCCGGCTCCGCCTACGGCGACGTATGAAAATATTTCATTGGCCAGCATTCCTACCTGGACCGCGACCGCATCGCTTACTCCAAAGCCGAAGACTCCCACCCCAACCGCAACCTCCGTTGCGCCACCCCCGGGAACGCCAACCGAGGTCCCGCCCACACCGGATGAATTTCCAGCTCCCGGGGATGCACAGCCTGTCGATATTACGATCGGCACCGGGCTGCTGACCCTCTTCCCGGGTGATTTCATCCCCTTCCGATTCGAATCCGACGCCGTCCTGGACATGGAGGTAATTGCATCGCTGATCTTCCATGTTCAGGGCGAGTACGACCGCCCGCTGACGTTAGAAGTCTATCTCTGGAATCCATCGGATGGCACCTGGTCCGTCTTTGGGGCTGCCCCGGGCGATAACCCGATCGTTCCAGGTTCACCCTACGTTAGCCCCCAGGGGGTGATTATTGCCGCCCTGCGCAACTGGGGAGCTGAACCGCTCGATATTCTCAATGCCAGCTTTACCTTTGCCGGACGGACCACGAATGACTTCGAGGTCTACTTCGGATTGACACGGCAGGAAATCCGCCCCCCCGGCGCGCCTACCCCGACCTCCACCGAAGGCTTCAGCGAGTAGCGGCAGGCTTCGTTCGGAAATTGGGATATTCACTTTCCCCGGAAAACCGGCGCGCGTTTTTCCATGAACGCCCGCAGTCCCTCCTGATGGTCGCTGGTTTCACCTGCAATCTGCTGCAGCTGGGCTTCGTAGTCGAGCACATCCTCCAGGTTCGATAGGAACGCATGGTTGAAAGCCCGCTTGGTCAATCCGTGGGCGCGGCTTGCCCCGGCCGCGATCTCTCTGGCGAGCTCGGATACCGCCGGCATCAACTGGTCATCGGGGAGCGCGCGTGTGACCAAACCCCACTCCAGCGCTTCACCCGCATCCAGCGGCTGATTCGTAAAAGCCATCTCCCCCGCTTTCGCCAGGCCGACCTGCAGCGGAAGTGTGAGTGAGACCCCCGAATCGGCTGCCAAACCGATTGCCGGGAAACCAAAGATAAACTTAGCTGAAGCTGCTGCCCAGCGAATATCTGTTGCCAGCGCGATGCCCAACCCTGCCCCTGCCGTAGGTCCGTTGATCGCACCAATCACGGGCAATTCCAGGGTCCGCAGCGTACGCACAATCGCGTTGTAGGTGCGCTGCAAGTGTGCCCGGTAGGGTACCGATGGACCTTCCTCCAGAATCTTGCCCACGTCCTGGCCGCTGGAAAAGAAATGACCTGCTCCGGTTAGTATCAGGCAGCGAACATCAGGGTTACGGCTGGCACTGTTCAGTGCGTCCAACAGTTCTTCAACCAGGATGAAATCAAAGGCGTTTGCCTTGGGGCGATCGAGCGTGATTGTCAAAACATTCTTCTCGCGCCTTGTGTGCAGGTATTTGTAATCCATTGCGGGCCTCCCCTTCAGTTCGCCGGTAGTTAAAACAAAAACCCGGGCTGTGTTAGCCCGGGTTGACACTTAGTTAAAGTGACAGGCCGAAACCGATATCATCGTCGTCATCTTCTTCGTCGTAATCTTCATCGAGAGAGCCGAATTCGAAATCGATTTCAACATCGAACTCCTCTTCCAGGCGGACCCAGAGCAAGAGCACATCCCCCTCTTCCAGTTCGAGCCAGCGAACGGCCACGATCGGCGCTTCACTCGTCAGGCCATCCTCTGAGCGGTATTCAAGATAGATCGTCTGCTGGTCGCGCCAGGCGCGGTAGCAGCGCTCGACCAGCGCCGGGCCATTGCTTGTGCGTACCCGGCATAGGGCGATGCGGGTCGGCAGCGGGCCTTCGTTCAGGCCGCCCAGCCATGGGTCGCTGACCAGCTCGAACGTTGGCGGTGGGCCTTCGATGATGGTGATTTTTCGTATTTCGCTCATCGGTTCCTCGTGGACTCCACCTCATGAAGAGGCGGAATCTTACCATAGATTGTACCCGCTAAAGATAGCCATGGTCACGGTACCATGCGATCATCGCCCCGATCGTCTCCTCCAATGCCCTCACCCGCAAACCGAGGGTTGACCGGGCTTTGCTCGTGTCATACCCCTGCCAGTGCGATAGCGCGATCAAGTGATTGCTGTACATCCTGAGCCCGGGCACAGCCCGCAGCAATCTCGCAAGTCGGTTGATCGAGCGCCTTGTTATTCCCCACTTCGGGCGTCGTACGCCGGCCTCATCGGCGATCAGATCCTGCAGTGCATGCACACTGAGATTGTGTCCGCCAAGAATGTAGCGTTCACCCCGCTTACCAACTTCTGCTGCCGCAATATGTGCCCGGGCGACATCGCGAACATCGATCGCGTTCACATCACCCGGCAGCCAGACCTGACCCCAGCCGCGAACCAACGGGACGATGACCCGTCCCACAGCCAGGTGCAGATCCCCTGGTCCTAACACCAGCGTTGGGTTGGTTATGATCGCCTCCTGCCCAGCAGCACAAGCACGCAGCACTTCGCTCTCCATCGCATACTTGCACTCATAGTAGGCTGAATCTGGCAGCGAGCCGGGAAGATAGCGATCGTGTTCATCCGCCAGACGGCCTGACCCGGCTAGCGGCTGACCAATCGTCGACAGGCTGGAGGTGAAGATCATTCGCTCCACGCCGGCAGCAGCTGCGGTTTCCAGCACACCCCGAATCTGCTGCGCGGAGAGTGCCGTATGCTCCCACGCTGGCCGATTGTCCTGCGGATAATAGGCGGCGGCATGGAAGAGCAGTTGTACCCCCGCCATGGCCGGGAACAAGCTCGCGGGCTGATCCAGATTACCCTCATACCAGCGCAGCGGGGCTCCCTCGATATGGCCGGTTGCGCCGGCCTCACGCCGCAGGCCGCGCACCTCCCAACCCAGCTTGAGGCCTTCCAGGGCAATATGACCGCCAATAAAGCCAGTCGCACCGAGCACAAGGGCTGTTTTGGTCACGCTGTGCCGACCTCCCGTGGCAGTGGATTGGCGGCAAGCAGAATTCGAAGCGTTTGCAAATCGAATGGGGAGGCGGCGGAGAAGAACTCCTGGTGGCGGTGAAAAGCGCAACCCATAAGCCGGATTTGGAGAAAACGCACGCTGCGCATGTTCAGCCCGGCCGTTGGTATAGAGGGTCGAAGCTCATCGAAACAATCAAGACTCGTTCCGGGGAGAAACCGATGTCTGCTCGCTGTTTATCGGTTCGAAGGTCGCCCCAACCTGCGGCGCTCGAAGCCCGCTCACCGCCGGTGTTCGGGAGCTAATCTTCTGGAAGCGCTGCATCTTCAAAGCCCCTGCTCCAGCTCTGGGTCTTCATCAGAGGGCTCACGATTCGCGCCTCCTGTTTGACGCAGATCGGCCCGTACGGCGGAACAATGCGGGCAGGCCGGGCGTTCGCACAGCAGCGCGCGTGGGTCCTCATGGATCCAGCCGGCGGCGATGTTCAACAAATCGCGTAAGGCAATGGCCTGCAGCGCAACCGGCCCGATTGCAGTTATGCGCACTTCCCCTGAGAGCCGTTCATCGATCGCGTTGAAGCCTTCCGAACAGCCGGGCATATTGGTACATGTAACCACGCCGGCTTCAGACAGAGCCCAGCGCACGAAGGTCTTGCGGCCGGCGCGCCTCTCGGCCAGGTGCAGGCTGAAGTTAGCTCGCTGATCGAGGCCAATCAGAAGCACGTCGGCGTCGTACTCCGCCATCCAGTCTATCGGCGCCAATGGCGTGTCCAGAGTCTGGTGCTCCAGGCTCTCGGCTGCGCCGGTGGCCGAAAACGAGAGCAGCGGGTGCGTCGAACGATCGCTCTCCGGGTACGCACGAAAGATTTCGGCCAGCTCTCCCAGCCCACTGTCGACTGGCAGGTCTGCTGTAAAAATATCGGCGTAGAGATTGGCAGCATCGTCTTCGCCATAGGCCAGGGCGTTGTTCTCTGGACCGAAGGGCGGCACAATTTCGGTCGTCGACGTAAAGGCCGGCATCAGCAGTGCCTCACTGCATGCCAGCAGCGCGCCGAGCAAACTCTCGCCCCCTCCTGCGATGTGACGCGAGAGGTCCGGGGCAGCATGGACAATCAGCCGGCTATGTGAATCAAGCTCTAATTGACCCAGGGCACGCAGCAGATCACGGTAGTGAATCAATGCTTTCCCCTCACCCATAATCATCGGCCCTGGTTACCCGCCGAATCAAACGTCATGCTGATCAGCGTCCCTTCCAGTCCGGCTCGCGCTTTTCACTGAAAGCCCGCATGCCCTCCTTCTGATCCTCCGAACTGAAGAGCAGATAGAAGCTGCGCCGTTCGTCGGCGATACCTTCCTTCAGGGAGGTTTCGAACGCCTGGTTGACCATCTGCTTTCCGATTCTCAGTGCCAGCGGCGCGCGTGCGGCGATTTCAGCCCCCAGCTCAAGTGCTTCCTCCAGGCAGCGCTCTGTCGGAACGACCCGGTTGATCAAACCCAGGCCCAGGGCTTCGGAGGCTGTCAGGTGGCGGTTGTTGAGCACCATCTCCATCGCTACCGCCTTGCCAACCGCGCGTGTCAGGCGCTGTGTGCCCCCGGCCCCGGGGATGACACCCAGGTTGATCTCGGGCTGGCCGAATTTTGCGTTCTCCGACGCTACGATCATATCGCACGTCATTGCCAGTTCATTCCCTCCACCCAGGCACCAGCCCGAGACAGCCGCGATGATCGGCTTTTTGATGACAGCCACGCGATCCCAAAGCTCAATCGTCTCCCGTTCAAGCATCTCGACCGGATTCGACTCGACCATTTCCTTGATGTCGGCGCCGGCGGCAAAGGCGCGCTCATCCCCAGTAAGTACGATCGATCCGATTTCCTGCCGCTCGTCGAACTCCTCCAACGCCTGGCAGATCTCCGTCATCACGTCGTGATTGAGAGCATTCAAGGCTTTCGGCCGGTTGATGCGGATCAGGCCAACCTGTCCTCTTTCCTCGGTCACGATCATCGAGTACGCCATCGGATTAATCCTCCGTTTCAGCGGGGAGTTGCCCCCGGGATTCCTTGTTTCCCCCCAGTTGGCGCAGGTGCTCTTCGGTGTGCTGCAGGCAGTACTCAAACCACCACTGCACGGTCCGAATTCCCTGAGTCGGATGGCGGCCATCCCTGCTCCAGCCCTGCGGGTCAGCCGCCCGCACCTCACCCAACAGCACTTGGCGTGCATTCTCAAAGGATTCGAGCAGGGAATCCAACGGTTCAGCTCGGTCGTAGTGCTGTTCCATCCAGCGGCCCTCATCAAAATAAGGCAGTTCAGGATGGGCTTCGCGCAGCATAATCTGCACTCTCGGCAGGAAAGCGTTCTGCTCGACATCGCGCATATGAACCAGAACCTGGTGTGGGCTCCAGCCGCCGCTTTCTATCGGCTCGAACAGCTCATCCCCGCCAAAAAATTTGAGTTGTTCACGCAATCGGGGTAACTGTTCTTCCGCCTGTTCCAGCAAGCGGGCGCGGTAGGCTCTTAGCTCTTCCATCGGCATCCTCGTTACTTCAAATCCCGCCACTCGTCCTGAGTACGCGGTGGCGGCATGGGGAAAAGCAAGCAATTATTCGAACCGCGATCCGCCGCCGATGGTCAGGCATTCTCCGGTGACAAACGCGGCCTGTTCCGAGCACAAGTAGAGCGCGGCTTGTGCGATCGGCTCAAGCAGCCGTGCACCGGCAAGCAGCGAATCGTCTGCCGCCAAGCCGGCTGGTTCTGTTCCATCAACCATGGGATAGCCCGGGCAAATGGCGTTCACGCGCACATTATATGCCGCCAGTTCCAGCGCCGCCTGGCGCGTCAACGCCAGCAGGGCGGCTTTGCTCGCCAGGTAACCACCGCGATCGGGCAGTGTGCCGGCCCTGGCCTGTGCGCTGGCCATGTTCAGGATGACCCCACCGCCTTCGTCTGCCATCACCCGTCCTACGGACTGGGTCAAGAGAAAGGGACCTTTCAGGTTTACTGCCAGCATGCGATCCCAGTCCCATTCGTCCATTGTCAAGAGCGGGGCGCGCGGCGCAACGGCCGCGTTGTTGATCAGCACATCGAGCCGGCTGTAGGTGGAACGCACCTCTTCCACAAGCTGCTGGACCTGCATCTTGCGTGAGATATCGGCGGTGAAGCCAACTGCCTGGCCGCCGGCAGCCTTGATGCGTTCGACGGTCGTGTCCAGGTTGAGCGGGGTGAGATCTTCGGCTGCCACCCGCGCCCCCTGGCTGGCAAACGCAAGCGAAAGGGCACGGCCGATACCCCGCCCGGCACCCGTCACCAGCACGACTACGCCTTCGTATTCCAGCATGTTGATCTCCCGCACCCTGTCAGAGTTGTCTTCAGAGCTTGTTCAGGATGTGCAGCGTGCAATCGCATCTCCAGCTCTGGCGGCATTCAGTTCAAAGCCCAGGTATGGGCTGGGATCCACCGTGTTTTCGATTTTCAGCTCGTTCAAGAACTGGCCCCGTCCATCATCACGGACAATCGAGAAGTGCAGGTGCATGCCAGTCGGGTTGTTCGGATCGGCGGAGTAGTTGCCCTGGTAGCCCAGCAGCGTTCCGGCAGCGACGAATTCTTCCGTGGTCCCGGGAGGGTAGGCCTGTTCGATGAAGGAGTGACCCTCCGGGTCAGCCATATGCGTGTAATAAATCCAGATCTGGCGGCCGGGCTGAAGCGGATCCTGGGGGATGCGCAGGATGACTGCCGAACGCCACTCCGGCAGCCGCGTCAGGTAGCCGTCGTACGCCGCAACAACCGGTGTCTCGCCCAATCCGTTCGGGCCGCTGATGCCGAAGATATCCAGCCCCTGATGCCGATGGCCCGGGCGGAACGAATCACCCCATAGGAAACCCACCAGGCCAGTCGTCGGCATTAGGAACGGTGCGGTGCCGCATCGTTCACCGACCTGAATGGTCCAATCGAGGTGAGCCTGTGGATCGGACCAGAAGGAACGTACTCGTGCCATTCGCGCAGCAGGAGGCCGGATGCGCAGGATGAACAACCCGGCAGCGACGAGCAAGATCACAATTAGAATCCCCAGGCTCACCCTGTTCCGTCCCTTCGCTGGAAGCTTCAAGCGCATGCTGCAGTAAACCCCGGCGGGTGGTCGAATCGCCCTTTGCTGCGATTCCTTGCTGGTTCATAGTTCGACAACATCGGCTTCAGTCTCCTCCAGAATCACCCTGGGCGAGAGCCGCAGCAGCTGATCATGGGCGCCTCCACCAGCGTATACCACATCGAACTGCAGGACAGCCGGATCCATCAGAGTGCACAATCCGGGTTCGTGGCCGAGCGGAGGAACGGATCCGACATCAAAACCCGTGATTCGCCGCACCTCATCACTCCCGGCAAGGCGAACCTGATTCTCCGGGACTTCGAAATAGGCCGCCAATCTAGCCGTATCGACTCGGGTGGGGCCGCTGGCGATTACCAGCACTGGTTTTTCACCTACCATGAAGAGCAAGCTTTTTACGATCCCTTCTGGCGGCACATTCAGCGCCGCTGCTGCCTGGGACACTGTCCGCGCGCCGCCGGGCAAGGTAACAAACTCGGCCTCGATCGCGCGTTTGACCAAGAAATCAGCCAGCTCCTGTGGGGATTTCATCTTCTAACGCCGGCTTGAGTGTGGCATTTCAATCAGCGCGCTTCTTCCAGGTGCTCTGCGAAAACCAGCGTGGCACTCTCTCCAGCCAACTCCATTAAAGCCCTTCCCGCAGCCTGGCCTTCCGGAGAGGCCATCGCTGCCTGTACGGCGTCCAGATTGTCGAAGAAGAACTCGTGCACAAGTTGCAGATCTGCTCCACCGCCCGGACTGCCCACAACCCGACTCACGCTCACCCGGCGCAGCCCGGGCATCTGTTCCGCCAGGCGAACAAATTCCTGGCTCCAGCGTGTCTCCAGTTCGATTGGGTCGGCCGTCTTGTGGAAGAGAATCATTAATTTGTGCACGCCCACCTCGATTTCCGTCACCCGTTCTGCCTGGCAATGGACTTCCGGCCTATTGGTGCATGCAGGAAAATCCCCTATACTTCAATCCTAGGATTTATTTTTCGCCTTGTTGGAGGCATTCATGGATTCTTTATCATCCCAACGAGGCCAGGGACTCGTAGAATATGCAATGATTATTATGCTGGTTGGCATTATAGTCATTGTCATGCTGGCCCTGTTTGGCTCGGGTGTGGGTAACATGTTCAGCAACGTCATCGCCAACTTCTGAGCCAGCCTCACTCCCTGCGGCGTGTTCAGCGCCGCAGAGGACTTATCAAGCGCCTTTCGCGTTCGATGGAAGGCGCTTTTTCATCCGTCGGGCGACCTCCCGACGCGAGAGCAGAATGCGGCGGCCGCAGCCCTTACACTTCAACCCGATATCTGCACCCAGGCGTACGACGCGCCAATCGCTGCTCCCGCACGGATGCGGTTTTCGCATCCGAACGATATCATCTAGCTTTAAATCAGGCAGCATGAATTTCTCCTGGATTTTTGGGGTGCGGGCGGACCCGGTGGGGGATTATAACATTCGGTGGATGGTATAATCCCGCATCATGCTGGGGCTATCAACACCGGACCTGATTGCACGATTAATAACGCTCGCTCTAGCCTTCAGCGTGCACGAATTCGCTCATGCCTGGACTGCGGATCAACTTGGGGATGACACCCCCCGCCTGCAGGGCCGCTTGACACTAAACCCGCTGGCCCATCTCGACCCACTTGGCTCGCTCATGCTGATCATCGCCGGGTTTGGCTGGGCGCGCCCCGTCGTTGTCAACCCCTACCAACTCCAGCGCCGGTCCCCGGCGGCGATGATGCTGGTATCCATTGCCGGACCATTTTCGAACCTGATCATGGCGATCCTGGCCGCGATCCCCTTCCGCGCCGGATTGCTCTCGCTTGGCGTTACCCCCAGCTTCGTAGCCCAGATGCTGGCTGAATTCATTTTCATCAACCTGATCTTGATGTTCTTCAACCTGATTCCAATCTCACCGCTCGACGGCGAGAAAGTTGCAGAATACTTCCTGCCCCCTGGCGGCCAGCGGATGCTTGACCGTATCCGCCCCTATGGGCCCTATCTGTTGCTGGGCTTGATCTTTCTCGGCAGCTTTGGCGGCATTGATATCTTCGGCAACTTGATCGGTAAACCAGCCTTGAGCGTGTTCCGCCTCCTGATTACCTGACGATGAGTCTCAAGTATCGAGCGGTGCAATTTCTGCGCTCGATAACCGCCCGCATAAGCCCGCAGGGGCGTAGCGCGGTCGAAGATATTCTGTCACCTGAACTCTCAGTGCTCTTCTTCCGGATGCAAATCGCCGATCAGGCCCACAGCCTGCGCGTACTGCACGAACTGCTCGAACGGGGCGAGCAGGATGCCGACCTACTCGCAGCAGCATTGCTGCACGACGTCGGCAAAATCCAGTGCAAACTCACACCCTTTGAACGGGCGGCAATTGTCCTGGCGAACCATGTATCCCCGGAATTGGTAATAAGATTGGGAAAGGGACCGGCGCGAGGCCTGCTGCGTGCATTTTCGACCGCGATCCAGCACCCGGCCTGGGGCGCGGCAATGGTCGAGGCAAATGGCGGCACGCCCCGCCTGTGCGCTCTCATCCGCTTCCACCAGGAACCGGCAGCAGGCGTCGAAGAGTCGGAACTGCAGTCGCTGCTCGTTCGACTCCAGCAGGCTGACAACCGACATTGAGGAGTAGTTATGAGTTATCAAATCATGATCATCGGACTGGACCAGATTGGAGCTTCGATCGGATTGGCTTTGGCCAACGCTGAAGGTGATGTTAAGCGGCTCGGTTACGATGCCGACAAGAAACAAATGAAACAGGCACTGGAGATCAACGCAATCGACGAGGCCGTAACGTGGCCTCGTAGGGCGATCAAGAATATCGACCTTTTAATCCTTGCAGTACCCGGGAATGAGGTACAGGACTATCTCGAGAACCTTGGCCCACTTTTTAAGGAAGGCGCATTGATCATCGATACTGGCGGCGTCAAATCGCTTGCCTTTGAATGGGCTTCCAGTTATCTGCCTTCGGGGCGTTACTTTGTGGCTGCCACACCGATCGTGGGGCCGGCCAGCCTGGAGCTGGTCCCGTTTGAGCCGGGGGAAGCGCGCGCCGATCTATTTCAAGACGGTTTACTTGCTATCTCGACATCGACGGAAACGCCAGAGAATCTACTGGCCGTTGCAATCAATCTTGCAAGGCTTCTCGATGCTCAACCTTTTTTCATCGACCAAAACGAGCAGGATGCCGTCATCGCGGCAACGGATGATCTTCCTACGTTGCTCAGTGCTGCATTAATGCACAGCTCTGCCGAGTCTTCATCCTGGCGGGAGCACCAGCGACTCGCCGGACAGACGTTTGCGTTTGCAACGCATCTCGTTCAACTCCGCCCTCCCAAGCAAGTACAGAATCGCTTCGCACTCAATCGTGAGAAAGTCCTCGCCAAGTTGGACGGAATCATTGATGAACTCGTCCGACTACGTTTGCTCCTGGCTGGCGAGGACGAAGACACTCTTGAGAGGTATCTGGAGGAAGCAAACCAGGCACGGTTTTCCTGGCTTGATCTCCGCTCCAAAGCTGATTGGATCGGCCAGGATCTGCATCCTTCTGAGAAAATAGGCGAGACGGGGCTTATCCGCAAGTTTCTGGGCTTCCGATCCTATAAGAACAAGTCCTGACCACTTGAATTACCTTCCCAACGGTAGCCTTTACGTTGCCACAGACGTATAATGCGCCCGTGTCTGAGACCTTCGTTTACATCGTCGAATGCTCCGATGGTTCTTTTTACACTGGTTGGACGACGGACCCGGAACGCCGTTTGCGAGAACATAATGCCGGTCGTGGCGCACGCTATACCCGTTCCCGGCGACCGTTGAAATTAGCCTACCTCGAACCACAGCCGGACCGGCGCGCGGCTATGCAGCGTGAGCGAAGGATAAAAACCTACTCCCGTAACCAGAAAGAAGCTCTGATCAGCTCCTACCAGAAACCTGACCCCTCCTGATTCGCGACGCGAGGCAACCAATGACCAACGAAGCAAAGACCCAGTGGATTGCTGACGAGATTGCTGAACTCAAGCAATCCGGCCTATTCACCAACATCCGCACACTCAGTTCACCGCAGGGCGCCTGGCTGACCGTCGATGGCAAGCATGTGCTTAATTTCTGCTCCAACAATTATCTCGGTCTTGCGGATCACCCGAGCCTGATCGAGCGCGCCAAAGATGCCATCGACGAATTGGGAATTGGACCGGCTGCTGTGCGTACAATCGCCGGGACGATGTCGATCCATATCGAACTCGAACGTCGCCTGGCAGCTTTCAAGCGGGTTGAAGCCGCAATCACGTTTCAATCCGGATTCACCGCCAACCTCGGCACGATTCCGGCGCTCGTTTCGAGCGAGGACATCATCTTCTCAGATGAGCTCAACCACGCCAGCATCATCGATGGCTGCCGCCTGGCCCGGGCACGAATCGTGCGCTATGCTCACTGCAATCCTGAGGATCTGCGGCGGCAGATCGAATCCGTTCCAGCCGAAGACTACCGCCGGGCGATGGTCATCACTGACGGTGTCTTCAGTATGGATGGCGATGTCGCACCGCTTGATGCCCTGACGGCTATCGCGAACGAGTATGGATTTCTCATGATGGTCGATGACGCTCACGGCGAGGGAGTGCTGGGAAGCGGCGGACGCGGGATCGTGGATCATTTCAACCTGCACGGGCAAGTTGATGTGGAAGTCGGTACGCTCTCAAAGGCGTTCGGCGTGGTTGGCGGCGTCGTTGCGGGAAGCCAGCGGGTGGTCGATTGGCTGCGTCAACGCGGCCGGCCTTTCCTTTTCTCCTCCGCCATGACGGTGCCCGATGTGGCAGCCTGCCTGGCCGGCCTGGATGTCCTCGAAGGGTCAACCGAACTCGTCGATCGGCTGTGGGAAAACACGGAATACTTCAAACGCGAGATGCAGGGCCTTGGTTTCGATACCGGCGTTAGCACCACGCCAATCACGCCAGTTATGTTGGGCGATGCGAAGCTGGCCCAGAGCTTCAGCCGCAATCTTTTCGATCAGGGCGTCTTTGCTATGGCGATCGGATATCCGACCGTCCCGCATGGCAAAGCCCGCATTCGCGTGATGATCTCGGCCGCCCACTCACGTGAAGACCTCGACGACGGCCTGGCCGCCTTCGAGCGCGTCGGTCGCGAGCTAGGGGTGATTTAATATCGACGTCTAAGGCTGAAATCAGGAAGCGTGTTTCTCGATCATCCATAGATCGAATTTGGTCCACCCCTGCAGGGGCGAACAGCCGTTCGCCCCTGCGTTCTTTTTGTGGATCCCTCTAACGGGAGACAGACCAACCCTTGCGCCGCAGGGAATCGAATTTAATGTAAGGGAACGATAGATTTTGCCCCTACCTTTGTTTTCGACCTGGCCCCAGCGGGATTTCGTCTTCAACGACCTCGAAATAAACAGCAAACGGCCGCCAGGTATTTCATCTGGCGACCGTGTTTCTTTCCAGCGAGCCGTTTGTATTTAGGCGAAGGGATCGTAGCCCGGCAGTGTCCCAGCCCAGATACAGGTTGGGGTATCCATCTGGTTGCACTCCAGCCCCTTGGAGCAGCGGTGAGCCAGGATGCGTGGCGGCTGATCAGGTAGGAACTCTGCCGCATATACGATGCGCGCTTCGAGCGCGACCTCTTCGTCCATCCGTTCGCATCGTTGTTCTTTGATTGGCTTCCACATGACCCAGGCCATTTTCAGCCTCCTTTAACTCTCGGGGCGGGATCACTCTCCACTTTACTCCCGCCAAGACGCCAGTCCAAGTGCTTTGTGTCATGCCCGATCTTGACAATCTTCGTCAACTTAGGTGGTTTCAGGGACCAGGCGGGCGCCGTTAAAAGAAAAACCCTGGCAAGGGTTCAATGAAGGTCGTCTGCATTGAAGGTTGGATGCTGGATGTGCCAGGGCGAAGTAATTATACCCGACCTTGTGAAAAGGTTCACCTGGACAATTGTGAAGGATGCAAGCGACTAGAACTGAAATCCATGGTCGTGAGGTACCAGGCGCCGGTGATAGTTGATGACAAATTTCTGTAGGCGCGCTTCGAGCTGCTGAAAGGATTCCGTCGCAAGCAGCTCTTCAAGGTCTAGATCATCCTGCGCAACGAAGGCGGTCAATCGCAGCGGGTATTCACCGTAAGCCGTGTGCCATGCCTCACACATCTTCAGGCCCATTTGCTCGAGTGTCGGCACAAACTCTCCCAGCAGGTAATGGAAATACTCTTCCCGCTGCTCGGAGACTGGATCATAGGTTATGATCAGCTTTTTTTTCATTCAGGCTGCCATCATCCGGGCGTTCCGTGTACGCCCCTATCGTACCAGACGGGGTCTTCGGTTGAGCAGATCACTCGGTGATCCAACCTGTACCTCACCTGGATCGTCGGTCCAGATACCGGGGATTTCAAGCCCGCATCCGGGACAGGTACCTGCCTCCGTCAGATTGTAATCGATGATTACGAAGCCGTAGCGGCGGATCAGTGTGGTCTGGCAGCGCGGGCAGAGCGTATCTTCATAGGGATCAGCCCCGCCGGGCAGGTTGCCAGCATAGACGTAGTTCAACCCGGCTTCCTGGCCGATCTCGGCCGCTCGCAGGAGCGTCTCGGCCGAAGTGCGGGTTCGTGACTGCATCTGGTAATCGGGATGGAAGGCGGTAACATGCCATGGAATATCAGCCGAAACCGAGCGGATGTAGCGGGCGGCCTCCATCAGTTCGTCGCTGCTATCGTTCAGCCCAGGCACTACCAGCGTTACGACCTCCACCCATAGTCCGCGCTCATAGGCCATGCGAATGGTTTCCAGTACATGCTCCAGAACTCCACCCAGCTGGCGGTAGGTCTTGTCACGCATGCTCTTCAGGTCAACTTTGTATGCCGAGAGGTAAGGCGCCAGGTAATCCAATGCTTCCGGCGTGGCATTGCCATTTGAGACGTATGCGCAGCGCAGCCCGGCGACTTTCGCCCGGGAGAAGATCGCCGCCGCCCACTCTGTCGTGATGAGCGGCTCGTTGTAGGACGAAGCAATTACTTGCGCGCCGAGCCGCAGGCCGGCCTGCACCAGCTCATCGGGCGTGACCTCCCGCAGGTAGCGTCCAGCCAGATCGGATTCTGGTTCTCGCAATGCCTGCGAAGTAAGCCAATTCTGACAATAACCGCAATGGAAATCACATCCGAGCATACCGAATGTCAGCGTGTCTGAGCCAGGCAGAAGGTGGTAAAAGGGCTTTTTTTCCGTTGGATCACACTGCAGCGCCGCTACATAGCCCCAGGGCACACGCAGTTCGCCGTCTCGGTTGAAGCGGACCTGGCAGATTCCACGCCGGCCTTCCCGAATCAGGCAGCGGTGCCCGCAGGCCGTGCAGCGCACGGCACCTTCCGGCAGCTGTTCAACCAGCTCAGCCGGGGCGGTCAAACGATCCAGAACTTCAGAAAGGCCAGACATCGATGATAAAGGCATTATATCAAACGACAGGAAAGCCCCTTCTCGGTGTAGAATGACCGCCATGTTGAGCGTTGTCATCCAGGCAGGCGGACGTTCAAGCCGTATGGGCAGCGACAAGGCCCTCGTCCTACTGGGCGGAAAAACCATGATTGAACACGTGCTTGCTCGCGTCGCCGGCCTGGGCGATGAAATCATCATCACGACCAACAACCCGGGTGAGTTAGGCCGCTTCGGCCTGCCACTGGTCGCCGATCCTATCCCTGGCGCGGGAGCTTTATTCGGTTTACAGACGGCGCTTGCGGCCGCTCATGAGTCACACGTGCTGTTGGCAGCCTGCGACATGCCGTTCCTTCAGCGGCCGCTGCTGGAAAGGCTGATCGCGCTGGCGCCCCGGGCTGACGTGGTCGTACCCCGCATCGAAGGACGGTTCGAGCCGCTGCTGGCAGTCTATGCCCGGACCCCTTGCCTGGAAGCCGTCCAACGGGCGATGGATGCCGGAGAACGACGCATGATCAGCTTTTTCCCCCAGGTCGAAGTCCTCGCTCTCGATGAAGAGCAATTGCGCCCGTTCGACCCGCATCAGACCAGCTTTTTCAATGTCAACACGCCGGAGGATTTACGGCGGGCGGAAGAAATGCTCGCGGCGCCGGGACAATCCTATTCAGACGACGGAGGCATGTCAGCATGAGTTTTACTCCCGAGAGTATTCGCGACGAGTTCCCAGCCCTTGCATCGGGGACGGTTTTCTTCGACAACCCGGGCGGCACCCAGGTCCATCGAAATGTCATCGACCGCATGCACGATTACCTGGTTAACAGCAACGCCAACCATGGCGGAGCATTCGCAACCAGCCGCCGTTCGGATGAACTGATCGAAAACGCCCGCCTTGGCGTAGCAGCGATGCTGAATGCCGCTCAACCGGCGGAGGTGTTCTTCGGGCCGAATATGACTACGCTCACCTTTGGCCTGAGCCGGGCCTTGGCGCTGGAGCTGGACTCCGGTGACGAAATCATCGTCACCCGCCTCGACCATGATGCCAATATCTCCCCCTGGCTACGTGTAGCCGAGGATCGCGGCTGCCGCATTCGCTGGCTTGACTTCGATGTCGAGGACTGCACCCTGAAGCTTGATCAGCTTCAAGGCCTGCTCTCGGATAAGACCCGACTGGTAGCGGTCGGCTACGCTTCAAACGCCGTCGGCACGATCAACCCGGTGCGCGAAATCACCTCCCAGGCCCACCGGGCCGGCGCGCTGTCCTTCGTCGATGCCGTCCAGTACGCTCCGCATGGCCCGATCGATGTCCAGGATATCGGATGCGATTTTCTCGTCGTCTCCGCATACAAGTTCTTCGGCCCGCACGTCGGCGCGATGTACGGCAAGCTTGAACACCTGGAACGCCTGGCGGCCTATAAGGTGCGTCCGGCGCCGGATGTGCCGCCGGGGAAATTCGAGACTGGAACGCAGAATCATGAGGGGCTGGCTGGCGTGCTTGGTGCCGTTGAATACCTGGCATCGCTTGGGGACCGGTTTGGCAAGATTAAAGAAGGGCAAACCAGCTCGATAGTCGAAAAGGCAGCTTCCATAGCAGCTGGTATGCGTGTCATCCAGCAGGCAGAAACGCCCCTCTCCCTGAGACTGATCGACGACCTCTCAGGGATACCCGGGCTTCACATCTGGGGCCTTACAGATCCCGAGCGTGTCCATGATCGCGTGCCGACCGTATCTTTTACTCTGGATGGTTATCACCCGCGCCAGATTGCGGAGTACCTCGGCGAAAAGGGGATCTACGTCTGGGACGGTAACTACTACGCCCTGGCGGTGACCGAACGATTGGGACTGGAAGGCTCGGGCGGCATGCTGCGTGTCGGGTTGACGCACTACAACACTCAGGATGAAATAGCTCAACTGATTAGCGCGCTGGGTGAGTTGGTTGCCGGCGAGAAGAGCTGAATGGGAAATGAAGGCACAGACAAACATCTAGGTGAGGGGGGCACCCAGACATCTGCCTGTGCAAGCCAACTATAACGTAGTGCCACAGAAAGCGTCAAGGTACTGTATTCGTTCAGGGCATGCCCGCGAATGATCGAAACAGGTGATGGTTGTCGTCTGAATAAGGACAGAAGCCACTTCGGCCGTATCTGGGCCCAGCAATACACTTGGAAGACGTCAAACTCGATAGATTGGGCCCATGAACGCAGAGAATCTGGCAGAACTGCCGCTTTTCAAGGATTTAAACCGGGATCACCTGGCGCTCCTGGCCAGCGGCGTGGAGCGTGAGAAATTCGCACGCGAGGACCTGATCTTCAGTCAGGGTGACCGTGCCGATAAGCTCTTCGTCTTGCTCGAAGGTCGGGTTGCAATCCGCTATAAGCCATATGACGGTGATGTGCTGCCGGTAGCCGAGATCGAGCCGAACGGTGTTTTCGGGTGGTCAGCGGCACTTGGCCGGCCTTCCTATACCTCCTGCGCGATATGCCTCGCTGAAAGTGTTATGCTTAGCATGCGCGGTGATTCTCTGAAGCATTTATGCGAGCAGCACCCCGAGACCGGCGTGATCATTCTCGAACGGCTGGCAGAAGTCATCGCCCAACGACTGCAAAATACCCACGCTCACGTCATCGAGCTGCTTCGGAATGGCGTGAGTTCCTGAACTCGCTCGTCGCCAACTGGAGGGAACTATGACTGAGGCGCTGTCCCATAACCACGAAACCGAAGCCAGCCCCGAAGACCGCATGCGAAGCCTGATCGACGTGATCAGCGCGTACATCGAACAGTACCATGGGGGACATGTCGAGATGGTGAGCTATGATGGCCAGGTCCTTAAGGTGCGCATGGGTGGAGCTTGCGAAGGCTGCCATCTCTCGGAAGGAACGCTGCGCGGTTGGGTGGAAGGCTCGGTGAGGCAGTTCTTCCCCGATTTACAGCGAATCGAGGCCGTCTGACGGCCGAATTCGAACTTGCGGCAACGTGCGGTTTTGCGAGTTACCTGCTTTCACCCTACAATGAACCTGTGCGGAAGGCGTGTGTAAGTTCCCTTGCTGCCAGCGGCTTCCAATCCTTCCATTGAAAGGCTACCTGTGCCTATAACACAGCTTTCGGCACCTGCCGCCAATCTACTTCAACGCAGTATGCTTCAGTCTGCAGCCGTGGCCGGGGAAACCTACCTGATGGCCGCCCTGGTGGCATCCGGCATCTTCCTGCTGGTCTTCATCGCTATCTCATTCCATCTGCTCCATGAGACCGCAGCCGCTCTGCTCGGGGCGGCGGCGGTACTGCTCACAACTTACATCTGGGGCCATTTCAACCCGCGCATGCAGATGCTCACCTTCGACAAAGCGATGTCGTTTGTCGACTGGAATGTCATTTTTCTCATCATGGGCATGATGATCTTCGTGGCGATCCTGGCCCAGACCAACATTTTCCGCTGGCTTGCATTCCGCTTCTACAACGCCAACCGCGGCAAACCCTGGCGGCTGCTGGCCAGCCTGCTGCTCCTTACCGCAGTTACCTCCGCACTGCTAAATGATGTGACCGTGATCCTGCTGCTTGTCCCCCTCACGATCCAAATTGCACTGGCGCTCGATATTCACCCGTTCACCTTCGTCATCCCGGAAGTGCTGATCTCGAACATCGGCGGCTCAGCCACACTGATCGGCAACCCACCCAGCACAATTGTCGGTTCGCACATCAATGCCAGCTTCGCTCACTATCTGGCAAACATGGGCCCGATCGCACTGATCTGCATGCTGGCGCTGTTTGTCGTCGTTCGCATTCAGTACCGCAACGATATTCAACCGGCTGCTCCCGAAGCCAGAGCCTCGCTGCTCGAACGCCTGGCAGCCGACTCGGACATCCGCCAACATGACATTCTGCTGAAGACGACCATCGTCCTGGTGTTCACCTTCATCCTTTTCTTCGCCGCCGATTCCTTCGATAACATCCCGCCCGGCGTGGTGGCGATTTCCGGAGCAGCTCTGCTCATCGCCTGGGTCCGTCCTGATGTGGATCACATGCTGCGCGAGGTAGATTGGACCACACTGCTCTTTTTCATCGGCCTGTTTGTCGTCGTTGGGGCGATGGATAACACTGGGGCGATTAATTGGCTGGCGACTCAAATCGTGCATCTTGCCGGAAAGACCGCCCATGGTGCCGCCGTGCTGACGACCTGGGTCTCGGCCTTTGCCTCGGCGATCGTGGCCAACATTCCATTCACTGTAGCCGCACTGCCGGTTGCGGATTCCCTTACCCAGAACCTGCCCGCTACCGGCGGGTCGGAGATCATTTACTGGGCGCTCATCCTGGGAGCAGATCTGGGCGGCAACGCCACCTACCTTGGATCGGCACCGAACATCGTGGCTGTTGGCTTGCTGGCACAGGCCGGCTACCGGCTTACTTTTCGACGCTTTGCCCGAGACGGACTGGCCGTGACACTCGTCACGCTCGTGCTGGCCTCGCTCTGGCTAATTATTCGCTACTGACCGGAGAGAACAATGGGCTTGATACTTTGCGCTACGCGCGGCGGTGAAGCAAGCATACCCACGCAACTACGTGCGATCGACCTGGCGAAACATTCCGGCGACAAGCTGGCATTCCTTTACGTCGCCGACAGTTCCTTCTTGAACAAGACGGCGGCCGCTGTGGTCGTCGATGTCGACGATGAGCTGGCCCATATGGGAGAATTCCTGCTGGCGATGGCTGCGGAACGTGCATCCGACCGTGACGTGGAAGCGGAAACGGTCATTCGCACCGGGGTCGTGCGCGAGGTCCTGCCAGAGGTGGCGAAGGAACTGGGCGCAACGACGATCATTCTCGGCCGGCCATCGGGCGAGGACAGCCACTTCGATGCCGAGGGCTATGATAAGTTTGTGCAGGCGATCGAATCGGAGACTCAAGCCCAGGTCCTGTCCTACCAGGAACCACAGCCAGAGTAGCCGGACAGCCGGCTAGAACTAACCCTCCGCTTCCAGCACCACGACCGGTACCGGGCTGCGCTTGCGAAACCGGTCTGCATCCGCATCTGTCCCGGCTACCCCTGCCCCATAATGCATCGGAACGGCGATTTTTGGCCGGAGGATCTCGGCCGCTTCAACTGCCTGGTCGGCGTCCATCACATACTTTCCGCTTACCGGCAGCAGCGCAACATCGCAGCGAATGGACTTCATCTCTGGAATCACATCCGTATCACCAGCAAAATAGAGTCGTTCGCCGACCAGATCGAGAATAAACCCCAGATGATTCGCCTGGCGCGGGTGGAAGGGCTTATCTACGTTATAGGCTGGCACCGCTTCGACCGTGACCGGACCCACGACTCGTCGTTCTCCCGGGCGCAATACCTCAACCCCGGCGCCCAGGCTTTCCGCGGCACCGGCGCTAGCCAGGACCAGCGTCTTCTGGCTGCGGATTTTTTCGACCGACTCCGGGGAGCAGTGATCATGGTGTTCATGGCTGATCAGGATCAGATCGGCCGCAGGGCTGGCATCCGGCAGATGCCAGGGATCAATGTAAATCACCAGGGGTGAATCGATGCGGAAGGTATCGTGCCCGATCCAGTGTAGATACTTCATCAGCTCTGGTTGGTCTCCATCCATCACTTGCCTCCTCGTGTTCGTGGACAGCGCTTAAGGTAAAGCGGCCAGGAACGCATCGATGTATTCAAGTGCCTCATCCGGGCGGGAGTAGTCCCGGACCTGCAGGCGGGGCGAATCGTTCCCACTGATCATCTTCGAGATGGCTGTCCCGCGGCGGTGGCAGCAAAGCACGGGTTTGCCCAAATGAAGGGCAACTGCAATCTCGTAACCGACGCCGTGTGAAGGGGTCGTCACTTCGGCGATCAACGCATCGCAGGTTGTGATCCACTCCATATCGCGGCGGTAGACTTCGTTCGGCTCAACCACGCGCTCCAGCGACATGACCTCCGGCCGGGCCAGATGGGCAGTTGGCACGTCGTGTGAACCACCCAGCAGGTGGTCGACGATGGCTCCATAGATGTGCTCATCGTCCCTTCCACCGGTCAGTGAGCAGGAGAAGTAGATGTTCATGAAGGCTGTGGACCTCCTGGCGGGGATGGGCTTTAGGTGCTTGATTCGTACATCTTGACGAGCCCTCGTGTGCATGATACCATGCCGGCCGTGCAGGATGCCGCAACCTAACCCGACCCCCAGAAATCTCACCGCCCGGCTCTCGATCCCGGCGGTGTTGTGTTTCCCACACGAAGGTTATCTGGAATGCGTCCTGCTGCAGGAGGCATGGAGGAAATGACAGATCGAGTAATTGGCACGGTGAAGTGGTTCAACGCGGTCAAGGGCTATGGTTTTATCGGGCGCGAGAACGGGGATGACGTTTTTGTCCACTTCTCGGCAATCCAGATGGACGGCTATCGCAAGCTGGAAGAGGGGCAGCAGGTTGAATTCAGCGTCGAAGCCGGCCCGAAGGGATTGCAGGCGGCCAACGTCACGCTGGTCTAGACGGATAACCGCGAAATCTTGCGCCTCGTCCCGTGATGGGGCGCTTCTCATTTAACGACTTTCCCACCCCGGGCGATCATGCTAAGATCGGGCAACTCGGAGAGAACGACATGGTTGACACGCGCGATCCGCTTCGCTTTCTGCAGGGTGAGGTTACTCGCCTGAAGCAGGAAAACCAGGAACTCAAGGATGAGCTTATTGTGCTGCGCTCCTCGGTGCGAGGACTGAGCGAGATCCAGGACTTGATCCAACGCATGACACCGGATACGAATCTGCTGCAGGTGCTGGAAGACCTGCTTTCCTCCACCCTGGCTGTGCTCGGCTCAAGCGATGGATCACTCCTGCTGTTGGATGAGGATACGGAGGAACTGGTCTTCGCTGTCGTCCGTGGCCAGGCAAGTTCCAGGTTGAAGGGCTACCGCCTGCCACCGGGCAAGGGGATCGCCGGCTGGGTCGCGGATCAACGTCAACCAGCCATCGTGCACGATGTTCACAAAGACCCGCGCTTCTACCCCCAGGTGGATGAGGCCTTCGGATTCCACACGCAGACGCTGGCCTGCGTTCCGCTGCTGCAAGGTGAACGCGTGCTGGGCGTGATCGAGGCCGTTAACAAAATCTCCGATCGTGAGTTCTCGGCCGAGGATCATCACCTGCTGATGGTCGTAGCCCAACTGGCGGCGGTCGCAATCCAGCGTGCCGAGAGCGTTGCCCGCGAGCAGGGCTAAGCGCGCAGCTGGGCGCCCAGCTCGCTTTCCAGCCTGGCAATGATCTTCGCTCGAACTCGCGCAACCTCTTCATCGGTCAGCGTGCGATCTGCAG